>Ga0207796_1000182_pt1 | contig 27432 bp, 28 predicted proteins | sample Pon1CUnioCityCA_6_FD_187274 | JGI IMG/M metagenome (GOLD analysis project Ga0207796, IMG submission 187274) | Marine sediment microbial community from Union City, CA, USA - Pond 1C Sediment 1 (SPAdes) | ecosystem: Environmental > Aquatic > Marine > Intertidal zone > Salt pond sediment ... | reverse complement strand
CCCTGCAGCGGCCTGCCATGGCGCTGGGGTTACGGCTATCCTGGGTGCCTGCTCGAAAGGTAAACGCACGTTCGTACAGGAGGAATCGATGAAGTTTTCCCGCGTAACCCGGCTTCTGGCCACCGCCCTGTTGATCGGCCTCTCGGGGTGCGGCACGACACCGCCACCGCCATCGGAAGCCGGCGCAGGCGGCTACCCGGCCGGATCACCGAAGTTGAGCTATTCCAACAAGTGGCGCGTCGAGGTGAGCGAGGGCGCCAACTCTTCGGGTGAGATCGTGTTCCATGTGACACCGCGCGGCGGGGACACCCAGGTGATCGCGGTTGCGATCGAGGACGGGACCCGGGAAAACAAGGTCGCGAAAACCATCCGGAACGTGTTCCGGGAGGAGCTGGACGGCCGCAAGTTCCACGTCGAGGTCGATGACGGCGAGGACGTCCTGGTGAAGAAGCGGGGCGACGAGCCGAACTTCGCGCTCGAGGCGGTGAGCTCCACCGTCAAGAGCGTCCGACTCAGGGTCCAGAAGGAGTGAGCGCAGGTTGGGCGAAGACGTCGCGCCGCGGCGTCTTTCGCAACCTCAAAGCTGAGGCTCCACCGGGAGCCAGCGGGTCAGCCAGGCCACGAACCGCTTGCCGGCGGAGGCCTGAGGGTCGCGGTCGAACTGCTCGCTGCCGTCACTCCAGCGCAGCCCTTCCTCGTCCAGGGTGACCTTCCAGGCGCGATTGCCCGAAGTCTGCGCGGCAAACAGCGTTTCGAACTCGGCGGTCAGGGTCTCGCTGCGCACCAGCACCCCCTGTTCGCTATTCAGCGAGGTGGACCGAGGATCGAGGTTGTAGCTTCCGACGAACAGTTGCTTGCCGTCCATGGAGAGCGCCTTCGTGTGCAGGCTCGCGCCGCTCGAACCGAACCAGCTCGCGTCCACCCCGGGAACGGGTTTCAGCTCCCACAGTTGGACACCGCCGCGGAGCAGGTCCGCACGGTATTTGGAGTATCCGCCGTGCACCGCAACGACGTCGTTCGCCGCCAGTGAATTGGTCAGAATGCTCACTTCCGCGATCCGCCCGCCGTGGCCGACCAGATAGTCGGTTCCGCCCCGCCCAGGCACGAAGTACGGGGAAATGATCCGGATGGAGTCCTCGGCCGCGTCGAGCGCCGGAACGAGGGCGGCAAGGACGTTGGAGAGTTCGGGAGACGGGTCGCGGAAGACCTTGTCCGGATCATCGGAAACGAACCGGTAGTCATCGGTCCACTCCGCGGCCCAGTCCCCCTGGATCAGGCGCTGGACCGCCCCGTCGCCACGCAATGCGCTGGCGTACTCGCTGCTCCGGGCGTCCGATGCCGTCTCGGCGAGGCGCTCGCGCAGACCCTGGAGCGCGTCTTCGTTGACGGCCCCGGGGTTCAGGAGGGCCACGGGGTAGGCGGCGCCGGCGTTCCAGTACGCGTCGAAGGAAGCCGACGCCTGCCGCACCACGGACCCCACCATGGCCAGGTCCAGATCGACGAAATTGGCTCCCTCGCTGGCACCGAAGTACTCGTTGCCCAGGTTGCGGCCGCCGCCGATCGCGATCCGATTGTCGACGATCCACATCTTGTTGTGCATGCGCCGGTTCAGGCGGCGGCCATCGGTGATCCACTCGCCGACCAGTGGCAGCGCTCCCTGTCGCGAGACCACGGGGTTGAACAGCCGCACCGAGATGTTGGGATGCTGGTCCAGCGCGGCCAGCGCATAGTTCTTGGCGCGTGCGTTGAGGTCGTCCAGCAGCAGGCGAACCCGCACGCCGCGGTCTGCCGCACCGATCAGGGCGTGCGCGAGAAAGAGTCCCGTGAGGTCGGCGTTCCAGATGTAGGTCTGCACATCGATGCTGCGTTCGGCGAGCTCCGCGGTGTGCAGGCGCACGGCCAGGGCTTCGGGGCCTTCGCCGACGAGGCGGAACCCGGACTGCCCGGGATTCGCATCTTCCGCTTCACCCAAGATGCGATCGAGCGTCGTCTCGTGCCCGATCGCCCGGGCGTTCTCGGCGGCCACGGAACCCTTGTCCGGCAGCGCGCTGCAGGCGCAGAGGGCAACGAACAGCAGGGGGGCCAACCTCGACAGCTTACTGGTCATCTACAACGTCCTCATTCCGCGGCGCAGTGGCAGGTCTTCAACGCGACCTGATCAAGAGCCATCGCCCGACGAAGGCCGCGCCGAGGATGATCCAGCCGATTGGATACGGCAGCAGCCCGGTGAAGAACGCGGTGAGGCTCGCAATCAGCAACACCCCAATGATAACCAGTGGCAGGTCCATGTGTCCGTGAACGGCACTAGGCCTCGTTGGCCCGGCGCATGCGGGCCTCGACGCGCGCGGCCTTCATCAGGCGCTGGTCGACCACCTCGGGATACAGGGCGTGGAAGCGCTCGATCTCGAAGACGTGCTCGCGGGCGGCATTCTCCAGACGCTCCCGCAAGTTGCGTGACAGGCCCTGGAGCATCAGGAGCCGAGGCGCGAGCCTCCGGATGTAGCGATCGCACAACTCCTGCTCCCTGGCGTCCTGCCAGTCTTCCCGGATCAGGCACGGCGGGAAGTCGCCCTCGTCCGCATCGTTGCGTTCGAACCAGGCCGCACGGGGTTTGGTGCCCGCGCGCTCCTCGACCATTTTTTCCAGGCGATAGTTGACAGGTGGCACGTAAAAGGGCTGCGGAGGTTCCGGAGGCTCGACTTTCAGCTCCGAGGCCGGCATCGGGTGCCATTCCGCGCGTGGAGGCGTGAGCTCACGTTCCTGCTCGCCCAAGCAGGTGTAGAGCAACGCGAGCGGTGTTTCGTCCCGTGGGTCCAGAAGCCAGTATTCGTGCCGGTCGGCCGCCTCGAAGGGCAATCTTGCGGCGGTCAACGCCTCGAAAAGACGATTGCCGGCGGCGCGGACTTCATCGGCATCGAGGGCAGGATGCACCGGGTGGTTTTCCAGCCGGCCCTCCTTTACGGTCGCGACCGCGGCGTGGTTGTACCCGACGATGCGCGTGTAGGTGGACCCGGGGTCGATCCGTTTCGAGCGGGTCTGCTGGTTCGGGTCCACCGGCAGCCGGTACTGGATCGACCAGTAGGCGCCGTCCATGCTCAGGGCCCGTGCCTGGTCCGTCTCGGCGATCTGGACCATGCCCACGAAGGGCAGCAGCAACCGCCTGGAGTACATTCGGATCACGCAAGACCTCCCACTGGGCTGTTTTCCGGGAACGACAGCCCCGACGGAGGGTCGGTGCCGGATGCCGTTGGATCGTTAGACGCAGAAGGTCAGTGAAGATCCCGCGCGAGACGAAAACCCAGCATCTGCCAGCGCTGGTGCGGGTAGAAAAAGCTGCGGTAGCTGGCGCGGACGTGTTCGGCCGAGGTCAGGCACGAGCCTCCGCGCACACTCATCTGGTTGCACATGAACTTGCCGTTGTACTCGCCAAGCGAGCCCGCCAGCGGCCGGAACCCGGGGTACGGCATGTACGGAGAACCGGTCCACTCCCAAACGTCGCCGAAGAGTTGTGCGGGCGCCGGCTCGCGCGCCTTCTCCGGCGTCGGTGCGGGGTGCAGCCGGCCGGAATCGAGGAAATTGCCTGCGACCCGCCTCGACGCAGCCGCCGCCTCCCACTCGGACTCCTCCGGAAGTCGTGCGCCGGCCCAGCGGGCATACGCGTCCGCCTCGTAGAACGAGACGTGGCAGACGGGCGCGTGCGGCTGCAGGGGCCGCCATCCTGCCAGTGTGAACTCCCGAGCGCCGTCCTTCGACCAGTACAACGGGCGTTCCCACCCTTCCGTCTGCACCTGCGCCCAGCCGTCGGCCAACCAGAAGGCGGGGTCCCGGTATCCGCCGTCGGCGATGAACTCCTGAAACTCGGCATTCGTCACGAGCCGGTTGGCCAGCGCGTGGGGTCTTAACCGGACCGCGTGGCGCGGCGTCTCGTTGTCGAAGAAGAAGCCGCGCTCGTCCGACCCGATCCGGGTCTCGCCCCCTTCCTGCGGCAGGAAAGCCAGCGGGGGCACTGCTGCCGGAGCCGGCGGGGTCAGGCGGTCGTCGTACCCCGGACCCAGCGGGTTGGTCCAGAACACGTGCTTGATATCGGTCAGCAAGAGCTCCTGGTGCTGCTGCTCGTGGTTCAATCCGAGCGTGACCCGAAAGGCGAGATCGGGATCATCTCCGGAGGCTTCCAGCAGGCGTTCCATCGCCGCGTCGACATGGGCCCGGAAATCGAGAATCTCCGCGACCGTCGGGCGCGACAGCAGCCCTCGCTCGGGCCGGGCGTGCATCTGCCCCACCGTGTAGTAGTACGAGTTGAACAGGTAGTGCCAACGGTCGTCGAAGACGCGGTACCCGGGCTGGTGAGGTGCCAGCACGAAGCGCTCGAAAAACCACGTCACGTGCGCGAGGTGCCACTTGGTCGGACTGACGTCCGGCATGGTCTGCACGACCTGGTCCTCGGGCGCGAGCGGCGCGGCAAGCTGCTCGGAAAGCGCGCGAACCCGCCGATAGTCGTCGAGCAGTGTGGAGCCGGCATCGCGGATCGCCTGGGCTGGAGACGTTGTCATGGCAGGCACTCCTGGGATGACTCTTTGACAGATCGTCCGTCAAAGGTGTCATCCTTTGCGCCTGGCATCAAATACCTGCCTTGGTTCGCCCTCGAAGGGCACCCCAGTGATCCGTTACCGCGGCCGCGTCTCGCCGCCGCGCGCCGCACGGCCGACGCCCACCGTGCTTCGGGTGGCGCGCGCACTCACGGGGCTTCAGGATTCCGCCGAATCGCCTTGATCACGATCCAGGATTTCTTCCCGGACCACGGGTACGTCTTTCGGCGCATCCGTCCCGATCTTGACCTGGTTGCCCTTCACTTCGAGGATGGTGACGACGATGTCGTCGGCAATACGGAGGGATTCGCCGACGCGGCGGGTGAGGATCAACATGGTTTTCTCATTGCGAAGTTGAACGATGGACTGCGTCCCGAGGGAGCGGGAGCGTACTCAGCCGCATAGTATACGGTCAACCCGCACGCCCTTGCCCGCGATGCTTCGGTCACGGATACTCGGGGACCGCGGTTTCCCCCGTGTCCCTTCAAATTGTTGGAGAACCCTCCGATGTTCAAGAAGAATGACCCGCAGCCTGCCAGCGAACCCGCCTACGCGCCGGTCGACACCGCTCCCCCGCGGGACCCGGGCCCGGCGTCGCCCCGGACGCGTCCCGCATTGATCGGCTCTTCGATCCAGGTCGAGGGAAAGATCCGCGGTGACGAGGATCTGCTCATCGAGGGCAAGGTCGAAGGTACCGTGGAACTGAAGAACAACAGCGTGACGATCGGCAACAGCGGTGCGGTGAACGGCGACGTCGTGGCACACACGATCTACGTGGAAGGCGCGATGGACGGCAACCTGATCGCCTCCGAGTGCGTGGTGGTACGCAAGAGCGCCCGGGTACAGGGCAGCATCACCGTGCCCCGGGTCAGCCTCGAGGATGGCGCGCGCTTCATCGGCTCCATCGACATGGATCCGGAAGCCGAACTCCTCGGCAAGGCCTTCGGCAAGGTCACCAAGATCCGCGAAACGCCGCGTTCCGCGGCCACGGGAACATCGCCGGAGTCCACCACCGGTGCCGCGAAGGAATCCACGAAGCCGGAGGCGGGGAAGGTCGAGGGCTGAGCCGGATCTCGACGCGCCGCGCGCGGCCTCTATCCATGTTCGGTTCCCCCCAGGCCCAGATCGCACACGAGCCTCCCGCCACGCTCGCGCCGCGCCTCTTTCCCGCCGTGGTCGAGTCGCTGCGCGAGCGTGGCGCGGCCACCGTGCTCGACCTGGGTGGCGCGTCGGGCGGAACGGTACTGCTGTTCGCCGGCTGCCGTTGTCGGCTGGTGTTCGCGGATCTGCTTTCGGAGTCGGGCGGGAAGGCCGCCGGGTTTGCGCCGGACGCGATTGCGGCGCGTGTCTCCGAGGTGGTGTCCTCGGGCGCCGGCGGGCGTCCGGTCGACGCGGTGCTGTTCTGGAACCTGGTCAATTACCTCGAGCCGGCGGCGCTCACGGCGCTGATGCAGCGGCTCACGCCCCAGCTTTCCCGCGGAGCATTGCTGCATCTGCTGGTCGAGTACACCGCCACGCGGATTCCGGACCCCGCGCCCCGGCTGGTACCGCTGTCCCCGGACGAACTCCGGGTCGACGTCCCGGGTCCCGGCACACGCCCGAGCCCCGGCTACACGCCCGGCGACGTCCAGCGCTTCATGGGAACGCTCTGGGCGGAAAAGACCGTGCTGCTGGGCAACGGCATGCAGGAGTTCCTGTTCCGCAAACCCTGACGTTCGACTCCACTCACCGCGGCAAGGCCCTGCCCCCGGCGCAAGCCGGCGTTATACTTCTGCGCTACCGAATCGGTCCCGCGGCTGGCGATCGCTCCGCCCGCCGAAGCCCAGGCGTTTGCACCCGCGCCACCCTGCACCACCCTAACGAGGTTCGAGCCATGGATTTGTCGGTCCTGTTACGCCCCGAGGTGATCATCGCCTTCATTCTGCTGGCCCTGGTCGCCTTCAAGATCGGACGGATTGCGCTGGCCGAGCGCCTGGAAGAAGCGCTGGAGGCTGAGCGCAAGACGCATGCACGGGCGCTGAAGACCTACGACGCGGCCCATGCCGACACGCTCGAGAAGCTGCGCGAGGGGCACGCCGAGGAACTCAGTCGGGTACGCGGCAACCACGACCGCACGCTGGAGGACGCCCGCGAGGCGCAGGCGGCGGAACTCAAACGGGTGAACGAGGAATACAGTGCGCTCGTAGAGCGCCTGAACCAGGCGAACCTGGCGAACGTGCGGGAAACCCGTGCCGAGTACGAGAGCCAGTTCGGGGCCCTGCACGAACAGTACGAGGGCGAACTCCGGGGCGCCCGGGAGGAAATGGAGCGCACCGTGCAGATGCTCCGTGACGAGCACACCCAGTCGACCGATGCGCTGCGCAAGGAACACGAGGAGTCCCTGGCTTCGCTCCGGCGTTCCCAGGACGCGGCCCTCCAGTCCCAGAAGACCGAGAACGATGCCGCCATCGCCGAACTCCGGCGCGAGCGCGAATCGGCCCTGCAGGCCGCCAAGGCCGAGTACGACGCCGCCGTTGCATCGCTGAAAAGCGAGCAGGAAGCCGCACTGGGGGCTGTCAAGAGCGAGCATACGGCTGCCCTTCAGGCCCAGAAGGCGAGCCACGACGAAGCGATCGCAACGCTCCGGCAGGAGCGGGATTCGACGGTGCAGACGCTGAAGTCCGAGCATGCCGAGTCGACCGGCGCATTGAAGCTCGAGTACGACACCGCGCTGCAGACGCTGAAGACCGAGCACACCCGCTACATCGAAGCGCTGGGCCGGGAAAAGGACGCCTTGCGCACCGAGAAGGACCACGAGATCCAGCGGCTGCGGGCCGAGGCCACCGAACTCAGAAGTTCAGGCGAGCGCCAGCGGGCGGAAATCGAGACGCTGCAGGCGACGATCCGCGAACTCAACGAAAGCATCAACGAAGCGAAGCTGAACAACGCGTTCTCCCTGTCCCGCTCGGGCGACCGCCTGATCCGCGTGATCCGGAGCGTGCAGGAACTCGCGATCGAACTCGAGGAGACCTCGCGCACGGTGACGGGCGGCGAGTATTCGTTCATCGACGCGATCAAGGACCAGCGCGATCGCGACACCGTGCTGCGCCTGGCGGGCGACGCCGAGAAAATCGCCGGCGCTGGGGAAGCCATGCCCGAGGATTCCGCTGCGGTCGAGACGGCAGCGGGCGGGGCCACGGAAGCGGTTCCGGCGTCCGAACCCGCGGCAACCGGCGCAGGCGCGGCGGCGACCGGGACCACCGAGCCTGCGCCCGAAAAAACGGAGCCGGGCACCGAGCCTTCGCCGGAGAAGACGAAGCCGAGCGCCGAACCGGCGGCGAAGACCGAGCCGAACGCACCCGGCGCGAAGGCCCGGGCGCAGGCACGGTCACGAAAGGCGAAGAAACCCCAGAAAGCCCCCTCCGCCGGCGGCGCGCGCAAAACGACCTGAGCGCGGGCGGCCCGGAGGGGCGGCTTCGCCCCGGCTTCCCACCGACCTGCCGTGTTATAACGGGACGCACCCTTTACGGTTCCACCACGGAAAAGGAGCGCCCCGATGTCTGTCCCCGAAACCGAAGAACCCCGCAGCCCCCGTATCCAGATCAGCCCCCCGGTATTCATCCTTTCCGCGGTGCTGACGCTGGGTCTGGTGCTGTTCGCCGCGATCTTCACGGGGCCGGCGGCCAGGCTGTTCAGCGCGATCCAGGTGTGGATCGTGGCGTCCGCCGGCTGGTTCTACGTGTTGTCGGTGGCGGGCTTCATGATCTTCGTGGTCGCCGTGGCGCTGTCCGGCTACGGACGAATCAAGCTCGGACCGGACCACAGCGAACCCGATTATTCCTACACGTCCTGGTTTGCGATGCTGTTCTCCGCGGGCATGGGCATCGGGCTCATGTTCTTCGGCGTCGCGGAACCGGTCATGCACTACGTATCGCCGCCGGTGGGCGAACCACTCACCGTCGAGGCCGCCCGCGAAGCGATGCGGATCACCTTCTTCCACTGGGGCATGCACGCGTGGGCCATTTACGCGGTGGTGGCGCTGTCGCTGGCGTATTTCGCGTTCCGGCACGACCTGCCGCTCACGGTCCGCTCGTCCCTGTATCCCCTGATCGGGGACCGCATCTACGGTCCGATCGGCCACACGGTGGACATCTTCGCCGTGCTCGGCACGATCTTCGGCGTCGCCACTTCGCTCGGTTTCGGGGTCATTCAGATCAACTCCGGCCTGGAGTACCTGTTCGGCGTGCCGAACAACCTGCTGGTGCAGGTCGTGCTGATTACCGTGATCACGGCCATTGCCACGCTCTCGGTGGGTCTCGGTCTGGACGCAGGGATCCGGCGCATCTCGGTTCTGAACATGGTGCTGGCCGGCGGGCTGCTGGCGTTCGTGCTGGTCGCGGGCCCGACGGTTTACCTGCTGCAGACGCTGGTGCAGAACACCGGCAACTATCTCACCAACCTGATGCACATGACCTTCAACCTCTACGCCTACGAACCGAACGAGTGGATCGGGGGCTGGACCCTGTTCTACTGGGGCTGGTGGATCGCCTGGGCACCCTTCGTGGGCATGTTCATCGCCCGCGTCTCCCGTGGGCGCACAATCCGTGAATTCATTGTCGGAGTGCTGCTGGTGCCGCTCGGCTTCACCCTGATGTGGATGACCTTTTTCGGCAACACCGCGCTGCACATGATCATGATCCAAGGCGTCACGGAACTGGCGGATGCGGTCGCCGCCGACACCTCGGTGGCGCTGTTCCAGTTCTTCGAACAGCTGCCGCTGTCCAGCATCACCGCGCTGATCGCGACCCTGCTGGTGGTGACGTTCTTCGTGACTTCCTCGGACTCGGGCTCCCTCGTCGTGGATATCCTGACCTCCGGTGGCCGCGACGATTCGCCGACCTGGCAGCGCATCTTCTGGGCGATCGTCGAGGGCGTCGTCGCCGCGTCGCTGCTGATGGCCGGGGGGCTCGCCGCACTGCAGAGCGCGACCATCGCCAGCGCCCTGCCCTTCACCATCGTGATGATCCTGATGTGCTGGGGTCTGCTCAGCGCCCTGAACGTGGAAGCCAGGAAGCGGGTCAGCCTGCATGAAGCGCGTATGTCCCCCACGGGTCCACGCGGCGCCAGCAACTGGAGGAACCGGCTGCACGCGATGATGCACCAGCCGAAGCGGCGCGAGGTCGTGCGTTACATCCAGGACGTGGTGAAGCCGGCCCTGTCGGAAGTCGCCGAGGAGCTGCGCAAGCAGAACCTGCCGACCGAGGTCGGCGCGGGCGAGGACGACCGGGTCTGGGTGGAAGTGCTGCACGGCGACGAGATCGACTTTTTCTACTCGGTCCACCCACGCCCCTACGAACCGCCGACCTTCGTGATGCGCGACACCCGGGAAAAGCGCCTGGAAAAGCTGAAGTATTACCGCGCCGAGGTGCACCTGAAGGAAGGCGGCCAGGATTACGACGTGATGGGCTGGAGCAAGGACGACGTGATTCACGACGTGCTGGAGCAGTACCAGCGGCACATGCATTTCCTCTCGGGGTTGCGCTGAAGACCACGCCGTGGCGGCCACGGCTCTGCAGGGCCCTTCAGGGCAGGCGTTCGAGACGGTGCACCCAGACGATCTCGCAGGCACCGGCCCCGGTGTCTTCGCGCGTCAGCGACGTCTTCCAGTAGCCCCCGTCCGACCACCGGAGATCGAGCAGAACGCCGTGAAGCCGGACCCGGTCACCGGCGTCGAGGCGCCCGAGTTCGCGGCGCACGGCTTCATTCGCCGCGATCATGTGCATGTTGGCGCTGCTGCGCGCCACCTCGTCTGCGGGTATCGGCAATTCCTTCGCCCGCCAGAAGTAGAAGCGGCCGGACTGCGAGATCGAGAACCGCGAGACGATCCCGGGATCCGCCATGCGTCCCCAGCCCAGCGCCACGTCGAGGGTGGAGACCTCCGTCTCGCGGCCGAAACGGTAGTTGCGGGTGCCGAGCACCCGTGATTCGAGGCCGAACAGGGCCCGGGGCTGCAATTGAATCCCGTTCCAGTGCAGTGCCGGAACGTCGGTGAGCTCGATCTGGACCGGCTCATCCTCGAAAGGACGTTCGGGAAGTTGCGCGAGCAGATCGGGTTCGAACGCGTCGGAGGACACCACGATCACGTCGGCGCGAAACCACCAGACGGTCACCAGGATCAGGAGACCAGGCAGCAACACGTTGCGCAGACTCAAGGACTCTCCTCCATTGCGGCGCTCCCGGACGCGGTTCCTGCGTCGGAGCGGAATCGTCTATGCTCGGATGGTCGGTCCCGATTCTCGTCCGAGTGAGGAGAAAATGCACGCGCTGACCCGAAGGAACATGACCCGTGTCGCTGTGACGTTTGGCCTGCTGGCAGGATCCTCCGCGGCACTCGCGGAGTGTTTTTCGCAGACGATCGCGGAGGAAACCTACTACGCGTGTTCCGGCGTGCTGACCATCGCCCCCGCGGAAGATGCCGGCACAGCCGAAACGGCTGAAACGACACCCCGCGATGCCGGCGCGAAAGCTGCCCCGGAAAGCCTTCCCGGCGCCGTCGTTCCTGCCCCGGACCAGAAAAGCAGTCCGCCGTGAACGCGCACGGGGCCACCCCCGTGCCGGACCCGCGTCACTCGCCGCTGTGCAGCAACAGGCCCCGCTTGCGGGCCAGGTGGAACACGCGGATGAACAGCGAAGCGCCGAGACCGATGTAGAGCAGGTTCAGTAGCAGGGCCCACAGGAAATGCCCCGTGTGAAAGCCCTCGCCCAGCAGCACCGAGCGCATGCCCTCGAAAACGTGCGCCGAGGGCAGTCCCAGCGCAATCGGCTGAAGCCACTCCGGCAGTGCCGCGATCGGGTAGTAGATCCCCGAAACCGGCGCCAGCGCAAAGATCGCGACCCAGGCCAGGCTCTGCGCACCGAGCCCGAAGCGCAGCACCAGACCGCTGACCATCAGCCCGAGTGCCCAGCCGGTCACGAGCAGCTGGGTGAAGAACACCAGCAGCGGCAGACCCATCTCGAAGATCGAATAGCGGTACAGCGGAATCGCGAGCAGCGCCGCCGGTATCACGCCGATCAGCGTGCGCAGGGTACTGATGCCCAGCAAGGACACGATGAGTTCCCAAGGGCGCAGCGGGCTCACGAACAGATGCCCGAGGTTGCGCGAAAAAAGCTCCTCGTAGAACGGCAGGGTCACGCCGAGCTGGGAGCGGAACAGCACGTCCCACAGCAGCACCGCGGCGAGCAGCAGGCCCGCGGCCTGTGCCACCCATTCGCTGTGTCCCATGAAGAACTGGGTGATGAATCCCCACAGGATCATCTGCATCACCGGCCAGTAGGCCAGTTCCAGGATCCGCGGCCAGGAACCGCGCAACAGGTAGACGTGGCGCAGCACCATCGCGTAGATGCGGTTCAGCGAGCCCATGCGCTCATCCTTGCGTGCCCGGCTGACGCGCCACGTCCAGGAACACTTCTTCCAGGTTGCTGCGTCCGTAGCGACTGGCAAGGCCCGCCGGAGTGCCGTCGTCGACGATCCGGCCGGACCGCATCATCAGCACCCGGTCGCAGAGGCGCTCCACCTCGGGCATGTTGTGCGAGGCGAGCAGCAGGGTCGCCCCGGTGCGCGCCCGATACGCTTCGAGCCAGGTCCGGATCCGGTCGCCGGTGTCGGGATCGAGCGACGCCGTGGGCTCGTCGAGCAGCAGCAGTTCGGGTTCGTTGATCAGCGCCTTGGCCAGAGCCACCCGCGTGCGCTGACCGGCGGACAGTTCCCGGTAGGCGCGTTTCATGAACGGGCCGAGATCCAGTTCCTGCGCGAGCTGCCCGATCCGTTTCGGCAACGCCCTCACCCCGTAGAGACGGCCGTAGACATTCAGGTTCTCCCGCACGGTCAGGCGTTGCGGGAGGTCGATATAGGGGGAGGCATAGTTCATGCGTCCGAGAACCCGGTACCGGTGGCGCAGCATGTCGGTCCCCAGCACCCGGATGGATCCCGAGGTCGGCGTCATCAGGCCCAGCAGCATCGCCAGGGTGGTCGTCTTGCCCGCGCCGTTGGGGCCGAGCAGTGCGGTCGCCGAACCCCGTTCGATCGAGAAGCTGACGGCATCGACCGCAAGCGCGCCGTCAAAGCGCTTGGTCAGCGTGGATACCTGGATGGCCATCGGACTCGTAGAATCTCCTGCGAATGCCCCCAACAGACCCGACGGGTACCGGGTGGTTCCGCCGGCATCGGAACCGCCGGGCCGCACCGGCTCAGGATCCGCCACCTGCGTTCGGGATGTTTTCAGGGTAGGGTGCGTCCCACCCACAGAGGCTTTGGCTTACGGGAAATGCGCATGAACGACGTCTATTTCGAAGAGCTGGACCACGGCATCACGATGATCGATGCCCAACTCTACCGCCAGGGACAGGTGTCCACCTACCTGATCGTCGAGGGCGGGCGCGCCGCCTTCGTGGAGACGGGGACCACGCACTCGGTGCCGGGGCTGCTGACCGTGCTGGAACACAAGGGCGTCCCGCGGGACAAGGTCGACTACGTGATACCCACCCACGTGCACCTCGATCACGCGGGCGGCGCCGGCGAACTGCTGCGTCACCTGCCGAACGCCCGGCTGGTGATCCACCCGCGCGGCGCGCGCCACATGGTCGATCCGGCCAAGCTCAACGCCGGCGCCACCGCGGTCTACGGCGAGGACCGCATGGCGGAACTGTTCGGCCGGGTCGTGCCGGTGCCGGTCGAACGGGTGATCGAAGCGGGCGACGGCGACGAGATCGACTTCAACGGCCGGCCACTGCGATTCCTGGACACCCCGGGACACGCGCGCCACCACTTCTGCGTGGTGGACACGGCGGGCGACGGCATCTTCACCGGCGACACCTTCGGGCTGTCCTACCGCTGGTTCGATACCGCACGCGGCCCCTTCGTGCTGCCCACCACGACGCCGGTACAGTTCGACCCCGAGGCGCTGCACACGTCGATCGACCGCCTGATGGCCGAGGGACTCGGCTACATGTACCTCACGCACTACAGCCGGGTCGGTGATCTCGCGCGCCTGCAGGGCGACATGCACGAACTGATCGACCGCTACGTGGCGATGGCCCGTACGCACGCGGACGCCGGCGACTCGCGGCATGAGATGCTTTGCGAGGAAATGATGCAGCTGATGGTGTTGCGGCTGCGCGACCACGGCTGCACCCTGTCCGAGGAACGGATCCGCGACCTGCTGGGTCCGGACGTGGACCTGAACGTGCAGGGGCTCGGGGTCTGGCTGGACAGCGCGGCCTGACCCACCCCGCGCCGGAGACCCCCGATGATGAAGGACGATTTCGAAGCACTGGTACTGGAGGAAGGCCCCGACGGCCCCGTGACCGAGGTACGGAAGCTCTCGGTCGCCGACCTTCCGGAGGGCGACGTCCTCGTGCGGGTCTCCCACTCGGGGCTGAACTACAAGGACGGCATGGTCCTGAAGGGTCTGGGTCGGCTGGTGCGCAGATACCCCCACGTGCCCGGTATCGACCTCGCCGGGACCGTGATGGAGTCGGGCGACGATCGCTACCGGCCGGGTGACCGGGTGCTGCTGACCGGTTGGCGGGTGGGCGAAGCGCACTGGGGCGGGTACGCCCAGTTGGCCCGGGTGCAGGCCGAATGGCTGGTGCCGCTGCCGCGGGACTTCACGGCGCGCCACGCCATGGCGGTCGGGACCGCGGGCTTCACCGCGATGCTCGCCGTGCAGGCACTGGAGGACCATGGCCTCTCGCCGGGATCGGGACAGGTGCTGGTGACGGGTGCTTCGGGGGGCGTCGGCAGCGTGGCCGTGACCCTGCTGGCCCGGCTCGGCTACACGGTTGTCGCGGTCACCGGGCGCCCGGGCAACGCGGACTACCTGAAGCGGCTGGGCGCGAGTGCGATCGTCGCGCGAGACGAACTGGCGGAACCTCCCGGCAAACCGCTCCTGAGCGAACGCTGGGCCGGCTGCGTGGACGCGGTGGGCGGCGACATGCTGGCGCACGTACTGGCGGAGATGAGTTACGGCGCGTCGGTCGCGGCCTGCGGGCTCGCCGGTGGCCCCGGCCTGAACACCACCGTGGTGCCGTTCCTGCTGCGCGGGGTGAACCTGCTGGGCATCGACTCGGTGCTGTGCCCGGCTGCGGTGCGGCCCTCGATCTGGGGGCGGCTGGCGGAGCTGTTGCCGCGCGACCTTCTCGAAGGCATGACCACGGAAATCCGACTCAGCGACCTCCCCGCCTACGCCGATCGCATCCTCGCGGGACGGGTGCGCGGCCGGGTGGTGGTCGCCCTCGACTGAACCAGGAGCGGAAAAGGAGTCCAGGGATGCAGGCCTTTGTCATCAACCGTTACGGCGGTCCCGAAGTCTTCGAGGAAGCCGTCCTGCCCGACCCGCAGGCCGGCGCCGGCGAGGTCCGGATCCGTGTGCTGGCCTCCAGCGTGAATCCGCTGGAGATCAAGATGCGCTCCGGCCTCGTCAAGGCCGGCCCGGGGTTTCCGGCCGTCCTGAACGGCGACGTGGCCGGTGTCGTCGACCAGGTCGGCACCGGGGTGCAGGGCCTGGCCGAGGGCGATGCCGTGATCGGCTGGGCGGGCGGGGTGCGGGGGCATCCGGGCGCGCTCGCGGACTTCATGGTCGCGGACGCCCGCCTGGTGACGCACGCGCCGAAACAGCTGCCACTGGAACAGAGCGCCGTGCTGCCGCTGGTCTTCCTCACCGCCTGGAGCGCGCTGGTGGACCGTGGCGCGGTCCAGCCCGGCGAGCACGTGCTGATTCACGGTGGCACCGGGGGCGTCGGACACGTGGCGGTACAGCTCGCGAAAGCGCGCGGGGCCCGGGTAGCCGCCACGGTGTCGAGCCTGGAGAAGGCCGACATCGCGCGCCGGCTCGGCGCTGACGACATCATCCTGTATCCCCAGGAGCCGGTGGCGGGTTACGTCCAGCGGCTGACCGGCGGCATGGGCTTCCCGCTGGTTTTCGATACCGTGGGTGGAAGCTGCCTGGACGCCAGCTTCGAGGCGGCGGCGATCTCGGGACGTGTCTGTTCGATCAACACCCGGTCCAGCCACGACCTGTCACCCCTGCATGCGAAGAATCTCAGCCTGCACGTGGTCTTCCGCCTGTTGCCGCTGCTGTACGGAATCGAACTCGAACACCAGTCGTGGATCCTGCGCAACCTCGCGGAGATGGTCGACGACGGCGTTCTATGGCCCCTGCTCGCGGAGCGGCGTTTCCGCTTTGCCGAAATCGCCGACGCGCACCGCTACCTCGAATCCGGTCAGGCCGTGGGCAAGATTCTGCTGACGAGGAACAGCGCCGGCGGGTCGTGAGGCACGGGGCCCCATCGCCCGCCGGAGCGGCGCGATCAGGATCCTGACGACGGCCCGTCGCCGTCTTCGGCCTGCTTGCGGGCCTCGGCTTCCCGCTCCTCCTTCATGTACTGGACCTTCTCCTTCACCAGCACGCCGGCGAGGAGGATCAGGGCAATCAGGTTCGGCGCGGCCATCAGACCATTGAGCGTATCGGAGATGTCCCACACCGTGGTCAGGCCCCCGATCGCTCCCAGGAACAGGAAGGCGATGAAGAGCAGCCGGTAGGGCGTCACCACCTTCGGACCAAACGCATACTCCCAGCTCTTTTCGCCGTAGAAGTTCCAGGTGAGCATGGTGCTGTAGGAGAACAGCACGATCGAGATCAGCACGATCCAGCCGCCGAACCCGGGCAGACCGCTGGCGAAGGCGCTGCTGGTGAGTTCCGCGCCGGTCTGACCGGTCTGGATCACGCCGGTCACCAGGATCACCAGCGCGGTCATGGTGCACACCACCAGGGTGTCGATGAACACTTCCCACATCCCCCAGAGACCCTGTGCATAGGGCTTGTTCCGGGCTTGCGCGTGGACGATGGAGGCCGACCCGAGACCGGCCTCGTTGGAGAAGATGCCCCGGGCGATCCCGTAGCGGATGGCCATGGCCATGGTCGCGCCGGCAAAGCCGCCGACCGCCGAGGAGGTGCTGAACGCTCCGGCGAAGATCTGGCCGAACGCGGCCGGAATCTGGTCGTAGAAGCTCACCAGCACGCCGATCGCGCCGATCACGTAGATCAGCGCCATCGTGGGAACGATGCGCTCGGCGGTGACCGCGATGCGCTTGATGCCCCCGAGGGTGACCATGCCCACCAGGATCATCACGACGATGCCCGTCACCCAGTTGGGGATGCCCATGCCGGTCTCGAGTGCGTGCGCCATCGTGTTGGCCTGCACCATGTTGCCGATGCCGAAGGCGGCCAGTCCGGCGAGGAAGGCATACAGCAGCGCCATCCATTTCCAGCGCTTGCCCAGCCCGTTCTCGATGTAATAGAACACGCCGCCGGAAACCTTGCCGTCACTGTCCACGTGGCGGTACTTCACGCCCAGGGTGGCTTCGCCCAGCTTGGTGGCCATGCCCACGAGTGCGACCATCCACATCCAGAACACCGCCCCGGGCCCACCCAGCGCGATGGCCGTCGCGACGCCGGCGATGTTGCCGACCCCGATGGTGGCGGCCATCGCCGAGGTCACGGCCTGGAACGCGGAGATGCTGCCGATTTCGTGGGCGGCGCGGCGCCGGAACATCACGCCGAAGGTGCGACGCCAGGCATAGCGCAGGTGCGTGAACTGGAAGAAGCCCAGGCGAATCGTCAGGTACAGGCCGGTCCCGACGAGCAGGATCATGAAGGGAGGCCCCCACACGATGCCGTTCAGCCAGTCGTTGAACACGAGTAGTCCGTGGATCATGGTTTCCCCCTGTCGATCCCGTCTGCGGCTGGACGAGCCCCCTGCCGGCGACCCGCGATTGGATTACGGTCACGTTCCCGCAAACACGATTTACGCCAATCGGGTACCACCGCGCAACCTCCGGCGGGCATGCCCCACCCCGACGCTTCACGAACCGAAGGGTGTTTCCGCCAATTCGGGCGGTTTCCAACGCCGGAGCGCTGACACGCACGCGACCGAAGGCCAGCACAGAGCCACCCAGGCCCATGCGATGCCATAATGGTCCGGTGAGCATGCACTTGATCTGCCTGGATGACGACCCTCGAATGGAGGCCGTGCTGGCACGTTTCCTCAAGGGGTACGGGCATTCGGTCGATTTCCACGTGTCGGTCGCCTCCTTCGAGGCCGCCCTGGACGCCAATCCGGCCGACCTCGTGCTGCTCGACCTCGATCTCGGACGGGAGAACGGCATCGATGTCATCCACTGGCTGGCCGCGACCCATCCCGGGATTCCCATCGTTCTCCTCTCCGGGCATGGCGACGAACTGCTCGATACGGCCCAGCGCATCGCCCGCTCGGCCGGGATACAGGTTCTCGGAGCCATATCGAAATCCCGGACTGCGCTCGAGCTTCCGGGCATCCTCAAGAAGGACGTCACGCATGCGGCGCGAGGGCCGCAACAGGATTTTCAGGCGCAGGGCGCCCTCACGCGGAAGGGTCTGGAAGGCAAGATCCGTCGCGATCGCGTCGCCGCTTATTTCCAGCCCATCGTGTCGCCGGCCAATGGGCACCTTCGGGGCGCGGAGGTACTCGCACGTGTGCAACTGCCGAGCGGCAAGGTTCTCGGTGCCGGCGAGTTCATTCCCCTCGCGGAGTCAAGCGATCTCATCTATGCGGTTACCGAGACCCTGTTCGAGCGCCTGATCGAGTCGAGAGAGACCCTCGCCGGCTCGGGCCTCGCCTTTATCTCGGTCAACCTGTCGCCATTGATCCTCCAGCAGGAACGCGCGCTGCTGCTGATGCGCCGCCTGGTCGACGGACTCGCGGGAGCCTGCGCCATCAAGGCCGAAATCACCGAGAGCGCCGCCAGCGCCTATCCCGATGTCGTGCGCAGCGTCGCGGCCCAGATCCACCTCATGGGGGTATCGCTCGCGATCGACGACTTCGGGATCGGCCATTCCTCGATGCGGGTACTGGCGGAACTCCCGTTCGACACGATGAAGATCGATGTCTCGTTTGTCTCGGAAATGTTCGATTCGGCGAAAGCCCTCAAGCTGCTGCGCGCGATGATCCGCTTCGGCCAGACGCTGGAACTCCAGGTGGTCGCCGAGGGCGTGGAGACGGAGGCACAGCGCCAGGTGCTCATTGAATCGGGCATCGATCTCGCGCAGGGCTATCTGTTCGGCAAGCCCGTCCCCCTGGAGGTTCTGGCACGAACCTTTTCCGAGCCGGAATCCGCTCCGACCCGCGATCCCGGCAGGGTAGGCGCGACACGGATCCAACGCCCCGCGGAGAGACACTGAGACCAGCATCACGCGCGCCTGCACGCGACGACCGCACAGCATCGGGCCGGAGACCGAGGCCAAAAACCCTGTTCAGGACCTGACAACCATGCCCGGCAAGGGGTAGGATGCCCACTGTCATAAAAATGTAACAAGGCATCCCATGGCCTTTCGCGCTGAAATCCCGACGGGCGGCAAGGGAAAACTGGTCTGGAGCCACGAATACCTGCGCCTGACCGCGGGTCTCGTGTTCATGATCGGCGTCTTCGTCTACGCGCTGCTGCAGACCCGCGGCATACCCGCACTGACGCCTCAGGGGCTCCTGCTGCTGGTCTCCTCGGCGATCGTCGGCGCCTACATGGCGATGAACATCGGCGCGAACGACGTCGCCAACAACATGGGCCCGGCGGTCGGTTCCGGTGCGATCACCCTGGGCGGGGCCATCGTCATCGCGGCGATCTTCGAGGCCATGGGCGCGATCGTCGCGGGCGGCAACGTGGTCGGCACCATCAAGGGCGGCATCATCGATCCTGAGGGCATTTCCCAGGCTTCGGATTTCGCCTGGCTCATGTTCTCCGCGCTGCTCGCGAGCGCGCTCTGGCTCAATCTCGCCACCGCGCTCGGCGCGCCGGTCTCGACCACGCATTCGATCATCGGCGCGGTGATGGGCGCCGGCATCGTGGCCGGGGGCTGGGGACTGGTCAACTGGGGCACCATCGGGCAGATCGTGGCCAGCTGGGTGATCTCGCCCCTGACGGGCGGCGTGATCGCAGCCGTCTTCCTGTACGTCATCAAGCGCACCATCACCTACCGCGGGGAGATGCACGCGGCTGCGGGCCGGGTCGTCCCGTGGCTGGTGGCCGTCATGGCCTGGGCCTTCGCGACCTTCATGCTGATCAAGGGTCTCGGGGACATCTACCGGCTCCCGGTGGGTCGTGCGGCACTGGTCGGGCTCGGCTTTGGCATCGTGGTCTTTTTCCTCCTGCGCGGCGCGATTCAGCGACACGCGCTGCGGATGGAGAACAGCAAGGAAGGGGTCAACGAACTCTTCACACTGCCGCTGATCTTCGCCGCCGCCCTGCTGAGCTTTGCGCACGGAGCCAATGACGTCGCCAACGCGGTCGGACCGCTGGCGGCGATCTACGAGGCCGTTCAGAGCGGCGCGATCGCCAGCCGCGCGGCCACGCCAATGTGGATCCTGGTGCTCGGCGCGCTCGGCCTCGCCGCGGGGCTGGCGCTGTACGGATCGAAACTGATTCGCACCGTGGGCAAGGAAATCACCGAAATCGACCGCATGCGCGCGTTTTCGATTGCGATCGCGGCCGCCATCACCGTGATCATCGCGGCGCAGCTCGGCATGCCCGTGTCGACCACCCACGTGACCATCGGTGCCCTCTTCGGCGTCGGGTTCCTGCGCGAATACCTGAAGATGAACTACGCGAAGATGGAGCAGACCATCATCGCCGGGCACGAGGGCGAGGAACGCGCCAAGGTGGAAGAGTACCTGCGGCGCTTCGAGGCGGCGCCGGTGATCCAGAAGCGCGTGATGCTCGCCGAGATGAAGAAGCGCTACAAGGAGTCGGCCGAGCCCGGCCTGTTCGCCAAGAAAGAGCGCAAGGCGTTGAAAAAGGCCTACGAGAGCCAGCTGGTCAAGCGTTCCCTGGTCGTGCGCATCGTCGCGGCCTGGATCATCACGGTGCCCGCCACCGCGCTCGTGGCGGCGAGCCTGTTCAAGCTCATCGTGTTCCTCGGGGGCTGATGCCGGACACACGGTGGTGGGCGTACGATCGGACCTGCAGGGGCCGATGACCGGCGGCCGGCACGCTCGTCGAACCGGTTCCGCGCCCGCACCCCGATAGGAGGATCGCCATGCGCACGCTCACCGCCCTCTCCTGTCTTGCGATGCTTCTGGCATGGGCCCTCCTCCCGCAGGCCTGGGCCGAAATACCGGACAGCTCCCCGATTCCGCGGGTCGCCCTGCAGATCAGCGACCATGACAGCGTCCGCCAGACCATGGTCCTCAGCGTCGCCGCCAATCTGGTCAATCACTACGGAATCGGCGAGGTGGAAGTGGAGATCGTGGCCTTCGGACCCGGGCTGACCCTGCTGCGCCGCCCGAGCCCGTTCGGCGAACGCGTCACGGAGCTGGCCGTCGAGAAAGGCGTGCGCTTCACCTACTGCCAGATCACCGTCGACAGCACCGAACAGCGCGAGGGGCAACGCGTGTACCTGGTGCCCGAGGCCACCCCAACCCCGTCGGGCGCCGTGCGCATCGTCGACCTGGTCGGCCAGGGCTACGTGCACATCGCGCCCTGATCGGGCAGTTCAAGGGTGGCAGTAAACCCGAGGAGTCGCACGCCCGGCTGTCGGCTTGATGCGCAGGCTTTGGCGTAACGGGGTGGAAATGGTGGGCCGTGTTGGGCTCGAACCAACGACCATCGGATTAAAAGTCCGGTGCTCTACCAACTGAGCTAACGGCCCTGCAGAAGGCCCGCTAGTGTAAGGCCTGGGTCCAAAAACGCAAGTCTGCGATGGCTTCGCGAAGCCGTGGCCGCCCGCATTCAAGGCTACGCGGAGGTCCGGGGATCCGGAACGGCGCGGTAGCGGGTCGGATCCGGCACGCCCGCCGCGGCGAATCCCGCCCGGCGAATCCGGCAGCTGTCGCAGATGCCGCAGGCCCGGCCTTCGGCGTCCGCCTGGTAGCAGCTCACGGTCAACGCGTAGTCCAGGCCCAGCGCGCAGCCCGCGCGGATGATGTCGGCCTTGGTCATCGCGATGAGTGGAGCGTGTACCCGGAAACGCTGCCCCTGCACGCCCGCCTTCGTCGCGAGGTTGGCCAGATCCTGGAAGGCCTCGATGAATTCGGGCCGGCAATCCGGGTACCCGGAATAGTCCACCGCGTTGGCACCGATGACGATGTTCCTCAGATCGAGGGCTTCGGCCAGGCCCAGCGCCAGCGACAGCAGCGTGGTGTTGCGCGCCGGAACGTAGGTGACCGGAATGCCCTCGGTCGGATTCTCCGGAACCGCGATCGCCGAATCGGTGAGGGCCGAGCCGCCGATCGCGCCGAGGTCGATGCGGACCACCCGGTGGCTGGCGGCGCCGAGAGCCGCGGCGACGCGGCGCGCCGCCTCGAGCTCGGAACGATGCCGCTGGCCGTAGTCGACGCTGAGCGCGTGGCACGCGTAGCCCTCGGCGCGGGCCATGGCCAGGCAGGTCGCCGAGTCCAGCCCGCCCGAGAGCAGGACGACGGCCCCGGCGTCAGCGTCCAGGGACATCGCCCCAGAGCAGCTTGTGCAGTTGCACCTGGAAACGCACGGGCGCACGCGCCGCGACGATCCAGTCGGCCAGCGTGCGCGGCTCGAGTTCCGCGTGGACGGGCGAGAACAGCGCATCGACGCCGGCAGGCAACGGGCGCTCGCGCAGCATCTCGAGCGCCCATTCGAAATCCGCGCGGTCGGCCAGCACGAATTTCACCTGGTCCCCCGGTTTCAGCTGCGCAAGGTTTTCCAGCCGGTTGCGCTGCGCCTCACCCGAACCGGGTGCCTTGAGGTCCATCACGATCGCCACCCGCGGATCCACGCCGGCCAGGTCGAGCGCACCACTGGTCTCCAGCGACACGTTCAGACCTCGATCGCAGAGTTCGCGCAGCAGCACGGTACAGCCGGGTTGTGCCAGCGGTTCGCCGCCGGTCACGCAGACGTGGCGAACACCGAACGCCGCAACCTGGGCCAGCAGCTCGCCGATGTCGAAAGCCACGCCACCGCTGAAGCTGTATTCGGTATCGCACCAGCGGCAGCGCAACGGGCAGCCGGTGAGCCGCACGAACACGGTCGGCCAGCCGACCTGGGCGGCCTCGCCCTGGAGGGAGAGGAAGACCTCGGTGACACGCAGCCGCCCGGCTTCAGGCCGCTCCCGCACCTGTTCGCGCAGCGCCGAACGCGTCATCAAGGCTCGCCCAGACGCCGCAGCCGGTCCTGCGCGAGCCGCGAGAGGGTGGTTCCGGGATGATCGGCCACGACCTGGTTCAGCGCTTCCCGCGCCTCGTTCATCTGCCCCAGTTCGAAGTGCGCGTAGCCCTGCTTGAGGAGCGCATCGGGAGCCTTGTCGCTCTCGGGATAGAGCTCGCGGACCGCAGCGTAGTCGATCAGCGCGCCCTCGTACTCTCCGATGGCGTACTTGGCCTCGGCCAGCCAGAACAGCGCGTTGGCGACAAAAACCCCTTCGGGATACCCCTCGACGAAAGCCTCCAGCCTCCGGATCGCCTCTTCGTGCTCGCCGGCCATGAGACGCTCGAAGGCCTCTTCGTAGGCGTCCTGCTCTTCGGGTCCGGCGATCCAGTCATCGGGAATCGTGGGCGGCGCCTCGTCGGGCGGCGGGGATTCGAATCCGAAATCGCCCTCGAGATACGCGAGGCGCTCCTCGAGCCCGCCCAGCCGCTGTTCCTGGCGTTCGCGGAGGACGCGCAGTTCGTTCTCCACCCGCTCGAGCTGGCCCCGCAGCTGCCGGATCTCGTCCTGCATCCGGTCGACACCCTGCAGCATCTCGGTCAGCGCGGCGGAATTGAACACACGCTCCATCCGCTCGAGGCGCATCTCGATGACTTGCAGCTGGTGCTGCGTGACCAGGGGCGATCCCGCCTGCTGGGCGCCGGCCGCTGCGGCGTGAAACAACGCCGGAAGCACCAGAAGCCCGACCACGGGCCGCCACCGGCGATTGGCGCGGGAAAGAACTGCGGAAATCATGAACGCTCTCGGGAAGGAACGGCCGGGGGACCGACGTCATCCCCCGGCATCGGGTCAACGCCGGACTTCGTAGACGATCTCGACGCGGCGATTCTGGGCCCAGGCGTCTTCGGTCTGGGCGAACGCCACCGGCATTTCCTCGCCGAAGCTGATCACCTCGAGCTGGTTGTCGCGCGCGCCGTTGAGATTCATCACCCGGCGCACCGCCTGCGCGCGGCGCTCGCCGAGCGCGAGGTTGTACTCGCGCGTGCCGCGCTCGTCGGTATGGCCTTCGAGCCGGACCCGGGCATTCGGGTTCTGCGACAGGTAGAGCGAGTGGGCCTCGAGCATCGGGATGAACTCCGGCCGAATGGTATCGCTGTCGTACTCGAAGTAGACCAGGCGACCCGAGAGCGGACTCTGCGGATCGTCGAGGGAATCGACGCTCAGCGTACCGGGCATTCCCAGGCCCTGGGCCCGGGCTTCGGCTTCACGACGGGCGCGTTCCGCTTCCTCCGCGGCGGCGGCTTCGGCGGCCCGGCGCTCGGCCTCCGCGGCGTCCCGCTTGGGCTGGGCACAGGCGGCGAGCGTGGCCGCCAACAGAAGGATGAAACCCCAACGAATGACTGCGTGCATCTCGGTGTCCTCAGGCGAAGTTGTTCAGGTTGAACCTACAAAAAACTAGAGCGGGGACCAGGCCGGTTCCCGGACATCTCCCGTTCTGGGCGCAAAACGCTGGTGCACCCGGCCATCCCGGCTCACGGAACCCAGTATCCCTCGGCCCCGGTCCGTGGTCGAATAGATCACCATGCTACCGTTCGGCGCGAAGCTCGGCGACTTGTCGAAGCGGCCGCGGGTCAGCAGCGTCTCGCGGCGCGTTTCCAGGTCGAGACGCGCGAGGCGCAGGCCATCGCCGCCGCGGACATAGACCAGGGACTTGCCGTCCGGCGACACGGTCGCGGCACCCGCCGAGGTGCCTTCGTAGGTCAGTCGCTGCGGCGTACCGCCGGGCAGGCGCATCTGGTAGATCTGCGCCGAGCCGGAACGGTCGGAGGTGAAGTACAGGGTCTGGCCGTCCGGCGACCAGGCGGGTTCGGTGTCGATGGCGTTGGTGCGCGTGATCTGGGTCAGCGCGCCGGTCGCGAGATCCATCACGTAGATGTTCGGCGACCCGTCGCGCGACAGGCTCATGGCCAGCCGGGTGCCATCCGGCGACCAGGTCGGCGCGCTGTTGATGCCCGGGAAGGAGGCGAGCCGGGTACGGGCGCCCGTCTCGACGTTCTGCCGGAAGATCTCGGAGCGCCGGTTCTCGAACGAGACGTACACGAGATCGCGGCCGTCGGGCGACCACTCGGGCGACATCAGCGGCTGGTTGGAGCGGAACATCGCGCGCGGGTTGGCTCCGTCGGAATCGGCGACTTCCAGCGCGTGGCGGCGGTCGTCGCCCTGCCCCGTCACCGCCACGTAGGCGATTCTTGCGCTGAAGGCACCCCTGTCGCCGGTAATGGTCTCGAACACGATGTCGGACACGCGGTGCGCGCCGCGCCGCAGCTGATCCGCGGGCGCGGGAATCCGGAACCCGCCCATGCGCTGGTTCGCGAGCACGTCGAACACGTGGAAATCGATCACCACGCGCCCCTCTTGCGGCCGCATGCGCCCGATCACCAGGTACTCGGCACCCGCCGAGGACCAGCTCTCGGCGAGGAAGCCCTCCGGGGTGTCGGGAGCGCGCGGCAGGCGTTCGCGCGCAAGGGCGTCGAAACGTCCGGTGCGCGCGAGATTCGCGCCGACGATCTGCGCGACGTCCTCGGGTGGGGATCCGGCCCCTTCCCAGACGAACGGGGCCACGGCGACGGGGATCGCACCCGTGATGCCCTCGGTCACCGTGACCTCGAGCACCGCGGAGGCCTGCCCCGCAACGAGCAGCAGCACACCCAGGCACCAACTCTGAAGACTTCTTCGATTCATGTCGTCATCACCTAGCCCTGATCGGGCGCAAAACGGATTCGGATTCCACCCCGCACCGATTCGGCATCGGGCGGGCGGGGCAGGGATTGCAGTCGGTCCATGGTCTGGCGCACCGATTCGCAGAAAGCCGTCGACCCGGAACAGCTCTGGACCGCGTAATTCAGGATTCTGCCGGTTTCGGCATTGATCCGTACCAGCACGAACGCCTCGTCCCCCGGCTGCAGCCCCGCCGGCTGGCGCCAGCGTCGCTGCACGGTCGCCTGCACGTCCGCGACGTAGGCGTTCTTCGCGGCATCGAGCTCGGCACGCCGCGCCGCGGCATCGCGCGCAGCCTGCGCGGACGCCAGGGCCTGCCGCTCCGCTTCCATCTGTTGACGCCGGCGCTGCTCCTCGAGTTCACGCGCCTGCGCCTCGCGCCGGCGGGCTTCCTCCTCCGCGCGCCGCTTCTCGGCGGCTTCGCGCTCGCGACGTTCCCGGGCCTCGCGCTCTTCCTGCGCCTTGCGCGCCTGCTCGGCCGCCCGCCGCGCCTCTTCCGCAGCCACGCGTTCCGCCTGGGCACGGGCCCGTTCGGCCTCGGCGTCCCGCCGCGCCTGCTCGGCGGCCCGCAGGGCTTCCTGGCGCGCGCGTTCCTGTGCCTCGCGCTGGCGCTGTTCCTCCTGCTGCCGGCGAATCTCCGCCTGGCGTTGACGCTCGGCCTCGCGTCGGGCTTCCTCTTCCGCCCGCAACTGTTCGGCGATCCGCTCCTGCTCCGCCACACGGATGTCACGCTCGATGCGCTCGAATTCCTCGAGGTCGATCGCCGTCGCCTCGATCACGTCCACCGGCTCGCTGCGAAACTGCAGCGCGGGGGCGGAAAGCGGCTGTGCGAAGAACGTCACGTTCATCAGCAGCGCCGCAAACAGCAGCGCGTGCAGCAGCAGGATCAGCGCGACCGCTCTGGGATGCTGTCGGATCAGGATGAACACGGGACACTCACGAAGCTGCGATCATTCCACGACTTCGGCGGGAGGTTCGGTCAGCAGTCCAACCTTGGCCGCACCGGCCCGCTGCAATGCGACCATCGCGTCCATGACCCGCCCATAGTCGACGTTGCGGTCGCCGCGCACGTAGGTCTGCGTCTCGGGCGATGCGGCCAGCAGGTTGGCCACCAGCTCCACCAGTTCCGGCCCCGCGAGCGGTTCGTTGGCCAGCGGTCCCTGGTTCAGGGTCATCGCGCCTGCCGCGGTCACCGTCACCACGATCGGCTCGCGCTCGCGCTGTTCCATCTCCAGAACCTCGGCTTCCGCCTCGGGCAGGTCCACCTCCACGCCCTGTTGCAGCATGGGCGCGGTGATCATGAAGATGATCAGCAGCACCAGCATCACGTCGATGAAGGGAACGACGTTGATCTGCGACATCTGGCGGCGCCCCCGCCCTGCCTTGCGCCCGGTCATTTCGGCCATCGGACTACCCTATTCCTGCCCGGCCGCGCCGTCCCGGGACACGCTCTGGCGCCCGAGCAGAGCCACGAACTCGTCACTGAAATTCTCCAGCCGGCCCAGCACCCGGTCGACGTCGGTGGCGAAGCGGTTGTAGGCGATCACCGCGGGAATGGCCGCGAAGAGCCCCAGCGCGGTGGCGATCAGGGCTTCGGCAATCCCCGGCGCGACCATCGCCAACGTCGCCTGCTGGGCACCCGAAAGCCCGAGGAACGCGTGCATGATGCCCCACACCGTCCCAAACAGCCCGATATAGGGGCTGGTCGAGCCGACCGTTGCGAGGAAGGGCAGGTAGCGTTCCAGTTCTTCGCCCTCGCGGGAGATCGCCACCCGCATCGAACGGTGGGTGGCGTCCACCACGTGCCCGGGATGCTGCCGAACGCGCAGGAATTCCTTGAAGCCGGATGAAAACACGTGCTCCATGCCGGACATCTCGGGTTTG
>Ga0207796_1000181_pt1 | contig 27458 bp, 27 predicted proteins | sample Pon1CUnioCityCA_6_FD_187274 | JGI IMG/M metagenome (GOLD analysis project Ga0207796, IMG submission 187274) | Marine sediment microbial community from Union City, CA, USA - Pond 1C Sediment 1 (SPAdes) | ecosystem: Environmental > Aquatic > Marine > Intertidal zone > Salt pond sediment ... | reverse complement strand
CCCGCCCGCCGCTGTCCCGACAGGAGGATACGCCCGGGCACGGGATGCGGCGTTGCACGGGGTCGTGGCGGAAAGTGTCGGCGGTACGCTGGTGGCCTCCGACGGCGCGGTGGTCCTCAGGGGCCTGGCGGAGGGAGCGGGCACAGGTGTGCCAGCCGCTATGGTCGGGTACAGGTCGGGACTTCCGGCGATCGAGGTCTCGGCACGCGGAGCGGCTGTCTCGGCCGGTGTGCCATCCGTCGGTCTGAGGGAGGGCAGGGGTGCCGCTGTGCCCGTCAGCGGCGGCCGAGTTCGCGGGTCGAGTGGACGGCTCGACCGACATAGCGCCGGGCGAAAGCGTGCTTGGCGTCGCCGCCCGTGCGGGCACTGTCTGGCGGCGGGGATCCTGAGCCGGCGTGGTCCACCCGGTGTCGGGGAGGGCCACCAGCAGGATCGCCCCGGCCATCAGGAGCGGCGGGGGGAGGTGAGCGCCGGCGGAGGCCTTCACCGCGACGGTGAGGCGTGAGGTCCTTGTTATCATGGCCTCGACCCCCTGCAGGAGCGATCCAGCGTTAGGGCTTGTGGCGCTCACGGTCAACGTCGGCCTCCCTGCTCGCTGCCTCTGTCGGTGGTTCTTCTGTTGCTTCGGCAGCATCGGAGGCCCTGCCTCCGCGGGGTAGCCGCCGCCCTAGCCAACGGGCTTGACGGGTCGGTCGGCGCTCCTGGGACGCACCGTCCCGGGAGCCGTGGTAATATCGGTAGTAGTGACCGTCGCCGTGCCTCGACAGGCTATTCAGGACCACGCCCAGCAGATGGGCGCCCACACGGTGCAGCTCCTCCACGCTCTTCTCCGCCATCTCGCGGCGTGTGCGTCCCGTGTCAAAGACCAGCAGGACGCCGTCGACCTGCGTGGAGAGAACGGCCGCGTCGTTCACGGCCAGCACAGGGGAGCTGTCGAACAGGAGCAGGTCGGCCTGGCCCTTCAACTCCTGCACTAAGTCTGCCATGCGCTTCGAGCCAAGCAGGTCGACTGGATTCGGCGGGAGCCGGCCGCTGGGCAGAAGCCACAGGTTATCCACTTCCGTAGGGTGCAGGTAAGCCGCCACATTCGGGTGCCGTGGGACAGCACCATCCGAGGCAGCGCTGTCGCGGAGCATTGGCTGGGTGGGATCCTTCGCTGATACAGCAGCTGATAGGTCCGTGGCATCTCTGTCGAGCTTGGTGTTCAGGATAGCCTCGCCCAAGCCCGGCTCGTTGGAGCCGTTGAAGATCCTGTGCAACGCCGGCCGCCGTAGATCACTGTCCACAGCGATCACCCTCAGGCCTGACTGCGCCATCAACACAGCCAGATTGGCCAGCGTCACGCTCTTGCCGTCTCCGAGGCTGGCGCTGGTGACCATTAGCGCGCGTGTCGGCTGATGCACGCTGGAGAATTGGATGTTGGTTCGCAGCGCGCGGTAAGCCTCGACGATGGGCGAACGGGGCTCGCGCACCGAGATCAGCTTCTCCCAGTAGTCATCGCCGTCGATGCGGGCGACCGCGCCGAGGGTGGGCAGATCGACCGTGCGACGGACATCATGGGAGGTCTTGATGGTGTCGTCGAGGAACTCGATGAGCGATGCACCTCCAATAGAGAGCATCAGGCCGATGGCTCCGGCCAGCAGCAGCGTCTGTTGGACGTCGGGGCTGATGGGTACCTCCGGTGTGCTGGCGCGCTCGACGATGGAGATGTAGTTGGTAGCCCCACGGATGCCCCTGACCAGCGTTGCGTAAGTGGACTGATAGGCCCCCAGCTTCTGCTCCAGAGCGTCAACGTTAGCCTGGCGCTGCTGGATGGAGCGAGCGGTGTTGCCCGCCTCGAGCTTCTCGCGTTCGGCCTCGATCTCCCCTTCCGTGGTCACGATCTTAGTCTCCAGGTCGGCCAGTTGCTCCTTGACGAAGGCCTGGTGCTCCTGATCCTGGCCAGCCGAGGGGCTCTTCAGGATCAGCTGGTTAGCGATCTCATCCGCCAGGGCACGGGCTCGTTCTGGATGGGTGTCCCGTACGCTGATCTCCAGCAGCTGTGTCCCCTGAACCTGCTCCGCCGCGACGTCGTCCGGCGAAGGGAGGTGGACCAGACCGAGAGCCTCAGCTGCACCCTTCAGGATGGGGCGTCGCTTGACCAGTTCGGCGTAGGTCTGGGCCAGCTGCCTGCTGATGGTGAGGTCGGCACTGCTGGGGTTGACCTGTTCCATCGTCTGACCGACCATGACGGTGGCGGTGGCCTGGTAGATGCGCGGCATTTGGGTCGTGCGGTGGTAGTTGGAGCCAGTGGCGACGGCCACGCAAGCCACCATCAGCCACCACCAGCGCTTAACGGTTGAGAGATATTGCTGTGATTCCATCGGCGTGGCCCCTTGGGCGATCATAGCACGAGCCTCAGAAACCTCCATCGGCGAGGGAGGGCTTCAGGACCCGATCAGCTTCTTGTATACGTCATCCCATCGAGCATAGAAGCGCCGCCAGTCGTATCGCCTCTCCACTCGGCGCCGTCCGTTCTCTCGCAATCTCTCGCCCTGGGTCGGATCCCTCAGAACGCGGACGACGGCACCGGCTATGGCGGCAGGCCGGTCGGCGATGTGAAACGCCTACGTCATGACCGAGGCCGCGTAGTGGACGGGATAGAGGTGGATGGTGGCGACGGCAGATGCGAGCAGTCCGACACGATGGCTGAACGTTCGGGCGCCGATGCGATAGAGGAACAACGGTGTCAGCACGCCAACGACGACGGCCTGCACCAGCCGAGCCAGGAGGGGCGTGCGACCTAAAAGTAAGTATACAGCGCCCAGGTAGGAGGCGTACAGGTACGACCAGAAGGCCGTGGATTGACCTCCCTGGGCGTAGGGGCCACCAGTCCCGGTCAAAGGAGAAGCCATGACCGCCCGCGACGCGCTGCACCAGCATGTCGTAGCTGATCTCGACGTTGGCCGGTATGGGGAGGCCCCGGAAACTCTGGGCGCCCCCAATGGATAACGACCGGGATATCGAGGCCAGCCATCGCCTGAATCAGGATGCCGTAGTCGCGCCATGACCTGCCACTGGCGTGAAGATAGGGGCAGCCATCGACACGGGGGCTTTCGGAAAGGCGCGCTTCGTCAGACATGTCGTAGATCCCGTACGAGCCGAGGCTTATCTTGGACGGGGGCAACCCCAACAACCCCTGGTAGACTTTTATCTCCGATCTGGCAAGCACTGTGACATGATCCACCGCTCGAAGGCTGTACCGGATCAAGCCGAGGAAAGGGGTGGCGTAGGGTGGCAGCGTGAATCCCAGGATGACCAAGGGTGGGCTATGACGCGACGTGAGCTGCCGCAGCACCGCAAGCGGAAAGCCAGCCTTGCTCTCCCAGGCCAGGAGTAGGTCGTACTGTCTGCGCGAGCTTCGCCTTATCGCCAACAACCCCAGCCGGAAGAACGCAGGCCAGCGGCTGACCAGCCTTCCCGGGCCACCGAACTGACTCGGGGCCTTCAGTGACACGAAATCCACTTGGTCCTGCTCCTCCGGCAGGTGATCCCAGATCCAGCGATAGCCAGGCGGACGCATGGGAAATCCGTGGCGCACAGAATTCTCATAGTCGCACCTTCGGCATCTGTAAGAACGACGCGCTACGATTGGGCGCCGTCATCCACTCGGTGAGCGCTTCAAAAGGCATGTGAGCACGGCGTGCCTCCTCCAAGTAACCGGCTATCTGAGTGACCCTGTTGGCTCCACGTTCTGACTAACACGCTTCTCCAACGTGAGGACCTTCACATCGCGCCGCGATGACGACCAGATACCCCAGGAAGACCCAGCTGAAGACGCCAAAGCGCAGGCTTCTCAAGCCCGCGTTGTAGGCGAACGGCAGTAGCCACTCCACAATGGAGCTGGCCACCAGCATCCCCAGGAGGCCCGCCAGCGCGCTGCTAACGTAAGCCCTGTCAAATCCACTCCTCACCTTGCTCCTAAGGCGCCAAGCCAGCAGACCGATCTCGGTCACCGCCCACATGAAAAGCCCCAGGCCGACCGCGCCTAGTTGGGCGAAAAGGTCGACGTAGAGATTGTGTGAGCTGATGTTGGGCTCGTACCATCTTCCCCGCTCCGTGAGGAGCGGGATGAAGCGGTGGTATTGGTGGTAGGTGGTCAGACCCAGGCCGAACACTGGCTGTCGTAAGCCCAGCTGGACAACCGCTCGCCATAGGATGGAGCGGCCGATCACACTGGTCCTCTCGGACTCCCAAACGGACCGCCAAGGCAGAGACACCGGGGAGAGGAGCAGGCCCACGACGGTCAGCCCGATTAATGTGATGCCCAGCGTGGGCGAGCGCAGGAGAAGCATAATGCCGAGGACAACCAGGGCTGGGAGCCAACTGCTGGCCCAGGACGTGTTCTGCCACAAACCGAGCAGGGGCACGGACAGCGCTACTACAGACAACGCCACCCGCCAAGGGCGCGGCAGGTCCTGGTTGAACAGGGCTTGCCCCGCGGCCAGAGCTGTCATCCAGACAAAGAAGGTGCCGTTGGTCTGAGCCCTGCTCGCTGTCAACAGCGATCCGATGACCGTGAGAGATCCGCCGTAGCGATCGATCAGAGCAAAGACGCCCATCCCCAGGAAGGCAAAGGTGGTCCAACGCACGGCACGGTGGGACTGCTGGGACGCCAGCAGATAGGCCAGAATGGACAGCGCATAGATCGTCCACTGAGCTGCCTGAACGGCCAAGAGGTCCGGCTGCCGCGGGAACCTCGGGTCCCAGGTCACGTTGCCGTACAGCCAGGAGACGGTAGCCGCGATGAGGAAGGCGGCCAAGGGGCGGAAGGTGCCCGATGTAACCAGCGGGGCGTCGCTTGCCCCAGCATGCCCCAGCGACCAGGACAGCGCCAGTGCGGGCAGCAACAGATGGACCGCGCTGATGGCGAACGCGTTGCCCAAGCCGACCTCAAGCGGAATGCTGTAGGCAGCGAGGACGAGCACGACGTCCCCTGCGTCCGGCCGTTTGGTCAGCACCGTAGCCCCAGCGCCCCCCAGTAGGAGCAGCAGGAGTGCGGGCGAGGGCAATCGCCCCAGGAGGGCGGCGCCAACCAGCGTGAGAGCGATCACGAGGAGGTGAAGCGAGATGTCAGGTCGTCTGAGCGAACGCTGTAGCATAGGCCTCTACTCCAGCCGCAGACAGTAGTGCAGTGTCTCGCGGTTGGAGATCAGTTGTCTGCGGGCCACGTTGCCCCAGCGGCACGTAGGGCAGAGCGCCAGCCACACCATCTGCCGCCCCACGGCCGCCGCGGCGAACATACTGCGTTGGATCAGGCTGTGGAGCCGAGTGTAGTGCTTGCGCGCGAAGAGCATCCGTCCGCGGTAGACGAGGGTGTAGCGCCTCCCGCCGCGCTTGAAGCTCCCGCCCCCGTGGTGCACCGTTGTCACGTCCGGTAGATAGTAGACCTTCCAGCCCGCCTGCCATAGCCGATACTGCCAGTCCGTCTCATCGGAGTAAATGAAGTACCGCTCGTCGATCAGTCCGATCCCCTCGATGGCCGTCCGGCGCACGACGATGCTGGCCGAGCTGATCCAGTCCACCGGACGCACGTCGGGGCCCGGTCCGTTGTGGCTGGGGAAGTGGGGGTTCAGAGCCCGCCCGATGTGCGTGACGATCAGGAACTCCTCCAGAAGGGTCGGGAATCGCCAGAAGCTGGCTTGGAATGAGCCGTCGGGGTTGAGCAGATTGCCCCCGGCCGCGCCAGCCTCCGGGTGTGCGTCGAGAAAGGTGACCATGCGCATGATGGAGTCCCGGTTGACCAAGGTATCATTGTTGAGGATGTAGATGTAGCGCCCAGTGCTGTGGCGGATGCACTGGTTGTTGCCGCGAGCTACTCCCACGTTCTGGCCGTTTTCCACAACGGTGACCTCAGGATAGCGCCGCGCCAGCATGGCGAGGCTGCCGTCGATTGAGCCGTTGTCCGAGACGACGATCTCGTAATCCAAGGCCAGGTGGGCCGCCGCGATCGACTCCAGGCATTGCTCCAGGTAGTCACGGTTGTTCCAGTTGACCAGGGCGATGGATAGATCCATCACAGGAGCTCCTTACCCGAACGCTCGTAATCCCTTTTCCGTTGTTACCGTAGATTGCTTCAGCTAGTCTACTTGTGCGACGTCCTCGAGCGCGATACGCTCGACCCAAGCCAGGTAACGCGGAGCAACCGATCGCCAGGTGTAGTGCTCTGCGACAAGATCTCGTCCTGCCTCGCTAAGGCGATTGCGCAGCGCGCGATCGTAACACAGTCTCACGACTGCCGCGGCGAAATCCTCAGGGTGGTCGGCGACCAACAGGTGTTCATCCGGTGCCGCGAGGAGTCCCTCAGCTCCCTTTGAGGTGGAGACTACCGGCGTGCCCAGGGCCATGGCCTCCAGGATCTTGAAGCGGGTCCCTCCACCGGTCAGCAGAGGCGCGATGCTCAGCCAACTCTCAGCGATCAGGGGGCGGACGTCGGCCACAAGTCCGGTTAAACGGACGCTCCGATCGTGCGCCACGAGAGGGACCGGGGCACCGTCGTGCCTGCCGGTGATGCAGAACCGTACCTCGGGAACCCGCCGCTTGATCAGGGGGTAGACCTGCTCTAAGAAGAACTGCAGTGCATCGCGGTTTGCCTGGAAGGTCAAACCCCCGGTGAAGATCACCGTCTGGGGTTGGGGATCGACCCTGATTCCCTGATACCGTCCGCCATCAATGCAGTTGGGGATGATCTCAACCTGCGGGGCTCGGGGTACGAATCGCCTTAACAGCTCGCATTCGACGGCGGATGGCACAGTGCAGGCGCTGACCCGCCGCAGGAGCGAACGCGAGGCCCGCCGCAGTTTCCAGGCGAAGACCTGTCGCCGCGCTCTCCGCAGATGGCCTTCCGTCTCCGGACTCCCGAGGTAGCCAGCCAGTTCGACGTCCTCCACGATGAGGGGCACCGGTGTCTCTGGAGGGACATAACGCGTACAGCCCAACTCAAAGCAGACTAGCAAGTCGTAGTGATGCGTCTGCATCTGCTCCTCAACAGCCGTGCGTAAGTCTTGAGAAGGGGCTGGGAAGACCCACTCAGGTCGGGACCAGAGGTAACTCAAGAGGCGGTGCGGGCCCAGGACCGGCTGGCGCTCCAGCGGTATCGGGATCACCCTTTCGCAGCGTGATAGCGGTTGGCGCACGATGGGTGGCGGTGTGACCGCGGGGTCGTGCGCAGCGATCAGCGTGACACGATGTCGGCTGCACAGCGCTGACAGCAGGTTAGCGATGCGCAGCTTCGCTCCGTTATCCAGTGGGTCGGGATACCAAGGGGAGACAAACAGGATGTTCACCGCTTCGCTCCATCGTGCTGCACCCTGACCGCTTGCCTCAGAAAGGACTCAAACTGTCGGGCGATGATGGACCAATCGTACGCCTCTTGCACGATCCTTCGTCCACGCTGCGACAGCTCCTGTTGCAGCGCGGGAGAGTTGAGCAGATCGACCACCCGGTCCGCAAATCCATCCGGCGTGTCCGCGAGCAGCAGATGCTCCCCAGGGACGAGTGCCAAACCCTGGGCGCCGATGGACGTCGAGACAACGGGACAGCCCGCGGCCAGCGACTCAAGAATCTTCAGCCGAGTGCCGCCACCAATCCGGAGGGGAACGACACTCATCGTCGCTGACCAGAGCTTGGTGCGGATATCTGCGACGAACCCCGTCACCTGCACCCCGGGCAATCGATCGAGGTCGAGGACGCGCCGGGGCGGGTCCAGCCCTATCACCTCCATTTCGACCTCCGGTCTAGCCTCTCGGATCCTGGGCAGCACGTGCCGACAGAACCAGACCAGCCCATCCGCGTTGGGGCCGTAGCTGAGCGTGCCGAAGAAGAGTAGCGTATCGGTTCGCCGCTGGTTGCCCGGAGGCGTGAAGTATGCGCTGTCGGCGCCATTGGGGACCACGTGGACGTCGGTGCTTGGTGACAATTGGCGCAACAGAGCTGCGTCGCCATCGGAGACCGCCACGCAGGTGGGAAAGCGTTGCACCCAACGTCGCTCAAAGGCCAGCATTCGGCGCCACGTCAGCCAATCGCGGAGCTTGTGGATCGGATGCTTCGCCCGTTGCAGCGCCTTCCTCATAATGTCGCTCTCTATGTTCTCTTGAACGAGCAGTGCCGATGTGTGCTGCAGTTCCTCAACGAGCTCGACAACGAACAGGCTGTTGAAAATGACGATATCATATCGGTGCACATCGAGTAACGCACGCAAGGGTCGACGCATCCTATCGATGGGAAAGGTATGGGCGTACCGAGGGCGGCTGTCGAACAGGATCTGGCTCCATCCCCGGATGCGATTACACCATCTGCCCAGCGGTTGAAACCCATCGAAAGCGATGAGCTCGAGGTGCTGGCAGTGCGGAGCTATCGCCGGAAGCATCTCTCGTTCCGAAGATTGGATGAATGAGATCACCGATACCTGATGCCTGCCCGCCATCTGTTTGATCAAGTTGAATAGCCGCGTCCGGCCGCCGCTGGTCGGAACTGGCAAGGTGGGGGCGACGAAGAGAGTCTTCATCACGAAGCTCCATCCGAAGCCTGAGAGGCCTTCGGCCTGCTCGCCAAGCCTTTGGCCGCGCCGATGAGAGGCGAAGTGTTCATAAGCTACCCTGTCCAGCGCCATGCAAGCCCAGATTCCCGGTCAGTCCAGCGAGTCGACCGAGATCTTCCCTACTTCTTGCTCCGACCGAGTCTTCTATCAGACGTCCAACTAGGTCTACTGCAGACGGAATCGGCAGGCAGAGCAAAGATACTAGAAGAATGGTTGGTGCCATGTGATTGTGTACCTCATTTCTCGACTTCGCTCACCTATTACCTTGGCCGGCACGCCCCCGACAATTGTGAAGGGATCGACGCTCTTCGTCACCACCGCCCCCGCCGCGACAACTGCTCCTCTCCCAACTCGCACGGCGGGGAGTACGGTCACACGGCAGCTGAGCCAGGCGTGGTCTTCGATAACCACTGGGCCGCCCTCGACGGCAAAGGTCGGAGACTGGGGATCGTGCTGCAACGTCCAGATCCAAACCCCCGTGCTGAGATTGACGTTGTCCCCGATGGTGAGACCATCTCTGCCGTCGAGAATGGCGTGGTGACCGATGCTGGTGTTCTCTCCGATGGTGATGTTCCAGCCATCACGGATCTCAGCTCCGCCGTAGATGATGGCGGTGTCGGCAATGGACATATGTAACACGCGCCGGTACAACAGACGCCGCAGCCGATGCGATGGCACGAATCCGATCGCCCGCCCCAACGTAAAGCGCAGGCCTTGCCGGTACCTTTCGCGCGATGTGATGTGTCTCACCGCGTCCCCCGACTCAATCTGTGGGCGGATACCACCACCAACAGGAAGGCTGCGGAGGCGGCGCCCAGAAGCAGCGGAGACAACCTGCTTGTGCCGCCCTCCTGCTCCTCCGGGGATAGCTCACCGGTAACCGATCTGCGCTCCAAGTGGGCCGTGGGCCTTGGGGTGGTCACCGCTGCCGCGTCCGCGCCCTCGGTTACCTTTGCGTAACCTGTATCTATCGGAGTGATAGCTTGAGGGGCGATGCGTGGAGCGGCGGTTTCCGCTACCGTGTACCAGACAGACTTGATGACCTGTGCCTCAGATCCCGCCTCTCTTATCTTGTCGCGCTCAGCCCGAAGCGTCGCTCCTACCACGTGCAATACGTTCCCGTTGCCGATGGCCATTCGGCACCAGACAGGGTTGTAGTCCAGCATTACATCGATCGCTGACCACTGGTGGTCATCCCACACGACGTGCGCGAGATGATCACTTGACGATAGAAGATGAACGCGACCCGCGCTGTCTGGTGCGAGGTCAAGTCCGTTGTTGAAGAACCGCAGTCCCACGCCATCCAGCGCATCTATGGGAGCGACCAGCTGGGCTTCCCGCCAAGTGAGACCGCCATCGCTCGACCACTGGTGCCAGCGGTGACCGGCTGGCGCGCCGGCCCACACCAGGTGTACCTCCCCATGATCCGCCGTTGTGATCGCGATCTCTCCGGCCCCGTAATCCTGCTGATATCGCTCGTCCTTGGCGTCAACCACCAGCGGCTGCGACCACGAGCGGCCTCCATCCGTGGAGCGGGCGTAGCATACAGCCCCACCCCTGCTCATGTTGAAGTCGAACGTCCCAGGTAGGTACTCCTCTGTCCACACGATATGCAGCGCGTTGTCCGCTCCAGTAGCCAGCTCGACACGCTCAATCCAACGATCGGTTGGCGCCGAAGCGATTCTGTGGCTGGTCGCCCAGGTATTACCCCCGTCATCCGAATAGGCGTACACGACCTCCCGGTAGGGCTCGGCTCGGTGGCATGCTAGGTGGAGATGGCCTTGCTTATCGATCACCAAGTGGGGACGACGGGCGTTGGTAAGGCCAAGCTCTACCCTCTCGCTCCACGCCCTGGGATCCGTCGCTTGGTCCGCCCTGGCGCTGCTGTGGTATAGCCTGTGTAGATCGCTCCAGACGACGTGCACGCATCCCCCGGATGGAGCAAACGCCAAGGTCGGCTCCGAGACGCATCTTCCGTCCGGCGAGACCAGCGCTTCGATGGGAGAGGACCTCATACCGTTCTCTACCGTCGCATACATCAGCGTATCGTAGGAGCAGGCGCTTCCCTCATCCAGCTTGGCGACCCACACCACGTGAACGGTGCCCGATGGGTCGGCGACGATAGCAGGATGGTAGCTGTCAACTCCCTCTTCGGAAAGGAGCGTCTGGGATGACCAATCCTCGACGGTGCCCTGGGCCGCAATCTGGGGGGTCACGCCGAGGAATAGAGTCAACAGCGTGATCATGATGGCTAGACAGGAGAACCACCGCTCAGAGTCACGCATCCAGCGCCTCTCTCAAACCTCGAAGGGTGCGCATCACGTACCGCCGGTAGAGAGACAGGTTTCCGCGCTTTGTGATTTGCGTCGGGTCCATCCAGAATGCCCGGTGTAACCAGCGTCCTATCTCTGCGTCATTTCCTTCCTTGTACGCGTCAAAGGCGTGGTCCAGATAGGGGCGCACCATGACCCGGCGGTGCCCCAGCACGCGCGCCTTGAGTTGATCCCAGCGGTCGAGGCGGGCCCAGTAGCGCGGCAAGATCTGGCCGATCTCCCGGGCGAACGGCTGCCATCCCTGCCCGGTCTTGCTCTCCGAGTGGACAAGGTAGTCAGCGGAGACGTCGGGGCTGAAGATGAAGCCGAAATGCCCCAGGGCCCTAAGCCAGTACTCATAGTCGAAGACGTAGTGCAATCCTTCGTCCAACAAGCCAACTTTCTCCGGGACTGCCTGCCGGAAGAACACCGTGGGCTGAGGCGGGGTGGCGTAGCCATACTCCCACATCATCAGCAGGCTCCTAGACGTCACCGGCAGATGTGGTGTGTAGGTGTCGATCAACTTGCCATCGGGGCTGACCAGGCGGCACTGACCGCAGACCAACCCCGCGCTCTCAGCCTGCAGCGCGCGCACAGCAGCGAAGACCGCCCCAGGATGGTACACGTCATCGGAGTTCAACCAAGCAAGGATGTCCCCAGTGGCCCGTCTCAGGCCCTTATTGATCGCCTCGGCAGGGCCGCTATCCGGCTCACTAGCCCAATAGTCTATCCACGGTTCGTACTTGCGGATGACGTCGATGCTGCCGTCGCAGCTGCCGCCATCGATGATCAGGTACTCAAGATTCGGGTAGCCCTGCATCAAGACCGACCGAATCGTGCGCTCCAGATACGGGCCCTGATTATAGCTGGGGGTGATGACGGTGATGCGCGGCCATTGTGACAGATCGGTATCCACAGACGTCGGTCGAGCCTCCGGCGCCAGCCACGGCCAAGCGTCTTCATGCTGGTAGGGGGTGGGTAGGCTGGTACGCGATCTGGACACGCTGTCCCCTCATCCTACACTGGAATCAATGTCCGTACTAACGTCAAGGCGTTCTCGCGCAGAAAGCGAAGGGTTCCGAAGCCCATCCCGTACGCCTGAAGAGCGCGCGCCCTTGCCACCTTCAGTTGCTCGCGCCGCGTCCATGTATCTGGAGGCCTGAGCATCGTCTCCCACGCAATCAAGTGTCTGGCGTCGACTGGCTCATTGGCTTGAAGGGCTTGCTCTAGTTCGGCGAAGGAGTAGCCCATCCGCTCCAACACGTCTGGTCCTAGAGCACGCAGGTATGCCAGAGCGAAAAACCTATCTTGATCATTCATCGCCAGCTGTCGCCACTTGTCAAGACTGGATGTCACTGGCCGGCTGTGTTGATGTATCCCGACGGGATCACCGAATGTACCTGCGGGGGCGGCCACGTCTCCATACTCCAACATCTCCTCAGAATACGACAACGCTAGGAAGTCACACACCCTCCTAATGGTCTCATCGGGGGCGGTCACCAACCCTTCATAATGGACGACACAGCTTCGCTCTCCTAGCGTCTCGATTCCGGTCAGCAGGTTCGTTGGTCCATCTATGAGGTCGCCTCTGAAGAGCCACAGACCATCATAGTCCTCTTTGAGAAATGCCTGCTTGAGTGAGCGGAGCACCGCCAATGGATTGCGTAGCAGGAAGACGTACCGGGCTTCCGGATAGACCTGCACGAGATCTGGCATGATCAAGTGATAGCGAGGTGTCTTGTCCAGGAAGTAGCGTCCCTGGCCCCGGTGTAACGCAGTCCCGTAGAGGACATCTGCCCAGGCCCGTACGGCTGCGAGGTAGGTGGCCTTGCCTCCGCCGTACGCCTCTAGGAAGTCTTGCAGACCCGTACGAAAGCCCCGAAACCCGAACTCAGCGGTCACGGCGTGCTCTCGTAGCGCATATAGGGGGTACAGCATCAACCAAGGCTCTGCCGCCGTGTCTATAGCTGGATGCGCCGCCAGGATGCGCTGCAGCAACGTTGAGCCGGCGCGCGGTTGGGATACGAGGAAGATCAGGGACTCGCCTGGGAATTTGCGATCCATCAGAATCGCCCCTCGATGTGCGATGCGACCAAGCGGTAGCCGGGTGCGGAACGCAACAGGCGAGCCAGGGCTCGTAGCAGGCTCGCCGCGTGCGACTCGCTTCGCGCCAACAGCCAGTCGGCACCGACCAGCAGGCTGGAGGTAATGCCCGCAAATAGCACACCGAGGAGCACGAGCGCTAGCCATCGCGGCTCACCAGCGAGCGTCCTGATCCAGAGGCAAGAGCTCAGGCTGACCAAGGCGAGGGCACACGGCAGCAGCGCTGCGCGCACGAGTGGGGACCAGGGGGCTTGCTCCTTGATCACCTTCCACGCGTACAACAGGCCCGAGAACCCCCAGGCCAACGCAAGGACATAGGCATAGCCGGCTCCGACCAGGCCGAAGGCGGGGATCAGCAGCAGGTTTAGTGCCAGGATCGTCAGACCGGAACCCAGGGATATCACCGTCAGGTACTGGGGCTTGCCAAGCCCCTGGAAGAGCCCCTGGTAGGGGACGAATCCGCCCCGAAAGATAAAGCTGAAGGCGAGCACCTGGCCTACCCGGGCACTGGTGGCGGCGAACTCAGGACCTACCCAGAGGCGCAAGAAGTCGGGCAACAACACGGTGATCGGCACAAAGAGGACGATGGAGGCCGAGAACATGCTCCACGTGGCGTCCAGAAGCAGGCGCCGAATCTCATGACGGTCCTCGGTGGCACCGAACCGGGGGAAAAGAGCGCTCCCGGCTGAGCACAGCGCGCTAGCTCCCCGCGTCACCAGGTTCTTGGGCAGGGTGAGATAGCCGACGGCAGAGGCACTGAACAGGGTTCCCAGCAGCAGTCGGTCGGATTCTTGCCAGACAACGGCCAACAACTGCGAGATGGCCGAGTAGATGCCAAAGCCAAAGACCTCACGTAGGCCCTCCCGGGAGGGCCTAGGCACGAGGCGGAGTTCGGGGATCAAGTGCTTTGCCAGCGCCATATTCAAGATCTGCCTGAAGAGGGTCGTCATCAGACCCCAGACGACCAGCTCGTAGATGCCCATGCCCAGCAGGAGAATGGCCGCGGTGCCCAACAGTTGCAGGATGCTTTGCCCCAGCTGGACCGCCGTGTCCAGGTCGTAGCGCTGGAGCGCCTTGGGGATAGCGCCAAAGGCGCCGCTGACCAACGTCAGGCCGAAGCTGATCGCCATGACAAGGAGGATATCCACAGTGAGTTCAAGATCCTGGGGCGCGACAGCGAGCCAGCCAGCCACCCAGGAGGCTCCGTAGAAGAGAAGGGCCCAGGCCAGACTGCCGGTCAGCACGTGCACCGCGAACGTGGCGCCCAGGGTGCGGTTGATGCCGGCCATGTCCTTCCGACCGTAGTAGTGCGCCACGTAACGGAGTGTGGCCTGTCCCAGGCCCAGGTCCAGGACGCCGAGGACGCCAGTGATCGAGGCCAGAAGAACGAACAGCCCATAGTGGTTGGTTCCCAGGTGCGCGATCAGGAAGGGGGTAAGAATGAAGCTGGAAGCTGCAAACCAGGCCGTCGAGACGAAGCTCCATCCGGCGTTGCCGAGCAAGGACCTAGGCTTAGATGCCGTTACTACCGGAGCCTCCACCAAGCCCTGTCCTCCTGTGTACAGTTGTGCGTTCTGTCTGCCAGCATAGCCAATTGTCAGTGTTCCCCAGCTTCGGTGCAGCCCGCGGATGGAAGGGCTGCCTGCTTGACCTGGCCCTCAATCCAGCCATAGGTCCTTGCGATACCCTCCCTCAAGCTCGTCCTCGCCTCCCACCCTAACGACTTGATCTTCGACTTGTCGAAGTTACGCGCCTGGACGCCGACGGGACCCGCGACGTGTTGCACGTGGATCGCCTTGCCCGCGGCTTCGGTGACGGTCCGAACTAGCTCGTCCACGGTCACGTGCTCATCGCTGCCGATAATGGTCGGGCCCTCCAGATCGGATTGCATCAGCATGTAGAGGCCCTCGACCAGGTCATCCACGTAGGTGTATGCCCGTACCGCCGTGCCGTCACCCCACACGGCGATGGTACCGCCCTCCTCGGCCACTGCTACCTTGCGGCAGATGGCGGCAGGGGCCTTTTCACGGCCGCCGCGCCAGGTGCCCTCGGGCCCATAGCAGTTCTGGAAGCGGGCCACGCGCACCTCTATGGGGTAGTGGCGGGCGTAGGCCAACGCCATGCGCTCCGCATAGAGCTTCTCCCAGCCATACTCGTTGTCGGGCAGTGCGGGGTAGGCGTCGTCCTCATTCAACGCTGGCTCGCTCGGTTCCATGTCGCGATAGACGCAGACCGAGGAGGAGAAGAAGTAGCGACCCACGCCCATCCTGGTCGCCGCATCGATCATATGGTTGTTGATCAGCGCGCTGTTGCGCATGATGTCGCACTCAGCGGAATGGATGAAGCCTATACCACCCATGTCCGCGGCGAGCTGGTACACTTCGTCAAAGACTTGCCGTGGGGCCGTGGAAGGGCCTTGATTCAGATTCAGCGCCTGCCAGCAGCTGTGCGGTTTGCGCAGATCCAGCAGCAGGAACTCATCGGCCTGCGTCGCGGCAAACGCGTGCTGCTTGATGTCCACCCCGCGAACCCAGTAGCCCTCGAGCTTCAACTTCTTGACTAGATGACCGCCGACGAAGCCACCGGCGCCGCAGACCAGAGCTCGTCTCATGGGGTCCTCATGCCCCTTATCAAGCCTCTGCCGACCAGCGCTGCCTTGGCCTGTTGAAACCCGTCGACGGCCTCCTGGGCGCGGACCCAGCTCACCAGCTCGCCGATCCCCTCCTCGAAGCGTACGGTCGGCGAATAGCCCGCCGCGTCAATCCGGCTGATCTCAGGATAGCAGTGGCGGACATCGCCCGCCCGGAACCCGTTGATGATCTCCGCACGTTGCGGGCTGCCCAGCGCCTCAATCAGCGACTCCGCCAGCTCTAAGATGGACAGGGACCGTCCCGTCCCCACATTGAACGCCTTGTCGTCCATCTCGTCCCGTGCCATCGCCAGCAGGTTGGCCTGCACAATGTCGGAGACGTGGACCATGTCCCGCCTTTGCAGTCCATCCTCGAAGACGATCGGCGGCTTGTCGTTCAGCAGCCGTCCGCAGAAGATCGCCGCCACGCCAGTGTAGGGGTTGCTCAGCGCCTGCCGCCGGCCGTAGACGTTGAAGTAGCGTAGCACCACCGTTGGAATGCCGTACACCCGGCCCACCGTCAGGCACAGTTGCTCCTGGTCCCTCTTGGTGATGGCGTAGATGCTGGTCGGATGGAGCGGCTTGTCCTCCCTGGTGGGCAGCGGTTCCACGGGCCGGCCGCAGATCGGGCAGCGCATCTCCCAGTCGCCGGCCGCCAGCTGCTCCTCAGATCGCTGCTGGGGATAGACCTCGCCGTGCTCAGGACAGCGATAGGCCCCCTCGCCGTAGATGGACATGGAGGAGGCGACGACCAGCTTGCGCACCTGATGCTCCTCGTTCGCCAGGATGTCGAGCAGCACGGCAGTGCCGCGACTGTTGGCGTCGACGTAGCGCTCGATTTGGTACATCGACTGCCCTACGCCGACGGCGGCGACCTGGTGGAAGACCACGTCTACGTCCTTCATCGCCCTTCGCAGGGCGTCCCGATCCCGAACGTCGCCCAGGATCCTCTCGCAACCGCCGGCTAAGTAGTCAGGCCACGCACTGCGCTCGCGCAGCCCTCCGTGCACTTGGACCTCCAGGCTGTCGAAGACGCGCACGCGATGCCCGGCCTCTAGCAGAGCATCGACGAGGTGGGAACCGATGAAGCCGGCGCCCCCCGTCACCAACACGTTCTCTCCCACGTGCCATCCCCTTCGCTGCTAACGATGGATTCCTGTCCGATGGGACAGCCGCAAGCCTAGCGTGCTACAGTCTTCTCAGCGAAGATATGCGATTCCAACCTAGGTGAGACTGACCGATTCCCTGACCCTGGACGTCACAGTTGAGGCGATGTGGGTGGGGACGTCGGCGATCTACTCATCATGGCAGCGCCAACAGCCGTAGCCGGCCGATGGCTTGTGACGCGAGCGAATAGTGTCACTGAGGCGGGAGTAGATCGACGTCCACAGGTCGTCTTGAACGTCGCTGTTGAAGGTTCGGGTCTTGTCTATGTTGACGAACGGCACGGCAAACGACTCAAAAGGGGCCCTATTTTCAATAGATGTTGAAGCAGACGCCGTAACAAAGCGTGCTGAGGTGATGACCAGGCCTCCTGCGCAGCCGCTGGTCAGACGAACTGGGCTTTCATCGATGATGATGGCCCTATCGCCTTTGCGTCCCAAGTCGTGGACGAGGATGAACGTCTCTGCCACGTTGTTGTTCCCTATCCGTCTTAGGCCTTGATCTATCGCTGATGCGGGGTGTGAAGGCCTGTTCTCAGGCGTGGTACAGGTTTAGTTCCCGAGGGAGAGTTGGATAAGCTAGGTGATTCGGGCGTCGAAGGCTGCTTCTTCACCTCCTCGTCTGCGCCGGAGATAGTCTCTCCTGATCAATCAAGAACACGTAGCCCTCGAGGGAGGGGTTAGGCGAGGCAAAGATAAGCAAGGCTTGTTGGCGTTCGTCGCATCAAAAAGCGTCTCGACAGTCTCGGAAGGACGTCCGTCTGGTCCTACAAAAGCAGTCGTGCGAGGGTTGTGGATTCCCTCGCTGTTTCGTGCAAGATGGCAACGCTCTCTGTGCCTTGGTGCTGATCTGCGCCTATCGATCCAGATCGTGGCTCGTGGAGGCGCTGGGCCGAGAGGCCAACTGGATGCCTATTATATGCCGCTTTTTTCCGGAGCACAAGTCTTTCTTGAAGCACAAGCGACGGGAGTGCGTGCGCCAGTAGATCGTTACCAGATCTCTGGGCGCACAGTTGAAAGAGGTGTTCCCCCTCCGGTAGCATCGGTCTGTGCTTGTTGGTCCCCCGACCCATGCGTGTCTTCTTCCTACCCGCCTCGGTGCGTGAAGCCCCACCAACGTACGCGTTGTCTATTGACATAATGCACATAGCGTGGTATAAATGTGTTCTAGACGCTGACTTGTTAAAGGGAGAGGCCGACATGCCAAGACGAGGTCAAGGATGGCAGCGGCGAGGTTGTTCGCGCCGGGCGGTGCGGCTGCTGAAGCCATCGCTGCTCCTGCTGCTGCATCACGGCCCGGCCCACGGGTACACATTGATCGATCAGCTAGAGGCGTACGGGCTGGGAGATGTGAACACCAGTGTGGTGTATCGCGTGCTTCGCGACATGGAGGAGAGGCAGTGGGTAGCGTCCAGTTGGGATGACGAGCGCACGAAGGGCCCACCGCGGCGCGTCTATCGGCTCACGGCGCTGGGAGATGAGGTACTGCGGTGGTGGACCAGCGATCTTCGAGAGACCCGACGGATGATCGACCGCATTCTGAAGACGCATACGGACCATATGGAGGAGGGGGAAGGTGCCTATCACTGACATGCTGCTGGAGGACCTGCGCACCGATGCGCCGGTGCGTCAAGTGCTCATGGGCGCCTTCTGGACCTTGGTGGTGCTAGATACAGATCCTGTACAGTGCGGCCTGGCGTCCACGCTACGAGGCGAGACGCATCATCAAGGGCCGCCGATCCCCGAGGCGGGCGAGCTGCTTCGCTATAGCGCCCGGGAGCTCGCCCAGTGGATGCGTGCGCCGGAGACGCTCAAAGCCAGTATTGGAGTGGCAGCCTACAATGCTCTGCTCAAGCATGACGAAACCTTATTTGTCGAGCTCAATGCGTCGCAGGTGATCATCGATCAGGGGGTGGGAGGCAACGTAGCCATCATTGGACATTTTCCGTTTGTCGAGGAGGTACGTCGCGCGGTGGATAGGTGCTGGGTGCTGGAGCTTCGCCCGCATCCGGGGGACGTTCCGGCAGAGCGCGCCGATGAATTCCTCCCGCAGGCCGATGTGGTGGCCATCACCAGCACGTCCCTTATCAATCATACCTTCGACGATCTGATTAGCCTGTGTCGCGATGACGCCTTGGTGATCATGCTAGGGCCAAGCACGCCGCTCTCCTCGGTGCTCCTCGAGGTCGGTGTCGATGTGCTAAGTGGTACGGTGGTCGAGGATGTTGATCGGGTGCTTGAGTCGATCTCTCAGGGAGCGACGTTCCGGCAGGTCAAACACAGGGGAGGGCTGCGTCTGGTGACGATGGCGTACGAGGCTTGATTTGTGCTAATGATTGAAATTCTTTACTTCTTTCGCGTTTCGTACCTTGGCATGTACGAGAGAGAAACACGTATCGTAGCTACTCACCATTCGATGGAGGAGGCCACGCACGGCCCCGCCATAAGCGCGAGATGAGTAGGTACCACTAACCTAAGGAGAATCAGGGATGAAGGTTGTTGTGACGTCGGATGGCGCGGGCCTAGATGCCGCGGCGAGTCCGGTCTTTGGTCGCTGTCGGTCGTACGTCTTCGTCGACACGGAGTCGATGGATGCCGAAACAGTAGAGAACCCGGCCATGAATGCTGCCGGCGGTGCCGGTATCCAAGCGGCTCAGTTTGTCGTGGAGCAAGGGGCTGAAGCGGTCATCTCGGGGAATGTCGGTCCAAACGCTTACAATGTCTTGCTGGCGGCCGATGTGCCCGTTCACCTGTTGGAGGATGGCACGGTACGGGATGCGGTTGAGGCTTTCAAGAACGATCAGCTTCAGCGGGCGGGCCAGGCTACGGGCCCGGCGCACGCCGGTATGGGGCGTGGTGCAGGAAGGCGAGGCGGCACCTCTGTAAGGCGCCCATCCGTCCGGTCTTCGGGCGCGACTCAGCCTGAAGCTGCGTCGACCCATTCGCACCAGGACGAGGTCTCCCAGCTGACGGAGACGGCGGCCGAGCTACGGAAGAAGTTGGCCGAGGTGATGGATCGGCTGGATCAGTTAGAGGAGCAAGGGTAGAGGATGGAAACCATGACACGCATAGCGATTTCTGCAGACGATAGCAACGGGCTGGATAGCGTCGTCAGCCCACACTTCGGACGATGTCCTTGTTTTGTGATGGTTGATGTGGAGGGCTGTGAGGTCCGTAATGTCGAGGTGGTGGAGAACCCCTATTACGGTCAGCATCAGCCTGGCCAGGTACCGGGATTCATCCAGAAGCATGGCGCCGATGTGATGCTTACGGGCGGTATGGGGCGAAGAGCGATCGGGTTCTTCGGGCAGTATGGGATCGAAGCGGTCACCGGTGCCTCTGGGACGGTGCGGCACTCTCTGGAGCGCTACCTGGGTGGTGCGCTGGAGGGAGCTCAGCCCTGTCGTGAGAGTGTGCAGCATGCCCACGGTGACGAAGAGGTGACCCACCAGGCTGGGCATGGGGAGGAAGCATACGAGAAGGACGCGTTGGGTCGTTTGCGCGAGGAAGCTGAGATGCTGCAGCAGCAACTCGACGAGGTGATGACGCGTCTCCAGGACCTAAGTGGCGGGGCATAGCGGGGGTAGCGTGGATCCAGAAGCGGCATCTGATTATGATCGTATGATCGAAGAGCTGCAGCAGGAGGTCCGGGATCGAGAGCGGGCCTTCTACTCGGATGTTGTCCTTCGTGAGGCCACGGCCCCAAGGAATATGGGACGCATGCCGGATGCAGACCTGCACGGTAAGGTGCGCGGATGGTGCGGCGACACAATGGAGATCTACCTACGGTTGGGCAACGGCGAGCTGCCGTCGTCCAAGGCGACGTCGTCACCGACGATTGTGGAGGCTACATTTGTCACTGACGGCTGTGGCGCCACCTTGGCGTGTGGCAGCATGCTCACCCAGATGGTGACTGGCATGGCTCTGGAGAGGGCAGGCGAGGTCTTGCCCCAGGACCTCCTCAATGCGCTAGACGGTCTGCCCGAGGAGCACATGCACTGTGCCGGTCTCGCCATCAGCACCCTTCAGAACGCGCTCTTCGATTGGCTCGTGGGCAAGGTAGAGGAGCACGAGGAGGAGATTGACGCTGGATGATCATAACCACAGGGAAATCGCTGCGCGAGCGGGTGACTTGGTCTCCCGCGGCTTCCACTGATCGGAGGGTATGGTGCTCGCCGTGGGCGGGCATTATCTGGACGATCTGAATCCACGGTGTCCCCCGACCTCCGTGGCCATCCGGATGGCGACCGGGTTCTCCGGAGGGCTGGGAGACACACGCGAGGAGCTTTGCGGGGCGTTGAGCGGCGGGGTGATGGTCATCGGGGCGTTGCTTGGTCGGACGAGCTTGGAGGAGGATGACAAACCAGCCGTCACTCTGGCCGCCCGCTATCGCGAGCGTTTCTTGGAGACCTTCGGATGTACACAGTGCCGTGAGGTGCGCGAGAAGATCGTCAACGCGCCTGGGGGCTTGGGTTCCTGTGGGGCATTGGTGGAGAAGGCGGCCACGATCCTCCTGAGGCTACTTGATGAGGAGAAGTAACGGGTGACTGCGCCGACGAAGGCTACCTCAGGGATGAGCAGGTACATGGCGCGACTCCGCGCCAGCGTGGGACACGATCTCTTGCTTGTCCCCGCGGCCGTAGCTCGCATCCAGGATGCGTCGGGACGCATTCTGTTGCTGCAGCGCAGCGACGGCGACGATCTATGGGGGTTTCCTGGGGGCGCCATCGAGCCTGGCGAGAGCGCTGCAGCAGCGGTCAAGCGCGAGGTGCGCCAGGAGATTGGTCTGGAGGTTGAGCCCGTGGGGTTGATCGGCGTCTATTCAGCCCCCTCGTACATCTTTCGCTACCCCAACGGGGACCAGGTGCAGCCACTGGGGATCCTCTTCGATTGCCAGGTGCTGGGTGGAAGGCTTGAGCCTGACCAGGAGGAGGTCGTCGGAGCGCGCTATTTTGGCCGCGATGAGCTGCCCCCGATGCGTCCCTGCTGTGTGGCCAAAGCCCGTGATGCTTTCGCCTATGATGGTCACCCCTTTGTGCGTTGACGGTGGCGGTGGAGAGAGACGCTCGCAGGAAGGTCGGTGGCGTAGGAGAGCGGGGTGGAAAGGGGTTGAGATTTGTTGCTTGGATGTCGAGGCACGTACTTCTGGGAGCGCTGAGCGCCCGGGCCTAAGCGGCCTTGGCGGGAGGACAGGGAGGATAGCATGGTGGGCAGGGCTGAGGCGCGAGGCTGGGTCTGGTCTTTCTGGCTCGTGACGCTGCTAGTGGGTCTCCACCTTGGGTGTACACCGGCAACGCCCGCGACACTGAGTCCTGGGCCAACTGTTTCCGGCCAACCAGTGCTGTCAGCTACACCGTCGCCGACGGCGCCGCCGACCCAGACAATGCCCACGGAAGTGGTGGAGACGATCACTCCGGCGCCGACTGCGACGGTGCGCCCAACGCCCGCGCCAGTTCCTACAAAGGAGGTCAGGCCGGTGACGTTTACCATCGTGTACGATAATAACACCTATCCGGCAGCCGAGCTATTGGACCTGCGTACATCTTGGGGCTTCGCCTGCTGGGTTGACGCCGGAGAGACGACGGTCCTCTTCGATACCGGCGGCGATGGCGCTGATTTGATGCACAATCTGCGTGAACTGGACCTTGATCCGCTCACGGTTGACGCGGTGGTGCTGTCCCACGCCCACGGAGATCACACCGGTGGGTTGGGCGCCCTTTTGAGTACCGGGGCTAAGCCGACGGTTTACGTGCCCGTATCCTTCTCTGGGTCCTTCAAAGAGGACGTGCGGGCACACACCGACTTGGTGGAAGTGGCCGATCCCATGGCTGTCGCGCCTGGCATCTACACCACCGGTGAGGTGGGATCCGGGATCAAGGAGCAAGCGCTGGTGGTAGAGGTCAGCGATGGTCTGGTCGTGATTACGGGCTGTGCACATCCTGGCGTCGACAACGTGGTGCGTCGCGCCTACGAGCACCACGATGGTCACATCGCACTAGTGGTGGGCGGCTTCCATTTGGGCAGCGCCAGCCGCCAACGGGTCGAGAGCATCATCGCTGACTTGGAGAAGCTGGATGTAGAGAGGGTCGCGCCGTGTCACTGTACGGGTGACGCAGCCCGCGCGTTGTTCGACGAGGCCTTTGGCGAGGACTGCGTCCTGGCAGGCGTTGGCTGGTCGACTGAGTATGGATCCGAAGTGACCGACTAGGCATAAGACCCTGAGCAATCAAAGGGTCTATCTTGAAGGACGCTCGAAAGAGACCTATAGCATTGGACGCAGCAACAGGTTCTGGTTAACGAGGAGGTGAGTGATTATGTTCCGAGGTCGCGGAGGCGGTGGAGGTCGTGGAGGCAATCGGGGCCGGATGGGAGGGCCCCAGGCTGCAGGACCCGGTGGGGACTGCGTGTGTCCCAGCTGTGGGCATCGCGAGCAGCACGTTGCGGGCCAGCCGTGCTATCAGAAGAAGTGTCCGGAATGCGGTACGAAGATGGTTCGTAAGTAGGGTGGACGGTAGACAATAGACGGCAGGTGCGGTAAGGGGGGCGTTCAACTGATCCCCTTGCCCAACTGCCGTCTACGAGTTCAGCAGGATGCCTTTCCCGAAGCAGAGGCTTGGGCTGCTGCGTTAGAACAGGCCCTGTGATGGCCTTTAGTCTGTGGAGGTAGCATTTGCTGCCTGTCGACAAGGGGGAAAGCTATGAAGGTGACGTGCGTCGTTGATGATGCAGTGCAGCGCAGCTCACCCTTCTGGGGTGAGCATGGCGTGGCTTTTCTTATTGAGACAGCGGATGGACGCGTGCTCTTTGACACCGGTCAGAGCGGTACGGTACTGATGCACAACCTGGACGTGCTCGGTGTGGCTCCCCAGACGATCGATGCTGTCGCTATCAGCCACGGGCACTACGACCATGCTGGTGGCCTGCCAGCGCTGCTGGAGGATCTCGACCCCGGTACGGGATTGTACGCCAATCCTGATCTCTTCCGCGAGCGGTATTCCATCAGGGGCGGGGCATTGGAACCCGTGGGCATGCCGTTGACCGAGGAGGAGCTGACATCCGAGGTCTCCCTGGTGCTTCAGGCCGGACATCAAGAGATCATGCCTGGAATCTGGACCACGGGCGAGATCACAGAGCGTCCGGAGAAGGAGGGAAGTAGCAGCCATCACCGCATGCGTGAGGGCGGCGATGTTGTCCAAGACCGCTATTTGGACGACATGGCTCTGCTCTTAGCTTTGGGTGGTCGGCTTACACTCCTTTGTGGGTGTTGCCACGCCGGCTTACTGAATACGCTGGCCCATGCTGAACGGCTCTTTGAGCAGCCGGTGGGGGCGATCGCTGGAGGGCTGCATCTGACGAGCGCCAATCAGGAGGAATTGGGACATATCTGCGGGGAACTGCAGGCACGACCGGCGCTGCAGCACATCTACCCCAATCACTGCACCGGGGAGGCGGCCTTTGTCGCTCTGACCAATGCCCTCGGCTCGTCTATGGTGCATCCGTTTCCCGCCGGAACAACCGTGGAGCTGTGAGCATGAGCGAGCCTCTATGGCAACTCCCGCTGAAGAACGCCTCTGATCTCAACTGTAAGGAATGCTTCGCTGTGATGGAGTTCTCCGCTGGTCTGTTGGTGCGGCGGGGCGGCTCTACTTCCCGACGTATTGCAGCATCTCCAGGGTTGTCCGGTATGTTGTGGTGAACACGACCGGGCGCTGCAGCGTTTAGCACCGGCCTTGGGGGAGTCTGCGGGCACGAATGAAGATGGTAACGAAGAGATGGAGTGAACCATGATCATCACTGTAGCAAGTGGCAAGGGGGGCACGGGCAAGACCACGGTTGCGGTCAGCCTGACGCTTAGTCTGGCAGCCGCGGACGAGGGCGCCGATCCGGTGTTCTTGGATTGCGACGTAGAGGAGCCTAACGCTGCCCTTTTCATCAACCCGGTAGTTCGAGAGCGTCGTGAGGTTGGGCAGATGATCCCACAGGTCGATCTCGAACTGTGCACCCTATGTGGGCGGTGCGCTGAGGTTTGTCAGTATAACGCTATCGCTGTGGTGGGCGAGGACGTGCTTGTCTTCCCTGAGCTCTGCCACGGCTGTGGCAGCTGCACGCTCAATTGCCCGACCGGAGCGATCAGTGAGGTGCTGGATGTGATGGGTGTCATTGAACGCGGGTCGACGCAGTCACTCAGGTCGGCGCAGTCCAGCTCCTCAACGGAGGTGGGCGGATCGAGCGGCCGCATTGTCTTCGCGCAGGGAATTCTCAATGTAGGCGAGATGATGTCTCCGCCGGTGATCCGCCAGCTAAAGGAGTGGGGCATCCCGCCGGATAGCGACGAACGTCCGGTGATCCTGGACGCTCCACCCGGGACTGCTTGCCCCGTGGTGGAGGCTATGGAAGGGGCCGATTTCGTGCTGTTGGTCACCGAACCGACCCCCTTCGGCCTCCACGATCTGAAGCAGACGGTCGAGGTGGCTCGAGATGAGATGGGGCTTCCGGTTGGTGTTGTGATCAACCGGGAGGGCGTGGGGGATCAGGGCGTCGATGCCTACTGCGAAGCGGAGGACATACCGATTCTGATGCGTATTCCCATAGACCGGGGTATCGCTGAGGCCTACTCCGAGGGCGTGCCGCTGGTAGAGAAGCTCCCGGAGTACGCCGAGCGCTTCCGCGCCCTGTACGCCAGCATTGAACGCCTGGTGGGCGAGTCGAAGGAGTTGGTGCGATGAAACAGCTGTTGATTCTGAGTGGCAAAGGGGGCACGGGCAAGACCACCGTGGCCGCAGCGCTGGCTCACCTAGGCTCCCAGGAGCTGCCCATGGTGTTGGCCGACGCCGATGTCGACGCGGCTAACCTGGAGTTGGTGCTGGAGCCGACGACGCTGGCCGAACACGACTTCCGAAGCGGTCAGCGGGCGGTGATTGACGCGCAGGCGTGTACCGACTGTGGCGTCTGTGAGACCGTCTGTCGCTTTGACGCTATTATTTCCCCCACCGATGCTCCATTCGGTGATGCGTATCAGGTAGAGGGTCTGGCCTGCGAGGGGTGCGCTGCCTGCTTCTACCAGTGTCCTGAGGATGCCATTCGTATGGAGGAACAGCTGGCCGGACGCTGGTTCCGGTCCGATAGCCGCTTCGGCCCCCTCTTCCACGCTCATCTCTTCGCCGGGCAGGAGAACTCGGGCAAGCTAGTCGCGCTGGTCAAGCAGCAGGGCCGTGACCTGGCGTCGGAGACGGGGGCTCGACTCTTCCTGATTGACGGGCCGCCCGGCATTGGCTGTCCCGTTATCTCGGCCACAACCGGGGTCGATATGGCGCTGCTGGTGGTGGAGCCCACGGTGTCCGGCGTGCACGATCTAAAGCGCGTGCTGAGCACCACGGAACACTTCGGCGTCCCGGCTATGGCGGTCATCAACAAGGCCGACCTGAACGTGAGACGTTCGGACGAGATAGCGACCTTCTGTCACGAACGAGGCGTGGAGTTAGTGGGGCGAATTCCCTATGATACCTCCGTCACGGAGGCTATGGTGCAAGGCCAACCCGTGACAGCGTACACCAACGGCCTCGTCTCCGAGGCAATCCGCGGGATCTGGAAGGGTGTCAAAGCGCACCTCCTTCTGGATGAATAGAAGACTGGAACCTCTCTCAACGGTGCCCGTGACGCGTCTCCGGGAACCCGATGATGTGCTACAGCGGGCTTCTGTTCGTCGAGCCATACGGTGAGAAACGGATGTTAAGCTGTGTTGTCTGGCTTGGGGCCGCTTTCCTGCTTCGACGCCTAGTGGCTGTATTGATTCATTCGTGACCAAGGGAGGCACATACGATGGCCGAGCAGCATCGAGCCAGGGAGACGACGTTGGATATCTTGGACGAGGTATTTGGCGGCTCTCCGGTTGTCGATTTCACCGTGCGGCTTTGGGATGGTACGGTCTGGCCTGCGGATCGAGGGATATCTCCTGCGTTCACCTTGGTGCTCGATCACCCCGGTGCACTGCGACAGATGCTTCTGCCGCCATCGGAGCTCAACCTGGGCGAGTCCTATATCTACGGTGATTATGATGTAATAGGTGATTTGATCGTCGCTTTCCCGTTGGTCGACCACTTCGAGCAGCTGGACCTAGGCTTGGGCGACAAGCTTGGTTTGGCCTGGAAGCTGCGGTCGTTGCCCAAAGAACGGCCTTCCCAAGACGGGCGCCAGGCTGCCACCATGGGCGGGACCACCCACTCGCGAGGGAGAGATCAACAGGCTATCTCGTATCACTATGACGTCTCCAGCGACTTCTACGCCCTTTGGTTGGACCGGAATATGGTCTACTCCTGCGGCTACTTCTACGATGTCGATGAGGACATCCACACGGCGCAGGAGCGGAAGCTCGACTACATCTGTCGGAAGCTGCGTCTGGAGCCAGGGGAGCGACTGCTCGATGTTGGATGTGGCTGGGGCGGTCTGGTGATTTATGCGGCGAAACACTACGACGTCCAGGCGCTGGGCATCACGCTGAGTCAGCCGCAGGTCGACTGGGCTCAGGAGCGTATTGAGGAGGCGGGGGTAGGCGACCGCTGTCGCGTCATCTATCAGGACTATCGTGAGGTCGATCCTGGTGACGAGCCCTTCGACAAACTGGTGAGCGTCGGCATGTTCGAACACGTCGGAGAGGCTAAGATGCACACCTACTT
>Ga0207796_1000180_pt1 | contig 27526 bp, 18 predicted proteins | sample Pon1CUnioCityCA_6_FD_187274 | JGI IMG/M metagenome (GOLD analysis project Ga0207796, IMG submission 187274) | Marine sediment microbial community from Union City, CA, USA - Pond 1C Sediment 1 (SPAdes) | ecosystem: Environmental > Aquatic > Marine > Intertidal zone > Salt pond sediment ... | reverse complement strand
ACGCAAAGAGGCGGGACATCCATGGAATACTTGTCAGGGCAAGCCAACAATCTTGCTCACTGTTTCGGAGCCAGCAATGCCGCTCAAGCGGTTTTCAACCACGCAGAGGGCATGTCTGGCTCCTTGCTATTGTCCTACAGTGTGATTCGAGGAGGCGAACTTGAAACTGCATGAATATCAATCCAAGCGCATCTTTGCCGAGCACGGCGTGCCAATCCCGCGAGGCGACGTGGCGGCCACGCCAGAGACCGCGCGGCAGATCGCTGCACGTCTGGGAAGCAGGGTTGTCGTCAAGTCCCAGGTGCTGGTGGGGGGCAGGGGCAAAGCTGGCGGCATCCGCCTGGCTGACCACCCTGATGAAGCGGAGAGCGTCGCCGACCAGATCCTGGGGATGAATATCAAGGGACTCACGGTGAAGAAGGTGCTGGTAGATGAGGCTGCCGACATCGACACCGAGATCTACCTCGGTATCGTGATTGACCGGGCAAAGCGCAGGCCGGTCATAATGGCCTCTGCCGAGGGAGGTGTGGAGATCGAGGAGGTTGCACGCTCCACACCGGAACGGATCGTCACAATCGCTATCGATCCCTTCCTCGGACTTCAACCGTACCAGGGACGCGAGTTGGCCTTTGGCATAGGCTTGCCCAAAGAGATGGTGCGTGATTTTGTCAAGATCGCTCAGGGCCTCTACAACGCCTTCATGGCCTGCGACGCTTCGCTGGCAGAGATCAACCCGCTGGTGATCACGGGGGGCGGCAAGTTGTTGGCCGTCGACGGCAAGATGCTGCTGGATGACAATGCTCTGTTCCGCCATTTTGAGCTTGCCGAGATGCGGGATGCCGACGAGGAGACACCAGAAGAGCAAGAAGCCCGCCGCCACGGTCTCAGCTACGTCAAACTTGACGGCGAGATCGGCTGCATGGTGAACGGGGCAGGCCTGGCGATGGCGACGATGGACATCACCAAATTGCATGGGGGCGCACCCGCCAACTTTCTCGACATCGGTGGAGGGGCCCAGGCAGAAAAGGTAGCAGCCGCGCTGCGCATTATCCTGTCCGACCCCAACGTCAAGGCCGTGCTGTTCAACATCTTTGGCGGCATCACTCGCTGCGACGAGGTAGCCAAGGGCATACTGGAAGCCTTGCGCGAAGTGCCAACCGACGTGCCCATGGTAGCGCGTCTCGTGGGCACCAACGAAGAAGAAGGCCGCCAGATCCTGGCCAGCGCTGACATGATTACCGCCACCACCTTGTCCCAGGCAGCAGAAAAGGCCGTAGCGGCATCGCGAGGGGAGTTGTAGAGATGAGTATCCTGGTCAACAAAGACACTCGACTGGTTGTACAGGGGATCACAGGTCGCGAAGGCGAATTCCACACCCGCCAGATGCTCGATTATGGGACCAAGGTTGTCGCTGGCGTGACCCCAGGCAAGGGAGGCGGATGGATAGCTGGCGTCCCGGTTTTCGATACAGTGCACGAAGCCGTACATGCTACTGGCGCCAATGCGTCGATTATCTACGTCCCGGCACGGTTTGCAGCTGATGCCATCCTGGAAGCAGCCGATGCAGGCGTCGCTCTCGTCGTCTGCATAACCGAAGGTATCCCGGTTCTGGATATGATCCGTGTCCGTGCCTATTTGGACTGCAGGGAAACGCGCCTTCTCGGGCCAAACTGCCCGGGCATCATCACGCCGGAGGAGGCCAAGGTGGGCATCATGCCCGGGCACATCCACTCACCGGGCACTGTCGGCGTTGTATCACGCAGCGGGACGCTCACCTACGAGGTGGTATACGCGCTCACAGAACGAGGTCTGGGTCAGTCAACCGCCGTGGGCATCGGCGGCGATCCGGTCAATGGCACCAGCTTTATTGACGTGCTCCAGAGGTTTGAGGAGGATCCAGGCACGGCCCAGGTAGTGCTCATCGGCGAGATCGGCGGGACTGATGAACAAAGAGCTGCCGAGTTCGTCGCCCACCACATGAGCAAACCGGTCACCGCCTTTATCGCCGGACAGACTGCCCCGCCAGGCAAACGCATGGGACACGCTGGGGCTATCATCGAAGGAGGCGAGGGCACGGCTGCCGAAAAGATCGCGGCCTTTGAAGCAGTTGGCGTCCGCGTTGCCTCGCACCCGGGCGAGATTGCCGAGCTTGTAGCGGAACTGGCATAACCGAGGCCCCCTAACCAGAGCAGGCAGACCAGCCACAAATCCGGGTTTGCGACACCTGCTCGAACATGGTATAATGCGCTCAGCTATCGCAATGAGGCGAATGCACAGTGCTAGGCGAGCAAGATCCAGCCGAAACCGATGAATCCGTTAAAGCCAGTCAGCTCCAATGGCTGCCCAGAGCAGTGGAGCCGGCTGGCTTTCCTATTAATATGTCAAAGCCTCTTGCCAAATTACTTGACAAGCTGCCTGTGCCCTGATATACTGGTTCCCCAGCACAACCTCTAGTGGCATCAACAAGCTTCTAGTCGGAGCTGCTGGGCACTTGTTCAGCGAAGAAGCGAGGAGCAAACGTGACCTATTGGCGACAACCATTGGATCGAGACCGCATCCAGGTCCCTCACGGCACTGTGCACATCATCGAAGAACGGTGCAAGGGATGCGGCTTCTGTGTCGAGTTCTGTCCCCAAACCGTCCTCATCATGTCCGAGCATACCAACTCAAAGGGTTATCATCCCCCAAGACTCAAAGAGGATGCCGCCCACTGCGTCGACTGTGGGCTGTGCGCCCTGCTCTGCCCGGACTTTGCCATCTTTGTAGAAAGCGGGGGGACGCATCCACCTGAGCAGGTAAAAGCGATCCACAGAAGCAGGGGGAATCGATGAGTGAGCAGATGGGCTTGCTGACAGGCGAGCATTTCATGCTCGGGGATCATGCGGCTGCAGAGGGGGCCATTCTGGCCGGGTGCCGTTTCTTCGCTGGCTACCCCATCACGCCCGCTACGGAGATAGCCGAGAGAATGTCGGTGCGCATGCCCCAGGTGGGCGGCGTCTACATCCAGATGGAGGATGAGCTAGCCTCCATGAACGCCATCCTTGGGGGCTCGTGGGCAGGGGTCAAGTCGATGACGGCCACCAGCGGCCCGGGCTTCTCCCTGATGATGGAGAACCTGGGACTCGGTATCATGCTCGAGACTCCGTGCGTGCTGATCAACGTGCAGCGAGGCGGACCGTCGACCGGACTGCCCACGCTTGTTGGCCAGCAGGACATGATGCAGGCCCGCTGGGGCTCGCACGGGGATTACGAGATCATCGCGCTTTCACCCACATCACCACAAGAGCTCTTTGATCTGGTCATCCGTGCCTTCAATCTCTCAGAAAAGTATCGCACTCCAGTACTGGTAATGACTGACGCCGAAGTGGGGCACATGACGGAAAAAGTAGTCATACCCCCGCCGAAGGAGGTTGAGATCATCAACCGGCCCCAGGTACGCCATGGAGATATCGCACCTGACCACTTTCGCATCTACCGGGACGGGGAGGGGAATGGCTATGTCTCGCCAATGACCGTCGCTGGAGAAGGATATCGTATCCACGTCACCGGTCTGACCCATGACGAGCGGGGCTATCCTGGCATGGACGCCAAGACTCAGGAGTGGAACATCCGTAGGCTGCTCGAAAAGATCCGGGCAAATCGCCACGACATTATCCAGATCGAAGAGCAGTATCTCGATGACGCCGAGGTGGTCGTGGTCTCCTATGGCATCTCGGCTAGAACATCCCTGTGGCCCATCGAATTGGCACGCCAGGAGGGCATTCGGGTTGGATATCTAAGGCTCATCACGGTCTGGCCATTCCCCGAAGAACAGATCCGCCGCCTGGCCAAGGGCATTCGGGCCTTTGTGGTTCCCGAGATCAACGCCGGCCAGATCGTCCGCGAGGTAGAACGTTGCGCAGCGGGGCAGGCACAGGTGTTCGGGGCCAACTGTCCCGGCGGCAATATTCTCGAGGCCGAGCACGTCCTTGAGATCATTCGCAGAGCTGCCGGACGCCCGGAAGCGCCGGAGAAGGAGGCCTAGAGAATGTCCGCTGAGGAAATGCGCCGCAGTGAGCGGCTCCACATGCTCGGCTATGAACCTCCTGAGGAGAGTGACTGGGAGACCGGCCTTCACCCCATGGATCAACTGCTGCGGGGAGAGAGACTGCCCCACATCTGGTGCCAGGGATGCGGGCTGGGCACGGCTCTGACTACCTTTATCTCCTCCTTGCAGTGGCTGGAAAAGAACCGCAGCTGGGACCTCGACAAGGTAGCGGTAGTGTCAGGCATCGGCTGCACAGGACGCATCGCGGGTTACATCCGCTTGGACTCTTTCCATACTACCCATGGGCGGGCCATTCCCTTTGCCACAGGCCTCAAACTCGCCAATCCAGAGCTAAAGGTTATTGTCATCTCTGGGGATGGCGACATCGCCGGCATAGGCGGGAACCACTTTATCCACGCCGCGCGGCGCAATCTTGACATCACAGTCGTCTGTGTGAACAACTTTAACTACGGTATGACGGGCGGGCAGGTGGGGCCAACCACGCCCCACGACGCACGGGCCGTCACCACCCAGTATGGCAACTTTGAGTATCCCTTCAACCTGCCCTATCTGGCAGCGGCAAGCGGGGCATCCTTTGTCGCACGCTGGACCGTGCTCCATGCACGGCGGTTGCAGTGGACACTGCGCCAGGCCATGGAACACCCTGGCTTCAGCTTTGTCGAGGTCATCGCCCCCTGCTCCACGGCCTATGCCAGGTGGAATCCGGAAGGTAGGGGACTTGATCCGGAGAACCTGCGGCGGCGAGGACTGGAGGTCCTCAAATATTACCAGTCGGTGGGCAAGATAGCCCACGACACCCATCCAAAGGACGCTTCTGTTGTGGTCGATGACAAAGGCCTGATCACGGAGATCATCGAAGGACAGTTTCTGGACGCACCCAAAGCTGACCTACAGGCTGCCATCGATCAACTGGCCTCTATTAGCGCCAAGCGTTGGCAAGGTGCCAAGAAGGCGCTGGAAGACCGCCCCGCACTGCCCAAACGGAGCGACTACCTCCCCCGTACCGAGGTGCAACTCGGCGGATTTGGTGGGCAGGGCATCATCAGCGCCGGCAAGATCATTGGACAGGCAGCAGCGATCTATGATGGCCTGGAGGCCTCTTTCACACAGAGCTACGGGCCAGAGGCACGTGGAGGATCGGCTGGCTCACAGGTAGTCATCGCCAGCGATCCCATTCACCACCCGCACATCACGCAGCCCACGAGCGCCATCATCATGTCTCAGGGTGCCTTTGCCAAGTATGCGTCACAACTGGCTCCCAGTGGCAAGCTGCTGATCGATAATGGACTGGTGAGACTGCCTGAAGACCATCGCCAGGACCTCACCACTTATGGGCTTCCTGCCACCAGGATTGCCGAGGGCCTGGGCAATAATCGCGCTGCCAATACCGTGATGCTGGGCTTCTGGACCGCCATCCTGGGTGTGGTGAGCAGGGAGGCAATGCGCCAATCAGTAGCCGAGTCCGTGCCGCCCAAGACTGTTGACGTCAACATGCAAGCCTTTGACGCCGGCTACGAGAGGGGACTGGAGACCCTCGCCGAGTCCCAGCAGCCGAATGAGAGACAGTGAAACGGCTGTGAACCCAATCCGTGCGCGATATCGTATGGTGGCGTGGACCAAACCAGTCGAGTCTGCGGGCTGCGAGGTAATTGGACAGGCAGAGCACAATTCGTGCCAGGTTCAGAAGCTGCATGATCGCGGCGACTTGCTCGTGCTCAAATGGGAAAAGCTGTGATCTGATCTGAACGATTCTGGAGTGAGGTATGGTTTCGTGAATCAAGGTGCACTCGTAATTGGCGGTACGGTTGCCGGGATTCAGACAGCCCTGGATCTGGCGAACTCGGGAATACACGTACACTTGGTCGAGTCTTCGCCTTTCCTTGGCAACCATGGACAGACCGCCATACCCCAGCACGAACTGAACGCTCGCCAGCTAAAAGTGTCCCGGCACGCAAACATCACCCTGTGGACCAGCACCTCCGTGGGCCGCGCTGCAGGTGCCGCAGGACGCTTTCACGTGGAGCTGCGGCAGCACCCCCGGTACGTGGACCTTTCCAAGTGCACCGCGTGCAAGGATTGTCTTGAAGTCTGTCCGGTGACCGTGCCTGGCACAGACCGCAAGGCCATCTATCTGACTGAAGGTATCCAGCCCGGTTGCGCCGTAATCGACAAGCTGGGCAAGGCTCCCTGTTCCAACACCTGCCCGGGCGGGATCCATGTCCAGGGTTACGTGGCACTCATAGCCCAGGGACGCTTTGGCGAGGCGCTTGACCTGATCCGCAAGGCCATACCCTTCCCCGGCATCTGCGGCAGGATCTGCACCCATCCCTGCGAGCTAAACTGCCGTCGGGCGGAGGTGGACGAGCCGGTGTCGATCCGCCTGCTGAAGCGCTTTGTGTCAGACTGGGCGCTGTCCCACCCCGAGTACTCAACTCCAGAGGCGCTTCAAAAGCCAAGCCCCGACGCCCAGCGCGTTGCTGTGATTGGCGCCGGGCCGGCAGGCATGGCTGTTGCCGACGATCTTGCCCGCAAGGGCTATCGCGTTACCGTCTTTGAGGCGCTTCCGGTCGTTGGGGGCATGATGGCCGTCGGCATCCCCGCGTACCGCTTGCCGCGCGAGGTGATCTGCCAGGAGATAGAGCAGATTGAGCGTCTGGGTGTCGAGATCCGTCTGAACTCACCCATCGGTCCCGGAGGCGTGCACACCCTGGATGATCTGCAAGAGATGGGCTATGAGGCCGTCTTCATTGGCGTCGGCGCGCACCACAGCCACCATCTGCGCATCCCAGGCGAGAACCTGAGCGGAGTTGTGCCCGGAATCGAGTTGCTCAGATCCATCAATCTGGCGCAGCAGCACGGGGGTTCCGACTGGCAGAGCAAAGCGCAGGCAGAGCTGCCTGTGGGCGCAGCCACCCGGGCAGCCATCATCGGCGGCGGCAATACGGCCATGGACGTTGCCCGTTCGTTGAGACGACTGGGCGTCGACGATGTGCGCATCCTCTACCGTCGCAGTCGAGCCGAGATGCCCGCCCTACCCGAAGAGATCGAGGACACCGAACAAGAGGGCGTCGTCATCGAGTACTTGGTCTCACCAGTTCGCGTCCTGGGAGGTGAACAGGGGCAGGTGACCGCGCTGGAGTGCGTGCGCATGAAGCTGGGCGAACCAGACCACTCGGGCCGGCGTCGACCTGTGCCAATCGCCGGCTCCGAGTTCGTGCTCGAGCTCGACATGGTCGTGCAGGCCATCGGCCAGTCACCCGATCTTTCGTTCCTCGGCGAGGGACACGGCTTTGCCATAACGCGAGAAGGAACATTCAACATCGATCGCGTGTCGTACATGACCAACAAACAGGGTGTCTTTGCCGCTGGTGATGCCATCACACAACCAGTCTCAGTCATCGACGCCATCGGGTCTGCCAAGCAGGCTGCCGCCAGCATTGACGCATACCTGCACGGCTGTGCGCCACACGAGGTGCAGGTCTCAGCGCGGGAGGTGCCGATTGCCCGCCGCGAGCTCCTGCCCGAGGACTTGGTGCCAATGCCACGCCATGCGCCGCCGACGATTCCCATGGCCCGTCGCACCAGCAGCTACGCTGAGGTCGAGCTTGGCTACGACGCCGAAACAGCTATCGCCGAGGCTCAGCGTTGCCTGATGTGCGGCCCCTGTTCAGAATGCCTCGCATGCGAGTTGGTCTGCGAGCCCGGCGCCATTCTGCACAACCAGCAGGAGCGTTTCGAGGAGCTCGACGTCGCGGCCATAATCTGGGCGGACCAGACTGGCGAGACCTATGACGCCCTCCGGGGAGCTCTTCCCCAGGGTGCCTTTGGTAAGGGGCTCTACCGTGTCCAGCCAGACGATCCCCTGGCCGGCTCTGCATCTGCCGGTCGAGTGATGTTGGACCTACTCACAGAACGGCAATCGGTCACCTCACAGGCGCCCGCAATGGGTGAGCTTGGTGCACCCCGCATAGGCGTATTTGTCTGCGAATGCAACGGGCAGATCTCTGATATTGTCAACACAACAGCCATTCAGGGGACTGCACAAACCTGGCACAACGTGGAGCATACCCAGGTCTTGCCCCAGTCATGCTCTGAAGAGGCGGCTGACCTGATATACCGAACGGTAGCTGAGCAGAACCTGAATCGTGTCGTTCTTGCTGCCTGTTCGTGTTGCACCACCGATCAGGTGTGCTACAGCTGCACCTACCAGCGCGTGCGCTGCAAAGACAACTTGCTGGGTAAGCACTTTGACGGTGGCAACCCCCTCTTCGAGTTTGTCAATATACGGGAACACTGTGCCTGGGCTCACGAAGACAACCCGGCAGCAGCTACTGCGGCAGCCTCAACCATGATCGCTGCAGCAGTAGCCAAAACACGGCTGTCAGCTGCACATCCCGGAGGCTCGGAACCTCTGGACAAGATCGTCCTGGTCCTGGGCAGCGGCGAGTCTGCAACCTTCTGCCGGGAGGCCCTGTCTGCTCAGAACATCCAGGCCTTACAACTGCGGGACATTCCGAGCCAGATACGGCAGACGCCAGACCACTTTACTGCGGTCATGGGCAATGCGACGCAGTGGAGCGGCTCAGCAGTCATATTGGCCCCGCACGACGATCAGGAACACGCGCAGATTTGCGCCGCGTTTGAGCCAGATCACCGGCAGCCACGCATCCGTACCCAGTGGGGAGCTGTTGACACGCACCGGCCTGGTATCTTCACCTGCGATCCTGCCGCAGAGCCTGATCTCGCCGGATTGGCGGCGGCCGCACGGGCCTCTGCGTGGTTGGGCTACAAGCATCCCTGGCCGGAGTCTCCCACATACAGAGTGGATCCAGAGCGTTGCCGGGGATGTGGCGATTGTGAACAAGTGTGTGAGTTCGGCGCCATACAGCTTCAGGGCGACGGGGAGATTCGTGTGGCCTGGATCGATCCCCGGATCTGCCAGGCAGATGGTACCTGCGCCACCCGCTGTCCGGCTGGCGCCATCCAGACAGAGCGAGTGACCAGCATGCAGATCGATGCCATGCTGGAGGCGCTCTTGGCCTAGGGGGACGTATGGCACCTACACAGCCGCGCGTGCTGATCTTTGTCTGCAACTGGAATGCCTACGAGGGCCTGGATCAGGCCGGGAGGCAGCACCTCAACTTGCCTCCAGAGGTCCGGACGCTCAAGGTCGAATGCATGGGGCAGGTCGGTTCCAGCATGATCTTCAAGGCCTTTGAAAAAGGCGCCGACGGAGTGATGCTGGTAGGATGCACGCCTGATGAGTGCCACTTTGAGTTTGGCAGCCGCCGCGCCGCCGAGCTATTCGAGGAGACTCGCGAGCTAGCCGGGCTGCTGGGCATCAGTCAGGACCGTCTGCAGTTTCTCCAGGTACGTGCGGGGGAGGGTGCAGAGTTGGTTGCCAGCGTGCAGGGCTTTGTGGATCGACTGGCTGCTCAAGCTGATGAGCCACTCCACTGGCAGCAGCCGGACACTACTATGGAAGGAGCCGCTGGTTCATGAACTTCCAGCCCATCATCCAGAGAACGCACGCCTACCTCTGTGCCGATTGCGGAAAATGCACCGGCAGTTGTCCCCTGGCTCGGGTCGACCCGGAGTATTCCCCACGGAGGATCGTCGAGCGCGTTATCTCTGGCGATGCCGAAGCAGTGATCACCGATCCTCGTCTCTGGACGTGCATGACCTGTGGGCTGTGCAGTACACGTTGCCCCTCGAATGTGGACTTTGTACGCTTTATCATCGAGATGCGGGCCGAGGCTTTCCAGGCCGGCGAACGGGGCGTGTACGCCCATGATGGTATCCTCCAGGAGATCATGCGCCTCCAAAGACTGAACGTCCGCCAACATCGGACTGGATGGATCAGCCAGGACATACATGTGTCCGAAAGCAGTGAGTACCTTTACTTCGTGGGCTGCCTGCCCTACTTTGATGTCATCTTTGATGAACTCGACCTGGAGCCACTGGAGATCGCGCGCAGCGCTGTACGGCTGCTGAACCACGTCGGCATCACCCCGATTGTGAGTGACGAGGAACGGTGCTGCGGCGCGGACCTGCTCCTGGCAGGCGACGTGGAGGGTTTCCGGGACCTGGTCAAACTCAACGTGGAGATGATCGAGGCTACCGGGGCAAAGAAGGTAGTCTTTACCTGTGCCGAGTGCTACAATGCTTTCAAGAACGACTACCCAGACTATGTGGGCACCTTGCCTTTCGAGACGCTGCACCTGACCGAGCTGCTTGCCGGGGAGATCGAAATCGGAGGGCTGGCCTTCGAATCGTTACCGGGGCAGGTAACCTACCACGATCCCTGCCGCATGGGGCGCTTTCTCAAAGTACACGAGCCGCCACGCGCCGTTCTTGCTGCAGTACCCGATCTCGAACTTGCCGAGATGGAGGACAACCGCGAGCGCTCCCTCTGTTGCGGTTCGCCTGCCTGGATCAACTGCGGGGCTTCCTCAAAACTGATACAGAGGGAGAAACTACGCCAGGCTCGCGAGACAGGCGCTCGCGTCATGCTGACCACCTGTCCCAAGTGCCAGATCCATCTGAGCTGTGCTTCGCGGGACGTTGCCGCGGAGCAAAAGATAGAGGTCACAGATTTGACAAGTTGGATTGGGCAAGCGCTGGACTGAAAAGAGACAATGAGGTTGTCAGGATTGCATTTTTGTCGGACACGCCGCGGGAGATAAGACGCGGTCGTAGAGATGATACGGGGTCAACCATTGATCGGTGTCATTGACGGACACTTTTTGAATAGCGCGGTGCAGCAGGCAAGCCTCCTCGTCCGGGCGGGGGCAAGTGCCTTCTACCTCTGCGGTCCGACCCTGGACGAGTTTGAGCTGGCGGCAGTCTACGGCCCAGAAGAGGCGCCCTGGAGCGAGGATCTTATCAGCCAGGCCTGCGCCTCGCGCCAGGCTGCTATAGCCAAACTACCCGATTCTCCAGCCATGATCGCTGTGCCATCAATCTGGCGCGACAAGATGCGAGGCGTGCTGGTTGTGGTCAGCAGCACGCTTGAGCGACCTTTCGACGATAGAGATGTGGCACTCCTGCAGCCCTTGGCCGAGTTGACTGCTGCCGCCATGGTTCAGGCCGATCGCCTAACGAGAATGACAGCCCAGTTTCGAGCCCTACATGTCATTGACGTAGCACTCACCTCCAGCCTGCAACTGGACCGCGTCTTGGACCTGATCCTGGAGAAAGCGATTGCCCTGGTCGGGGCGGAGCATGGTTCACTACGGCTGCTAGACTCCGAGACTGGTGTGCTGGTCCTCAGGGCCCACCTGGGTGAGGGCTGGACCGACGAGGTTTGTGCGTTCACCTTTCGACTTGGTCAGGGCATTACGGGCTGGGTCGCACAGCACCAGCGACCCTATCTCTGCCACGACACGCTGAACGATCCCATTAACGTTGTCCTCTTTGAGGAAATGCGCTCCGGCGTTGCCGTGCCCTTGATTGAGGGACTCGGTGAAGACGCCACGCCCGGCAAGCTCACCGGCGTTCTTCTGCTCGAGAGCACCCGTCCGGCTGCATTCGACGAACGGGACGTGGAGCTCCTCGAGGCACTCGCCCAGGTAGCAGTCATTGCCATCCAGAATGCAACCCGCCACCACAGACTGCAATCCATGCACGATGCGTTCCAGGACGAGCACGAGCGGCGCGTCGCCGCAGAAAAGTGGGCGGTCATGGGTCAGGCTGCCACGGCTCTGGCTCATCGCATCAACAACCTGATCGGACTGGTGCCTGCCAGCGCAGGCGAGATTCGGCGTGCGTTGAGTGACGTCGAGATTCCAGCAAACGATGGGGAATGGATAGAGACGAACCTTCAGCGCATTGAGCGAAGCAGCAAGTTCATCCTAAAAGTGGCAGACGCCCTGTTCCGGCCCTTTCAGGAGTCGGGTCCTCTGGCTCGGTTCGGCGTCAACCGTCTACTGAAGGAGGCCCTTCAGGCCGCCGCCCCACCTTCGGATGTTCACGTGATCCTCGACCTCGGCTCGGACTTACCCGCAATCGAGAGTAGCTCGCTGCTGGTAGACGTCTTCCTCGAACTATTCACAAACGCACTAAAGGCCATGGAGGATCGCTCCCAGAAGCAACTAGGTGTGCACACTTGGGCAGAAGCGGGAGAGGCAGGCAGCTGGGTAGTGATCGAGATCAGCGACACAGGTAGCGGCATTTCCGCAGACAGGGCGATTCACCTGTGGGATATGTTCAAACAGAGCGAGGATGGGTTGGGATTTGGATTGTGGTGGGTGCGCACCTTCATCGAACGCCAGGGAGGCACCATATCTTTCCGCAGCGAGCTGGGTGCGGGCACGACCTTTGTCATCCGGCTGCCAGCCAGTCCCGACCCGGAGCCTGTGCTAACTTAGGAGTTGGAGTTTGCGATGCGAGGTAAGATCCTGATCGTCGAAGACTATACAGACTGGCGCGAGCTGCTTACCGGACTGCTCCAGCGGGAGGGCTATCAAGTCGAGGCCACGTCTACCCTTCAAGCAGCGCGCACTTATATTGACGAGACCAAGGACCTCGACCTGGCCATTTTGGACATCCGCCTGGTCGAGACAGACGAGACAAACGAAGACGGAATGCACTTGTTGGGCGAGATCCACGAACGCAGTGGATTCACCAGGGTGATCATGATCACCGGACACGGGACCATGGAATCCCAGCGGAAGGCGTTTCGTGATTTTCATGCTTTCGATTTCTTCCGCAAAGAACAGTTCGACTCGGAGGAGTTTAGACAGACAGTCCACGAGGCTGTGGAACAAGCCACCCGCGAGCGAGGCGCTTGGAAGGATAAGGACTATATCCGCGGACGTCGCTACGAGAGGTGGCAGCAGGAACACAACACATAGCGTTCAGCTGTATCTGCCGTGCTCTCAACAGGCAATCCACTGCCGCTGACTTGAGAGTGGCACGGCTGCACGGCAGGACGCTACCATGAATAGGAGGGACGAGTTGCCTTCAGACAACCTGCGCATCGGCGTGTTCGTGTGCGATTGCGGCTCAAACATCGCTGGATCGGTGGACACGGAAGCCCTGCGCGACTATGCCGAGACGTTGCCTAATGTGGTCGCCGCCATCCGCAACAAGTACACCTGTGCGGACCCGGGCCAACAGGAGATTCAGAACGCGATCTACGAACACAACCTGAATCGGGTAGTGGTCGCCTCGTGCTCCCCCACATCCTATGAAGCCATCTTTCGCCAGTGCATACAGGGCGCCGGCCTCAACCCCTACCTGCTTGAGATGGCCAATATCCGGGAGCATTGTTCGTGGGTCACGCCTGGGGATCGCGAAGCCGCCACACAGAAAGCGATGGGCATTGTCAAGGTCGCAGTGGCGCGTGCCAATTGGCTCTACCCCCAAGACGAGGAGCAGATACCGGTCACCGATGCTGCACTGGTCATTGGCGGCGGAGTCGCCGGCATGCAGGCCGCCCTCGATCTTGGCGACGCGGGTCACAAGGTCTACCTGGTCGAAAAGGAGCCTTCCATCGGCGGCATCATGGCCCAACTGGACAAAGTCTATCCCGACATCGAGTGTAGTATATGAATTCTCGGGCCCAAGATGATGGATGTCGGTCGACATCCCAACATTGAGCTCCTGACCTTCTCCGAAGTCGAGGACGTTTCAGGCTATGTAGGCAACTTTAAGGTGCGCGTCAGGAAAAAGGCGCGCTATGTGGACCAGGACGAGTGTACCGCCTGCGGGGATTGTGTCGAGGCATGCCCCGTTGTTGTGCCGGACGCCTTCCAGATAGGCCTGGGTAGCCGCAAGGCCATCCACATCCCCTTCCCGCAGGCCGTACCTTCGGCCTACATAATCATGGCGGACGAGTGCCTGGGACAGAACCCTATCGCCTGCGGCAAGTGCATTGAAGCCTGCGAAAAAAACTGTATCAGCTTTGATATGCAGGACGAGATCCTGGACCTCGAGGTGGGGACGATCATCGTTGCCACAGGCATGGACGTGTACGATCCAACCGCACTGGATGAATACGGCTATACACGGTTCCCCAATGTTGTCACCAGCATGGAGTTCGAGCGTCTGGTATCCACAGGCGGCCCCCTCGCAGGCCATTTTGGGCGGCCCAGCGACCTGGAGCGGCCTCGGCGTATCGGATTTGTACAGTGCGTCGGCTCGCGCACCCTCGATCCCGAGCGGGGCAATCCCTATTGCTCCAATATCTGCTGCATGAACACCATCAAGGAGGCTCAATACCTCAAGGACACTTACCCGGATACCGATATCACCGTTTTCTACATGGACCTGAGAGCCTTTGGCAAAGGATTCGAGGAACTGCTCATGCGCAGCAAGAGCAACGGCGTGCGCTACGTCCGCGGATTGCCAGGCGAGGTGCGCCAAGATCCCGCCAGCGCAAATCTTCACGTCGTGGTCGAGAACACGACAGCAAGCCGCCTGGAGAACCACGAATTTGACATGCTGGTGCTCGCCGTTGGGGCCACCCCTGCTACGGACACCGAGATGGTCCGGCAGTTGGTGAGCCTGTCCAAGTCGTCCAGTGGGTTCCTCAAGGAAGCCCATGCCAAGCTCCGCCCCGTGGATACTCCAACCAAGGGCGTATACATAGCTGGAGCGGCCGAGAGTCCCAAGGACGTGCGCGAGAGTGTAACACAGGCCTCCGCTGCTGCTTCGCACGCTTCGATCCTGCTGAACAAGTCCCGGTTCGCGGTCGAAGCGATCACCGCCATTGTGGATGAGGATCTGTGCAAGATGTGTGGCCAGTGCGCAGCAGTCTGCCCCTTTGGCGCTATCCAGTGGGAGAAAAAACGAGTAGCCCGCGTGACCAGCGCAGCCTGCGCGGGATGCGGCACCTGCGCCGGAGAATGCAAATTCGGCGCCATCGAAATGCGCCACTTCTCCGACCAAGCCATCTACGCTCAGATCGACGCCATCGTAGATGAGCGCCCTCTGGAAAAGATCGTCACCTTTGCCTGCAATTGGTGCTCCTACGCGGGGGCCGACACAGCCGGCGTGAGTCGCATGGCCTATCCTCCCAATGCGCGCATCATCCGCACCATGTGCTCGGGCCGGGTGAGCCCCGAGTTCGTGTGGTATGCCTTCAAAAAAGGAGCGCCCGTGGTGCTGGTCTCTGGATGCCACTATGCCGACTGTCACTACATTGACGCAAATCGCAGCACAACCCGGCGCATGGATGGTCTGTGGGATGGCCTGGAAAAGGCCGGGGTGCGTCCTGAGCGCCTGCAGTTAGAGTGGTGTTCCGCAGCCGAGGGCGCGCGCTGGCAGACCATTATGCACGAGGTAGAGAAAAAGCGACAAAGGGTCACTTTGGAAGAAGTCGAACACGCACGAGAGACCTTGGCCAAGGCCCGCGTGCCCAGCCCGCGCAATCCCCGGCCCAGCGATGAGAATCAGGACGCTGGCTTTGCGTGCCTGCGCTGTGGTCATGAGTGGACCGGATTCTTCAGCCGCAACGCCGAACGCACCTGTCCCCAGTGCCGTTCGAACAGCGTTCGGTGGCTGCGGCAACAGCGCTGAAAGATAGTCAAGCAACCCATGCCGGGTCCATCCCCAAGCCTGGGGCCCGTTGCGGGTTCTCTGTCAACACCTGTGCAGGGTGTTGACCTTCTGCGAGATTTGTGGTATATTCCGGCACCAACAGACAACCTGGGATGGCCCAGATCAGTACTGAGGTATGAGCAATATGAAAACCACAACCACTCAGAGTCAAGTCGAAATCGAAAGACTTGAACTCTCGCGCAGCGAGATACTGGAAGATATGGAACACCTCCGCGTCGACCTGCGCAACATGGCAGAGCCTTCAGCTGACGAGGCAGATTTGGACGCGTACGAGCGGGAAAAGACACTGGCGCTTATCCACACGCTGGAGCGCAAGCTCGACTCCATCGACCACGCATTGCGGTTGGCCCGCAACGGAACCTATGGGACCTGCGAGAGCTGCGGCGAGCGCATCGATCCTGCGCGCCTGGAGATCCTGCCCGAAGCAACCCTCTGCCTCAATTGCCAGCGCCAAAAGGAGCGGCGGAACAAACGTCGGCGCTTCTAGCAGGCGCCCACAATTACCCGCAGCTTGTCATACGCGGATTTTCCTTTGACAAACCATTTTCCGTATGCTATAATTCTTCAGCTCTTGAGTGAGGCGGGGTTTCGGGGTCGAAACCGGCCAGTATAATTGCGCATGTTACAGGGAAAAGCTCAGTACACGCCAGGCTCATCTGCCTGGCGTTTGTTTGGAACGCGCTGATCTCGAGGCTCGCACCTTTGGTAGCCTCCTCAGAAGCTCGCAACAACGTCGCTTGTCACGGATCAACAATAGATAGGGGGACTCTAATGGCAGAGAGAAAGATGGTCACGATAGATGGCAATGAGGCTGCAGCCTATGTGGCGCACAAGATCAATGAAGTCATTGCCATCTACCCAATTACGCCCTCCAGCGCAATGGGCGAGCATGCAGACGCCTTTTCCGCTCAAGGGCAAACCAATATCTGGGGCACCGTGCCCCTTGTCGTTGAGATGCAGGCAGAAGGAGGCGCAGCGGGCGCAGTCCACGGAGCACTGCAGACCGGCGCCCTGACGACTACCTTCACGGCGTCTCAGGGCTTGCTATTGATGATTCCAAATATGTACAAGATCGCTGGCGAGCTTACGCCTGCAGTGTTTCATGTCTCTGCACGTAGCATCGCCTGTCAGGCGCTCTCCATCTTTGGCGATCACAGCGATGTCATGGCTGTCCGCGCCACCGGATGGGCGCTCCTGTCCAGCAACTCGCCTCAGGAAATCATGGATTTTGCCCTCATCTCACAGGCCGCCTCAATGGAGAGCAGGGTACCCTTCGTCCACTTCTTCGACGGCTTCCGAACCAGCTCCGAGATCAACAAGGTTGAACAGCTTACCAAAGGCGATATGCGAGCCATGATCGATGACGAGCTGTTGATGGCACACCGTGCCCGAGGATTCAGTCCAGAGCGCCCCTTCATCAGGGGCACGGCCCAGAACCCCGACGTGTTCTTCCAGGCGCGAGAGACGGTCAATCCCTTCTACCTGAAGACCCCTGCCATGGTTCAGAATGCCATGGACAAGTTCGCCGGGATCGTCGGCCGCCAATATCACCTCTTTGACTATGTGGGTGCACCCGATGCCGAGCGCGTGATCGTCATGATGGGCTCTGGTGCCGAAGTGGCTCAGGACACGGTTGAGTATATGCTAAACGAGGGCGAAAAGGTCGGGCTGATCAAAGTTCGCCTCTACCGCCCATTCAGCATTGAGCATTTCATCGGCGCCTTGCCAGATAGTGCCAAGATCGTTGCTGCCCTCGACCGGACCAAGGAACCAGGCTCCGCTGGCGAGCCACTCTACCAGGACTGTGTGACCGCATTTGCCGAGGAAGGCAGGGATGTCAAGATCATAGGCGGTCGCTATGGTCTGTCCAGCAAAGAGTTCACGCCAGCCATGGTCAAGGGTCTCTTTGACGAGATGAAAGAAGCCAAGCCCAAGAACCATTTCACCGTGGGCATCCACGACGATGTCACCCACACCAGCATCGCCTACGACCCATCCTGGAACATCGAGCCGGACGATGTCGTGCGTGCCATGTTCTACGGACTTGGTTCCGACGGCACCGTCAGCGCCAACAAGAACAGCATCAAGATCATTGGCGAGGACACGCCCAACTATGCCCAGGGCTACTTCCAATACGACTCCAAAAAGGCCGGCGCGGTGACTGTATCGCACTTGCGCTTCGGCCCCCGCCCCATCCGCCAGACCTGTCTCATCACCTCGGCGAACTTTATCGCCTGTCACCAGTTCATGTTCCTCGAAAAGTTCGACATGCTGGAGAATGCAGCGCAGGGTGCCACCTTCCTGTTGAACGCACCTTACGGCCCCAACGAAGTATGGGATCATCTTCCCCGCGAGGTCCAGGAGCAAATCATCGCCAAGGACCTCGAGTTCTACGTCATCGACGCCTATCGAGTCGCCAGGGAAACCGGCATGGGCGTGCGGATCAACACCATTATGCAGACCGCCTTCTTTGCCCTATCCGGCGTGCTGCCCAGGGACGAGGCCATCGCCGCCATCAAAGATGCCATCAAAAAGACCTACGGCAAGCGCGGCGAAGCTGTGGTACAGAAGAACTATGCAGCGGTCGACATGACCATCGCCAACCTGTTCCGCGTCGAGGTCATGGATGAGGTCACGAGCACCATCGAGATGCCGCCCGTCGTCCCGCCCGAGGCTCCCGAGTTTGTGCAGAATGTGACGGCCACTATCATGGCCCGGAAGGGTGACACACTGCCGGTATCGGCCCTGCCCATAGACGGTACCTATCCCTCAGCTACCACCCAGTGGGAAAAGCGAAACATCGCTCTCGAAATCCCAGTCTGGGAGCCAGACATCTGCATCCAGTGTGCCAAGTGTGCACTTGCTTGCCCGCACGCCACCATCCGCTTCAAAATCTACGACGAGGGAGTCCTGGAGAACGCACCCGAGACCTTCAAGTCCGCCAAGGCACGCGGTAGGGAATTCTCGGGCATGATGGCAACCATACAGGTCGCCCCAGAGGACTGCACTGGCTGTGGCTTGTGCGTCAGCGCCTGCCCGGTCAAGGACAAGTCGGAGCCGAAGCGCAAAGCCATTAACATGGCGCCGCAGATGCCCCTCCGCCTTCAAGAAAGGGAGAACTATGAATTCTTCCTGAACATCCCCGAGTTCGATCGCACGCAGGCCAAGACCAACACGGTCAAGGGTTCCCAGTTGCTCATGCCCCTGTTCGAGTACTCTGGCGCCTGCGCGGGCTGTGGCGAAACACCATATGTCAAGCTTCTTAGCCAGCTCTTTGGCGATAGAGCCCTCATAGCCAATGCCACGGGCTGCTCTTCGATCTACGGGGGGAACCTGCCCACTACGCCGTGGGCCGTGGATTCCAACGGCCGCGGGCCAACTTGGTCCAACAGCCTGTTCGAGGACAATGCGGAATTCGGGTTCGGCTTCCGGCTGACTGTTGACAAGCAAACCGAGTACGCCGTCGAACTGGTGGGTGCACTCCGCGAAACCATTGGTGACGAGTTGGCTGATGCACTGATCAACGCCGAGCAGGTCACCGAGGCAGACATCGCTGCTCAGCGGGCCCGAGTTGCCGAACTCAAGGAAAAGATCGCGGGTCTGGACTCACCTGAGGCCCTCCAGCTCAAGAGCCTTGCCGACATGCTGGTCAAGCGCTCTGTATGGATCCTCGGTGGCGATGGCTGGGCATACGATATCGGCTACGGCGGTCTCGATCACGTGCTGGCTTCTGGCCGGAACGTCAATGTTCTCGTGCTTGACACCCAGGTCTACTCCAACACTGGTGGCCAGATGTCCAAGGCCACGCCGCGAGCAGCCGTCGCCAAATTTGCCGCGGCTGGCAAGCCGCTGCCCAAGAAAGATCTGGGCTTGATCACCACGACCTACGGCAACGTCTACGTGGCCCAGATAGCCATGGGCGCCAACGACCGGCAGACCGTCCGGGCCTTTGTCGAAGCCGAGTCGTACGACGGCCCCAGCCTGATCATTGCCTACAGCCACTGCATTGCCCACGGCTACAACCTGAGGGATGGTTTCACCCAGCAGCAGCTGGCCGTGGACTCGGGCGCATGGGTGCTTTACCGCTACGATCCGCGCCGCGCCGACCAGAATCTCAACCCCCTGCAGCTCGACTCCAAGGCGCCCAAGGTGCCCTTCAAGGACTATGCCTACAACGAGACGCGCTTCAAGATGCTGACTCAGTCTAAACCGGAGCAAGCCGAGCGTTTGCTGGCCTTGGCCCAAAAGGACGCCAATGAGCGCTGGCGCATGTACGAGCAGTTGGCTTCTCTGGACTACAGTGCCCAGGAGTGATCTCTCGAACCTCGGAGGTAGCAGGCAAACCTGCGGTCTCCGAGGTTCTCATTGCATTAAAGAAAGGAAGGACCCCTGCTATGGTCGATCTTAGCACAAAGTATATGGGAATGGCCCTCAAGAACCCGCTTGTCCCGTCGGCCTCCCCCCTGTCGTCGGACGTGGACAACATCAAGCGTATGGAGGATGCTGGCGCTGCTGCCGTAGTGCTCCATTCGCTCTTTGAGGAACAAATCGAGTACGATGCCGAGGCCTTGGCCCACTTTTTAGAGCGTGGCACAGAAAGCTATGCTGAAGCGCTGACCTACTTTCCGCCGCATGACGAGTTCAGGCGCGAGCCAGACGAGTACGTAGAACTGATCCGCGAAGCCAAAGAGGCTGTGGACATCCCGATCATCCCCAGCCTGAACGGGGTCAGTCTCGGTGGCTGGATAGAGTATGCCAAGCGATTTGAAGAGGCTGGCGCCGATGCCATCGAACTGAACGTCTACTTCATCCCCACGAACTTTCACCTCATGAGCTACGATGTCGAGGATCTCTATGTCAAGCTGCTAAAAGAAGTGAAACGGCATGTGAGCATCCCGGTGGCCATGAAGCTGAGCCCCTACTTTAGCGCTATGCCCAACGTAGCCTCCATGCTGGATGCCGAAGGCGCTGACGCCCTGGTGCTATTCAACCGCTTCTACCAGCCAGACATAGACATCGAGGAGTTGGAGGTGACGCCCAACCTGCAGCTCAGTACTCCTGTTGAGATGCGTCTGCCAATGCGCTGGATCGCCATACTGTACGGGCACGTGGATTGCTCCATGGCTCTCACCAGTGGCATCCACTCGGCCGAGGACATCATAAAGGCAATGATGGTGGGTGCCGACGTCGCCAATGTGTGCTCCGTCCTGCTCAAGCAAGGCATCGAGCATATCCGCCCCCTGCTGCAGGGCGTGACCACGTGGATGGAAGATCACGAGTACGAGTCGATCGAGCAGATGAAGGGCAGTATGAGCCACCGGTCTGTGGCAGAGCCGGCAGCCCTTGAACGCGCCAACTACATGAAGGTACTGAATAGCTACAAGTAGGGCTCTATCCGGTCCTGTCCGAATATTGTATTATGAGAGGGTAGCTCTGCTCTGGCAAAGCTACCCTCTGCTCAAACCACCCGGATGATTGGCACTGGAATTGGGAATCCTCGTCAGTAGAGGTGGTGTTTCTGTGATATCGGCATGCCCATGGAATCTAGTAGACTGAACGATCTGCGTGAGAAGCGGCGGGTGGTGCGCCCCCTATTGTCACCCCACGATCCTGCTGACGCGCTGGCCAGCTACTACGCCCTCTATCACGATCCCAAGCGGACCGACCTAACCGTCAGTCTTGATGCCCAGGGCAATGTAGACGGCTTTGTTGCCGTCTGCCAAACCGGCGCCGATCTCTTTCGCCCGCTGGTGACCCTCCGTGCCCAAGATGCGGACGCCGTCAGCCCCTTGCTCAACAAAGCTCTCACGCCTCATCGTCCCTATCACGTCACCATTCCGGTAACGCTGGCTGCTGCAGTGCGTGACTGCATGGAGGTCCGGGAATCCACGTTGCTGAGCATATATCAGCTGGAACCGGCCCGCTTTCAACGCATCATCAACGTGTTGGTCCAGCAGGTCAAGGGCGCCGATGGTACGCCGCGATTCCAGATCGAGAGCCAGGGGAAGGTGGCAGCCATGTCCGGTACCAACTGGCGCTCGCCTACCTTTGCTGAGGTCTTTGTGGTTGTCGATCCCGGGAGTCGGCACCGCGGCTGGGGCAAGTCCGTTGCTTCGGCCTGCACCTCGGCCCTCCTGGAGGACCGGTTGCGGCCCCTCTACTTTGTGGCAGAGGGAAACAGGCAATCAGTGCGCATCGCAGAGGAATTGGGCTACCTGGACACCGGACTCCGCGAGGTCGCTGCAGAGGCCCGTCTCAAATAGTCAGCCCCTCTCCTGTGGGAGAGGGGTTGGGGTGAGGGTATCGCCTGCACGGGTCATAGGCGCCGGATTCTCGCCAACGCCAGCCTGACAAAGTATTGGTCATGCTGAGCCCCCTCCCTTGCCTGACTCCAACGCAGGCGGGAGACGGGTTGGGATGAGGGCACAGGCCTAGCCATCTTTCGCCACATCCACCGTAGACCCGTCCGGTCTGGCTATGCGATCGCCTTCCATACGCAGCGACACCACCTGCGATACGCTATCATCCCCCATCGAAACACCATAGATCGTATCGGCCGCCTGGATAGTGCCCCGGTTGTGTGTGATCACAATAAACTGCGTCCGCTCGCTCAACGCTTCCAATGCCGCACGGAAGCGCTTCACGTTTGCCTCGTCGAGCATCGCATCCACCTCGTCTAGGACGCAGAACGGCGGTGGACTGGCTTCCAACAGCGCAAAAATCAGGGCCACTGCAGTAAGGGACCGCTCCCCGCCCGATAGAAGGGCTAGCGTCTGTTGTCTCTTCCCGGGCGGGCGCGCAACGACGTCAACCCCTGTCTGGCTAATATTGTCTGGATCCGTCAATACCAGGCGCGCTGTACCACCCCCAAAGAGCTGTGTAAAGTTCTCGCTAAACCGCTCTGCTACAGCGTCAAACGTCTCCGAAAACTCCAGACGCATCACCTCGTCCAGCTCTGTGATCACTTCCCGTAGGCTATGAGCGGCCTCCTCAAGGTCGGCCGCCTGAGTAGTGAGAAAGGTGTGACGATCCGAAACCTCGGCAAACTCCTCCGGCGCGCTCGGATTGACCGCACCCATTCTTCGCAGCTGCGCCTTTATCTGATGGATCTCCTCACCCAGCCCATCTGGCAATCGCTCGACGATCGGCAGTGAGGACACCATCTCCCCAAGAGGAAGCGGAGGCTGCTCTGGCATCCCCTCGGTGGGCTCCATCTCCACCAGACCAAAGTCATCCATAATCTGCCGGCGAACCCGCTCCAGGCGATCCTCCTGCCGGTTGTGTGCTACCAGGGCCTCCGAATAGGTGTTCTCAGCTGCTCGCAGCAGCGTGCGTAACGATCCTTCCTCCCGCTCCAGGGACTCGCGCTCTTCTTCCAGGAACGATTCCTCTTCCTCGGCTGGATCGATCTTGTGGCTCAAGGACGACAACCAACCCTCGATCACTTTACGTTCCGAGACCTGGCTCGCCATCTGCTTGGATAAGGCCGATTGCTCCTCATCGAGCTCGGAGATTCGCTGTTGCTTCGATTCAATCTGCGCTTGCAGCCGGGCCTGCCCCTCACCCAGGGAGACCTGTGCTGCTTGGAGTTGCTCCCACCGTCCCCGAGCAATAGCAGCAGCGGACCGCGCCTCCGACAGGCGCTGGTAGAGCACCTCACCTCGAAGCGAATCGAGTTGTGCCTGTGCCGCCGCGACTTGGTCATCAGCAACGCTCTTCTCCGCAGCTAGCCGATCCAGATCCGCCCGCAGCGACTCTTCGGTTGCACCAAGGCGGGCCTTTTCCTCATCCAACTGCGAGAGCAATCCCTGTCGCCAGGTAACCTGCCGCTGGACCTCCTCTACATCTCGCTCCAGATCTCGCCGCTGCCCCTCTGCCTGGATCACGGCCTTCTCTTGCTCGCGCAGCCGCCCATAAAGTGAAGCCAGTTGAGTACGCGCCTGGTCCTCGCTCGAGACCGCCTGCTCCATCGCAGCCAGCAATTCCTCCACGGCGCCCTCAGCCGCCGCCAACCGGTCGGGCAGTTCGCGCCACTCTCGCTCGCGAGCCAGAACCCGACCTTGCGCCCGGCTTTGCCCTCGCCCCCCAGTGACCGAGCCGCTGGACCTCAACACCTCACCGGCCAGAGTCACGATCTGAAAGCCACCTTTCAGCCGGTCAAAGGTCCTGCGTGCAGCCTTCAAGTCCTGCGCCACAATGGTCCTGCCCAGCAGCATCTCGACCACTGGGGCCAGCCGATCTTCAGCGACAACCAGATCAGCGCCAACCCCCACCAGTGACTCATCAGTCGGCAGATCCAGGCGCGCCACGGGCCGAACTGTCCCCAATGGCAGGAAGGTGGCCCGGCCCTGCTCGCCCTCGCGCAAGAAGGCGATAGCTTTCTCAGCATCAGACCACGATTCCACCACCACGTCCTGCAGGTGTCCGCCCAAGGCCACCTCGATGGCGACTTCGTACTCCGCCGGCACCTGCAGCAACTGGGCAACCGTGCCCACAATCCCGGACAAACTGCTGCCCTTCCCACGTCTGCCGGCACCTGCTGCCCGGAGTACCGCACGGACACCAGAGTGCAACCCCTCTCCCTCTTCGCGCTGGCGACTCAGCAACTCGAAACGCGCCTGCAAACGCTCTCTGTTTCGCTGCGCTTCAGCGTGATCGGCGCGCAACCGCGCCTGGTGCTCCTGGAGCTCCTCCAGAGATGACGTTAGCCGAGCAACCTCGGTCTCCAGTGCCTCCCCCTGCGATCGCAGGTTCGCCTGCTCACCCTCAACAGCGCTGATCTGGGTACGCAGCTCGCCAGCACGGACTTGCAGGTCAACGATCACGGACTGGTGTTCAGAGCGTTCCGCCGCCAGAACTGCCCGCCGGTCATCGAGCTGTTCCAGGCGGCTCTGGCGCTCGGCTGCTCGCGCCACCAGGTCAAGAGCTTGTCCCTGCGCCTCCGTTACCTTTCGGGCTAGCGCCTCCCGCTGATCCTCGTGGGCATCGAGCGCTGCTTGGGCCTCGGCGACCAGCGACTCCTTCTCACTCAGCACCCGATAGGCAGCATCTGTGTCCTTCTCGGCAGCCTCTATCCGCTCAGCTCCAGCCTTGGCCTGCAGCCTCAATTGGGCCAGCTCAGCCTCGATTTCGTCCCGCTGTCGCCTGATCAAGCGCTGGCGTTCCTGCCACACCGCGAGGTTGCGCTGCACCTCCTCCATCTGCCGGTGGAGCTGCCCGCTTTCCTTGCGCCACGCTGCCAGGTGCTCGCGTAGCTGAGCCTGCCTCGTGCGAAGTTCCGCCACACGCCCATCCAGGGCATCCAGTGCCTCTCGCTGGCGACTCACGCGATCCTTGCGACGACTCAATGCATCACGCGTGCGGCGCAGGTTACGCTGCTCATCCCGCCAGCGGAATCCGTACCAGGTCCGCAGCAATCCCTGCAATTCGTCAGTGAGCATCTTGTGATGCCCTGCCCGCTCAGCCTCCCGTTCCAGACGGCGCAGTCGCGGTGCAATCTCGTTGATGATGTCGTTCACGCGCAATAGGTTCGCCCGCGTCTCCTCCAAACGCGAAAGCGCCTCAGCCCGCTTCGCCTGATAGAGCGTGATGCCAGCTGCTTCTTCAAACAGGGCTCGCCTATCATCAGGGCGCAGGCTCAACACTGCGTCCACGAGACCCTGCCCCACGACAGTATAGGTGCGTCGCGCCAACCCTGACTTGGCCAATAGCTCATTGATATCGCGCAGCCGTACGCGGCTACCGTTCAGCAGGTATTCGTTCTCTCCGGACCGGAACGCTCGCCTGGTGATCGTCACTTCAGAGAACTCGACAGGAAGCCAACCGTCGGTGTTGTCCAGGGTAAGCGAAGCTGCAGCCATCCCCAGACGCGCGCGTTGTGCGCTGCCAGAGAAGATCATATCCTCCGTGCGTTTGCCCCGCAGCGTTCGATAGCTTTGCTCCCCCAGCACCCACCGGATAGAGTCGGCAATATTGCTCTTGCCACTCCCGTTGGGCCCCACCACAGCCGTAATACCCCCATCGAAAAGAAACTCGGTGCGGGAGGCAAAGGTCTTGTAGCCCTGCAATTCAAGGTGTTTCAGTCGCATTTAGTCGCCCACAAACGAAAATCGGCCCTCTGGGCCTTGGATTCCAGAACAGGCCCGCTCTGGCAGTTACCTGCCGGGCCCTGGGATTAACTTGATACACCGGCTGGCGCCCGTATAGTAAACCAGGCAGGCCGAAATGTCAAAACCATTTGCGCACGGTAAATCAGGACTCCCATCCTGTTACCGCCTGTGTGCTATCTACTAGTAAAAGGGAGATACAGCCAGAAAACGAGCAGAAGCAGTCAATTTAGGGGATGAGCAACACACCTGAGAAGATGTGACTATCCTCTCAGGGCAGCCACTGGGGCAGTACCCCCTCTTCCGCAACCAATACTGGCGTCCGCTCAACGAGATCAAACACCCATACTGACACGTCAGGCACTGCTTGGATACCCTCCGAGAGATCGATGCGAGCGTAGGCCAGGGCTGCGCCATCAGCTCGCCAGGTCAGCGCGTAAAAGTCGCCCATCGGCTCGTCCAGCAGCAAATAGGCCTCACTGCCATCCGGTCGCACCAGCCAAATCTGGCGGCCCAGAGTCCAGGAGTCCTCACCCAGGAACTGCCGTCCGAAGGCGATCCAGCCACCACCTGGCGACCAGGCGGGTCCCACGTCCTTCACCAAGCCCTCATCCCCGCTGATATCCAGCAGCTCGCCCGGTTCCAGGTTGATCCGAACCAGGCGCACCACCAGCAGCTCATCCTCGAACATCAGCTCTGGAACGATCAGCGCTGTGCCGTCAGGTGACCAGACAGGTGTGGCCCCCCATTCATTGCCATATTGCTGCAACTCGCCCGTGACCAGATCGAGTACCTCGATTCCGGGCAGCATGGGACTGACGTATGCCAGGCGCTCTCCCCCGGGCGACCATGCCGGCGAGTGGAGCGCAACGTCATAGTCAAATAGCGGGCGCTCCTCCCCCTCCTCGACATCCGACAGCCAGATCCGTCCTGCCTGGGCATCGAGATTGGGCGCATCAGCCCAGATCTCGCGGCGCTCGTACGTCAACATCGTACCATCGGGTGACCAGACAGGATTCAGGCAGGCAGCCTCGGGACAGGGAAGGAGCATCCGCTGTCCCCCGCCATCCCGGTCCATGCTCCACAGATCGCTGCCGCCATCCTCGCGCAGCACACTGTAGACAATCTCCGCCCCCTCTGGATGGACCGCATAGTCCCACACACCGGTCGTAGTTTCTGTCAACTGGCGCGGTGCCCCGCCATTGAGCAGCGCCGCAAACAACTGGCGCACCTCCGTGCTCTCATCCGCCCAGCCCAGATAGAGCAACTGGGGCGCGCGCGTACGGAAGCTGGCGTGCGTTTCCTCCCTCAGTTCTTTGCCGCGCTCGGTGGTTGCCCCAGCCTCCAGGGTAATCATGTAGCTGGTGTCGGGGCTCAGAGCGCTGCGAGGGCGAAAGATCAGCGTCCTGCCCTCCCATTCGAACTCGCCCGGGACCTCCGGCTCGACACTGAACCGCTCCTCGACGCTCGCCCGGTCCATCTCCTTGGAGAAGGTAATCCGGATGGGGGCGGTGATGGTCACGTCATCATCGCCGCGCCCCGGAGACAGCGCTGCCACGCGAATGCTCGCCTGGCTGAGCACAGCCGCGACGGCGGCGACTCCCATCAGGAGCAGAGCAACCATCAACCACACCGCACGTTGACTTCTCTGTCTCTTCAGCATGGGGCACAATTCTAGCACGGCGCAAGTCGCGCGTCAAGTCCTTACGCCATGCTTCCTGCCCCTGAACCCGCATCTGTAGAGACGCCCGGGCAGGAAATCTCCCCCGCCCGTCCCTCCCACCTCAGAACCGATTCCTGTCCGGCA
>Ga0207796_1000179_pt1 | contig 27987 bp, 22 predicted proteins | sample Pon1CUnioCityCA_6_FD_187274 | JGI IMG/M metagenome (GOLD analysis project Ga0207796, IMG submission 187274) | Marine sediment microbial community from Union City, CA, USA - Pond 1C Sediment 1 (SPAdes) | ecosystem: Environmental > Aquatic > Marine > Intertidal zone > Salt pond sediment ... | reverse complement strand
CACCGCGGTCCTTTCGCGGATCCAGACCTCTCACCCCTGGCCGACCTGTCAGGTTTTCTGGACACCTGACAGGTCTCGAGGCCTCCAACGCCGCTGGCGTCCCCCCATTTCTCTGCTATACTGACGCGCGTCGACCGATTACCGGCCCTCACCGTCGCCTGCGGGGAGCCACGCCATGAGCGAGTCCAGCACCCCCCGGGGCGGCATCCCGCCGAGGGATCCGCCCGTGATGACGAATCAACGTGCACCCTCCGCGCCCCGCGGACCGGCCGTCGTCCGGCGCCTCTTCACAGTCTGGTCGGTGTTTCTACTCCTGGCGATCGCGTCAGTTGGAGGGAGCAGCGCGGCGGGATCCCCGGCAGGAGACGGTGCCGTCCGCGGCCCCGCCGGCGCACCGCCTTCGGGCCCCGCCCCACGCTCAGGGCAGGCCATCACATTCAGGCGCCTCGGCCTCGACGACGGCCTCTCCCAGAGCTCCATCTACTGCATCGTGCAGGACGCCCGGGGCTTCATGTGGTTCGGCACCGAGGATGGACTCAACCGCTTCGACGGCTACGAGATCGACGTCTACAGGCACGACCCCGACGATCCCTACAGCCTGAGCAGCAACAGCGTGCTCTACTGCGAGCGCGACCAGCGGGATGTCGTCTGGTTCCTCACCGCCGACGCCACGGCGCACCGCTATGAGGCCGGGACGGGCCGCTTCATCCGCTACGACCTGGCCCTCGATGATCCCTTCGAGCAGGCCGGGCGCGGGATCCTGGCCCTGCACGGGGACCGCCTCGGTCGCCTGTGGATCGGCACCTACGGCAGCGGCCTGCTGCGCTACGATCCCGAACCTGACCGCTTCGCCACGTACAGGCACGACCCCGATGATGCCACGAGCCTGGGCCACCGGATCGTCCACCAGGTCTATGAGGACCGCGACGGCACGATCTGGGTGGGCACCGAGGCAGGGCTCAACCGGTATGACGAGGAGACCGACGCCTTCGAGCGGTATCCCTACCGCGACTTCCCCCCTGGCGGCTACGAGTACGATCCGCCGGTCCACGACTATGATCCAGCCTTCCAGCCCGACAACGCCCACGCCCTCGGCAGCCCGGCCGTCACCCGGATCCTCGAAAGCCAGGACGGGACGCTCTGGGTGGGCACGCGCTACGGGGGCCTCAATCGGCTCGACCGCAGGACCGGCCGCTTCGCGTCCTACCCCTTCGATCCGGCGCAGGAGCCCGACGAGCCGAACACATTTTCCGGCAACTCGGTGCGCGGCCTGTTCGAGGATCGCCTGGGCGACATCTGGGTGACCTCCGCCCACTGGAACCTGGACGAGACGCGCACCTACGCCCGCGTGGGACTGGAACGTCTGGACCCTGATACCGATGCGATCACGCGCTTCGTTGCCGACCCCGACGACCCGTGCAGCTTGCCCCACGATTACGTGGTTCGCCTCCACGAGGACAGCCGCGGCACGCTCTGGCTGCACACGTTCGCCGGCGGGGTCGAGGTCTACGACCGCGCGACGGGCTGCTTCGTCCACTACGGGCACGATCCCGACGATCCCGATAGCCTCAGCGGAGACGGCATCACCGTGTTCTACGACGACGAAGCCGACGGCCTGTGGCTGGGCACAAACCTCAACGGCGTCAATCTCTACGACCCCACCTGGTCGAAGTTCCCCTCCTACCGCGTGACCGCATCCGGGGGCGAGCGCCTCAGCAACACCTCCATCTGGCGCTTCGCCAGCTCCCCGGAGAACATCGACCCGGCGGGCCGCCTGGAGGCCCTGTGGGTCTCCACTTTCGCCGGGCTCGACTACTGGGACCGCCGCACGGATACATTCAGGTTCTATGAGATCGACCCCCGGCTGCCGGACATCACTGCCTACGGGATCCTGGAGGATCCGGCCCGGGGCGCGCTGTGGCTGGCGACGAACATGGGCCTGGAGCGGGCTGATCTTCCTGCCGACGTCTCGACCGCGCCCGTGGCTCTCCACTTCACACGGGTCCTGACGCGCTCCAGCGCCAGCGTCGGCTACGTGCTGGACCTGTATCCCGATGATAAGGACCACGTCTGGTTGGCTCGCTACCGGGTCGGCCTGGTGCGCTTCGACCTGGCCCGCGAGGAGATCGTTGCCACATACCGTCACGATCCCGAGGATCCAACCAGCCTCGCCGACGATCGCGTGACGAAGATCCTCCCGGCAGGCGACGGGCGCCTGTGGCTTCTGACCGTTGGCGGCGTCGACCAGTTCGATCCCCGGACGGAGCACTTCACGCATTACGAGCAGATTCTGAATGAGGGCGAGGGTGAGGCCGGACGCGCGATTTCACTCCACGAGGATGATACAGGCACCGTCTGGGTGGGTACGAACGGCGCCGGGTTGAAGCGCATGGAGCCGGCGACGGGCCGCGTGACCGCCACGTACACGGACAGGGACGGCCTGCCGAACAACGTGGTCTACGCCATTCTGCCCGACGAGGCCGGGGGGTTGTGGCTGAGCACGAATCTGGGCCTGACCAGGTTCGACCCGGTGGCACAGACGTTCGAAACCTACACAGCCGACGATGGTCTGCAGAGCAATGAGTTCAACCAGCTTGCCGGGCTCCGCGCGCCGGACGGCGAGCTCTTCTTCGGCGGCGTCAGCGGGATCACGGCCTTCTATCCGGACGAGATTGGGCCCAACCCGTACGTGCCGCCTGTGGTGATCACCGATATCCGATTGGGACCGCCGCAGCCCCGCGGTGCGACCGGACGGCCCGCGGGCGCCGATGCCTCCGCCGCAGACGCTGCCAGCCGTGGTCTTCTGGAAGCCCCGGTCCACGTCACGGAGGAGATTGCGCTGTCCCACCGGGACCGCGTTCTCTCCTTCGCGTTCGCTGCCCTGCACTACGCCATGCCGGAGCGGAATCAGTACGCTTACCAGCTCGACGGTTTCGACGAGGATTGGAACTACGTCGGCAACCGGCGGTTCGCGACGTACACCAATCTGCCCCCGGGCCGCTACGTCTTCCGGGTGCGGGGCTCCAATAGCGACGGCGTCTGGAACGAAGAGGGGGCCTCCCTGACCGTGCGGGTCGCGCCGCCCTTCTGGGCCGCCTGGTGGTTCCGCGGCCTCGTCGCGGTCGTGCTCCTGGGGGCTGCCCTGGCGGGGTATCGTCTCCGTGTCAGAGCCATCCGGGCCCACAGTCGCCAGTTGGAGAGAGAAGTCGCCACCCGGACGAAGGAGCTGGAGAGTCTCAACGCCATCGCTGCCGTCGTCAGCCGGTCCCTCGACCTCGATGAGATGCTCGACAACGCCCTGGAGGAGACGCTGAAGGTCATGGACATCGAGGCGGGCGGCATCTACCTGCTTGGAGAGGAATCCGGCATGCTGACGCTCGACGTCCACACCGGATTCAGCCCCCGGTTCGCGGCGGCCATCGACAGGCTGGCCCTGGGCGAGGGGTTCTCCGGTCGGGTTGCTCAGTCGGGCGAGCCGCTGCTCGTGAAAGACGTCTCGAGCGACCCGCGGCTCACGCGCCTGATGGTCCAGGAGGAGGGACTCCGGTCGCTCGCCGTGGTCCCGCTGAGTACCAGGGGGCAGGTGCTGGGCACCCTGTTCGTGGTGACGCGGGGCTACCGGGCCTTCACGGATCGCGACGCGGAGCTGTTGATGTCCGTCGGGCGCCAAATCGGCGTCGCAGTCGAGAACGCCCGGCTGTATGCGGACACGAGACGACGCCTGGCGCAGCTGAGCGCGCTTCAGCAGACCACGACGGCTGTCGCCGGCACGCTGGAGCTGGACAAGCTGCTCCAGTTGATCGTCGATGACGCCGTGGGCCTCCTGCAGGCCGAGGGGGGCATCCTCAACCTCGTTGATTGGGACGCCATGGAGGACGAAGTAGTCGCTGCGGGCGGGGTGGCTGCAGATTCCGTCGGTCAGCGCTCTGCCCTGTCGGCCGGCCTCTCCGGATGGGTCACGCTTCACGATCAGGCGGTGGTGTCGAACGACGTGGAAGCCGACGAGCGGGTCGACCGGTCCGGCCTGCATCAGCTGGAGGCGAAGAGCGGCAGACGGATCCGGAACACGGCTGTGGCTCCGTTGCGGATCAAGGATCGGATTGTTGGCACGCTGGTGATCCTGGACAAGCAGGGCGGCACAGCGGACTTCGACCAGAGCGACCTCAGTCTTCTACAGGCCTTCGCCAACCAGGCGGCAACAGCCATAGAGAATGCCCGGCTGTTCGACACCGAACAGCGGCGGGCGGAGCAGTTCCGCGTGATCAGCGAGGTCGCGCGCGGCACCACCTCCATCCTCTCTATCGACGACCTGCTGGAAGAGATCGTCTTCCTCATTCAGAGCAGCTTCGGCTACGACATCGTCGAGATCGCCCTGGTGGAGGGCGAGGATTTGGTCTTCAAAGCTGGCCTGGACCAGGGTGTCGAATCCCCCGTGCGGGGCCAGCGCCTCCGCGTGGGCCAGGAGGGCATCACCGGAAAGGTGGCCGCCACGGGAGAGGCCATCCTGGTACCCGATGTCAGCCAGGAAACGGAGTACACGCGGTTCTCCGGTCTTGGCACGGAGAGCCGTTCGGAGCTCGCCGTTCCCATCAAGACGAAGGGCCAGACGGTCGGGGTGCTCAACGTCCAGAGTGCGGAGCTGGATGCGTTCGACCAGAGCGATGCGGCCGTCCTCCACGCCCTCGCCGATCAAGCCGGTACCGCCATCGAGAACGCGCGGCTCTTTGGGGCCGAGCAGCGGCGAACCGAGCAATTCCGGGTCATCAGTGAGGTCGGACGGAGCATCACCATGGTCCTCAGCCTGGATAGCGTGCTCCACCAGGTGGCCGAATTGATACAACGGGCATTCGGCTACGATCACGTGGGCATCGCCACCATCGAGGATGGCACGGCCATCTACCGGGTGGGTGCCGGCAAGATGTGGGAAAGCGATGATTTCGAGTTCTCGCCGGCCAGCCTCAAGGTCGGTGAGGAGGGCATCACCGGGTGGGTCGCCGCCAGCGGCGAAGCCCTCCTCATCCCGGACGTGCGCCAGGACCCGCGCTACGTCTGGATGCGCGGCAGCAGCACCCGCTCGGAGCTGGCGGTGCCGATCAAGCTCAAGGGTGAGGTGATCGGCGTCCTCGATGCCCAGAGCGATGAGGTGAATGCCTTTGATGAGAGCGACCTGTCCCTTCTCCAGTCGATGGCGGACCAGGCGGCCATCGCCATCGAGAATGCCCGGCTCTACGAGCAGGCACGCCGACTGGCCGTCGTAGAGGAGCGCCAGCGGCTGGCCCGCGAGCTCCACGACTCGGTGACGCAGGCCCTCTATGGGACGACGCTCTACGCCGAGGCGGCGGCCCGTCAGCTGGCAGACGGACAGGTGGACCTGGTCGGCGAGCACCTCCGCGACCTCCGGGACACGGCCCAGGAGGCACTGCGCGAGATGCGCCTCCTCATCTTCGAACTGCGCCCCTCGATTCTGGAAAGTGAGGGGCTGGTGCCGGCGCTGCGGGCCCGGCTGGAGGCGGTGGAGCAGCGGGCAGGCCTGGCGGTCGAGCTCCGCGTGACGGGCGACAGGGTCCTCCCGCCGGACGTGGAGGAAGGGTTCTACCGCATCGCTCAGGAGGCGCTGAACAACGCCCTCAAGCACGCCTGCGCGTACCGCGTCCGTGTATCCCTCCATCAGGGTCAGAAGCGGGCGGTCTTGGAGATCGCCGACGATGGACGCGGTTTCGATCCCAGCACGTCCGTCGAAGGGGGCGGCCTGGGGCTGGATGGGATGATCGAGCGGGCGGCCAAGATGGGCGGAGAGCTGGTCCTGGACAGCGCCCCGGGGACGGGGACGAGGATACGAGTGGAGGTGGCCTATGGGTGAGCCCATTCGGGTTCTGGTGGTCGATGATCACGTCGTCGTCAGGCGGGGCATCCGCGCCCTTCTGGCGACGGTCGACGCTGTGGAGGTCGTGGGGGAGGCGCAGGACGGTCAGGAGGCACTGGAGAAGGTGGACACCCTGCGCCCCGATGTGATCCTCCTCGACCTGCTCATGCCCCGCATGGACGGCATTGAGGTGACGTGCCGCGTCATCGCAAAAGATCCGGACGCCCGGATTCTGGTGCTGACCAGCTTCGCCGCGGATGACAAGGTGTTCCCCGCCATCAAGGCCGGGGCGCTGGGGTATTTGCTGAAGGATACGGGGCCGGATCACCTGGTGCGCGCCATCCATCAGGTCTATCGAGGAGAATCCTCCCTCTCGCCCGCCATTGCCCGCAAGGTGCTTCAGGAGCTGTCGCGCCCGTCGGACAAGCCGCCAACCCCGGACCCGCTGACGGAGCGCGAGGTGGAGGTGCTGCAGGTCGTCGCCAGGGGGAGGAGCAACCAGGAGATCGCAGCGGAGCTGATGATCAGCGAGGCGACGGTCCGCACGCACGTCAGCAACATCCTGGGCAAGCTCCAGCTGGCGAGCCGGACGCAGGCCACGCTCTACGCCCTGCGCGAGGGACTGGCGTCGCTGGAGGACACAGAGGTGCATTCGCCAGGGCCAGCCTGACATCGCCTTCCGCGTCGATCTGCCCGGACTGAATCGGTGATGTGCCTGGTCTCCTGACCAGGCACACCAGGCACGCCCCCAGATCCAACCTTCCGAACCTTCCAGGACAGCCCCCTTCCCCTCCAATGCCTCTCCCAAACTCGCCCATGTGCCTGCTCTCGCCCATGTGCCTGCTCTCGCCGATGCGCCTGGTCGTCGGCGATGTGCCTGGTCTCCTGACCAGGCACACCAGGCACGCTCCCCAACCCCAATCTTCCGAACCTTCCAGGACGCCCCGTGTCCCCCGGATGCCTCTCCCAGGCAGACGGTCACCACCCAGCGCCCCACCCTGCTACCCTTCGCGAGGTTACCGCGCGCACGGATGTACAACATTTGTCGTAGCCCCCGTACGAGCGCCGTGGAGCGCCACCATCATCGACACAGTCCTAATTGCGTACCCCCATTCAACGCTTCTTCCGATGACACCAGGCCTCCCTCCTGGTACACTGCACCTAGATCACAAACAGAGACGTACAGGGACACAGCAAGGAGGCAGCGCGATGTGGTGCAGTCCAAACGAACACGATCTGGTGATGCGAGAGCGCAGGGTGGATGCCGAACGAGACGCAGCGCGGTGGCGGCTGATCAAATCGATGAGAAAAGAGGATAGCACGCCCAACTGGCTAGTCCGTCTGCGCCTCAGTCGATCCCGGCCCGAGCGCGTCCCCAGCGACCAGGGGACGCGCAGGCCGGCAGTGAAAGCTCGCCCGTCCGTCTCCCAGTCGAAGCTCTAGGCCGGAGACCCAACCAATGCTCACACTGCGGACGACGGGCCAGACAATACGAGGATCGGGAACGGAGAGAGCAGGAGGGCGCCCCCGATGCGGGTGCTGATCGCCGACGACCGTTCCCGATCCCGTTGGGGACTGCGGGCGCTGCTGGCAACTCTCCCGGAAATGGAAATCGTCGGCGACGCACGGGATGGGCGGGAAGCACTGGCGCTGGTGGAGGCACTTCGGCCGGACGCGGTGGTGATGGACGCGCGAATGCCCACGATGGACGGCCTCGCGGCCACACAGATCATCAAGGAACGCTGGCCTGGGGTGCGAGTGATTGTCCTGACGATGTACGGATCGCTGAGGGCCGCGGCGGGGGCGGCGGGGGCGGACGCATTCCTGGTCAAAGGGTGCCCGCCGGACGAGCTCCTGGACGCGATAGTGACCAGCGCCGAGCACAGGGACACTTGAGAGACCTCGGAGTGTTTCAGAAAACCTCCGACATCTGCGAGGTAGACGAAGAAGGGCACGGCCAATGGAAGCGAATGCCAACGGAAAGCTAATTGCCCTGCGGGATCTGGTCAAGACGTACGACACGGGCGCGGGAGAATTGACGGTCCTGAAAGACGTGAGTCTGGAGGTACAACCGGGGGAGTTCGTGAGCATCGTCGGCCCGTCCGGGTCGGGGAAGTCGACGCTGCTCAACATGATCACCGGCATAGACCGGCCGACCGGCGGTGAGGTGTTCGTCGCCGGGGAAACCGTCCATGCACTCAGCGAGAACCAGCTGGCACGCTGGCGCGGGCGCAAAGTAGGGGTGGTGTTCCAGTTCTTTCAGCTGTTGCCGACTCTGACAATCCTGGAGAACGTGATGCTGCCCATGGACTTCTGCAAGTCCTACCGGCGGCGCGACCGCAGGCGACGGGCCCTGCAGTTGCTGCAGCAGGTGGGCATAGCCGACCAGGCGCACAAGCTGCCGAACGCCCTCAGCGGCGGTCAGCAGCAGCGGGCAGCCATCGCCCGCGCGCTGGCGAACGATCCGCCGCTGGTGGTGGCGGACGAACCGACGGGCAACCTGGACACGACAACGGCCGGCGAGCTGTTCGAGCTCTTCGACGCGCTGGTGGCCGAGGGAAAGACGCTGGTGGTCGTGACCCACGATGAAACGTTGAGCGCGCGCTCCCAGCGCGTGCTCCATCTCCTCGACGGCCGCATCCAGCGCGACGTGAACAACGGCAAGTGGACGCGCTGACAGCCGGAACGCGGGCCATAGGAATTCAGCAGAGAACGCCCCCGAGATCCCTCGGCCGCGGTTGGGACAGGCAGGGGGCGCAGAGCAACGTGAGGATCAGATCGTACCTGCAGAGGCAGTAGTGCGACAGGACAGGGGAGCCGGAGCAGAGGGGGGGAGAGAAGGCGCGATGGAAACGACGAGGTGGGAGTACCTAACGATACTCATCACGTATGACACCCGGAAGAAGAAGGACTGGGTGGTCAAGTTCGTGAACCAGCCGCCGATTGTGGGCATGCAGAGGATTCTGGAGAGATACTGTGCCGATGGATGGGAGCTCGTAACCCTGAATCTCGAGCGCTACCGGGCAGCGGTCGGATTCGCCGAATACATCTTTGAGCCACGGGCCTATCGAGCGACCTTCAAGCGCCGGTTGGCGGGCGAGCACGGCTCATAGACCCCCACGCAGGAGTGGTTGATGAGCATCATCTGGCGCAAGATCTGGCGCGACCTGTGGCGCAACAAGCTCCGTACGGGCTTGATCGTGCTATCCACCGCCGTCGGCGTGTTTGCCCTGGGGTTCGTCTACGGGACATCCGACCTGCTTCAAGCGAAGATGACCGAGAGCCACAAGGCGAGTGTGTTCCCGCACCTGCGATTCTACACCGGCATCTACGACGCCGAAGACGCGGACGCGGTGCTGCGAGAGGCGGACGTCGTGGACGTGGAGGGCCAGCGGGCCGCATCCTTCCGCTGGAAGCACGAAGGAGATACGGACTGGCGCGACGGAATCCTGTACTCACGGGATGACTTCGGGACGCAGCGGATCGACCTGTTCGAGCTGCTGGACGGCCACTGGCCAACGGGCCGAGAACTGGCCGTGGAGCGGCTGTCCTCGGACCATTTCGAGGTCCCGTTGGGGGCAACGCTCGTGGTCGAATTCGGGGGCTCGGAGCGGCAGCTGCCCGTGCGGGGCGTGGCGCGTCAAAGCCAGGTCCAGCCGCCGCAGTGGGGTGGGGACGCGGTCTTCTATGCCACCATCGAGACGCTTGCCTGGCTGACGGATCAGGACCAAGGCTTCAACCGCCTCAACGTGCGCCTGGCTTCATTCAGCCAGGAGGGCGCGGAGCAGACGGCAGAGGCAATCGAGGAGCGCCTGGAACGGATGGGGATCGGTGTGGGTCTCTACGAGATCTATGACCCGGATGTCCACTGGCTCCAAGAGACGATAGACTCGATCCTGATCATCCTCAAAGTGCTGGGGGCGCTGGCGCTGGCGCTGAGCGGATTTCTGATCATCAACATGATGAACGCGACGGTGGCCCAGCAGGTGTGGCAGATCGGGGTGATGAAGGTCGTCGGCGCGACGCGCGGTCGCGTGATGCGGCTCTACCTGGCCATGGCCGGGTTGTATGGGATGCTGTCCCTCTTGCTGGCCGTGGGGCCGGGCGCGGTGGCGTCCCACCTGCTGGCGACGTGGCTCCTCAACTTGATGAACATCGTTGACCCCAGCTTCCGCGTCATGCCGCTGGCGGTGGCGATTCAAGTGGGGGTGGGGCTGCTGGTGCCCCTGGTGGCGGCCCTGATCCCAGTGATCAACGGCGCGCGCCTCACCCCCCACCAGGCGATCAGCAACTACGGCCTGGGGGCCGGGTTCGGCCGCGGTCGGCTCGATCGCCTGATCGCCCGCGTCCGTCGCCTGCCGCGCCCGCTGGCCCTGAGCCTGCGCAACACGTTCCGGCGCAAGGCGCGCATCACTCTGACGCTGGTCACGCTGGTCCTGGGCGGCCTGATGTTCATCGTTGTCATGAGTGTGGGCACCTCGCTCAGCAACACCATTGAGGTACTTCTCAACGACTTCGGCTTCGACATCATAGTGGTCTTCGATCGACCGCACCGCGCCACCCGTCTGGTGGAGGCGACCCAGAGCGTGGAGGGCGTGGGGCGCACAGAGGTCTGGGACGTGCAGCTGGCGTCAGTCGAGGTGGACTCCGGTGAGGAGATTCAGGGCCAGCTATGGGCTGTGCCGGACAGCTCCGAGATGTTCAACCCGCGGATCGTGAGCGGTCGGGCGCTGCTCCCCGACGATGGACGCGCAATCCTGCTGAACAGCAAGATCGCCAGCGATCACGACATCGGGGTCGGGGACATGGTGACCGTTAAGGTGTCGGAGAAGGAGCTGAGGTGGACGGTGGTCGGTCTGGTCATCAACGTCAACAATCTGCAGCGGGATAACTTCGTCCCCTTCGACACGTTGGCACGAGAGATCGGCAACGCCAACCGCGGGGCCTTCCTCATGATGACCACGGAGAGAGACGACTTCGAGACGCACGAAGGGATGATCCGGGATCTCCGCTCCGCGTACGAAGCGCGGAGGCTGAAGCCGGTCCTCTTTGAGAGTGGCGGGCAGTTGCGGCAGCAGACGAAGGCCCAGTTTGACATGATCACGAACCTGATGCTGGCGATGGCCGTCCTCGCGGCTATCGTGGGGGGCGTTGGCTTGATGACGACAATGTCGATCAACGTGGTAGAGCGTGGGCGGGAGATCGGCGTGATGCGGGCGATCGGCGCGACGTCGGCGTCGATTCTGGGCATCTTCATCGTCGAAGGGATCCTGGTGGGTGTGCTGAGCTGGCTCCTGGCCGCTCCACTCAGCTATCCGGGGGCACGGCTCTTCAGCGGCGTGGTTGGCAACACGCTGCTGGAACTGCCGCTCAACTTCGCCTATTCAGTGCCCGGGGCGGCGCTCTGGCTGGTGATTGTCGTGGCGCTGTCCGCCCTGGCCAGCCTGTGGCCGGCCCTGCGGGCGACGCAGGTGAGCGTTCGCGAGGCATTGGCGTATGAGTAGGTGGACCGGTGACGGACGATGGACGATGGACGCTCGACGACAGAGGTGTGGGCGGGCCACCGTGTTGCCATCAGAAAAGGGCGGAGGAAGCTGGAGAATGAGGAAATGGAGAGGCTGGCTAAAGGGCGGGTTGGTCGCAGGAATGCTGTTGGTGGCCGGCTGTAACGGCGAGGCGACGGCGACGGTCCCGGCAGAGGACGTGCCGCCCGTGCTCGACGGCGGCGGTGCGGTGGTGGCGGAAGGCGTCGTCCAACCGGCCCGCTGGACCGAGATACACGCGCCATCGGACGGCGGTCGCGTCGCGGAGGTCGCGGTCGCCGAGGGCCACGCGGTATCTGCAGGCGAAGTGCTGGTGAGGATGGATACGAGCGACGCTGAGCTGGCGGTGGAACAGGCAGAAGCGGCCCTGGCCCGGGCACAGGCAGCGCTCCAGCAGGTGGCGGCGGGCACCCGTCCTGAGGAAATCGTGGTGAGCGAGGCAAGGCTGGCCGCGGCCCGAGGGGCGGTGGCCGAGGCGGAGGCCCGGCGGGACAGAGTCAGCGGAGGGGACTCGTGGGCCGATATCGCCGACGCGCAGGCCGCCGTGGCGGCGGCCGAGGCGGAGGAGAAACAGGCGTTCTACCTGCACGAGCGGACGATGGAGTGCTTCACCTTCAAATGGGGCGGCGAGGAGCACACGATCTGCCCCGCGCTGGGACGGCCCGAGGAGGGCGCGCGACATGCCTGGCACGCGTCGCAGGACAGCCTGGAGGCTGCCCGGGCGCAGCTCCGGGCCACACAGAATCAGGCTGGAACCCGCGAGCGGGACGCCGACGCAGGGTTGGCGGCCGCCGAGGCGCAGGCGAGAGCTGCGCAGGCCAAACTCGATCTGCAGAGGGCCGGCAGTCCCCCGGAGAGGTTCGCTGGCGCCGAGGCGGAGGTTCGCCGGGCCGAGGCCTCCCTGGAGGCAGCCCGAGCCACCCTGGCGAACAGGTCGATCTATGCCCCATTCGAGGCTACAGTTGTGGAGGTGACGGTCGACGCAGGGGACACAGCGGCACCCGGTCAGATCCTGGTCGTCCTGGCGACGTTGCACCGGCTGCAGGTGCAGACGACGGACTTGATCGAGCTGGACGTGGTCGAGGTGGCCGTGGGCAACCGCGTGACGGTGACCCTGGACGCGCTGCCGGACGAGCCGCTGACAGGACAGGTCATGCGCATCGAGGAGCAGTCGGAGGACTACCGCGGGGACGTCACCTATCCGGTGACCGTTGAGCTCCTGCGGCACCTGCCGGGCCTGCGCTGGGGGATGACGGCGCTTGTCCAGATTGATGAGGGGTGAGACCGTGATCAAGGGAGACAGGGCTATGAGGAAACTCATCATACTGGGCCTGGCCACGGCGCTGCTCGTGGGCGGATGCGACACCGTTGCACCACCCCAGTCGAGTGTCGAGAAGACGCCAGCGCCCGAGACGGCCCCCGAGACGGCGCTGGTCGCAGCGGAGGGTGTGCTGGAGCCAGCCAGGTGGAGTGAGCTGCGGTTCGAGGTTGCGGGTACGGTGGCGGAGGTTGCGGTCGAGGCGGGGGAGACGGTCGAGGTCGGCGCGGCTGTGGCTCGGCTAGACGACACAGAGGCACAGCTTGCGGTGCGGGAAGCCGAGTTCGCGCTGGCCGCGGCGGAGGCCAACCTTGCCCTTCTGCAAGCTGGACCACCCGCGGAGGAGATTGCGGCTGGGAAGGCCAATCTCGACGATGCGGGGGCTGCGCTGGAGCGGGCACTCGCGCAGCGGGACGAGGTAACGGGCGGGGCGACGACGGCCGACATCGCCGCGGCGCAGGCGGAACTGACGGCGGCTGAGGGTGAATGGCTTAGGGCGAGGGACGATCGGGACGCGCTCTTCCGGAACACCGACGAGGGCGACGAGGACGATATGGAGGAGCGCGATCAGGCCAACTACCGCTTCGCCGCCGTGGTAGAGGCACTGGAGGCGGCCCGAGTCACAGTGGCCGCCCGGCAGAGCACCGCGGGAGAACGGGTTCGCGAGGCAGAGGCGAGCGTGGCGTCGGCCGAGGCCCGGCGGGACATCGCCGCCGCAGAGCTTGCTCTGGTTGAGGCCGGCAGCGAGGCGTGGGAGATCGCCTCCGCCGAGGCCGACGTGGCGGAGGCAACCGCGGCGTTGAACGTGGCAGCAGCGGCCCTGGTCAAGATGGTGCTGCGATCGCCCTTCCGCGGAACGGTGACGAAGGTCGACGTGGAGGTCGGCGGTCTGGTGGAGCCAGGTCAGGTCGTGGCGGTGGTGGCGACGGTGAACCAGCTCGAGGTGCATACGCTTGATCTGACGGAGCTTGACGTGGCCCGCGTGGCGGCGGGCCGGCCGGCGACGGTGTCGGCTGACGCACTTCCCGGCACGAAGTTCAGGGGGCACGTGACCCGCGTCGGCCTGCGAGCGGAGGACTATCGCGGGGACGTCACCTACCCCGTGACGGTCGCGCTCGATGAGACGGCTTCGGAGCTGCGCTGGGGGATGACGGCGCTGGTGGAGATCCAACTGGACTAGGGTCGATTCGGACCAGGGAGACAAGGGGTTCGTGATGGCAGGAAGAGCAGGGCTGAAGGCAGGGCTGATCGGAACGGCTGTGATGCTCGTGTGGACCGCCGTAGGGCGACTGGTGCCGATTGCCGGGGTTTGGGTTTACGTGAGCTCCGCGGTGAGTCTCGTTCTGTACGCCGGGATCGGGGTGCTGGCCGGATTGTTGCTGAGGCCCACGCGGACCCCCGGAAAGGGTGCGGGCGCCGGCGCCATCGCCGGGCTGATCGGCGGGTTCATCTCCGGTGGAGTCGGTGTGGCCATTCTGCTGTTCCAGATATCTGGCGGGGCAGATGTGCCGGCGATGAGCCCGCAGCAAATCGCGCAGCTGCGGCAGATGGGCAGCGCCGGCATGCCGCTGCCGTTGCTTCTGGCACCCAGCGCGTTGTGCATCACGGCGATTGGCTCGGGGCTGGCCGCTGTGGGCGGCGCGATTCTGGCCGCGGTCAAGCCCGACTGACCCGGCCGGCCTCGACCAGCAAGGCTGCCGCAGGGCGCCGTTCCTGCTGCCCATGTTCCACGCCACCTGGCGCTTGTGGTTCGCAACCGTCGCGACGAGGGCCATCTTGTTAGCTTCGATGGTGATGGCGATGCGGCGGGGCGGGGCGTGAAATCGTCAGGTGCCGAGAGGAACAGCTATACGAACGTGGGGTTGGACGGGCTTAGGCCCGGGCCAACACAGTCGCGGCCCAGTGCAAGTTCTTACGCCTGTAGAGGTACAAGTAGGGCATGCGCCAGTCACCAAGGAGACGCTTGACGGTGTGCTCTTCGCAAGAGCGCTGGATACCGGCTGAACCCACGTTTGGCATCTGGTTGACGCGGGCACGGTCGATCGGTGATTGCGAGCCGGTCATTCGGGGCGGAATTGTCCACCGGGAAGGGCGATAGGAACATGCCAAGATCAGCACGGTCGCGACTTGACTGGATTGCGCTGGGCCTACTCGGAGCGTTGGTGACCGCGAACGCTTTGCTTCTGGCCATTCACCGGACGGGTGGGCCCGCTATTGGGATCGTGCTCTATGCGGCGGTGCTGTGGCGCTGGCTTCGTGGGGACTACGGGGCCGCACTCATCGGAGGGCTCATAGGGATGGTCGTCCACGTCGTTGAGGCAGTGACAATGGGTTGGACACGGTTTCCACCGCTTGGCGCCCTTAATCTGCTCCTGCCGGCGGTTTTGGTGCCGCTGGCCTGGGCAAGAGGGCGAAAGGCGCAGCAGGAACGCGGAGACAGCCGGAGCTGATCGCGGAGGGAGGCGAAATGGAGACAGTCGGTCGAGGGATAGCAAGGACGAACAACGTGCCGCGCGAGGGTAAGTCCTCAGTGAAAGCCACAGCCGTGCTGCTCGTCAGGCTGGGGCTGGCAGTGATCACTATGGTCGTTGCCTACAGCCTGGGCTCGCTGGTGATGGGGAACGCGAGTGTGCCCATGACACAGGAGGAAACGAGCCAGGCCGCCATGGGACTCTTTATCGTGGCAGCGGCGAGCGCCCTGGTCCTGTCCGTCCTGGTGCTCCGGTCCCGGTGGAACGGCTTGCGCCTGATCGGCGCCGTGATGGTAGTCCACTTCGGCGTCGAGACCTTCATGACGCAGATTGAGACGTTCTACTTCAACAGGGCCGTTCAGATGGAATCGGACATGTTCCTCGGCATCGTCGCCGCAGGCGCCGTGCGGGCAGTCGTGTTCGCGCCGCTAGCCGTCCTCATCCTCGGCAAGATCAAGAGGCGGGGAGGATCCAGAGAGCGCATGGCGGGGAGGCTTTCCTCCGGATGGACGAGGCGATTCGCTGCCCTAACGGTCCTATACGTGGTCGTCTACTTCCTATTTGGCTACTTCGTGGCCTGGCAGTGGGAGGACGTGCGGCTGTACTACACGGGAACCGGCGCGATCAAGCCGTTCTTCGCTCACTTCCGCCATCTGTTCCTAAGGGACGACCCGCTGATTGTCCCCTTCCAACTGCTGCGGGGTGCCCTGTGGACCGCCTTGGCGCTGCTGATGGTCGGGATGGCGCGGTTCAAACGCTGGAGCGCTGCCCTGGTCGTGGGATCCGTGTTCGTCGTGCTGATCGCGGTGCCCCTGGGGCTGTTCCCCAATCCGTACATGCCGCCCGGGGTGCGCCAGGCGCATTTCTATGAACTTGTGTCCTCCATGCTGGTATACGGCGGCGTGGCAGGATGGGTGTTGCAGGGCCCGCGCCGAGGCGCGGCTGACGCCCAGCCTGCAGGTCCTGCGCAGCCGATTCATCGTGACACGTGAAGCGGTGAGAATCGGAGGAAGGTCAGGGTGGCACGGGGGCACACGCTGGTAGACTTGAGATAAGGCAGGGTGCCGGAAGGCGGCCCTGCTGGCGATATTGGAGGAGGATCCAGTGGAGCAAGAAAGACGCGAACGCATGCCCGAGGCAGACGTAAACAACCCCCATAGCTGGCTGGCCATCGGCGTCGCGGTGGGGAGCGGCGTTGGCGTGGCGACGGGCCATATCGCCCTGGGCGTGGGCGCCGGGTTGGCGCTGGGCGCAGTGGGCGCCATTCTGTCGAAGCGCAGGAGATCGGACGACGCCGATAAGGCTCACGATGACTGACCCACGCGAGGAAATCCGTCGGGTTGGAGGTGACGCGGGCTCCGCCGCCGGGCGCACGCCACACCCTGCGAAGGTTTGGCGCGGCCCTCAACTGAGAGCCCGTCTCGCCTCCGTGAGCCGTCCGGCCCCGACCGACCACCCGGTGACCTCTGCAAGGTTGCTGCACACGCAAGCCAGGATTGACCCTGCCGTTGACGATCTGTGCAGAAGCAGACGACGCCGGAAGAGAAACAGATGAAGAGACGATACAGCATCCTCAACCCGCGTCTGCTGGTGAGTTCACTGTGGTTGGCCTTGCTGCTGGCCGGTTGCGCACAGGCGCCAGAAGCCTGCCCGCGCCCCGTCCCCGTGGATCTCTCGGACGCGGAGACGTATGCCTCGGACGATGATCTCCCCTTCCGATTCCCGCTCGACGATCTTGACGCGTATCTGTCCGCAGAGCCCTTCTCTTGCCCGTTCGCAGCCCCTGGCAGGGCGAAGCGGGGGCCATTCGTAAGTGGTGAGAACCACGCGGCCGAGGACACCCTCAAGCCAGCCGGCACGCCCGTCTATGCTATGGCCGACGGCACGGTCAGCTTCTCTGGCCCCATGGGCGGCTACGGCTGGCTGGTGATCGTCGACCATCCGCAGGCCAATCTCTATTCATTGTACGGCCACCTGAGCCCTAGCCGGTGGCGCATCGACCCAGGCCCGGTGGCGAAGGGTGAGCTGCTCGGCTATCTGGGCGACCCGGACGAGAACGGCGGCAGCGCGCAGAACCCTCTGCGGACGCATCTCCACTTCGGCGTGCGCGTCGGCCAGCGAGCGGATTACTGCGGCGAGGGCGCGTGGCGCTGGCAGGCCGGATGGATCAAGCCTTGTCCCCAGGACATGGGCTGGCTGCAGCCCTCGCTGGTGATCACCGAACAGCAGATCCCGCGGGGAGGGTTCCCGGGGCCGGCGGGAGGCTTCCTGGCCCGATGGTGGATGGAGCTGCTTTTCGGTGGCACCTACCTAGTTGGCGGGCTATGTGCGCTCGTCTTCGCCATCAAGAGAGACAGGCCCCTCACCCTGGTGCTCTCTGGCGGCATTCTGCTGGCAGCTGGATATTTCTTTTGCAGCGATGGATGGAGGATGAGCGACATGCTTTTCGCGATGGGCGTTCTCCTCGCCACGCTTGGCGTCTACGGAGCGATTTGCCGCAGCGGCGAATCGCAAGTATAGTTGATCCATTGGAGGTAGCCAATGACATATCGCGTGCATCACTTCAACATAAGAATGACACAGGATCAGGGCAAGCTGGAGCGCTTCCTCAACGGCCTGGAGGGTGAGGTGGTAGCCATCATACCGAACGTCACGCCCGTCCCGGCCACGTACGTGAACTTCCTTCTGATCGTTGAGAAGGTGGGGCAAGTTCAGCCGAAAGAAGCGAGGCAGTAACCCGGCCCCACGCCGGGTTGACCGAGAATCGACTGAGTAGATGAAAAGGAGGTGGGCATGCCGTCTGTGATTAGCGTGCACGGCTTGCGGAAGACCTACGGGACCCTGGTTGCGGTCGACGACCTGTCCTTCGATGTGGCGCAAGGGGAGGTCTTCGGGATGGTGGGCCCGAACGGCGCAGGGAAGACGACAACCATCGAATGTATCGAAGGCCTGCGCAAGCCAGACGAGGGAAGCGTACGGCTGTTGGGGATGGATCCCTCGCAGGAGCGACTCGCCGTCGCCGATCGCATCGGCATCCAGCTACAGGAATCCTCGCTGCCACCGAGATTGCGAGTGATGGAAGCGTTGAATCTGTTCGCGTCCTTCTACGAGCGCCGCGCGGATGCTGGGAGGTTACTCGATGAGCTGGGCTTGACCGAGAAGGCGAAATCGCCCATTGCAAAGCTGTCGGGCGGTCAGAGGCAGCGCCTCTTCATCGCCCTGGCGCTCATCAACCAGCCAGACGTCGTCTTCTTCGACGAGCTGACAACAGGGCTCGATCCCCAAGCGCGACGCGCGATGTGGGACCTGGTGAGACGGATCCGAGAGCGAGGCAGCACCGTGTTCCTGACCACGCACTACATGGAGGAAGCCGAGCGCCTGTGCGATCGGGTGTTGATCATGGACCACGGACAGATTGTGGCCTTCGATACGCCTGAAACGATGATCCGTTCCCTGGGGGCTGAGCATCGCCTGGTCTTCACCCTGCCGGATAGCCAGACCGCTCCGGCATTGACAGATCTCCCTCAGGTCCAGCGCGTCGAGCAATTGGGCGACCGGGTGGTCGTCTACGGTCAAGGAGAGCGATTCTCCAGTTCGGTGCTCGATGCTCTGGAGGATGCCGAGATCGGTTTTATGGATCTGCGCACCGAGCAACCGAATCTAGAAGACGTCTTCTTGAGCCTTACCGGCCGAGAGATCAGGGAGTAGTGCGATGAGAGGATTTGGAAGACTCCTACTGATGAACCTCAAGCTATACGTGCGGGAACCGATTGCCACCTTCTTCACCTTGGCCTTCCCCCCCCTGCTGGTGGTCCTTTTCGGGGCTATGTACGGGAATGAACCAACGCCGATGTTCGGTGGATACGGCTCGATGGATATCTCGATGCCAGCCTATACGGCATTGATCTTGGGCACCGTGGGTTTCCTAAGCGTTCCGATCACCATCAGTGGCTACCGCGAGACCGGGGTTTTGCGCCGCTTCCAGGCCACGCCCATGCGACCATGGACCTACATTCTGGCGGACATTGTGGCCAATCTGGTCATGACCCTACTGGGCATGATCGGCCTGGTCTTCGTTGGGTGGCTGCTCTATCGGGTGCAGTTCGAGGGTCAGGTGGTGGCGGTCATCGTGGCTGTGGTGTTCTCTGGACTGGCTATGTTCTCCATCGGCTACGTTATCGCCAGCCTGGCGCCGGCGGCCCGCACCGCGCAAGTGATTGGGATGGTGATCTTCTACCCAATGATGTTCCTTTCTGGCGCGAGCATGCCGCTTGAGATCATGCCAGAGAGTATCCAACGCATCTCTAACTTCCTACCCCTCACGTATGTGGTTAATCTGCTGCGCGGACTTTGGTTCGGCGACGCCTGGAGGGACCACCTGCTTGGAACCGGTGTGCTGGCGGGCGTTCTGGTCGTGTGTACCGCCCTGGCCGCGTGGTTGTTCCGCTGGGAGTAATCCCGCTGGCTTCACCTACTGCGTGACGGACTGCTTGCCACAGACACCCTTTCAACCGGGCCGCAGTTGCTACCCGAATGCGAATCGGCGTTCCCCTGTCGAGATCGGCACTCGCTCTGCACTCGCTGGCCGTCGTTCGTCGACGGTGGAAATCTGCGCCGATCCTGTGTCTTTCACTCGCCCTGACGGACCTGTAACTCACACTGGCGGTCAATGGCCTAAGCTTCTTCGGGGACTTCCAGGGGCAGCTAGCGGCAATTCAGAAACCTGACAGGTCTATCCGGCAACCTTCAAGGAACACGCCGACGTGCATCGAGGATGCGTGCGTGTAGAGACGGAACCGCAGAGACCTGTCAGGTTTTTGGAATAACGCCTCGCGATGGGCCTTGGTCTGCTACTCCAAAAATACACCAGCGACTTGTGCCCTTTGCACTCATAATGTATGATTATGGGGACTGCAATTCACGCCTTATGAGCCGCTCTGGTCGGTCAGTGCAAGGGAAGGCGTGTCCATCCGAAGGAGGGCATATCGAAACCGACAAGGCTGGTTCATCAACCAGGGACGCACATACACGATTCAACAAGATGAGAGGAGAAAGCACATGATACCTATCCGTTTCTTGCCTCGAAGGGGTACCTGGCTGATTGGGTTTGTCCTGGTCGCTGTGGCGGTGGCGCTTGGCGCATGCGGTCCAGCGGAGACCCCTACGCCCACCCCTGAAGAGCCGGTAGTCGCCGAAGTTCCCTATGAGGAAGCGTGGGCCGAGTCTCCGCACGCAGATGCTGAATCTGAATCATTCGTCCACTGGGACGAGGAGGATCCTCCCGAGGTGCCGGTGGACTGTGCCAAGTGCCACAGCGGCCCGGGCTATCGTGATTTCCTGGGCGCGGACGGCACGGCAGCGGGCGTGGTGAACGCCGCAGCACCCATCGGAACCGTTATCAACTGCGTGACCTGCCACAACGAGGCCGCCGCCGAGATGACGCAAGTCACGTTCCCCTCCGGAATGGAGGTCACGGATCTAGGCGACGAAGCCGTCTGCATGCAGTGTCACCAGGGACGGGCTTCCACCCAGACGGTCAACGACGCGATCGCGGAGGCGGACGTGGGCGAGGATACGGCCACTGAAGACCTCCACTTTGTCAACATCCACTACTACGCCGCTGCGGCCTCGCAGTACGGTGCGCTTGCCATGGGTGGTTATCAGTACGAGGGCAAGTCGTACGATGTTCGGTACGAACACGTGGAGGAATTCGGCACGTGCTTCGAATGTCACGACTCTCACTCTCTGGAGCTCGATTTAGCCGCGTGCAGTGAATGCCACGAGGACGTGGGACAGGTCGGAGACCTGCACGACCTCCGCTCAGCGGGCTCGTCGATGGACTATGACGGGGACGGTGACCGGTCTGAGGGTATCTACAGGGAGATCGATGGGCTGCAGGAAATCCTCCTCGGCGCGATGCAGAGCTACGCGAGCGAGACAGCGGGCACGCCTCTGGTCTACGATGTAGAGAGCTATCCCTACTTCTTCGTGGACACCAATGGCAACGGGGAGCCCGACGAGGACGAGACGAGCTACAGCAACGGCTATGCGTCCTGGACGCCGCGCCTCCTCAAGGCTGCCTACAACCTCCACAGCTCCATCAAGGATCCGGGCGGCTATGCTCACGGAGGAAAGTACCACATCCAGCTTCTCTACGATTCCATAGAGGACCTGGACGCGGATCTGGTCGCAGGGCTGCACCGCATCGACGCGGGTCACTTCGCAGGCTCGCAGGAATCGTGGCGACACTGGGACGAGGACGGTTCCGTCCCGGGCTCTTGCAGCGTCTGCCACAGTGCAACAGGATTGCCCTTCTACTTGCAGGAGGGTGTGACGGCCTCACAGCCACCGGCGAACGGCATGCTGTGCACGACGTGTCACGTTGACGCAGCGGCGACCGCGGTCTACACGGTGGAGCAAGTTTCATTCCCCAGCGGGGCGAAGCTGACGATGGCGAATCCAACCAACAACGTCTGCCTGACCTGTCACCAGGGTCGAGAGTCCACCGTCGGCGTTAATGAGGCGACGGCGGGATTGGACCCGGACGCAGTCGCGGAAGATCTGGGCTTCATGAATGTGCACTACGCCGCCGCCGGGGCCACGGTGTTCGGCACCAGGGCGAAGGGCGCATACGAATACGACGAGCAGAGTTACGTGGGTCAGATGAGCCATCCTGACAACTATGACGACTGCACGGAGTGTCACTCGGCGCACGCGCTGGAGGTAGAGTACCTTGTCTGCGCCAGATGCCACGATGGAATCGAGACGCTGGAGGACCTCAAGTCGATCCGCAATTCGCAGGCGGACTATGATGGGGATGGCAATCTCGACGAGGGCATCTATCACGAGATCAGCACGATCTACGATGCTCTATACGAAGCTATCCAGACCTACGCCGCCGAGGTGGTAGGGACCCCGATCGTGTACGATTCACACGCATATCCCTACTTCTTCGTCGACACGAACGAGAACGGTCAGGCCGACCCGGACGAGGCAAACTACGGGAACAGCTACGGCACGTGGACGCCGCGGCTGCTTCGGGCTGCCTACAACTATCAGTACGCGACGAAGGATCACGGGGCGTACTCGCACAATCCGCTGTACATTATCCAGGTGCTCCAGGACGGGCTGAGCGACCTCGGCACGCAGGTCGACGTGGACATGACAGGCATGGTGAGGCCAGGCAGCGAATAAGCGGCTTCTTCACCAGCTCAACAGGCACGAGAAGAGGGAGCAGGGGCAGGCGGTGCCCCGCTCCCTTTTTCTTTGGCGCCAGGGTCCCTGTGGCCGGGGCGGCCATGTACAGGCTGGTGCCCGGCACGGAGTATGAGAAGCCGAGCGTCTGGCACCTGATTCTGCTCCTGTCAACTTATTTGGGAAACGGCTCCTTTGAGGAGGACCTGTGGCGAGGCACGTACGTGTCGCTATTGCCGCGCAGCATTCTCCTCCGCATCATCTGGCCGAGCATATGGTTTGCGCTGTGGCACCACGCGCCGGGGGCCATCCACGCCGGCGGCAAGCTCTAGGGCCTGATGATCGGTTCCGGTATGATGGGCTTCTATTTGAGCCTGGTGGTGTAGAGGACCGAGACGATAAGGTGGACGATCCTCGGCCACACGCTGGGTGAGCTAGCCATGATCGTTTGGCGTGGCAGGACAGCTGCTCCTGGCGCTCAGACGCTGATTCGACGCAACATCACGACGGTAAGGCACACCGGCGACGGGCTCAGGGGGTGTCCTGACCTACCCATCGGGTACGTTCCGCAGGCATCCCTGCCCGAAGTAAGCCGTCCGTGGTCAGGGGAGGCAAAATCGCCGGCACTCAGGAGCATCGTCGCCAGACCAAACAGAGAGTTGGAGACGGTCGGGTCCAGAATACGCGCGAGGGCGCGGTCGTGCCCGTCGCGGGCAGATTCGACTAGGACACGTCGAGGGACTCGTAGACCCAGTTGGTGAGGCTGCTCGCCCAGGGCTGCAGCCGGGTGCTGTCGCTCTCCAGGACCGACCGAGGCGTCTGGATCCTGAGCAGGTGCGCCGCCGGTTCGACGCGCGTCCCCCGGCGGGGCACCGTGCCGGTGAGCACGAACTCGTCCCGGCTCGCGCAGTCGGCGATGGTCATGCCAGGGCGCAGATAGATCCCCTGGTCGTCCGCCCACCGGTAAACACCGGCGTCCAGAGACCCGTGCACCACGGACCATTCCTCCTCCCGGCAGCGCACGTCCAGCTGGGCGCCCTGCAAAGGCTTCAGCCCGCCCAGATCCGCGCGAACCCGCCGGAGCAGGTCCTGTCCGCCTTCCAGGAAGCCAAGCACGTGGGCAAGGACCAGCGGTGCCTGCCCGCTCAGATACTCCAGCTCGGTGAGGAGCCGCGTGGAGCCCTGGAACCGCGGGTTGATCTCCAGAGGGTAGACATGCGACCCGTCGACGACGAAGTCGATGCCCCACATGCCGCGGAAGCCTTGTTTGCCGACCCAGGTTCCGATCTTGCGCGTCTGGTCGTAGATGGCAGACAGGGCAACCTCGGGGAGGCGCTGCGTGGCCGTGAAGTCGTTGCCGCAGTAGCCGCTGGGCCATCCGACGCACTCCGGCGCTCCCACCACTTGCATCGATGGATAGGAGACGAGCACGTCGTCATCAAGGACCACAGCGTTGATGTTGGGGGCGAGACCCGACACGTACTTGCTGAGGATGACGTCCTGGCGACCCAGGCGGTCCCGGAGGGACGCCAGTTCCTCCTCGGCGGAGACAAAGAAGGTGCCGGCGCCCCCGGAGCTGCCGGCTAGCTGCACAACAAAGGGCAGCCCGAACCGCTCCCGGACCTCGGCGAATTTCGCAGCCGACAGCGGCCGGATCACGTGCGGCAGGGGCTCGATCCCGAGTTCTGGAAGAGCGCGTCGCAAGGCCATCTTGTCGTTGAGGAGGTCCATAAAGTGTGCTGGGGCGGCGGCGACCCGTACTCTTCCGTCGCTGCGGGAAGCAAGCGCCTCCAGGCCCGTCACTCCCCTGGGCGACACCACAACTCGCGGCCGCTCCCCGGAGAGGAGCGCGGAGGAGACGCGTTCACCGAACGTGCCCTCGAAGAGGGGACGCAATCCCATGCCCACACCGCGGATTCGGGTCCCCGTCTCGCGCTCCAGGGACAGGACTTCAGCCCCTAACTCGGATGCCGCCCAGGCATCATCCAGCCCGTACTCGCGGAGCACGAGCAGGTCGAGGGAAACGTGCCGGCCGAGGCCATAGCCGTTCAGTGCTAAGAACCCCAGCCAGGCAAAGCTGTACCTTGATAGAGCAGCCTCAAGCTCACCGATTGGGTTCAATGTAGCGCCTCCATGGTAGCTGGCTCGACTGCGATTGCCCAACTATAGCATGCGGTGCGACCCTGGCAAGGGCACACTGTGGCGCTGCCGCCGACGCAGCGTCACGCGAGCGGACCGCGGAGACAGGGGATGAGGCAGCTCGCTGGACCTCTGCGGCGACTCACTGTAGACTTGGGGGACTCCAGCCCCGTGCGAGAGGTCGTCCGGTCGGCGTGCAGCCTCTGATAGATGATTCAGAAGGAACACCCCGGCGCCGCGTGGACGACCGCTCTGGCTGCGGCTCTGCTGCAAGCAGACACAGAAGAGGAGGCCCACTTGACAGACGTGACCATTCGCACGTTATCCGCCGAAGAGGTGGCGGACGCGTTCTTCGATCTGACGCACTACGCGTTCCGTGCCTCACCTCCGTATGAGGACAGGGAGGATTGGCAGGAAGTCATCCTGCAGCGCCAGGACGTCATGTACCTGGCCCTCTTCGAGGAGGACCGGGCAGTAGCTACCGTCGCCGGGTCACCGATGACGCAGCAGGTGCGCGGCACGCTCCACGACGCCAGCGCCGTCTGGGGCGTGGTCACGGACCCCACAGCACGGCGCAAGGGCTACTGCCGGCGGCTGATGGGGCGCCTGCTGGCAGCGAACCGGGCCGCGGGCACGCCGCTATCCTGCCTCTATCCGTTCCGCGCGTCGTTCTACGAGCGTCTGGGGTACGTCAAGTTCCCCCTCACCAAGAAGGTGACGTTTGACCCATTGCCCCTGTTGCCCTTGCTGAAGAAGGATCTGGGCGGTCAGGTCGAACGGATGCTCATCGGGGACGGATACGACGCCTACCGGGCCTACACGAAGCGCCTTCAGCAACGCACCCACGGGATGGCCGTCTTTATCCGCGGGGAGAAGAAGCGCGCCCAGAAGGAGAAGCGCTCCTGGCTGGCGCTGGCACGGATGGAGGGTGAGGTGGTGGGGTTGATGTCGTACCGCCTGGAGGGCGATCAGGTGACGCAGTTCACCATGCGGGCCGACCGGTTCTACTACGACACCAGCCAGGCGAAGTATCTCCTGCTCCAGTGGATCGCGCGCCACATCGACCAGACCCGGGAGGTCGAACTGTGGGTCCCGGCCTTTGAGCGGCCGGAGATGTGGCTGGCCGATATCCAGGTATCGACAGAGGCGCCGGCGCGCGGGCCGATGGCGCGGGTCGTCGACGTGGCCGCCCTCGGCCAGCTGGAGACCGGACCGGGCCGCTTCGCCGTCCGGGTGAGCGATCCGCTGTGCCCCTGGAACGAGGGTGTCTGGTCGTTTGAGAGCATCGATGGTCGGCTGCGCGTGACCAGAGTGGAACATGCGGAGTGCGAACTGACCATCCAGGCCATCGCGGCCCTGATCTACGGGACGAACGACCCGGGAGACTTCGCTTGTTGGGGCTGGGGCGACCCGTCTCGGGGCCTGCAGTCGACGATGCGGGAGATGTTCCCGCCCCAAGTGCCCTACCTCCACGAGCGCTTCTGAGCAGTGTGACTGGTCTCTTCCGATGTGGCTGGTCTCCTGACCAGGCAGAACCAGCGGGGACCAAAGTAGGCCCAGGCATCAAGAAGGGCCAGGCCGAAATCGTGTGATTCGGCGCTGGCCCTGTCGTACGAAAAGCGGCTATTAGGTTAGAAAGCCGCCTTCTGCGCTAGAAGGCGGCCCGGTTTTTAAGCGCGTCCGCTTGGGACGCGACAGCCTGGCGCTACCGCGGCCAGGGCGGGAGGATCACGGTGTCGACCACGTGGATGATCCCGTTCGCCGCGTCGATGTCCTCGATGATCACCTTCGAATCGTCGTTCACGTACAGGTCTCCATCGAAGTACTTCAGGCCCGCGATCTTGCCGTTGGCCATCGTGATGTTCCCCTGCAGCCCAAGCGCCTCGTCGGACGTCACACGGACCGGCATCACGTGATAGAGCAGGATGTCCGTCAGCTCTTCCTTAGTGAACGCGCTGGCTACATTCTGCGGGTTCAGCCCCAGCTTGGCGAACGCCTCGTCGGTGGGCGCGAAGACGGTCCACTCGCCCCCGGGCACGGGCCCGGCGGAGAGCGCGTCGACCAGACCCATTGAAGAGACTGCCGCCACCAGCGTCTCGAAGCGCTCATCAGCTACCGCTATGTCTACGATGGTCGATCCGCTAACCGGCACCTGTGCCTCATCCGCTGCTTCCTCGACCTTGGGCCATGGCCCCAGGATGACCGTGTCCACGACGTGTATCACGCCGTTGGCTGCGTTGATGTCCGGGATGATGACCTTCGAGTCATCGTTGACGTACAGGTCGCCCTCATAATACTTCAGGCCAGCTACCTTGCCATTGGCCATTGTGACGTCACCCAGGAGGGTGAGGGCCTCTGCAGAACTCACGCTGGCTGGTAAGGCGTGATACAGCAGAATGTCCGTCAGCTCTGCCTTGCTGAATGCGCTGCCCACGTTGTGTGCGTCTAGACCCAGCTTAGCGAAGGCATCGTCGGTGGGGGCGAAGACCGTCCACTCGCCACTATCCAAGGGATCCACCAGATCCGCTGCCTGCACGGCGGCCACCAACGTCGTGAATCTCCCGTCGGCAACTGCCACGTCTACGATCGATGTATGCCCCGCTGCGAATACGGGCGATGCGGCGAGGACCAACAACAGACCCACTGCAACCAAATTCCGTCCCAACTTCTTCATCGTTCTGCTCCTTAAGCGTCTCTTTGACGCAACTGACGGTTCTCATTTCACCCCGTCGGGTTCCCCTGCTGGTTGAGACCGCCTTTCCTTGCCCGACCCTGGCTCCTGGCCAGATACCTGTATGAAGCCGTTTTCTATTACAGGAATATTGTACCACACTTTCCTGAGTTTGTCAAGGGTTTGTTACGCCTTTGTATACCCTGATCTCCGATGTGGCTCATTCCCCGTCTTTTCGCCGCACGCTTCTGTCGTGGGTGGTCACTCCATACACCCCCGTCATTCCGAGCGGAGCGCAGCGAAGTCTAGGAATCTCCGCCCTTGTGACCAACACACTACTCCTCCCCCAATCATCAGGGGGAAGCGCGGTGCAAGGAGACATTGCAGGATCAACTAGAACCAGCCGCTTGTATTGCGGGTGCACTTGTGCTATAATGAAGCATGTCAGTGAGCTAGTCAGAATGTCAAATCGCGAAGTAGCCAGGAATAGCGGCTCAGGCCTCAGAGGCCAACCCCGCAAACAAGGAGGCGCGTGATGAACAGCCTCAAAGACGAGATGAAGGACTTGAAGAGTCGAGGCGAGGAACTGGCCGAGGAGGCCCGGACCTACGTGGTCAAGTCAGGCGACACGCTGAGCAAGATCGCTAAGCAGCTTCTGGGCGATGCCGATCGCTGGCCCGACATCATCGCGGCGAACAAGGATACCCTCTCTGACGCCGACGAGATCAAACCGGGCCAGGAACTCAATATACCCTCATAGGTCCTGAGACCGAACAAGGACGTGCGCG
>Ga0207796_1000178_pt1 | contig 27999 bp, 20 predicted proteins | sample Pon1CUnioCityCA_6_FD_187274 | JGI IMG/M metagenome (GOLD analysis project Ga0207796, IMG submission 187274) | Marine sediment microbial community from Union City, CA, USA - Pond 1C Sediment 1 (SPAdes) | ecosystem: Environmental > Aquatic > Marine > Intertidal zone > Salt pond sediment ... | reverse complement strand
TCGCGCAGCCTGAGTCTTTGTCTCATAGGAGTCTCCCCATCAGGGCGGCTAACGTGCCCCGGGTTCCCTGGGGAAGCCCCAGGGAACCCGGAGCCGAGGGTCAAAGACGGACTAGTCCAGAGCGTCTACTCGTGAGCAAGCATCGTTCAGCGCCGTCTCCACAGGCTTGATGCCCGTGATGGCGGAGTGGATCTCTTCCTGGATGATCGCGGACACCTGGGCGTAGTCCTCGCTCGGCGGCCGGCTGAGCGCGGTCTCCAGCACAGGTGCGATCTTGTCGACGTCGGGATTGGCTTCCAGAACCTCCGAGTCCTCGTAGAGGCCCTTATAGTGCTGGACCGGGCCCCAGGCGATGGCGAAGGCCTTCTGGACCTCCTCGCTGGCGATGACGTTCATCACCTTGAGCGCCGCATCCAGGTTGTCTGTGTAGGGGTTGATGGAGAAGGCGAAACCGCCGGTCACACCGGAGTGCCGACCCCCGGGCTGAGCCGGTACGCCAATCAGGCCCCACTGTCCCGGGATGCCCGACCGCTCCGCGTCGTCGAGCCAGGTGACGATGCTGACGTTGTGCTGCAAGAAGACCGCATCCCCCTCCGCGAAGCGCGTGCGGGCGGCCTCCTGATCCCAGGCTGTCACCTCACGAGGCGAGAGACCGCTGTCGATGGCGTCCTTCATGAACTGCACGGCGGCGATGCCCTCTTCAGAGTTGAATGCGCAGCTTCCGTCATCCTCGAAGTACTGACCGCCGAACCCGTGGAGCAGCGCTGCCCAAATCATGACCAGCGTCTCGTTCTTCCCGCCGGGCCAAAGGTACCCGCTCATGTCCGGATTGTCGGCCATGATCGCCTCGGCGGCGTCGGCCAGATCATCGAAGGTCTGTGGTGGCTCAAAGCCGTACTCTTCCAACAGGTCGGACCTGTAGAAGAGGCCGTGGATGGAGCCCCAAACAGGGACGCCGAGTCTATCGCCTTCATAGGAGAAGACGTCGAGGCCGGCATCATCGTAGTTCTCGAACTCCGGAATCTTGCCGTTGAGAGGGACGGCCCATCCAGCGCTTCCGAACTCCTTAACCCAAGGCGTGTCCATCCCGTAGATGTCGATCGTTGGGTCCTCGGCGGAGATCCAGATCGCCAGCGAGTCGTGCCAGGAGCCCATGTCGTCGGGCGTGATGTTCAGCTGAACCTCGATATTGGGGTATTTCTCCGCGACGGCGTTCCTGATCGCCTCGTAGGGGGCGGGACCAGGACCGAAGGAGAGGTTGATGAAGCGGCCGTAGGCGAGCGTCACCTCTACCTTCTCCTCGGGCACTGCGGTCTGCTCGACGATCTTGGTGACCTCGACTGTCTGCTCGACAGGCACCTCCACCTCCACCGTCTGTTCCACAGGCACCTCAACCTCAACCGTCTTTTCGACGACCTCGGGGGTCGGCGCCGGTCCGCAGCCTGCCAACAGCATTGTAAGAATTGCGAGACTGAGTAAGACTCTCTTGACCATCTCACTACCTCCTAATATGTTCTAGATGTCCGAGTGAAGACTGATGAACAGAGGGACAGCCCGAGATTCTTAGTGTGTCACCTCCTTTGGATGCTTCTTGCGATCCGGCATCCTCCTGACGCTCTGAGAATTGGTGGCACCAGAGAGTCGCCTGGTCAGTCGCGAGACGGGGCGACGGAGCAGCCAGCGGTACCAGACCGTTTCGGCTCAAGAGGCGACTCCGTGAGCGGTCCGCGGGTGCAGTCCGGGTTGCCGTTGAGGGTTGCCCCACCGGAACTCCCGGTAAGGGCAGTTTGTGGACCGCGAGGTCGCGTGACCCAAAGCCGATCGGCGCCAAGCAGGGCATGAACGGGCTTCTCCGGTTTTGCAGCTGCGATCGGCGTACCAGCTGACGGTGCGCTACCCGCGCGTCGCTGCGCTTCTGAACGAGGCGTGGATAACGGGCGTTGGGGTGCGAGCGCTCTTGCGCGTAAAGAGCTCATTCCCGGTCAACGAGTGACGTGCAGGTGATACTTGTACCTATCAGCTCGCGTGATGATCTGGTGGAACTCGACGGGCACGCCCGCCTCGGAATAGGCGACGCCTTCCACCTGAAGGAGGGGCGTGCGTTCCTTGACGTGAAGGAGCTCTGCGTGCCAGTTTTCGGCAGCAACGGCTCCAATGACCTTGTCCGACTCCGTCAGCACGATGCCCTTGTTTGCCAGGACTTTCCAGAGTGAGACCTCTTGCTCCAGCTCCTCACGGGTTAGGCTGACCGCATCGGGCAGGGCCAGGTAAGAGAGGTTCAAGCCTATCACGTCGGAGTCGGCGAATCGGAGCCGCTCCACGAACCAGACCGTGGCCCCTTCGCTGAGACGTAGCTCCCTGGCGACTCGGGTCTGCGCGGGCTCCTGCCGCAGCGTGAGGAGTTGAGACCCCGGCTTCATACCCAGGGCAGCAATGTCTTCCGAGAAGCTCGTCAGTTTGAGGATGCCGCGCTTGATGCGGGGCGGGGCGACAAACGTCCCTTTTCCCTGCTCGCGACGGACGTAGCCCTCGTTCTCCAACTCGTCGATGGCGCGGCGGACGGTGATGCGGCTTACGTCAAAGGCTTGCGTGAGCTCGCGCTCTGGCGGTAGGGTATCCCCAGGCTCGAACGCTCCGTTTGTGATCTGAGCCAGGAGGGACTGGCTCAACTGGTGGTACAGAGGAATTGGAGATCTCCGGTCTAGCATCGTGCCTCCGGTCGACATAGACGGCTGGCGGGGCTGCGGAGCGGATATATCGTTATGTTATCATGACCTGTCCTCTATAAACATTATATGTCAAAGGTGCGCTTTTGTCAAGGGCTTGCACCGCCACTTGATCAAGCCGTCTGTCTTGGTCAGGTCCGGCGTCCACGTCAACCGCGTGGGCCTGGGTCGCCGGGGTGACCCTCCCTGCCACCCGCTCGGCTACCGTCTCCAGGTAGAGCGGCGCGCCCAGTCGGGCGAGGGTTTTCATCAACTTGCCGGTCGTATCCTCTCCTTCGACCGGCAGGCTCAGCTGAGCGAGGACGGGGCCGGCGTCCATCTGCTCCACCACAAAGGTGGCAGATGGCCCAACCTCGCTATCGCCGGCGAGGATCGCGCCGACAACGGGCGAAGGGCCCCTGTGGCGTGGCAGCAGCGAGGGATGGAGGGTGATCGCACGGTGTGGCGGCGGAGCGAGCCGAGGTCAGCGCCAAACCTACCGATGGAGTCGCTCTCCAGCGGGATCGTACATGGGCCGCTCGGCGACCACGGCCGGGTGTTGCCCGCCGTCCGGGTCGACCACCGTGACTTCGACGCCCGGTTTGCAGAGCCGGTTGGGGACGAAGCCCAGCGCGATAGGTATCTCCAGCGTGTGGCCGAAAGCCGCACTAGAGACATCCCCCACCTTTTTTCCCGCCGCGATGATGACGTCGCCCGGGTTGGGAACATACCCGTCCTGAAGCAGCAGACCCATCAAACGCTGGTGGAAGCCTGCTTCTCTTCGGGCCAATAGACGCTCCTTGCCGATGAAGCTGTGCTTCTGCTCCTTGACGGTCCATCCAAGCCCCACTTCATAAGGGGTCCTGCCTTGAAAATCGAACCGCATGATGTAGCCTTTTTCGATCCGGAGGCTGAACGCCGCCTTCATACCGCATAGCGTCAGCCCGAGCGGCTTCCCAGCTGTCGTCAACGCTTCCCACAAGTCGTGGGCGTGTTCCGCGGGAATGAGGATCTCGTAGCCCAACTCGCCAGTATAGCCCGAGCGGGAGATGATGCTCCTGATGCCCGCAACACGCGTTCGTGTGGCCCACATGTAGCGAAGGTCGGATAGGTCGCCTTCGATCAAGGTGCTGAGAAGGTCCCGGGATCGGGGGCCCTGGACAGCGAGGAGCCCAACACCAGATGAGACATCGGTGACCGTCGCGTCAAGATCGCTGCCTACTTCACGGAGCAGGCTCAGCTCGGGGCGTTCATCCGCGGCGTTGCTGCCCCAGGCCGTCATCAGCATGTAGTGCTCTGCGCCAAGTCGGTAGACCGTGATATCGGATACCATGCTCCCCTCCGAGGTAAGGATCGACGTGTAGATGACCCGGCCTAAGGGCATGGCTGCCGCGTCGTTGACGATCACTTGCTGAACGAGCGACAGGGCCTGTGGTCCCTTCACCTCGATCTCGCCGGTCGTCGACCAATCGAAGAGACCAACCTGTTCTCGGACCGCGCGATGCTCGTTGGCCTGCCCGGTGAACGCGTTGGGCACGGTCCAGCCCTGTACGGTCGTAAGTTCCGGTGAATGCTTGACGATGTCGTGGAAGAACGGTGAACGTTTCATCTCTTGTCGCCTCCGGTCTTGCTGTTCCGCTGGTTCAATTCAGGCTCGCGTTGGAGTCAGTAGAAGGCACGCTGTCTGCGAACGCTTCGCGGGCTTTGGGCCGCATCTTGAGATCGCATGGTTCGGGCATGTCCCGCGCGGGCTGCCCCTCGTGCCCAAGACCCTCAGCCCTGCTGTTATTCCCTCATCCGTACACCCGCGGATCAAGGGCGTCCCGCAGACCATCGCCCAGCAGGTTCATTGACAACACCGTCATCATGATCATCAGCCCCGGGAAGACTGTCTGCCATGGGGCTTCACGCAGCAACCCCCGTCCCACACTCAGCATCGCTCCCCACTCTGGAGTGGGCGGCTGCGCTCCCAGGCCCAGGAAGCTGAGGGAGGCAGCGTTCAGGATGGCCCAGGCGACGTCCACCGTCGATAGGACGATGATGGGACCGAGGATGTTGGGCAACACGTGGCGAAACAGAATGCGCCGGTGACGGCAGCCCACGCTGCGCGCTGCCAAGACGTAGAGTTCTTCTCGAGCTGAGAGCGTACAACCCCGCACCAGGCGGGCGTAGCCTGGAATCGCCGAGATGCCCACGGCGATGATGACGTTGTCCATGCCCCTGCCCAGCAGCGCCACAATTCCCAGCGCTAACAAGACCCCCGGGAACGCCATAAGCATGTCGATAAACCGCATGATGGCGCCATCGATCAAGCCGCCAAGGTAGCCGGCAATGAGTCCAAGCAGGCTGCCAATAAGGGCGGCAACGCCCACGGACAGAAAACCCACGCGCAGAGAGATCCGGCCGCCATACAGCGTGCGGCTAAACACGTCTCGACCAAAGCTGTCGGTGCCGAACAGGTGCTTCCAGGTGGGTGGTTGGAGGTAGTCCTGGGGACGGATTGAGACCGGGTCGTACCGTGCCAGCTGTTTGGCGAAAACCGCCGAAAGCAAGACTACGATGAACATCAGGAGACCCAGCATGGCTCCCTTATTCCGCGATAGCTGAGAGAGGGCCAGCATAGTGAGGCTGCGGCCCGACGCAGCCTCACGAACCGTGGAGCGTCCCGATGGAACTGGTTTGGTCATGCAGCGCCTCACGCTGACTACTCGTACCGAATGCGGGGATCGATCAAACCCAATGACAGATCCACCAGCAGGTTGACCAGCATGTACGTTACGGCCACTACGAGCACGGCCCCTTGAACCACCGGGAAATCCTTCCAGATGATGGCATTGATCATCAGCTGTCCCATGCCTCGTCGAGAAAAGACCATCTCTGTGACCACAGTCCCGCCCAGCAAGAAGCCCGCCTGCAGACCAATCATGGTGACCACGGGGATCAGCGCGTTGCGCAGGGCGTGGCGGAGGATAACGGCCTGCTCCCGCAGGCCTTTGGAGCGCGCCGTCGTGATGTAATCCTGGCGCATGACGTCTAACATTGCCCCACGGAGAAGACGGGCAATAGAGCCGGAAGAGGCGAAACCCAGTACGAGGGACGGGAGCAGGATATGCTTCAGCGTCCCCTCGCCGGTGGCGGGCAGCCACTGGAGATTGACTGCGAACACAAGGATGAGCAGCAACCCCAGCCAAAAAATCGGCACCGAGACCCCAATGACAGAGAGGGTCACGCACACCGTATCGATCCACGTGTTGTGATTGAGGGCTGCGACGAGCCCCAGCGTCATGCCAAGGATGACAGAGATGAGGATACCCGCACCCGCCAGCTTCAGCGTTGCCGGCAGCTGAGAGCGAATCAGAAGGGCTACCCTGGTGCCAGAGAAGATAGAACGACCCAGGTCGCCCTGCAGGGCATTGCCCATGAACTGAATGTACTGGACGTGCAGGGGCTGGTCGAGGCCGAGCTGGCTTCGCATCGACTCAACGAGTTCGGCTGATGCACCACTCGTCGACAGCATCGTCTCGACGGGATCTCCGGGGATCAGGTGTATCATCAGAAAGACCAGGGAGGCGACTCCCCACAACACGAGAATGGATATCAGGATGCGTCGCACGATATAGGTTAGCAGAGGACCTCCATGGCGATCCAGGGGAACTGAACGGGAGAGCGGTCCATCTCCCCCGTTCAGTTATCCTGCAGATCGCTCGACCTACTCAACGATGTAGGTATCATAGAACCGCGGGAAAAGGCCCATGTTGCCGTATTCGAGCCCCTTCACCTGGCTGCTGACGCCCACGAGTTGCCCGTCGCTCAACATGGGCAGGATAAGCGCCTTCTCCATAATCATCACCTGCGCCTGATGGTAGAGCTCGGTCCGCTTCTCCGGGTCCATCTCCTGAGAGGCCTCGCTCAAGACCCGGTCCAGTTCCGAATCCTCCACCTTGCTCCAGTTGAAGAAGGCCGTTGAGTGGAAGAAAGCCTTCAGCACGTCGCCATCCCAGCCACCGCCGCCATACGGTGTGAGGTGATAGGCGCCGGTGCCGGCGGCTTCTAGGGCCGCCGGATAGCTCATCATCTGCATTTCCACGCCGATGCCGACCTGAAGGAGCTGCCCTTGAGCAATCTCACCGAGCTCCTGAAGGTGACCCCAGCCCTGGACGATCATCTCCAATCGGAGCGGCTCGCCGTCCTTGTCGCGCATGCCATCGCCGTCTGTGTCGATCCACCCGGCCTCGTCCAGCAGCTCACGCGCACGAGTGGGATTATAGTTATACATATCTTCCACCGCGGGGTTGTAGCTCGGCGTGTTGGAGGACAGTGGCCCATATGCCGGCGGGAAATAGCCCCGGAAGATGGTGTTGGCGCTGATCGTTGGATCAGTCGCGTAGAGAATCGCCTGGCGAACCTGGAGGTCACTGGTCGGCTCTCGCTCGCTGTTCATGAAGAACTGCAGCGTCTGTCCGGGCATCGCAGTAGAGAGGAGGGTGAAGTCCGGGTGCTGCGCGAGCCGTGCTGCCTGCTCAGGCAGGAGCTCCCGAGCCACGTGAACGTCGCCGGCTTCCAGAGCTGGCACGCGCGTCGAGGCATCGGGCAAGAATGTGAAGTGGATTTCCTCGAGGTAGGCTGGTCCGGTGTGATCGGCGTACGGGAGCGGCCAGTCGTAATCGGGGTTGCGAACCAGTGTCAGATGATCGTTGGGCACGTATTCCTGGAAGATGAACGGCCCCGTGCCCACCTGATGCAACTGGTAGTCCTCGCCCCATTCCTCTATCGCCGCCGGCGACGCCATGGCCATGTAGGGGAGCCCCAGCCGTTCCAGGAAGAAGGCGAATGGCTCGGAGAGATTCACCTTCACCGTGACTTCGTCGATGACTTCGGAGGATTCGTAAGGCCCAAGCAGGACCACGGCGAACTGCGACTTGGTCTCAGGATCTGCGATGCGGTCGAAGTTGAACTTGACCGCCTCAGCGTTGAAGGGCGTGCCGTCGTGGAAGATGACCCCTTCTCTCAGCTTGAAGGTGTAGGATGTCTGGTCGTCCGAGACCTCCCAGGATTCGGCCAGGCCTGGCTTGATCTCGCCATCCTCCCCAGTGTAGACCAAGGGGTCGTAGACACTGGACACGGCGGCTCCCAGATCCCAGGAGCTATGGATATGAGGGTCCATACCTGACGGCGAGAAGAGCAAGCCGTATGTCAGGCTGCCGCCCTTCGGTGCTGGCGTCGGCGTGACCACGACCTCCTTCTCGACAGTAACTTGCTTCTCAACGATTCTTGTCTCCCTAACGACCTCGGGCTCGGGCGTAGTGCATCCGGCGAGCGAACCAGCGAGGAGCGCTACGGTGGCCAGCAAGGCCAAGACAGCATGGCGTTTCATGTCTTCCTCTCCTTTTTTCTACCTGCCAGGATTACGCTAGTCTTTCTTGCACAAGCCCGGAGGCCGATGCCTGAGCCAGCAAGAAGAAGTTGCGATACCTCTCGGCGACCATGATCAGTGACTCCTCCTGATTCTCATTGTACCCGCTTTTCTTCGGTGTTGCCGCGCTTGACTGACAAGCCAGGGCCGGGAAAGGAGCCATGCAGAACACGCCATCTACTTACCTGGCTGGGCCAACTGCTCCCAGATGATCTGGGTGATGTCCATAATCCCCAAGCGGCTCCTCAGGCGACTGCGGGTATGCTGAAACTGCATCAGGCACGCGGGACACGAGGTCATCAGGACGTCCGCACCGGTGGCCTCGGCTTCGCTGAATCGCTCGTCGCCCGCGGCATCGGAAATCCCGCCGAAGTCGTACCGGATCAGAGCCCCCGCCCCGCAGCAGTACGCGTTCCCCCGGTTGCGAGGCATCTCGGTGACGGCTACCCCGGGGATGTGGCTCAGCAGTTTTCTGGGGGCCTCATAGATGCCCAGCCAGCGTCCCATGGTGCAGGAGTCATGGTAAGTCACCGTGATCTTTGGTGAAACGGGCTTGAACCTGATCTCACCCTTCTCCGCCAGGTAAGCCACAAGTTCCAGGAGGTGCATCACCTCAAAGGGTAGCTTCCGGCCCAGCAGCTCCGGCGCATCGTGCTTGAACGTCTTGAGGCAGCCCGGGCAGTTGAATACCAATCGCTTCACGCCCAGCTTCACGTACTGGTCAATAGAATGCTCAAGCGCTTGACGGGCTTTGGCCAGCTCACCGGCTGCCTTGTAAGGATGTCCGCAGCACCACTCGTCGCTGAGGATGGTGTAGTCCACGCCGAGACGGTCCAGCGCGCCGACCGTATCCAGAGCCATATTCTGTCGTACATACGCGGAGGTACAGCCTACAAAGAGGGCGGTCTCGGCGCGTACATCCACACGATCCGACGCCCTCAGCCAATTGAGCCTCTCCTCGTGTGGCGCCTGGTAGACGTTGTGCAGTTCGTCCAATCCCTTTGCGCCCTCCAGGCCCTCTCTAAGATCGGGCGGCAGGAGCCCCTGCTCGGCCAGGTCTGCCTTGAGGGCGGTGAACATGGCCGTGGTATCCAGGTACTTGAAGCAATTCTCAACGCAGGCGCGGCATTCCGTGCAGGCAAAGACGCGCTCGGCGATGTCCATGTCGTAGTCAATCACCCCGTCTACCAGCGCGCGGGCGATATTGTACTTGCCGCGCGCTGCGTAGGACTCAAACAACCCGCCCTCGAAGGCCGGGCACTTGGACACCTGCCCTATGGTGGAGAAATCCAGGCACTGACCGCAGCGGTTGCACTGATAGACGAAGTTCTTCAACTCGTCGATATGACGCTTGCCCATATTCTGATTTCTTCCCTCCCGTGTTCGTTCTCCCGGAACTCCTGCATCAGGCGCTTTCTTCATGACCAAACTCGTGTATCTCCTACACCTGCGCTGACGCCGCGGCTTCGGATCCACGCTCCCCTTCGGGCTGCAGGTACATGACCCCGGGGTTGAGGATGAAGTTGGGGTCCAAGGAGCGTTTGAGGTGCTCGAGGAAATCGAAGCCCGCACCCAACTTGGTCATCACCTCCGGCGCGATGGCCTGCAGGATGCCGCCCGGGGACATGTAGCGGCGGCAGAGCTCGTCGGTGTAGCGAGAGCGCAGCGCCAGCCCGTACTCCCACGCTTCATCGTCCAATTCCGGGTAGAGCGTATCAATCCAGATGAAGGCCGCATTGCCCGAGAAATAGACGTCGTAGCACTTGATGCGGATATCGTACTTGTCAAACTCCTCAGCGTGCTCGATCGCGTCGTTGCGCAGATAGGCGATGGCGTCCTTGACCTTCTCCGTGGGCATGAACCCGGCCACCTCGGGACACATGAAGGGGCGATTGCCGTAGTAGTGGGCGGGGGGCGTGTTCCGCAACCAGGAGTACATGTGGTCCACCCAGTAGAGCCGGGTCGCGTTGCTATCCAAAGGATGGCCGCCAAAGGATTCACAGACGGCTTCGGCAACGCGAATCCGTTCCTCAGATGCCACGCGAGAATCTCGCACGACAATGTGCAGGAAGGCGTCGTGAGCCTCATAGCCCGCTGGCTTGGGCCCACCGAATAGCCCCACCATGTGGGTCGCGGCGTCCTGGCGCTGAATGGCCTGGGCCGCATCTACGGCTTGCTCGAACGTGTCAAAGCCGTAAAAGGCGAACGTCTCGGCGTCCGGCACGCGCCGGATGCGGAAGTAGATCTTGGTGATCACCCCGAATACACCGTATGACCCGACGAAGAGGCCTGTGAGATCCGGGCCGTTGGCGTACCGTTCGAAGTGCAGGTGACCGGCTTCTTCATTGGAGCCACTGCCGGTGTTGATGATCGTGCCGTCCGGGAGAACCACCTCGAGGCCGATGACGTGGTCGCCCGTCATCCCGTATTCGGCCAGGCCGTGAGGCACCGCGTTGTATGCCACCGATCCGCCAATCGAGCAGGAGAACATGCCGCCGGGACCCGGCACGGCCAGCTCCCAGCCGTACTTCTCCAGTTCGACATCCACTGCGTGCCATACTGCACCGGGCTCAACGGCGACGACCTTGTTCTTGAAATCCATTTCGATGATTTCATCCATCAAGTCCAGCGCCATGAGGATGCTGTCCTTCCGGATGCCCAGACCGATGAATGTGGTCGACCGGCCCCAGATGAACACGGGTGTTTGGTGGTCATTCGCCAGTTTGAGAACCCCGGCCACCTCTTCCGGCGTCGTCGGTCGCACGATGACGCCGGGGATGTCGCCGGGGCTTGGGCCGGCGTCCCGTGTGTAGCAGATGCGGTCGGCTAGCTTGTCCGACACGCGCTCGGGCGCGCAGACCTCCCTCAGTTGTGCAACCAGATCACTCATTCAAGCCCTTTCCTTTCTCGGGATGTAGCGTGCTGTGCAAGCTACGCTCGTACAAGCCAGGGCCCAACTCCTGGGCCAAGCGCAGAATCTCTCTTTCATCCACCGTGGTCAACTCTCGATCGTCCATGACGACCCGACCGTCGATGATTGTGGTCTCCACATCGGCGGCTTTGGCGCAATAGACGAGGGTGCTGAGTACGTCGTGAATCGGCTCCAGATGCGGCTTCTGCAGGTTCACGATGGCCAGATCGGCCAGCCGCCCGGGCTGAATGGTGCCTGCGTCAATGCCGCACGCCTTCGCACCGGTCTCAGTGGCCATGCGAAAGACATCGGTCGCGGAGATCACGCTGGGATCTTTGGCGGCGACGCTCTGCAACAGGGCCGCAGCCCGCATCTCCTCGAACATATCGAGCAGATCATTGGAGGAGGAGCCATCCGTCGCAAGTGCCACGTCGACGCCTTCCGCAAGCAAGCGCGCAATCGGCGCGATGCCGCTGCCGATCTTCATATTGGACTTCGGGTTGTGCACGACGATCGCGCCTCGAATCTTGAGCGTCTCGATGTCCTCATCGGTGACGTGAACGCAGTGGACAGCGATGAAATGGTCGTTTATCACGCCCAGTGAATCGAGAAACTGGACAGGGGTCAAGCCCGTCGAGTCCTGCACGCTTGCCACTTCATACTCGGTCTCGGCGACGTGCATATGGAGATCGAGACCCAGGTCCGTGCACTGCCGGTGGGCCCACAGGATCAGGTCTTCGCTGGCCAGGAAGGGGGTTGACGGTGCCAGGGCTACCTGTATCCGTCCGTTGTGAGCTGGGCTGAGATGCCACCTCTCCACATAGCCGAGGGTCTCCGCGCGCAGCAGGTCCGGGTCCCGACGCAGTCTCCCCGGCAGCCATTGATCCACAAGTGTCACTGTTGCGACGCCCCGGAAGCCGATGTCGGCCCACGCCTCATACACGGAGTCCATCGTCATATCCATGTTGGCACAGCAAGTCGTTCCGCCCTTGATCATCTCCAGGACGCCCAGAGCCGACCAGCAGTACCCCAGCGTCTCGTCTCCTTGCTTCCAGTGGTTCTGGTGGATCACGTCGGCGGCTGGGAAGAGGACGTGCTCACACCAATCGACGAGAGAAACGTCGTCTCTCACGCCTCTGAGGAGCGTCTGGTAGAGGTGTGTGTGGGCGTTCATTAAGCCGGGAATGACGACCTTGCCAGCCGCGTCAATCACGTCGGCGCCCTCAGCTGTGAGGTCTGGCCCCACGGCAGCGATTCGGTTTCCCTCTATGAGGACGTCCCAGCCTGGTTTCACACTGTCCGCAGACTGAACGACGAAATCGGCATGCTTGATCAGAATCGACACGTGAGCCTCGATTGCTGCAGTGACTGGAGTGGACGCGGCGCCGCGGTAAGCGCACTCGCGGATAACGGTCCAACACCGCGTTGTCGGTAGGTCGACTGCTGTGCTCCCGGCCGGAACGTGGCGGGGCTCTGCGGCGTGCTCGGGGAGGCCGGGCGCCACCCTCGGAGACCGGAGGCGGACTTTCCTGAGCCGACATGACGATTCATAGAGCTGGCTCTATGCATTCTCAAACGGTACTCCGACCGGTGCGGGCTGGCTATCGTCGGCAGGGCGGGCGGCTTGATTGCGGACTTGAAACGAACCATACATTCTCCCCTGGGGAGAAGGCGGCGCAGCTGCGGACCAGCGAAGGGGATGCGATCACGAACGTTGAGCACTGGTCGCCATCCTCGAGCGCGACCTGCAGCTCGTGCCGCAAGACGTACATGACCTCCTCGCTGTGCTGACACAATCGCCTGTCGATGTTTCCCTACCCGGCTGCACCTCTGCCATGAGAACGTGCAGCGCTCCGTGCAGATGGGGCGTCAGGAGCTCATACTTAAGACGGGATCCGGACAGCGTCAGCGGCAGCCGCTCGGCGCTGCGCACGACAGGGTTCCCCAAACCGCCATCATCCAGGAAAAATACATGCATCTCCAGGGCGTCGCCAAGGTTGCGCGGGACTGGATCGATGAACTGGACAGGCGGCCCTCTATCTGGCTCAAGATACTGGCACTGCGCTCAACCGTCTCGGCCAGCTCCCGCAGGCTCAGTCCCATCGCGCGTCGGCGGCGGTGACCACGTCTGCCAAGCTCCGTGGCGTGGTTCAGCCTCCCTTCCAGGTGAGGTGACCTTCCGATAGATCGGTTCCTGACGCTCAACTCACGGGGCTCCTCGAATCACAAGCACCCGTGCTGCAGCGCCGTGCTCTTAGATCAGCAGGAGGGCCATGGCAGGCCGTCGAGAGCCCGCAGGTACCCGGCAGGGGCGGGCCTCCCGCCGCCTGGCGGCGGTAACTGGCCAGCCTGGGAAAGAATATACTATGAGAGGACGTGCTCTGTCAAATGACAGCAAAGGATGTGCACGGCTACCCAACACGTCGCCCCCGTCCCGCCACAAGACAGGCTGGCAATCGGGCCGCTGGCGGCAAGATGAGGACTCCTGCGCCGACGCGGCTTGCAGGGGACGTTATCGTCGATTCCTGTGAGGAGAAAGGCAACGACGGACGTGCCTTGCTCCACGTGGCGTATCCGCTCACAGGCGGACGCGGGATTAACGAGCGCTCTGGAGACCATCGCTGAGGGGTTCATCAAGCAGTTCCGCACCACCCCCGCCCATCAGGAACATGCCAACCAGGAGTCCTTGCGTGAGAGCGGCAAAGCGGCAGCTGCTTCCGCTACCTGCTACGTCCGCACCTAGACAAGCAGGTCAATTAGCCCCGGGCGAAGTCATCTTCGTGTAACGAGACGGCATCCACGGTCAAACAACACACTCCGACGAGGCAAGGGTCCCGTAAGCTGATGAAGAACCTGGACCCAGAGTGGAGAGGTGGGTTGGGGCTGTCCGTGGGGTGAGGATCAGTGCCTGCCACGGCGACCTCCGACTCGCGGGGCAGGGCGGTGTCAGATCCGTCGCCACATATGTGACGGGGATACCAGTGCCGGTCGACGCGATCCTGCCCCGTGAGAAGGGGCAGGTTCTCGCGCTAGCCTCTCCCAGCCACTACCTCCGCACCGGCCGTCGCCGTGCAGATCATGACGTGTGGGGCAACGCCCGTGGCTGCCCGGAAGCAGTCAACCACTTCCTCGGCGAAGGCCTCTGCGGCATCGCCATCGACGAGGGCCACCGCGCAGCCCCCGAAGCCGGCGCCCGTCATGCGGGCGCCATAGCAGCGATCTGATCGACGGGCGCATGAGACCATATCGTCCAGCTCCCGGCTCGAAACCTCGAAGTCGTTGCGCAAACTGGCGTGGCTGGCGTCCATCAGCCGGCCCAGCGCGTCGGCGTTCCCCTCACGCATCATCTCGACAGCTTGAAGCGTGCGGGCATTCTCAGTGATGACGTGTCGCGCGCGGCGGCGCGTCAGTTCGTCCAGCGCTCCAGCCGTGGCCTGGAACTGGTCGACACTCACGTCCCGCAGGGCAGGCACCCCAAAGAAGGCGGCCGCAGCCTCGCACTGCGCGCGGCGGTCATTGTAGACGGAATCGACCAGGCCCCGGCGGGTGGTCGTATCCAGCACCGCCGCCACCGTCCCCGACGGGAGCGGCACAGCCTCCGTCTCAAGCGAGCGACAGTCGATCAACAGGGCGTGGTCGGCCTGACCCGCTGCGGAGATCATCTGGTCCATGATGCCGCACTGCATGCCGACCCACTCGTTCTCCGCCCGCTGGCAGAGCCTCGCCATCTTCCTGGGGATCCAGCGCAGGTCCGGGGCAGCGCAGGCAAACGCCCGGGCGGTTGCCAGCTCCAGCGCTGCTGACGATGAGAGGCCCGCCCCTCGGGGCACGTCGCCGGCGACGACGCCCTCCCAGCCCCTCAGCGCGTAGCCTCCCTCCTGGAGGGACCAGGCAACGCCCTTCACGTACTCGGCCCACCCGCTGCCCGTGTTCTCGAAACCACCGAGCCTGAATCCTGCCGTCTCATCGAAATCGAGGGAGCGGAGGTGAACCTCGTCGTCGTCCCGCGGTCTCAGCGCCATCCAGATAGCGCGATCGATGGCCATGGGCAGCACGAAGCCGTCATTGTAGTCCGTGTGCTCGCCGATCAGGTTGACCCGCCCGGGCGCGCGCACGACGAAGGCCGGTTGATCCCCAAAGCGGCGGAGGAAGGCTTCTGCGACTCTCTCTTGAAGGACCACGGCTCCCCCTTCGGTCACGAAACACGGATCCCAGGCCGCTGCCCCAGCGTGTCTTCGGGCGAGAGGCCTTTTGAGGTCGTCTTGGTGATCACGGGGCTTTCCTGTAATGCGTCTCTGGCAGCACCCGCAGGCGTTCGGCGGCCCGCTCAGCAGTGAGATCGCGCTGGGCCTCAGAGAGCATCTCATAGCCAACCATGAACTTCTTCACCGTGGCTGAGCGTAACAACGGTGGGTAGAAATGCGCGTGCAGTTGCCAGTGGCCCAGCGAGTCATCATCCACCGGATCGGCCGATGGATGGAAGGGGGCGCCGTGCCAGCCCATCGAGTACGGGAATGACGTGTCGAACAGATTATCGTACTTGACCAACAGGCGCTTCAGAATGGCGGCCAGAGCGTCCCGCTCGGAGCCGCTAAGGTCGGGCAGGCGCAGGACGTGCCTGCGCGGCAAGAGCAGCGTTTCAAACGGCCAGACGGCCCAGTAGGGCACGACGGCCATCCAATGCTCGTCTTCCGCCACGACGCGCACTCCCTCCGCCGCCTCCAGATCGGCGTAGTCCACCAGCAGCACCGATCCATACGTCTTAGCGTAGGCCTGCTGCCGGCCGTCCTCCTTGGCCGGCTCGTTGGGCAGCGCGCTCCCGGCCCAGATCTGGCCGTGGGGATGCGGATTGGAGCAGCCCATCATCTGTCCCTTGTTCTCAAAGACCTGCACCCAGCGGTACCGCTGGCCCAAAGCCGCCGTCTGCTCAGCCCAGAGGTCGACCACGGTCCGGATGCCATCCACGTCCATCTCCGCCAGGGTGAGATCGTGGCGCGGTGAGAAGCAGATGACGCGGCACGTGCCCTGCTGGCTGTGCGCCCGCAGTAACGGGTGCGGATTGACCATCGCCTCGGGTGTCTCAGGGAGCAAGGCTGAGAAATCGTTGGTGAAGACGAACGTGCTCTCGTAGTCCGGGTTGCGCACACCGCCGGCTCGTTGGTTGCCGGGGCAGAGGTAGCAGTCCGGGTCACACCGGGGGCGTGTCTCCTGGGGCTTCTTCTCCCTCTTTCCCTTCCACGGGCGCTCCATGCGGTGGGGCGAGACCAGCGTCCACTCGCCCGTCAGGGGGTTGTGGCGACGATGCGGGTGCTCACCGGGATTGAATGCCATGGGCTTTCTCCCCGTCTACGTGTCGAGCGTCAGATTGATCAGCGCATCCAGCAGGATTGTCGCCGTCGGATCCCGCCCGGGGGCGTCGTTGGTGAGCCGGAAGGTCGTTATCACAGCATGGCCCCTACCATAGCGACGTTCGGCGGCCAATGCCACTGGCTTGTGTATCCACCCGACGAACAGGCCGGCGTGTACGTGAGCCTCGAATTCCCCGGGCTGGAATCCGACCAGCACGCACTCGGGGATCACGCGGTCGAAAGCATGGTCGAGCAACGGTCCACCAGGAAGATGTGAGAAGGGCCCTTCCCGGCGCAGCCAGGCGAACGTAGAGATCCAGTCACCATCCCAGGGTGTTCCGTCTCTTGCCTCAATCTGCACACCGTCAAAGCCCGGCCCGATAGCGTCCGGTCGATCGGCCAGCAACAGGAGGCGCCCGCCTTGACGGACGTAGGTTATCAGGGTCTCATCGAGTCTATTCGCCACGGCTCCGCGCGCCCCCTGTAAGTTGGGGGCCAGGCGGTAACCTAACGTGGTGAGCCGCTCTGCCAAGCCCTGGTCCGGTGACCAGAGGAGCATGCCGGCATCGACTGGCCCGCTACGTTGAGGGAAGATCGTCAATGCCACGTGATTCGACGCCATCTCCAGGCCATCGGCCGCCTGCAGTTGCAGATCCAGCCGCTGGACCTGTGGAGTCGCCACCTCCGGGGCCGTGAAGGCTGCTGTATCTATCGTCTTCACCTCTCCCGAGCGCAGAGCTGGGACGCTTACACGACCCGAAGTCGTACTCGTTGACAGCTTCCAGAGAACCTCGCTGCCCTCGATTTCCGGGCCGGCACCGCGGCACACGGAGATTGCCACTCGCACTGGCTCGCCTGCCCAATAGGCGACCCGTTCCCACCCGGGGATGACGACGGTGTCGGCATTCAATGTGGCAAGATCGGTGCAAAACACCTTCGGGTTGCGGCGCATGTCCAGCAGACCATTGCATTCCCAGAAGACGTCCGTAAGCTCCGTCACCACATAGCCAGCGATCTCCGACTGGCCGCGCATCGACTCAATCTCATATTTCAAGGCAAGAAACTGCTGCCATTGGGTAGCTTCCACGAAATCGCGCCAGGTGCCGAAAACGCGATCCAGGTGCCACGTCTTGAAGCGCCGGCGTACCCCATGGGGATAGGCGACTCCTTCGCCCCATTCATGGCCTGTCTCGAACCACCAGGGCTCGCGGCCATCGGCATCGAGCAACAACTCGACATCAGGTAGACCCCAGTTGCCGAACTCCGACACGATGAGCGGTTCGTCGCCGGACCGAACGGCATTGCCATCCGGGGTGAAGGTCCAATCGGCACGATTCGCGAAGGCGGTGACAAATTCATCCCACGCGTCGCGGTGGTCTGGGATTGCCTGATAGCGGTGATAATCCTCCAGGTCTGTCTCGATATGGAAGTTGGGCCAACAGGGAGAATTGTCCACGATTAGCCGCGTCGGGTCAAGTGCCTTCAGCCACTGGTAAGCGTCATGGAGCCAGGCACGGTGTGCGGCATCATGTACCAGATCCGTTCCCCAGTCCTCGTTGATGATCGTCCAGGCGATGATTGAGGGATGGTGACCATCTCGTTCAATGATTCCCTGCAGCGTCTCGCGGGCACGCTCAGCCGCGCGCTCGGTGAACAGATGCCAGTTGGGCAATTCCGTCCAGATCAGCATCCCCAACCGGTCGGCTACCTCGTAGTAGCGTGGATCAGCGATCTTGGTGTGGCAGCGAAGCAGGTTGAAGCCCATCGCCTTGGCTTGCCGGAACTGGTCCTCCAGGAAATCGACTGAAGGCGGGGTGTAGATGGTGTCCGGATAGTAGCCCTGATCGAGCGCGCCCCGCATATAGAGCGCCTTGCCATTGAGAATGAGTCGTCCGTTACGAGTCTCGATGGTACGAAATCCAAACGGTTTCTTATCGACGTCCCGGCTGCCCGCGCCAACCAGCAAGCGAGCCTCAAGGGTGTACAGGTGTGGGTGATCAGGTGACCAGGCCAGCGGTTGGTCTACAGTCACGGTCGAGTCCACCTCGGTCGCCCCGGCAAGAACCGGAACCTGTCTCTGAACAACCGAAGCACCACCTGGGTCCTGGACCTCGACTGATACCGTCTGATTCTGTCCAGCCGGTCGTGAGAAGGTGATGCAGGCTTCAACTTGACCGGTGCGCAGGTCAGGGGTCAGGCGGATAGCCCGGATGTGGAACGCCGGGCGTCTCTCCAGCCACACCGACTGCCATATGCCGCTGGTCTGCCCATACCAGCTCTGCTTGCCGTGTGGAATCTCAGCAAACGGAAAATCAGGGTACCTTTGTGTGTCATCGCTGGGGTCAATCACGCGGACCGTGAGGTCATTGGTGGGCCGCAGCATACGGCTCACCTCGAATTCAAAGGGCAGGTATCCGCCCTCATGATCCCCCAGGACCACGCCATTGAGCCAAACGCGGGCATGGTAGTCGGCCGCGCCAAAATGGAGCCGGACGGATTGGTCTCCGGGCCAGGAGGGAGGTATTTCAAACGTGTGCCGGTACCATGCGACGCCGCCTCTTTCGTGTAGGTCTTCAAACTGAGCCTGCCACGGCGCTGGTACGACCACGGCACGCCAGCCGGTCTCGGGCACGTTGGGGACGGTGTCCCAGCCCGCCGGGTCACCTTCAGGGTCAAACAGGAAACGCCAGGTTCCGTCGAGGGAGAGCCTTTCACGAGCCATACGCCATCCTTAAGTCTGCTTTACATAGAACGGGCCCGGAAGACGCCGTTATCCGGGCCCGTTCTCTCAGACGGCACAACGGATCACTGGCCCAGCTGATCGTTGATGCGGTCCTCCGCATCGGCTAGCGCCCGAGCCGGATCTTTGCCCGTCAGCCAGGTGGACTCGAGTTCTTCCTTCAGGATGTCCTCGACTGCCTGCCAATTGACAATCGCGGGCACAAGCTTGGCGATGTTCGCCGTGTTGGCATAGTTCTCCCGCTGAGGAACACTCGCCATCTCCGAGCTGGTGAGCACTGACTTGCGGGTTGCCAGGTGACCCGTGCCGGCGGACCAATCGTGGACGTGGTCGTAGAGGAACTTCAGGAACTGCGTGGCTGCCTCGTACTTGGCATCGTCGGATTGCTTGGGGACCGCCCACATGTGCGAATTGGCCCAGACTGCCGGCGTATCGTACAGGGTGGGGAAGTCCAGGGCCCTGTACTCGAAGCTCGCCTCCCGATTGTACTGGTCCACGACCCAGGTGCCGTTCATCAGCACGGCCGCCTCCCCGTTCAGGAAGGCCTGCTGGGATGAATCGTAGTTATGCTCGGGATTGGCGTAGCCCTTATCGAACATCTCCAGCATGAAGTCCAGCGCCTCGCGCCCTTCCGGAGTGTCTACGGTGGCGGATTGACCATCGGCGGCAACCAGGTCGCTACCTTGCTGCCAAACCAGCGTGAACATGAGTCGGACGCCGATGGGGAACTGGGAAGCATCGGTGGCGAAGTAGTCCTTGCCCGTTGCGTCCTTCATGGTCTGTGCGTGCTCCATGAACTCTTCGCGGCTACCCGGGAGGATGGGGTTGCCGTCTCCATCAACCAACCCAGCTTCCTTAAACAAGTCTACGTTGACGTGGTAGAGATTCGCATGGAGGTCGAAGGGTACGCCAACCAACTCACCTTCATAGGTGACTGCATCGCGTGCAGGGTCCGTCCAGTCGCTGGGATCGATCCCCACCGTCTCGAACTCGCCGCCCAGTGGGTGCAGGAGTCCACGGGAGGCGTAGTCCGGCATGTTAGAGCCGTGCATCACAGCCACGTCGGGCGGGTCGCCGCCAGCGAATGTGGTATTCAGGGCGTCGTAGTAGGTGCCCCATTCCGACCCACCCAGCCGCTCGACGGTGATCCCGTGTTCGTTTTCGGCGTTGAACTTGTTGGTCAGAATCTGAATGACCTCGCACTCAGTTGTCGCCTTGCTGACGTCGGTGACGCCAGCTGTGGTGTCGTCGCAGTCACCGAAGAAGCGGGCGAGCTTGAGGGTGACGGCTTCCGGGGCGGCCGGTTCCTCGATCTCGATGGACTCGGCTTCTTCGGTCGGCTCGGGAGCCTCCGTGGGCTCCGCGGCTGGGCCGCAGGCGGTGACCAGCAACACCGCCGCCACCAGCACACTCACTATACTGAACCTTTTGCTTTTCATCGTTATCTCCTCCAGAGCTCTGTTCTATCGGGCAACTTGTCGATTCGCCCAACTGTTTGAAATGCGGTCACAAGTCCTCTTCTGTTCTGGCGATGCGATCCACCTCCTCTGGAAAACCCGCAGTAGCCCCTGGTCCAGCCTCAACGCCGCCGGAAGCGGCCGACTGCCGTGGTCCACTAACGCTTCCACGATCCGCGCCTGAGGGAGAGCGGCCATGATGACCATCTCAGCGACCACGGCGGGATGTGGAGCTCCCCTCCGTCTCCGGCAAGGGGAGACTGTCCTATTTGCCCCCACTGCCTACCGCGATGCCGCGGATCAGTTGGCGTTGGAAGATGAGAAACAGCAGCAAGAGCGGGGCGCTGGCCAGCACACCCCGGGCCATGAGCGAACCCAATTCCGTGGCCTGGGCGAAGTTGCCCTGAAGAGATGCCAGTCCGGTGGTGATCGTAAACATCTCTTTTTCCGTGGCAGAGACCAGTGGCCAGAGGTAGTCATTCCAGGTCAGAATGAAGGTGAATATCCCCAGTGCCGTGAGCGCCGGGAGGGACATGGGCAGCATGATTTTCCAGAAGATGGTCCACCGGCTCGCACCGTCGAGCTCCGCGGCTTCCTCGATGTCTCGCGGGATGGCCTTCAAGAATTGCGTCATGATGAAGACCCCGAGCGGCGCGGCCACCCGCGGCAGGATCAGCGCAGCGTACGTGTTGTGCAGCTCAAACTGAGCGAACACCAGGAACAGGGGGATGAACATGGCCTCTTTGGGCACCATGAGCCCCGCCAACACAAAGGGAAACAGGACAGTCTTTCCCTTGAATTCGAGCCGGGCAAAGGCATAGCCAGCCATGGCACACAGCACCAGTGTCCCTACGGTCGTGACGACCGTCACGATGATGCTGTTCAAGAACCAGCGTGGTGTCAGGCCGGCCTGGAACACGCCAATATAGTTGGCCAGAGTGGGCTTGATGGGAACGAGGCTGGTGGTGATGGTCTTGAGGATCTCATTTGGCGTCAGGGACAGGGAGAACATCCAGATGATGGGCACCAACCAGATCAAGGCGGCCAGTGAAAGAACGGCGAAGAACGTGATCTTGCCGAGCCGCTTTCTCAGTTTGTAGCTTGTCCAGTCTGCGACACTCATGATCTATTCCTCCTGGGGTGAAAGGCGGAACTGGAAGAACGAGACGACGAACATTATGGCAAACAAGAAGAGGGACATTGCAGAGGCGTAGCCGAGCCGGAAATCGCGGAAGCCACTTTCATAGATGTGTTGTATGAGGACGCGGGTGGAGCCGCCCGGGCCGCCGCGTGTCATGATGTAGACCTGGCCGAAGATCTGGAACGAGGCAATGATCTGGAGCACGACCACCATCAACGTGGTGCGCTGCAATCCCGGCAGAGTGATGTGCCGAAACTGCATGAAGCGGCCGGCCCCATCGATCTCGGCGGCCTCGTAGAGTGTGGGGTCAATATCCTGCAGCCCGGCCAGGAAGAGCACCATGTTGAAGCCAACTGTCCACCATAGCGTCGTTATGACGATGGCAGGCATGGCCAGCTTTGGATCCGTCAGCCAGGGGATAGGATCTACGCCGAAGTTGGCCAAGAAGGCTGCCAGGATGCCCCGCTGCGGCTGGAGTAGGTAGCCCCAAATGAGTGTCAACACGGATACCGAAAAGACGTAGGAGGCGAAGAACGCGGTTCGATACAGCCCCAGGGAGCGGCCGCTGCCATTGAGCGCCAGGGCCATGGCCAGGCCAACCACGACGATTAAGGGAGTGGAGAGCAAAACGAATTGAACGGTATTTCCGAACGAGCTCCAGAAGACGGCGTCGTACCAGCGCCCCCCTGATTCTCCGGGATGGATCCCCAGGATGCCGGCAAACAATACCATTGCAGCAATGCTCAGCCAACGAGCGTTAGCCCTTCGCATAGACCCTCGGAGCGCAGCCCACCAGGAGAGGGGGATCGTCGCCAGGCCCACGAGGCGCCAGACCAGGAGGTGTTTCAGGTCCCAGGTTATCCCGGAGCCCCAGACCATCCGGAAGTAGTTCTTCAGGCCGATGAACTCCCTCATGTCCATGGCCAGCAAGTCCCACTTGTACAGGCTCATGTACACCGCTTGTATGACGGGATAGATGACGAAGACGGAGTAGACGACGAGGAACGGGGCCAGGAAAAGGTATGCATCAACAGTATCTCGATTTCGATCCCACCAACAACGCCACCGGGAGATCTGCAAAGGAGCCTGTGCTGCGAGGGTTTGGTCAGACATGGGGCCTCCTAGTTCTTCTGAGTCGCTGTCATGCTCTCGGCGCCAAAAGAGTCAAGTTAACCTGTAATAGTGTATCATAAGCTGAATCACTTGTCAAGGATTTCGTCTGCTTGATGTTGAATTCCCTAAAAAAGGGTGCTGGTGGCGGCCGTCCGCAGGGGGGGCGGACATGGGACTCCATCCCACCTCATGGAGCTGCTCTGAGCAGATCGATGGATACTTTCTTCCTCAGCGCGAGCCGTCTTCAGATCGAGAGAGACGGATCCCTCTCATCATAGAACGTCCAAAGAAGCTTTATCACGGTGCCAGGCGCGAATCGCTGAACCGTCATTCCAAAGACCTTGCCTTGACACCGGATTCACAGTCCTATAGAATATGTCTGGAATATTTCAGATTAAAATGGTGCACTGCGACCGGTCCTGTCCGGGACCTGCCAGGGCCCATAGTGGAGGCGACTAATGGTTGAAGAGATCACCCCCCACGGACGCACACTCCGCTTGTCGGCCGACTCATCAGATGCCAGGCGAATTCTGAAAGCGCTGGCATCGGAGCCTCGTCTGCGCATACTCGAGCTGATCAGTCACGAGTTGCTCAACGTCAGCGAGATTGCGGAGGCACTCGACGTTCCCATCTCAACCGCGACCCGAGACATTGGCATCCTGGAAGAGGCGGGCCTGCTTCGATCGGAGCTGAAACCGGCCTCGCGCGGCTTGCAGAAGGTGTGCATGCGCGTCCACGATACGATCTTGATCGAACTCCCTGCGCGAGATAGAGCGCTGGATGAGCGGGAGATCGAGATTTCGATGCCGGTGGGTGCGTACGCGGAGTGCGAGGTGGTTCCTACATGCGGCCTGACGAGTGAGACCAGCATCATTGGTCTCTTCGATGATCCCGCCTCGTTCTACGAACCAGACCGCGTTCAGGCGCAGCTAATCTGGTTCCACCAGGGATTCGTGCGATATCGGTTCCCCAATCGACTGCCGCCGCAGGTGGCCCTGGACAGCATTCGTCTCAGTCTGGAGCTCTGTTCCGAGGCACCGTTGCATCACAATGATTGGCCTTCGGATATCACAGTGTGGATCAATGGCGTCGAAATCGGCACCTGGACCAGCCCGGCTGATTTTGGTGGTCAGCGCGGGAAGTTGACGCCTGATTGGTGGCAAACCCGAAACTCACAATATGGGCTGTTGAAGGTGTGGCAAGTGAACGAAGAGGGCAGCTTCGTGGATGGCTTGGAGGTGTCCTCTGTCTGCCTGGAGGATCTGCATCTCACGGACTGGGATACCATCTCGGTGCGCATTGGCGTCAAGGAGGATGCCGAGAACGTGGGCGGCATCAACATCTTCGGGCGCCACTTCGGGAATTACGCCCAGGACATCGTGTTGTGCCTTCGCTACCACCAGCGCTAGGTGGCAGAGAGCCCGTCGCTGGCTTCGGTGAGGGCGCCGAGCTGGCTGCCGGAGACCAATTGATTGGACGGACAACGCAAAGCCGCAAAGAGAAGACTAGAAAGACCTGGCGCCCTGGCGTTGAACGCCATCAGAATCCTCGCGTCTTTGCCTCCTGGCGTCCTTGCGTTTGTCCGTTTCGTCCTCCGTCATCGCTTGCGATGCTGACAGTCAAACAAAGGAATCCGTGAATGGGGGAAGCCAGGCGTGAAGAGGCATCTGATCTTGAGGCATGGGCCGGGAGGATTTCCGTGAAGAAGATCCGCGACCAGATCTCAACAATGACCCTCGAGGAGAAAGCATCGCTCTGCTCCGGGCTGGATTTCTGGCATACCAAACCCATTGAGCGGTTCGGTATCCCGTCCATTGTTATCACTGACGGACCGCACGGGCTTCGCAAGCAAGTCGGGGATAGCGCCCAGCTTGGGCTGGAGGAAAGCGTTCCAGCGACTTGTTTTCCAACCGCGTCGGCCCTGGCTGCGACCTGGAACCGGGAACTGATCTACCGGGTGGGTGAAGCGCTGGGAGAGGAATGCCGTCAAGAGAAGGTGGGCGTGATCCTCGGTCCTGGTGCCAATATCAAACGCACCCCTCTCTGCGGGCGGAATTTCGAATACTTTTCGGAAGACCCTTTTCTCTCCGGAGAGATTGCTCGAAGCCACATCCGGGGCGTACAGAGCCAGGGTGTTGGCACTTCTCTGAAACACTACGCGGTCAACAATCAGGAATCCCGTCGAATGACCATCGACGCCATTGTCGACCCGCGTGCGCTCCATGAAATCTATCTCCGAGGGTTTGAAATCGCTGTCAAGGGGGCCCAACCCTGGACCGTGATGGGCGCTTACAACCGTGTGAACGGGACCTATTGCTGCGAACATCCGTTCCTCTTGAAGGAGACGTTGAAGGGGGACTGGGGGTACGAAGGGCTTGTCGTTACCGACTGGGGGGCAATGAACGACAAAGTGTCGGCAATGAAGGCAGGATTGACGCTGGAAATGCCGGGCACAGACAACGGCAATGATGAGGTGCTCATCGATGCTGTCCGGTCAGGAGGCCTTGATGAGGAGATCCTGGACCAAGCAGTGGAGCAAATCCTGAAGATGGTCTTCAAAGCTGAGAGGACCCTGGCGGAGGACTATGCCTATGATGGTGATGCCCACCACGCGCTGGCGCGGGAAGCTGCCCGTGAGGGGGCAGTCCTCTTGAAGAATGAGTGCAGAGCCCTGCCTCTTGAGAAGGACTGTCGGGTGGCTTTGCTGGGCGCCTTTGCCAGATCGCCCCGTTACCAGGGTGCGGGCAGTTCGACGATGAACCCCACCCGGCTCGATACCCTCTATGAAGAGATGACCAGGATTGCCGGGGAGGCGGCCATTACGTATGCGGCCGGATACCCTCTGAGAGGCGAGACGGTCGATGAAGCGCTCATCCGACAGGCGGTTGACGTGGCCGAGAACGGTGACGTGGTTGTGATCAACGCCGGATTGCCCGATATCTTTGAGGTGGAAGGTCTTGACCGGACCCATCTGCGCCTGCCGGAAAGCCATAATCGCTTGATCGAGGCTGTCACGTCCGTCCACAACCGGGTTGTCGTGGTATTAAGCAACGGATCGCCAGTTCTGATGCCCTGGGTGGACAACGTCGAGGGGATCCTGGAAGGATATCTGGGCGGGCAAGCCGGGGCAGGGGCCGTGGCGGATCTGCTGTACGGGATCGCCAATCCCAGCGGCAGACTGGCCGAGACGTTTCCGCTCCGGCTGGAGGATACCCCCGCCTATCACCATTACCCCGGGGGCCCAAGAACGGTGGCGTACCGGGAGAGCCTCTACGTCGGATACCGATTCTATGATACGGTGGGCAAGGACGTCCTCTTCCCCTTCGGTCACGGCTTGAGCTATGCCAGCTTTGAATACGGCCACCTGCAACTGAGTGAGGCGAAGATCACCAAAGAAGAACGGTTGATCGTCTCGCTGAAGGTCAAGAACGCCGGCGACCTGCCGGGGAAAGAAGTCGTCCAGCTCTATGTCGCGCCAGAAAGCCCCACTGCCTTCCGCCCCAACGCTGAGCTCAAAGGCTTCGAGAAGATATCGCTGCAACCGGGGGAGGAAAAACTTGTCTCCTTCACCCTGGGCCAGCGGGCTTTCGCCACCTACAATACCGCCGTCGAGGACTGGCACGTTGAATCCGGTGTCTACGGGATCCTGGTGGGTCGGTCTTCCCGGGATATCCGGCTGCATGGCGAGGTCGAGATCGAATCCCGCACCGGCGACGTTCCCATCCCCCAACTCGACAGGCTGCCCGCCTATGTGGATTTCCCCACGGACGGACGGATCCGGTCGTCGGATTTCGAGAAGCTGATCGGCAGACCCCTGCCGCCCAACACCGCCCGGGAAAAGGGAGAGTACACCCTCAATACCCCGATAGCGGACATGCAGGATTCCTTCGTCGGGCGCCGGCTGGCGAGAATGATGCGCAATCAGCTCCAGCAGAAGACGTCTGGAGACCCCGACAGCCCGAATGCCCGCATGATGGAGGCTGCTGTTGAGGAGGCTCCCTTGCGGTTCCTGATGATGATGGCGGATCAGCTAACCCGGGGTGTGGTGGAGGGTCTGTTGAAGATGATGAACGGTGAGTTTGTCAAGGGCCTGGTCCAGCTCTTGAAGAGCCGGCAGAGGGCCTGAATCCAGGGTCTGACGTCGAGAAGTCGGTAGGGCGCCAAATGTGGCACCACAATGCTGTAGGCACCCCAGGAGAACACGGTGCCACTTCCGGAAGGCGCCCTGACATCCTATACCCTCCCAAATGGACCTGTCCGCCCCATGCATCCAGGAGAGGACTTCAGTGCAGGAATTCCTGGGATGATCGTGGACGGGGCTGCGCCGGAATGCATGCTGGGAACACGTGTGAGGCCGGAATCCCGGTTCTGGGGTGGTGAAACGAAGAAGAGAAACGCCGTGCCTGTTTGGGCTGGCCTGAGCGAGGCCGAGGAGAGTCGTCCACACGGGTGGCGTCGGGTCAGTTCCTTCTTGCGGACCAGCGAAGGTCATCGGCTGATAGCTGACGCCCAGCACGGCCGGATGCTCAAGCCCAAAGCGCCAGATGTCCCCGATCTCGTCCTCGTTCACGCCCTGTGCAACAGTGGCGACCAGGACCACCGACATCCCTGTCTGGCCTAGACGATCGAGAGCCTGCCGCTTGATCGCTAGCAGGTCACGCCCGCGCAGCCTCCGACGCGTCGCGCAGGCCATCGAATTGGAGGTAGATCGATGGGTTGTAGCGCGTCAGTTGCTCGACGAAGTCGGGATCCTGTGCCATCCGCACCCCGTTCGTGTTCAGCATGACGTGTCGGATGTCTCGCGCTTTGGCGGCGGCCAGGATGTCGAGAATGCGTGGATGGATGGTCGGCTCGCCCCCACTGATCTGGAGGACCTCCGGCTGCCCCTCGGCCTCGACGAAGCGATCGAGGATGGCCTCCACCTGGGAAAGGCTCAGGTCATACGCCTCTGCCGACCGCTGGTGGCTCCCAGCGTCGGCGAAGCAAGTGGGACAGCGTAGGTTGCATCGGCTGGTCACTTCGATGAGGCCGACGCAGGTGTGCTGCTGATGCTCGGGGCAGAAACCGCAGTCGTGAGGGCAGTCCTGATCGACTTCTGTGGCGAAGTCACGGTGAACGGCGCCGGGTTTGTTGTACGCCGGTGCCCGTAAGGCCCAATCGCCGTCGGACAG
>Ga0207796_1000177_pt1 | contig 28024 bp, 22 predicted proteins | sample Pon1CUnioCityCA_6_FD_187274 | JGI IMG/M metagenome (GOLD analysis project Ga0207796, IMG submission 187274) | Marine sediment microbial community from Union City, CA, USA - Pond 1C Sediment 1 (SPAdes) | ecosystem: Environmental > Aquatic > Marine > Intertidal zone > Salt pond sediment ... | reverse complement strand
CGTGAGACTCCCAACGGCGGCGGTCTTTCCCGAAAAACGATCCTCTTTGAAATCGATCAAAGCCTTGAACGTCTCAAGACAGATTACATCGACCTGTACATCATCCACCGCTGGGATTATGAAACCCCTATTGAAGAGACCATGGCAGCGCTGCACGATATCGTCAAAGCCGGCAAAGTAAGATATCTCGGCGCTTCCGCTATGTATGCCTGGCAGTTCCAGAAAGCACTGCATGTCGCGGAAAATCACGGCTGGACTCGCTTCAACTCGATGCAGAACCACTACAATCTCATTTACCGGGAAGAAGAACGCGAGATGATGCCGCTTTGCATTGAAGAAAAAATTGCCGTAACCCCTTACAGCCCTTTGGCTTCTGGAAGGCTGGCAAGGGATTTATCGAAGACGACAAAACGCTATGAAACAGATCAGATCGCCAAAGGGAAATATGATTCCACAGCCGATGCTGATCAAGAAATCATCAAACGGGTTGCCGAAGTCTCAGAAAAGCACAAGGTGTCAAGGGCACAGGTCTCACTAGCCTGGCTGCTGCATAAAGCGCCGGTTGTGGCTCCCATCATCGGGGCAACCAAAATCTCACATCTTGAGAGCGCAGTCGCAGCACTGGATGTTAAGTTGACAAAGGAAGATATTGCTTATTTGGAGGAACCCTATGTGCCGCATCCCATCGTGGGATTAATACCCTATGGAAACCAGTAAACCAGTCCTTGGAAATTCTTGACAATATTCAATTGATCAAGACATAAAAGCATGCCAAAGATTATGAGCGGACCCTCTTGAGTGGCATGTATGATTTGAATTGAGAACGAAAGGAGCAGCAGTAATTACGCTTGCCAAAATCTCAAAAAAATGTGCAAGTCCCGAGTGCAGACACACTAGCCAAGCTTCTGCCGAATGAGCCTGACTTCTTCCTGAGGATCAGCAAAACGAAAACAGTTTATCTTGAATGGTGGGGCAACGCGCTCCTGGTTGAAGTATCTCCTGAGGAAACCACGTTCACAGAAGAACCCAATTTGCCCATCCGCATCATCTGACTCAATAATCATGACGCCGTTGGAATGGATCGTACCAACGGCGCATGTGTTTCTATTCAACATTGCAAAATATATTCAAATCTCAATAGCCTTGAAAAGAATGAATGTGAACAACAAAATACATCTGTCTGCATTATCAATAGCTAACTAGCATCCGCTTTGTCTGATAAAATCAATGTTAACAATTACCATTCCGAATAGGAGTAAAAAATGGAAAAAACTGAAGAGATTATCTCATTTCTGATAAATGTTCCCTTATTCCGGGGATTGAATAATCGCCAGCTAGAACAAATCGCCAGTCGTTTTAGGTCTATAACTTACCAGCCCAATCAAGAGATCGTTACACAAGGAGTGAGCGGCTTTGGGATGTTCATAATCATTGATGGGCATGCAGAAGTAGTCCTGGAACAATCTGATGGCAGCAAGACTATCGTTAATGAATTTGGTCCCACTGATTTCTTTGGTGAGGTGACCATGTTGGATAGTGGACCGCGCACTGCGGCTGTCATCGCCACCGAAAAAACCAAATGTTTGATTCTCAGCCGCGTAGAGTTCATCTCTCTGCTGCACAATGATGCTGAGATGGCGACAGAAATTGCTATCGCGCTTGCTAAGCGCCTGCGCCGGGTATTAACCACGCTCTAATACTACCAATCGTTGTGCAATATTTCACGCCATACCATGCAGCAGAATTCCCTCTTATGTGTGGCATTTCATAGCTAACACACCCATTTGGCTGACCATCCTTGTGACATCCGTGGCTGGTTTCAGGATTAGGGGCAATTCCAAGGATCCATACACTGGTAGCGCAGTTTGTGGTACCCAAGCACCTGTTGTGTGTAACCGTCGGTGCGATTTGCTTCTTCCAGATGGTCCGAAGCTCTGTTGCACCAGCCATTTTAGGTTTCGTGCAAAACAGAGCACCAGATTTACCAAGCGGTTTAAAGTTGGTTTTCCTATTGGGTGCAGAAACAATGCTTGCTGCCTTGCTTCAGATTTTTATCTATTGCTTAAATACCTATGGATTGAGAAATATTTTGGCGTTACCGCAGGATCAAAGACACGCTGGACCATAACATCCACCCATAACAAAGCCCCGACGCTTGTGCCGGGGCTTTGCAGTTTGATAGATTAGACTAAATTTTAGAGCCAGCCTCGCAGGGTCATCGCCTTCACCACGCTATTGATAGCCACCATATAGGCGGCATCACGCATGAATACGCCTTGAGATTGGGACATCTCATACACCCCTTCAAAAGCCTGGGTCATCTTGTCATCCAACTTTTCAAGGACCTCTTTCTTGGTCCAATAGAAGTTCATATCATTCTGCACACCCTCAAAGTAGGATGTGGTCACACCGCCGGCATTGCACAGGAAATCAGGGATCACAAAGATTTCCCTTGCCTTTAGAACCTCATCAGCTTCGGGTGTGGTGGGACCATTAGCGCCTTCTGCTAATACCTTCACCCGCTCATGGATACTGCCCACATTCTCTGCGTTGATCTGGCCTTCCAAGGCAGCCGGGATGAGCACATCGGCTTCCTTGGTGAGCCATTCACTGCCTGGATCGATCGTATAACCGGCTGCGACGGCTTGATCCTTTTCAATCGAACCATACTGATCAGTGATGCCCTTTAGGAAATCGGGGTCAATGCCATCCGCTTTGCTAAAGGTATAAGCCTGACGATCATCGCGATCCCAACAGCTCACGCAGACCACCTTGCCGCCCAATTGTTCAATAAATCCCTTGGCAGCATACTGCGCCACATTGCCAAAACCCTGGATGGCTGCTATAGATTGCTTTGAATCGAGATTCAAGCGCTGCATGGCTTCACGCACGGTATAAATCACACCAAAACCCGTCGCCTCCGTACGTCCCAAGGAACCACCGCCGCCGACTGGCTTACCCGTGATCACACCGGGAGTGTATTTTCCCGTGATACGCGAATATTCATCCATCATCCAGCCCATCATCTGGGGGGTACTGCCGACATCCGGTGCCGGTACGTCCTGCCGTGGGCCAATCACCCGCCACAAATTACGGATGAAAGCCCGACACAAGCGCTCTTTCTCATCAACGGAAAGGGTTGCCGGGTCGAGGACGATGCCGCCCTTGCCACCGCCCAAGGGGATATCCGCCACAGCACATTTCCAGGTCATCCACATCGCCAGGGCACGAACCGTATCGATCGTCTCTGCCGGGTGGAAGCGCAAGCCGCCCTTATTCGGCCCGCGGGCATCGTTATGCTGCACGCGAAAGCCCTGAAATACGCGCGTGCTGCCATCATCCATACGGATTGGGATCCGCAGATGAAATTCACGCATTGGCCAGCGCAATATCTCCCTGACCTGGTGATCCAGGCCTAATAAGTCAGCCACATGGTCAAATTGCTGTTGAGCCATTGCAAATGCGTTGGTTGTTCCTGCCATAATCTCTCCTATTTAATTTGGTTTGGTGAGGTCAAAAAAATCATCGCGATCACACCAAGTATTGAGGGGGTGTGAATTTAAACAAAAATAAGCGGGCATCTCGGTTTTGCACCCGCACTTGTCCTCGCTCAGTTGTGGCTGAATGAAGAACATGCCCACTCCATCATCGTTGTGATCCCCTTAACAATAGTCGAGAATCAGTTTTGCGTCAATATGAACAGGGTAAAAAACCCTCATGACATTCATCACAAGATTTCCGTTGATAGTACGTTGATTTATATTAGGGTTTCCTCCTGGCATCAGGTACGATGAAATCAGCCCAGATTCTCCGAATTTGGAACTTTAATCGCGCCATTTGCGTCTAATAATCGAAAGCAACTAAATTTATCGATTTGGAGGATCAATCAAATGAACAAAAAAATCAGTCTTATTCTTATCAGCCTGTTCCTCATAGGCCTATTAGCGGCTTGCAGCCCTGCAGCCTCACCCTCAAGCTCAGAAGCAGTGCGTTCGATGAACGTCAGCGGCACCGGAAGAGTCAATGTTGTACCGGACATGGCGACCATCAACATTGGTGTGCGTACCGAAGCTGAAAACGTCACGGAAGCCCTGGATGGCAATACAGCCCAAGCCAACGCCATCTCAAGTGTCTTACAGGATTTGGGCGTTGCAGAAGAGGATATTCAAACGTCAAACTTCAATGTCTATCCTTCTGAGCGCTATGACCCGATGACTGGACAATCACAGGGTCAATACTTCGTGGTCGAAAATACTGTCAATGTCATCGTACGGGACCTTTCCGGCCTGGGTGAAGTCCTCTCAGCAGTCGTTGAGGCAGGTGCCAATAATATCTACGGCATCACCTTCGATGTCGAAGATCGTGAAGCCGCCGTAGCTGAAGCCAGACAGTTGGCGATTGAAGATGCAAAAGCCAAAGCAGAGGCAATTGCAGCCGATGCCGACGTGCAACTGGGTGATTTACTCAATATCAGCGTCTCAAGCGGCAGCGCACCCATCACATACTTTGACGCAAAAGGCGGAGCCTACGCCGAGGCGGCAGTTCCGATCGCTGCTGGCACCCTCTCCATTGTGATCGAGTGCAACCTGAGCTATGAAATCCAGTAAATCAACCGATACTTATCACTAATCTTGAGACGCTTCTTAATGAGAAGCGTCTCAAATCATCTCATCATAAAGAATATTTGTAAGGAGGATATTCATGAAAAAAAACCTCTTAACAATCATCTCAGTCACCGTTTTAGCAGGATTAATCACCGGCTGTGCTTCCCTGTCGCCAGGCGAAAAGCCAACCCGCACGATGAACGTCAGCGGTACTGGAAGAGTTGATCTGCAACCTGATATCGCCAGGGTCAACATAGGCGTACGCTCACAATCCGCCGAGGTTGTGGATGCCTTTGAGCGTAACAATGCCGATGCTGAGTCTGTGATTCAAACCCTCGTGGATATGGGCATCGATCGCAGTGATATCCAAACCCGTAATTTCAGCATCTACCAACAACAAGACCAGGTCCGTCCTATGGTAGAAGGTGAAAACGGGGGTCAGGAAACCCAAACCACCTATGTAGTTGAAAATACCGTTTCGGTCACTGTTCGCCAGTTAGACACTTTAGGTGAAGTCCTCTCAGCCGTGATTGCTGAGGGAGCAAACACCATCCATGGCGTCGCATTTGATATTGAAGACCGTGATGAGGCTGAAGCGGAAGCCAGGCAATTGGCAATCCAAGACGCCCAGGAAAAAGCGCAGGCGATTGCCAAGGAAGCCGGCGTCAGCTTGGGGCAGATCCGAACGATTAATATCAGCCAGGGTGGCGGTGTCCCAATCGAGCGAGCGGCTGCCATGGAGCAGCCCCAGGGCGGGAGCGTCCCCATTTCCGGCGGCAGCCTGACCGTACAGGTGACGGCTAATCTCAGCTATGAAATAGAAAATTAAGATATGCTTCTCTAAGAAATACTAAATTTAAATTTTATACCCCACCAGGATTTTCATCCTTGGTGGGGTATCGATTATTAAAATATCCCAAATAAATAATTGCTCAAAAAGACATCTTATCTCCACATTGCGTTGCCACTAAATAACCTCAATAGTCCCTTTATCCACGCTACTCGTGGACAGGAAACCCTGGACGATCATTCTATTGATAGCGCTGATGTCTGCAGCGCGAAGACACCAATAATCAAACTACCTATTCAAAGTTATGCATTTATTCTGATGAGATTATGAATTAAACCTCCTACATTGGGCAGTCATCGATCTGGGAAAGGTTGATCTTTATAAGATTAACCAGTGAGATTATTTAACTTTCTATTAATTATTTTGATGCTTATTATGAGACTTGTTTTGATATAATAGAGATATCTTTTTCCAGTTTCAACATTACGAACTGCTGTTCAGATGGGTAAGTGGTCAAACTGTGAATGAAAAACCACGTTTAATCATTGGTGTGCTTCTCATCACTTTGTTCTTGAGTGGACTAGCTTGCAGATTTTCCTTTTCTGCTGATGAGAACAAGGCCAACCCCGAAACAATCCCCCTAGAAGACACTGCAACCCAGGAACTCTCTCCAACAAAGACAGCGGTCTCCACAGCCACAGAAATCGTGCCGAATTTCCTGAACCAATGGGCTGTATCAGCAGTTGACAGAAAGGCATCACCAAATTCAGCTTTCGCTGTTGGCGAGCCTGATGCAGAGGGTTGTGAATTATCCCCCCCTGACTCAAGCTGGCAGTACCTTTCCGAATTTGATGATCCCGAACCCGATACTATCCCAGCAGAGTATTTGCAATTATTCTATGCGGACCCGGTTATACCAAACCAGGTCAATATTCACCTTGCCTACCAGCATCTGGCAATAGTCCGGGTATCGCTGATCGATTTATCCGGAGAACCGCATACGATTTATGAGGATGCGCCAACCATTCTCGAGGAATGTCCCTTCATCCTCAGTGTTGAAGAGATAGCCATTAATGACCCGGTCTATGCGATTAGGATCGATTTAGACACCCTTGCCCCAGAGGAAGAAAGCCAGATCACTGCCATTGATGCGGTTGAGCTAATCGGGAGCCTTCTATCCACATCGATCCCCACACCCAATCCAACCCCCTACCTCACCCTCAGCAGTTTGGGGTTTAATGCATCTGAAGTCCAGGAAGGTTTTTTTTATTTCACAATCACCGATCGAAACACAGGTGAAACCCTCACAACCACGGAATGTGATATTTTCAGCCATAATTTGACCGATACCGATCGCAACATTCGTCTCTTTAGCTGCGAAGACGAAACAGAAATTTGGCTCTACCTCCCAATAACACTGGAACCCGGCTCCGTCCCCCTTAACTCTTTTCCCAACAGTCCTACAGCCAAACTTTTATATCAAGGCACCTATATTCCTGCAATGGAGGGAGAGGTATGGATTGACCTGGTCAGCGACGCCACCATCACCGGCGTATTAGAATTTTCAGGTTTTGATCCCAATAATAATGTTGATTTCTACGGTATCACCGCTGTATTTAATCAAATTCCATTCAAAGAAGAAGTCCCCAGCCAGCCCGGAGAAATGATCATCCAGTGGGCAGAGGATGTCAGGGTCAGCAGCGAATTGTCCACTGAATATGAAGCAACCCAAGTGCTAGGACCTTCAGACACCTGGGAAAATTGTGCAACAGCCAGCACCGCCTGGCGGCCAGCTCCATCCAACCGGCAGGAATGGATTGAGTTTTACTTTCAAAGGCCTGTCCAACCAACTTCTCTGAATATTTTATTCACTGGCAGCCCCGAATCTGTTGTTGCTGTCAATTTATTGTCAGATACCGATTACACGCCGCTTGATCTAACCAAATCAAGGGTTTTAGAAGGCTGCCCAACTGCGTTAACCTTTGATCCTATCAGCGAAATTAATCAACCGATGATTGGTGTGCAAATCATCTTTGCATCGACCGATACCCCGATGCCTCTCGGGGTCGATGCGGTGCAAATGATCGGTGTGATATTGGAGTAAGCATTTTATTGGGAACTGTGATTTCAAAAAGTCCTTCGACTTGAGAAGTCATTGACTAAAACAATCGTACTTAATCATCGAAAGGAGAAGTTTGTCATGAAAAATAAAACCATTATCATCTTGTTGTTCGTCCTCTTTCCCCTCGTGGTAAGCCTGGCCTGTACCTGTGGCTTATTACCCATCGGCAGGGATAAGGGGGAAGAGGCAGAAGAAGCTGTCATTATCGTCACAGAAGAAGTTGTTCAAGAAGAAGTCACTGAAAATATCCCAACCGTTGAGGAAATTGAACCCATAGAAACTGAAGAAACGATTGAGCCAACCGAAGATGAAATGGTAGTTTTGTCACCGGAGGACTATCTGATAAGAGAAAAAGATAACTGGGCAACTATTGAGGATGGATTCTTTGTGGCGTTCGAACTAACCAACCAGACACAGGATTTGATCCTGACTGGGGTTGAGTATGAAATAAAACTTTTGGATTCAAACGGTGAGGAAATTGACACAGATTGGTATACTTTTCCCTATGTTTTCCCTCAGCAAACCACAGGCGTATTTTACCAATCCTCTCTGAGTGATGAGGATCCACCCATTGAAACAATCGAAATTACTCACAGCTTTGAGGACAGTATGGATGCAGCAGATTATCCGAATCCCTTGAGTGCAGAAAATATAAAAATTTGGGAAGGCAACGTTTGGCCAATTGTGACCGGGGTTGTCAAAAATGCCGATTCAAAGATTTATACGGATATTCGCGCCAGTATCCTCTGCTACAATCAAGCAGGTGAGATTATTGGTGGAGGTTATGAATATACGGATTTTGTCCTAGGTGAAGATCAAATCGGCTTTCATACCTATATCGATACCTACGATGAAGTTGATACTATGGAAGTTTTCCCAATGCTCACATATTCCTCATATGAATATGAGGATACTGAAGAATACCGGGGAAGGCTTTCCATTGTTGATAAGAATTTTTATATGAGCACCATGGATTACCTGTACGGTGGGGCAATCATCCAAAACAATCTAGAGGACGAATTCATAAAAGATGCCATTATGGTCGTCACGTATTATGATAGTGATGGCTATGTCACAGGTTTTGGTAGTCAGTATATCGACTATATCTGTCCTGGAGAAAGCCTGGGTGTTTCACCAATTCTAACATCCCAACCAAAAGGTGCAACTTCTGCTGGCTATGATATTTATCTTTTTCCTGGTGAACTCGCTGAGGATTTTGAGCTAACAGAAAATATCTTCCAGACAAATGCCACTGAATTGATAGGTGATTACAACGACGAGGTGAAAATCAATTTCACTAACACCTATTCCAAACAAGTTACCGATGTTGATATTTATGTCCTGGTCTACGATTCCAATGGTGTGATTATCGGTGGTGGGAACTCCTATTACGATGAGCCCATTCCAGCTGGTGGTTCAGCAGAATATGAAGTTTATGTGAGTTATAACGATGATTATTCTGTTGCAGAAATAGAAGCCTGGGTGGTCCCAAGCTACTGGACATCTTTTGAATAAGGATGGACAACCTTAGCGGTCGTACTTTATTCATTGCAGCAATTGATCAAATATTTGCAAAACGCCTGGCGTTTTCCACGCCAGGCGTCAAAATCCACTTCTCCCTCAGCACTAATCGGGATGGAGGCTAGATACCCACCGGTAAACCCTTGAACTGGCTGGTGTAAAGATTGTAGTAGAAGCCTTTTTGCTGCAGCAGGTCTTCATGAGTTCCTCGTTCAATTAACTGCCCTTCGTTTATCACCAGGATTTGATCTGCATTGCGGATCGTGCTGAGGCGGTGGGCAATCACAAAGGAGGTGCGCCCCTCCATCAGCTTGAGCAGGGCTTTTTGTATCTCGACTTCAGTGCGGGTATCCACACTGCTGGTGGCTTCATCCAGGATCAATATCGAGGGGTCCGCCAGGATCGCGCGTGCGATCGATAATAACTGCCGCTGACCCTGGCTCAGGTTACTGCCGCGCTCCGACAACTCCGTTTGATAGCCTTCCGGGAGATGCCGGATGAAATCATGCGCATTGGAAAGCTTGGCAGCCTCCATCACCTCTTCATCGCTTGCTTCCAAGCGTCCATAGCGAATATTTTCCATGACAGTATCCGCAAAAAGAAAGGTATCTTGCAGGACAATCCCCAATTTTTTACGCAGGTCATCTTGCTGAATCCCCTGGAGATCATTGCCATCGATCAGAATTCTCCCTGAATCAACATCGTAAAACCGGCTCAGTAGGTTAATGATGGTTGTTTTTCCTGCACCTGTCGGTCCTACCAATGCAATGGTTTTTCCAGGTTTTGCCTCGAGGTTGATGTTTTTCAACACCGGCAGATTCTCTGAATAACCAAATGACACATCATCAAAGTGGACTTTTCCGTCGATTTTCTCCAACGAAATGGCATCAGGGCGGTCAATAATCTCAGGTGTTGTGTCCAGAACCTCAAAAATACGTTCTGCGCCAGCCAAAGCCGCCATCATGCTGTTGAAAAGGTTAGAAATCTGCATCACCGGTCGACCAAAGCGACGGGTGTATTCAGCAAAGCTGGCGATCATGCCAATGGTGACCCCACCCAATCCCTGGATGTGAAGGTAAGCGCCAACCCCGACCACCACAATGACATCAAGGTTATTGAGCATGCCAGTGATAGGCGGCATCAACCCGGCTAAGATATTGGCTTTGACCCCGGCATCTCGAACGCTCTGGTTCAATTTATCAAATACTGAGAGGGACCGTCCTTGCTGCCCATAGGCGATGACCACGCGCTGACCGCTCAGGTCTTCTTCCATCAAGCTGTTCAGCTCCCCCAGGGATTTTTGCAATTTCTGGAAGGCAGGACGGCTGTATTTCATAATGAGGAAAGTCACCAGGAAAGTGAGTGGAATAACCGTCAACGCAGCAAGGGTCAGGCTCAGGCTCAGGGCAAACATGATGATTAAGACGCCAATCAGGGAGGTGACGCTCTGAAAGAAAGCGACCAGGTTCTGAGAAAGAAGCCGGTTGATGGCATCCATGTCATTGGTCAGACGGCTCAGAAGGTCACCGGCTGTTTGCCGGTCATAATAACCAATCGAAAGCTTCTGCATATGGTCAAAGAGGTCCTGGCGCATGTTCCGCATAGCCTTTTGAGCGGTATCCGCCATGATCCGGCCGTAAATAATGCTGAAAATCCATGTCAGGAGATAATTGCCAAGAAGAATCAGGACCATCCTGACCAATTCCGCGGCGTCAAATTGGAGAAGCGCACGATCGATGGTCAATCCCAGCAAATAGGGTCCCAACGTGTTCAAAGCGGTGCTTAGGAGCACAAAAAAGACAACCACGCCCAGTTGTAACCTGTAAGGTTTGAGATAGGAAAAAAGCCGCTTGAGGCCCTGGATCGGTTTCTGTGCTTTAGCGGTTCGTTGTTCGATAGATCCTCGTCTATGCATTTTGCACCTCTACAAAGGGTAAGGTTTCGATTTTCTCAGCGCCATCTCCTAATTGTGAGTGGTAAATGGCCTGGTAAATCGGGCTGCTCGCAATCAATTCTTGGTGTGTTCCCTGGGCTGCGAGCCGACCCTTTTCAAGCACAATGATCCGGTCTGCCCGCAGAACCGTGCTGATCCTTTGGGCAACAACAAAACTTGTCCGGCCATTCATGAGCTCCTGCAAGGCGGCTTGTATCTCTGCTTCGGTTTCAACATCGACAGCGCTGGTGCTGTCATCCAGGATCAGGATGCGCGGGTTGACACATAAAGCACGGGCGATCGCCAGGCGCTGTTTTTGGCCTCCCGAAAAATTCGCCCCACGTTGTTCAACCTTCGCTTGATAGCCATCTTCTTTTTCCATGATGAAGGCATGGGCTTGGGCAGCCTTGGCTGCAGCAATCACCTCTTCATCTGTTGCTTCTGGCCGGCCGAAACGGATGTTTTCGGCAACAGTCCCGCTGAATAAAATGGCGTTTTGCAGTGCTACGGCAATATTCCGCCGCAACTCGTCCTGGCTGATCTCTCGAACATCCACGCCATCAATCAAGACACGCCCCTGTGTTGGGTCATAGAAACGCGGGATCAAATTGACCAGGCTTGTCTTGCCCGACCCTGTTGCGCCTAAGATCGCAACCTCCTCCCCAGGAAAAGCTGTAAAACTCACCTCCTGCAAAACAGGGATGTGTTCATTCTCATGCCCATCATAGTCCATGCTGACCGCTTCAAAAGTTACCTGGCCGGCTGTGATATGCTCTGAAGTATTCTCGGGGTATACAATTGTGGGCTGTGTTTCGATTACTTCAGAAATACGTTCCATGGATGCCATCGCCGAAAAATACTGAGGAAGAATCATCGCCAACAGGATGAGGGGGAACATGGTCATAAAGAGGTAATTCGAAAAAGCAACAATTTGCCCGGTGGTTAACACGCCATCCAGCACCATGTTCCCACCAAACCAGAGCAAAATAACGATGCCGAGATTGAGAACCAAAATCATGGTGGGTAGTAAGAAAGACATCAGACGACCAACTTCAATGCCTTTTTGTGTCAGGTCTTCATTCCTTTGGGAAAAACGCCCTCGTTCATAATCCGAACGAACGAAAGACCGAACCAGTCGAACGCCGGCAATATTTTCATGCAGGACGATGTTGACCTTTTCTAAACGCTTTTGAACCTCCTGGAAAAGCTTGCGCGCCCGTTTGCTGAAGATCAGCGTCAGGATCAGGACCATTGGGAGCAGAACCGCCAGGATTAAAGCCAAGCGCTGGCTGGTAGACACCAGCAAGATGAGGCTGCCAATCAACATCAACGGTGCACGAAAGGCAATTCGCATGGTCATCTGTACAGCCATCTGGACGGTGTTGACATCGCTGGTTAACCGAACCAAGAGTTCCCCCGTTTGTAAGTGGTCAAAGTTGGCAAATGAGAAATGTTGGATCTTGCTGAAAACCTTCTCCCTTAAATCCGCAGAAAAACTCTGGGAGACCTTCATGGATAAGAGCGTATTGACAAAAGCCAGCCCCATGCTTAAAAAGACCAGACCGATCATCATGAGAGAGGAACGGAGGACAATGTCAATATCTTGCTGGGCAATACCCTGGTCAATAATCACCTGCACCTGCCTGGGCACCAGAAGGTCTGTGATAGATAAAAAGGACATGGCAGCAATGGCAATCAGCACTTGCAGCCTATAAGGTTTAAGAAATCTCAAAATTTTGCGAATATTACTCAATGGTTAACTCCTTGTTCAAACGCCTGCAATGAAAAGCTACTTATAGCGGTTGTCATAGGCTTCAATGTTGTCAATAACCCGCTTTAATCCGGCTTTGAGCAGTTTAACTTCGTTGTCATCAAAACCAGCCAGCATGGCAACCTCCATTTCAAACATCGACTGGCGTAACTCGTCCAAAAGCCCCCGTCCCTTATCCGTGAGGTAAGCACGACTGAGCCGTTCATCCTCTGGGTCCCCTCTCCGGATAACCAGACCAGCTTTTTCCATCCGCTTCACTTTATTGGTAACTGAAGCAGGTGTGATCTCCAGGAAGCCAGCCAGCTCGGAATTAGACATGCCATCTTTTTGATGCAACGCAAAAAGCACAGGGGGCTGCCCGCGGTGTAACCCGTGATTTTGCATCTCACAACGGATCAAGTTCCGATGGGCATGCGCCAAACGCACAAGCTGAAATCCTAAAGAGCTAAAAACCATTCGTTCCATATGACAACATCCTATAATTAGCATTCAAATTATTAGCTGGCTAAATATATCGGAAAGTTTCAAGCATGTCAATGCCAATTAAGCGCCTTAAATATCCCTTAACATTTCCGGAATTCTTAATGCAAAAAAATAAATGAAAGGAAGATAGTGATTTAAAGGATTAGGTATGTTAAAACATCCCAAAAAATATAAATCCTGGATGTTAAGACATTCATCCAGGATTTTATTATTCAATTTGTTATTTGCTTTTATTGGATGGGATTATTGGCTGCCCAATCATCCCCCAGCACCACGACCAGGTCCTGACTGGCGTTCAAATCATAACTATCATAAACGCTAGTTGAGGTGACACCCATCGTCTCAGCCAGCCATTTAAGCGCATAAGGCGTCCCACTGTAAACATAAATTTGTGTGTTGATAGCATAATCCGTGTTGGACTGCTCAATAACGTTGAAACCACGCTCTCGCAGCCAGGCAGCGGTTGTTTCAGCCAGACCTCCCATAGAGGACCCATTGTAAACCACCACGCGCGCCCCTTCTTCTGCGACCAGGTCCAGCAAATCCCCTTCTGCTACCGGGCCTAATGCTGCCCCTTCACCGAAGACTTCATCACGTAATAATCGGATTTTATCCGGTACGGGCTTCAAGATGTCCAGGCCATCTGACGATTTTCCCAGGGTAACGTACTCATTGCTGATAACCACCTGGTCGATTTCATTACGATCGACATCCAAGGCTGACCAGCCCAATTTAACAGCTTCATTCAGGCTCATATTGGTATTGATCCCACTGGCTAAATCGTTATAAATTTCTGGCGACCGTGCCACCAGCTTGGGCATCATGTCAAATTCAAGGATGCGGTCGCGCACAGCCATGATCAAGTTTTGCTGTCGTTGTGCCCGGTCAAAATCGCCCCCCTCCGTTTTCCTGGCACGCACGTAAGCCAAGGCATAGTCACCCGGCAGTGTGATCACACCCGGTTCAATAGTCACTGTATTCCACTTTCCAAGGCGATCTAACACCATGGGCTCATCAAAGGTCAGGCGAACGCCTTCAATGTGATCGATGAAGTCAATAAATGCCTGAAAGTCAATCTGGGCATAATACTGGATAGGCACCCCCAGCAATTCCTCAACGGTCCTAGCTGCCAGCCCGGGTCCGCCGCCCGGAAGATTATAGACCTCGCCCAGGTAATAGGCGGTATTGATCTTGCCATATTCAAAACCAGGAATACTCACCCATAAATCGCGGGGAATGGAGATCATCCCCGCGGTTTTGTTCAGGGGGTCAAGGGTGAAAACAATCATCGTATCGGTTCTGGGCGTTTCTCCCGCTTCCCAATCGCGATAGTCCAAGCCCATCACCAAAATATTGACACGAGTAACCCCATCCCAGGGCTCGGGCGTGGGCAGCGCCGCCAATGGGATTTCTGTCGGTGCTGGCGTGCCTTCCACCTCATCGCCATCCAGGTCAACAGAATTATTAGCAACAGGGTCGCCGCGCAAGGAAAATGTCTCATTGGTAGCGACAAGTTGGCGTGTCAGTCGAAAGCCAAAGAACGCGGCGACCAGCGCCAAGAGGATCATGCCCCCTAAGAGGACCTGAGTCAGGCGGTCCTTTGGAAATTGTTTTATTATTTTCTTAAATACTGGCATTATTTAACCATTTCATCAGAACAGGCATTAAAAACAGCCTTTAATCATACCTATAAGGTCTTACTTTGTGAACTGAATAGGAATTTAATCCATCGGGGGCGGCGGAACCGGCAAATCTTCCTTGTCCGTATCACGCCATTTGTCACCTTCGTCGATCAACATCACCGGAATGTCATCGACAATAGGATATTTTCGATCACAATCCTGGCAAATCAGCCAGCTTTCTTTATAATACTCGAGCAAGCCATCTCTTTCCTGAACACAGTTCGGGCAGCGAAGCATGTCAAGTAACTCTTTGTTGACCATCGAACCTCCAAGTTAAGTGCTCAAACACAAAATCCTGAGCTAATTAATTTTTCTATAATTTTACGTTCTAAAAATCAAGAGCCGAAACCATACACGATCAAACGCGTTTATTTTACCATAACCAGATTATTCATCTTCTTGCTCAGGGAGCTCTGTGCCAGGGCCATATTCCCAAACCTCTTGCCAGGGTTGAAATTTCGTATAAAAAGAATCGGAAAAATAAACGCTATCACCCTTATAAACCGTGCGTGTGACGGTGATTTCAGCACCCTCCGCCGCATAATCCACTTTTTCTAATTCACCCGTTTCCAGATCCGGGTTTTCTCGATAAAGGGGTTCAGGGGCAGGGATCACATTGGTCGGGCCCGTTGTCTCCCAATTGACCGTTCGACCGTCACTAGTTGAATAAAATTTCCACGTCAGTGAATCATAATTCCCCATATAAGTTTCCATTAATAACCAATGCTCTGTATCGTTGGTAAATTTCAAATCCACAATCGGCACATAAACTGTGGCATCCAGGCCCGCCAAATTAGGATCCTTGGTGCCATCCCGACGCATTTCATAATATCCCACACGATAAGCGTGGGCATGACGTTCTTCGATTGGAAACCCAGCAAAAAATGCCGCACGGAATAGCGTCGTACTCACCTGGCAGACACCACCGCCAACCCCCTGGATGGTCTGATCACCATAAATAATCAAGGCTTCTGCATAGCCGTTCTCAAGGCTGACATTGCCTAGGGCATCAGCCATTGAAAAAGTGGTCCCCGGCGGAATTAACAAGCCATGGAATTGGGCTGAGGCTGTTTCAATATTTTGAACCCGTGCCGCATCCGAACCATAAAAGTAGGAAGTCTCCTGGTGAACCAGTTCTGTGATTCCTAATTCCTCGCCAGTGCTGTCATCTGTCACAGCCGGGTTGACAACGGCAAATTGCAAAGGAATTTCGTGCGCCCCAGCCTTTAATCGTTCATTGATGATGGATGTGCTGGTGTCAATATCCAATTGACGCCCAATCACAGCCGGCTCAAGAAGGTCTAGCTGGCGGGTGTCATCATTAAAAATAAAACGAGCATTCACTGAGGAGATGGACAGGCTCGGTGCCAGGCTGTTCAAAAAGACGCTGAACGCCTCAGTGTTTACATCAATTTGGTAGCCGTCATTCCCAGTATCAATTTCTTCCACCCGTCGAACGGCCAACATTGCAGCCAATTCCTCGGGGGAAATGCTCCAGTTTGATCCTCCATCAGCAGGATCGACTAAAACCAGTGGTTCACTGAGGATTTCCCTTGCCAGCTCAGCTTGATTCCCTACTTCCATAATCGTCGGCGGAGTCTCTTGGACGACCAGTGGGATTTCTCCATTTTGCAGGTTTTCAAGATAAGGCTTGAGTAAAGAGAGCGTGGTCTGAACATCCACCTCAAGACCGACCTGGCCGCTCTTGACAACCACCTCAGCATTCTCCAGCGCCAGAGAAGCTTCCTGAACGGGTTGATCAATTTCAGCGGCGATAGATTGAATGAAAGTCAGGGCCAGGCGCTCATCAAAATAAGCGACCGGGGAAAGGTGAATGCCTGTGAACCAGGCACGTCCTTTTTCAACCAGATTTTGCGGCAGCCACCCCTTCCTGCCGGTGTTGTATGCTTCCTGCGCGCTGAAGGTCGGGTCCACAAGGAACCCAAGGTCAATGGGTTTTGCCTCCCATGTCTGGTCATTATATGTAAACGTCAGCATCCCTTCATAGGTATAGGATAAAGCAGTCTGTAACGCCTGGCTGGCTTCATCCAGGGTCATCCCGGAAAGGTTCTGCCCATGGACAACCACGCCCTGGTAAATTCGATCGGCATAGACCACTTCGTACCCGATGAGAAGCATCGCCAACAACATAACGAAAACAGCCGCGCTAAGCGGAATAGCCAGAAAGAGCTGCAACAACACTTTCTTTTCGGTTTTGGAGGTTAATTTCTCTTTCATAGATGTTCCGGATTATACTTCATAGACCTTAAAACAAACGAAGGAATTAGCACATGCCATTATTAGACGTTTACAGTGCATAAATTGTTCCAAGATCCATTAACGGTACTTGCTGATTTCGTTTCTTGATTATAACAATTCACCGTATAATTAACAGACGATAACCGGTCAAGCATTCAAAGAAAATCTGATGTCCTTATCAATCATTATCCTGATCATCATCATCATTGCCTCACTGATATTATTCTCTATTGAGACATTACCAGCAGAGGTGATCGCCCTGGGCGTCATGCTCTCACTGATTCTAACGGGCATCCTTCCCCCAGCCCAGGCCTTTCAAGGCTTTGGCAGCGATACCGCCATCATGATCCTTGGCTTGTTGATATTAACTGCGGCGTTGGTTCGTACCGGTATCATCCAGAAAATCTCCCGCCAGATCCTCAAAACGGTTGGGGACAGCAAAACCCGCCTTTACTGGGTCATCATGGGATCCGCGGGCATCCTGAGCGCGTTTATGTCCAATACAGCAACTTCAGCTTTCTTCACACCCATGACGATCGGTCTTTCCCGGAAATTTAAGATCCCTCCATCCAAACTTCTCATGTCCCTAGCCTTCGCCGCCATCCTGGCCAGCTCTGTCACGCTGGTAGGGACGTCCACCAACCTGGTCGTCAGTGGTTTGTTGCAGCAGCATGGAATGGATTCCTTGGGCATGTTTGAATTAACCCCTGTCGGTGTCCCCATCCTCATCGTCGGCCTATTGTACATGTTTTTTATCGGCCGGCATATCATCCCGGTCAGGGATCAGGCGGAAGTGGATTTAACCGAAGATATCCTGTCCTATTGTTCAGAATTTGAAGTCAAGCCAGCTTCCCCTTGGGTTGGAAAAACCCTGGACGAAATCGGCTTGGGAAAAGAATTTGATCTGACCGTCTTACGAATCTTAAAAGAATCAGGCTACCATGTAGAACCACGTGCTAATACCGTCTTGCAGCCCGGGGACCAGGTGCTGGTGGAAGGCAATCGCAATGACCTGGTTGCCCTGGAGGATGAGGGTACAGTTGAATTCACCGGTGAGTTTGAAGAAGATGCAGATATCACGGATAATTTTTCAATGGCAGAGGTGATCTTACTGCCGGGATCTCCCCTGGTTGGCCGCACGCTCTCGGGGCTGAATTTCCGTGACCGTTACGGCTTGCAGGTTCTGGGGATCAACCGCAAAGGGGAGACCATACGCCGACGTATCAGCCGAGCCCGGCTGCAGGTGGGCGATCAGCTCTTGCTCCAGGGCAGCCCTGATATCATCGATGGTTTGGGCAGCAACAACAGCTTCAGGGTGGTCTCTGGAAAACTGGACATCATGCCAGAGACGAAAAAAGCACCCATAGCGCTGGCGATTTTTGGCGTTGTTCTGTTATTGGTGACGTTTAATATCCTCTCTCTGCCTGTGGCGGTAATGCTGGGGGTATTGGCAGTCTTTGTCACCCGCTGCATTACGCCCGGCGAAGCCTACCGCCAGGTTAATTGGAATTTATGGCTGCTCATCTCGACCATGCTGGCGCTGGGACAGGCAATGGAAGTTTCCGGGCTAGCAGACCTGATTGCTGATCAAATTGTGACAATTATCGGCGCTTCTAACCCCATCATGCTGCTTTCAGCTTTCTTTATCGTTTCCTTGCTGCTGACCCAGCCAATGTCCAACCAGGCAGCTGCTGTGGTGGTGATCCCGGTGGCTATCCAAACGGCAAACCAATTGGGGCTTAACCCTCGAACCTTTGCCGTTATGATCGCCGTCGGTGCTAGCTGCTCCTTTATCACCCCACTAGAACCTGCTGCGCTCATCGTCTACGGCGCCGGGAACTACCGCTTTTTTGATTTCATCAAGGTTGGATCCATTCTGACCGTTATCATCTTCCTGATTGCCATTGTCATGGTCCCCTGGCTGTGGCCTTTATAAATCGCTTTCCCTTAACGCCAAGCTCGATTCCAGCACCCCTGTGATTTTATCCAGCACTCAATCTACAATTGTCGCGCGGTCAATCAGGGCAACAACTTCTTCATAAGCTGTAAACGGGCCAATTTTCACAACCCTCAGGACCCCCCGCTGATCCAAAACATAGGTCTCTGGGACATTCGTGACCTGGTAAATGTTGGAGATTTTTCCTTGTAAATCCGGTCCATTGGGATAGGTTAATCCGAATGTTGAGAGGAAATCCCTTGATGCTGGTTCGGTGTCCATATAGGCAATGCCTAAAAAGATGATATCCTGCCTGCCCTGTGATTGAAAAAACCGCCATGCCTCCTCAAGGAGCCTGGCTTCATCCTCACAGGGCGAACACCAAGATGCCCAAAAATGGATCAGGACCACCTTGCCCCGTAAATTGACTGTATCGACTGATTCGCCTGAAAAGGTCGTCAGGGTGAAATCCTGCGGGTTTTCCCCAATAACGGCTGGTTGGTTTTGATGGGTGAGAAGATACACTCCAATACCGCCAACGATCACCACCAAGAGAGCCAGCACGACAAACCCCCACAATCCGCGGAAAATACTTTTCCTCACCTTTACTTCTTGAGCGGAATTATCCATCCTGTTTTTCCTCCGCCACCAGGTCACGCTCAACCCGCTCCCGGTAAGGATCTATCGAAAAATCATTATCATTTCCCTTAACAGGAGAACCTTTAAGGGTCAAAATCACCAGGAGTAAACCGCCCAGGATAATCAGGGGCGGCAAGGCATATAAAAGCCAATTCAAGCCCCGGCGTGGCGGTTTTGCCAGTACTCGATCGCCATATTGGGCCACAAAATAGGCTTTAATTTCATCTTCCGTCCAACCATCAGCTAATTGCTGGCGGATCAGGTCCTTCCATTGTTCACAAGCCTCTGTGCGGCACTCATCAAGCGGCACATTTTCACAAATTGGGCAGAAAAGCTCGCTGGCTACCTGGTTGACTGCATCATCCGAGGGTGTATTTTCCTCGGCGAGGACAACATCACCTGTACCAACCAGTAACCACAAAACCACCAACAGCAAGCCAACAAAGAAAACCCATCCAAATTGTTTCTGCATTGCATTCACCACTGGAATCAAATTCATAAATAAACGATAATTGCCCATAAGCATACCATAATGACCCTTTCAATAGGTCACCTGTTAAGACAGCTACACCTGAGAGTATAATCAAGCAACAACCATATTAGTGATCCTCAACAAAATTATTAACGGTCATGGCTGATATCCAGAAGGGATGACCGTGTAATCCCATGGAAAAAATCGTTTTAAATAGCTTATTCAGTCTGGTCTTGATGACATCCCTGATATCCCCTCAGGTGGATGCCTGTCAGTACAACCTCTCTGTGACGGAGATGCTGGCGGAGATGCAGCAAATGCGTTGGGTCCATTGGATTGAGGCGTTATCCGGCGAAAGACCTGTGAGCACCAGCGAAGGCGATGGGAAAATCCTGACACGGAGCAATCTCGTGATGTTCGAGCCTGACCAGGCACCGGATGCCTTCACCTTTGTAATGGAAACACTTCAGGGGATGGGTTTCAAGGATAATCAAGACTATGAGATCCATACCTATAATTTTCCTTATGAAGAACGCCACCCGGAACGTAACTGGAAGAATCTTATCCTGACCATTCAAGGAACAAACCCTGATCTTCACCAAGAAAAGGTCTTGATGGTTGCCCATTTGGACAGCATCTCTGGCAAGGAGACAGTGTTAGCGCCAGGCGCAGATGACAATGCCACTGGTTCCGCCGGCCTGCTGGAAGCGGCATCCGTGCTGCGACATTTTCAGTTTGACCGCACGATTCACCTGGTCTGGTTCAGCGGTGAGGAATATTCGCGTGTCGGCAGCGAGCACTTTGTTGAAGACTACGCTGACTGGCTGCCAAATATCATCGGTGTCGTGAATCTGGATATGTTTGGATATGATGCGGATGATGACCGCTGCTTTGAAGTCCATGCCGGCACACTGACTGGGTCAAAAGGTATCAGCGATTGCCTCCAAGATGCAATCAATGCCTATGATTTGGGACTTGCTTTTGATTTGATCGATGATAAAACAGCCTATGCCTTTTCAGACCACTTCCCCTTCTGGGAAAAAGATGTCCCTGCCGTCATGATCTATGAAAATGGCTTCTTTCAACCGGAGAAAACCTGTGGCAAAACTGATCGGAACCCCAAATACCACACGATCGCCGATTTACTGACCTATATCAACCAGGATACCGGCTTTTCAATCCTTCAAGCAGCCCTTGCGACAACTGCCCACCTGGCGGAACCCTCCAAGCGCTGCTTTTCTGAAGTGCCAAAGATACGAGAACTTCTCACCCATGATCGTCGCCGGGTTATTTGGGATTCCCTTCCGGGTGCAGACCTTTACCAGGTTTGGCTGCCTCAAGGTGGTGATTGGACACTTGCTGGTGAAACCAAGAATACCTATTGGGTTTTATCTGCCGATGAAGGTCGTGGAAAAGGGATTTATAAAGTCATTGCCATGACAAACACTGGCTGCCAATCCGCTCCTGGAAGCTACCCAACAAAATAGCCGATATAAAAACCCAAGCAATTTGATGAAATCCCTGAGATTTAAAAAGAAGACCCCTAAGCCCTGATTGGCTTAAGGGTCTTGACAAGATCCGATTTAGAACTGAGCTGCAGCAGGCCCCATGTATTTGGCATCGCCAAAACCCAGGATAGGGATAAAGATCCAGCTCAAGAACAACAATCCAAAGCCAAAACCTGTCCCTTTTCCAAAGGATTTCGCCAGGTCAAACAAAACCACAATCAGAACCACAATATTGACGATGGGGATAAATAATAACAACAACCACCACCATTCACGCCCAACGATTTCTAAGAGGACATAGGTATTATAAATTGGGATGAGGACCGCCCATCCAGGTTTACCCGCCTTTGTGTAGACCTTCCACATTGCAATCAAATAAAAAGCACTAATGGCTAAACCAATCAGCCCCCCGCATAGACCCCCAATAAGTCCTATAACATCTTCATCTTGTTGAAGGAGCAAGGATAGGAATGGTAAGTAATGGATCATGACAGTCTTCCTTTCATAAAATAAATGAGTGAAGTTGAATCCCATGCTTGGATTCTGTCCTTATTGTATAAATTTCTTTCTCTGTTGTCAATTATCGTGGTGTTTCATTCTTGATGCCCCTTGACAATCAAATTGTGTACGAATCAAACAAATAGTTCTGAAGCCAAATAAGGAATCTTAAATGGACACCAAAAAGCGGAAGGGAAAGTGTATCTCTTTATAAAAAAAAGCAGAAATCAAGGTTCAGCAAAGCTAGAATGGACGGCTGAACCTGTTTTTTCGGGTTGGCCAAACTGCGATGATCGTCCCCAGGGTCAGGACCCCTGTCCCAATCCACAGCCAGCTGATCAGGGGATTGATGAAAAACCGGAAGGTTGCCGGACCTTGCGGCCCTGCATCCCCATCCACCAGGATGGCGTAGATATCCCGTGCCAGGTTGCTTTTCACAGCGGGTTGAGTGACCGCCATACCCATATTGTAAAAAATCTGGCGCCGTGGATAAAGAAAGCCATAAGGTTTTCCATCGCGAGTCACCATCAGCACAGCCTTGACGATTTCCTGATTGCCTGGCTGCACTGAATTTTCTAACCCATCATAAACAAATTCAAAACGCCCCAAAGAAACACCTTCCCCGACATTCAAGGCAACTTGCGTTTCCTGCTGCAAACCCTCAATGCCAATGATCCCCACACTGATCAAAACCACGCCAAAATGTACCAACAGACCGCCAAACCGTCTCCTATTCACCTGAAAAGGCAATACTAACGCGGAGAACCAATCTTTTTTACCCCTCTGCCGCCCAATAAAAACCCCCCGGATGTATTGGCTGAGAATTACCAGACCTGCCAAACCAGCTACCCACAGGGAGATGAGTACGTAGAAATTTCGTATTCCCCCGAAAATCCATATCAGGATGGGTATAAGCAGAGATAACGGTACCAATATGGCAACCCAACGATCCATTTTCATAAGCTTTGCGCCGCTAAAAGCAGCCAGAGGACAAACGCCCATCAAAAAAACCAACAAGAGCAACAAAGGACCCGTTATCCGTTCATACCAGGCAGGACCAACGGTTATCTGGGTTCCTGTCAGCAATTCTGAAAAAATGGGATAGACCACCCCCAAAAAACAAACCATTAAAATACTCAAAAGGACCAAATTCGAGAATATGGTCAGCACTTCCCTTGAGAACGTAAATTCGAGTGTGAAAGTGCTGCGCTGGCCTCCCCAACGGTAAATCAACAAACCTGCAGAGCCTAATGTGGTCACAGCCGTGAAAATGAACATCGATGTCCCAATATCACTGCCAGCAAAAGAATGGACCGAAGAGAGCACCCCAGAGCGGGTCATAAAAGTGCCGAAAAGGACAAGTGAAAATGTCAGAATGATCAATGCCAGGTTCCAGCGCCTGAACCCCCTTCCCCTTTGTTGCAGCAGGGCAGTGTGCAGGAAAGCCGTTCCGCTCAGCCAGGGCATTAGAGCAGAAACTTCCACAGGGTCCCAGCCCCAATAACCACCCCAGCCAAGCACATCGTAAGCCCATCGCATCCCCAGCACCAAACCCAGCGTTAAGAAAACCCAGGCGACCAGGACCCAGGGCTGGGAGATTTCTAACCAACGGCGATCCCTGCGACCGGTTGCCAATGTGCTGATTGCTAAGGCGAAGGGGATAATAAAGCCCACAAATCCTAAATAAAGCGCCGGCGGATGCCAGATCATCCCCGGGTGACGCAGCAAGGGGTTCAAGCCCTGTCCGTCCTGCGGCATCAAAGGCCAGGCACCCCCAGGACGGAAAACCGCCATCACACGGCCGCCGTCGGATAAGTGCCAGAAACGCTCAAAAGGAATCTCCACTAAAACATTCAACGAGAAGAAAAAACCAAGGATCAAAAAAACGACCAGAAGGGACCAGGGCAGCAAGTGATAATCCTGACGCCAACGACGCAGGGAAAAAACCAGCGAGAAGCCTGCCAGCAGCCAGCTCCAAAATAATAAAGACCCACTTTGTCCGCCCCACAAAGCAGTGAGTTTCAGGTAATTGGGCATATCTCGACTGGTAACGCTGTAGACATAAGCCACATCAAACCGGTTATCAAGCAATAAGATCAGGAGGGCTACTAAACTGACTGTCACCAGGGGGAAGATTAGCAACAGTGCTAAACGAGCAGATTCGATGCTGGCTCTGGAACGCCGAATGATGCCCCACAGACTCATGATGAAACCATAGATGGCCAGAAGAAAACCAATTGCAAGCGTCAGGTATCCAAAAGCTGGGATCATCTTCTACTCAACCTGCTCTGGCAAGGCTTCTTCATACCTGGACGGGCACTTCAATAGCAGTTCCTCAGCCATAAATACCCCATTTGCATCCAAAGTCCCGGTTAAAATAGCCTGGGCTTCGTGACGCAGCATATCCGGAGGCGGACCAGCATAACGCACATTCAATCGTGGGTTGTCTGGATTATTTACCGCTTGGTTAAGGGCGGTTTCCAATCCTCCCAGGGCTTCAATGGCTTTCTCTTCCCCGGGTATATGGGCAATCGTGAAAGTGAGAAGACCTGAACCAGAATCGTAGGAGATCGTTTCACCCAATACTGCCCCGGAAACCCTCAGATTTTGTCCTTCCAAATTTTGATTGGATCCCTCCAACTCGGCAACTGTCATAAAAAACTCAGCCGTTGCTTGCGAAGCACTCACCACCATGATAATAACAGCAGCCACAAATAAGATACCGCCAATGATGAATTTCCAGCGATGAGCTTTTGAGGGGTGTGAAGCAGCGGATGTCATAAATGATCTCCTGTCCCTTTACCAATAAAAGTAGCAATAATTATAATGGATTGGCATGACAATAGCTATTCAATACGTTAGTTCATCTAAAATGTTACCCAAGTAGAATCATTCGATCAATTGTCCCTATTATCAAGACGGATACTATCTGTAAAATATTACCTCATGGGCTAGCGTTTGTTACCTCTTTATCCTAGCATCCAAAATTGGCTCTACACTGCCTTGAATTAAGTTGAAAAATTTCCAGTATCAAGTGACGCGTCTATGGTATATTTTAATCATTCAATGATCGATCGGGAGGTTAAATGTATATTGCGATTGAAGGAGTGATTGGTGTGGGTAAAACCACCTTAGCGCGCCTCCTGCAGCCCAGATATCAAGCTGAACTCCTCCTGGAAATTTTCGAGGAAAACCCTTTTCTAAGCAATTTCTATGGCGATCGGAAAAGATATGCCTTTCAAACCCAAATATTCTTCCTTCTCAGCCGTTACCACCAGCAAAGAAAAGGCGTGCGAGACGCTCTCGAAAAAAATCCCTGGCTGATCTCCGATTATACATTCGCCAAAGACCGCTTATTTGCTGAAGTCAACCTTGTGGGGGATGAATTGGAAATGTATTTCCGTGTACACGAAGCCCTGGCGGAAAAAATCACCTCTCCGGACCTGATCGTTTATTTACGTGCGGATACAGAAGTCCTCATGCAACGCATCGCTCAAAGAGACCGTCCTTACGAACGTCAAATGGATGTTGATTATATAAATGTTCTTAATCAAGCCTATGAAAACCACTATGGTATAAAAGCTGATAAACATATCCTGGTGATCAACACAAATGAGATGGATTTCGTGCGTAAAACTGGCGACCTGGAAAATGTGGATCAAAGGATACGCCAAGCACTGAAGATGGCACCTTTTCAGGAAAACCTACCCATTAACCTTTAAAGAGGGGCGTGACCATGCGCATTACACAAGATCTGCTGAATAAATTTGCAACTGAAACGGTCAAACAACACCAACGCAGCGAGCCGGACCTGCATGCTGCGTATCTCATCGGTTCTTTGATCCAGGAGGATCCCTTATTAGGCGGCACGACAGATATCGATCTGGTCCTGGTTCATAAATACAAAACGCCTATGGCTCGAGAGGTTCACCCGCTAACCCCAGAAGTCTCGGTCGATATTTTTCACAAGAACCAATCAGATTATGAACAGCACCGCCAGCTACGGAAGGATCCCGAACTGGGATATCCGCTCAACCATCCCAATTTCTTGCTTTTTGACACCGATCACTGGTTGGAATTTATCCAATCCAGCGTCAGGGCAGAATTTCATCGACCAGATAATGTCCTCGCGCGTGTGAATCTCTTTTTTGATGCCGCCAGGGCAAATTGGTTTACTTTCTTGAGCGCCCCCCCGGAGAACCACCTGGCATGGCTCGATCGGTTTTTGGAAGTTTTATCACTGGCAGCTAATGCTGTTTGTGGATTGATCGGTCCCCCATTGACCACACGCCGCTTTTTAATCACATTAAAGGATCAGGTTGAAACCCTAGGCGTGCCCAATATCTTTGTTGGATTCACCAGCCTCCTGGGCTTTTCGGATTCACCAGATAAAAACTTACTCGAATGGGTAGGCGGGTTGAATGAAGACTATTCCCACCTACATCAATCCAGCACTCCACCAGTACACCTGTCAGCTTGTCGTCAACCTTATTATGTCAGAGCTGTGAAGGCACTGATGGAAAGTAAAGATCCCACGCCCGCTTATTGGCCATTGCTGCGGATTTGGTTGGACATCAAACTTGCATCAGAAACTTCGACTACACCTACACCAGGGCAAGCTGCCTGGAAAGACTTGTTAAAATCACTCAACCTGGTAGAGGAAGCTGAAGAAGAAAAGATTGAAGGTCTTGATGCTTACTTGGATACCATCGAGATCACCATCGAGACCTGGGCAAATACCTACGCTGCGTAAAATTTTTTCTCGATCATCGATTAGCGCAATAATTTATACCCCCTCGTCAACCTATTTTTCCACAAAACTGTGGATAAATCCCCAAAAACTGTGGATAACTTATACGAAATGTGGATAACTCGCTCAAATTTTCGATTAATTTTGAATGGTAATTCCGGATAGAATCGGGATAAAAAGCGACGATTTCCAGTGTTTTGGCATGTTTCCACAAATGCCCTTGTTTTCTAAACCACTTTTCCACCGCAGTTTGTGGATAAAAATTTATGGCGTGTACCCACATATATTGGTGATTCAGTTAAGCACCCCCTGTATTTTCGAGGGAGCCTTATCGATTGGTTAGTAATTCTTTGCTTATCCACTTTTCCACAGCCCCTACGATTACGACTAATTAAAGATTCTTAAAATAATTTTGTGGAGAATATTTAATTAACATACTGCCCGCTCTTATGTAACCAATCCTATAGAAAAGGCATCTAAAAAAATAAACAAAGAAATGAGGATTTTAATCTATGGATATGATCATTGATTTTCCCGGTGGTGCCCGGGTGGATGCCCATTATGACCCTTACACAATTATGACGGATCAACCCCCCGCTGGGGGTGGTAAAGGCGAAGCTCCGACACCCTTTTCACTGTTCTTAGCTTCAATGGGGACTTGCGCCGGGATCTATGTGCTTGGTTTTTGCCAGCAGCGCAATCTACCAACAGAGGGGATACGCATCATTCAACGGATGCATCGCTCGATGCAAACCGGGTTAATCGGAAAAGTGGATTTAGAGATACAGGTACCCTCGACGTTCCCTGACAAATACCGCGAATCGCTTATCCGAGCTGCTCAGCTCTGTGCGGTGAAGAAACACCTGGAAAACCCACCCTCCTTCGAAATCACAACAAGGGTCCTGGAACCTGCATAATCAGCGTTTGATCTAAGTGAAATCCCCGCTTGAATCATGAGGTGGGGATTTTTATGGGGCTTTTATTACGCCTGGGAAAACAGATATAATCATTCCCATGAAAAACCAAGAACAACTCAAATTTTCAATCACAATGGAA
>Ga0207796_1000176_pt1 | contig 28112 bp, 21 predicted proteins | sample Pon1CUnioCityCA_6_FD_187274 | JGI IMG/M metagenome (GOLD analysis project Ga0207796, IMG submission 187274) | Marine sediment microbial community from Union City, CA, USA - Pond 1C Sediment 1 (SPAdes) | ecosystem: Environmental > Aquatic > Marine > Intertidal zone > Salt pond sediment ... | reverse complement strand
TGATCAGGGTTGTCTCGTAGCGACAGATCGGCTCCAGCGCGATTCGCGCGCCTTGCTCACTGGCAGCCGCACAAGCCTGGCGCAGTGCATCAACCAGCCAGGCCATGGCCTGCCCTTGACCTACTCCAGGCTTGACGATGCCGCGTAACAGGCCTATGATGATTACAGCCCCTGCTTGCGCGGCAAGCGGCACATGGGCAATAGTCCGCTCAATGGCTGCCGCGCGGATCGCGGGATCAGGATCGGTATAAGACAAACCCTCCTCACCCCATGCCTGGCCCGTGCCGATGGCCGGAATCTCCAGGCCCTGCGCCGCCACCACGCTCAGAAGCTCACCGGCATCCACCAAGCCCGGGTCGCGGATGGCCAATTCAACCCCGTCATAGCCCCAGCCAGCGATCTTGGCGAGGTTCGCCCCCAGGTCGCCTTTGAAGGTAGCAGCCTGGAACTGAGCAGTATGCGTGGAAAGCACGATAGAAAGCTTCATCGTGTTGGCTCTCCTATGCGAATTGCGTCCCCCCTCCTCCGCACTACTTTGGAGAAGGGGGGACAGAAGAGAAGGGAGAACAGCTACAGGCTCGAGTCCTGGCCTATGCGCGGCAGGTTGTACGCAGGCTTCCATCCCTCACTCAGCGGCTCTCGCAGATACGGCTCCATGTCTTCTGCGGTCCTCAAGGTCACTTCCTCGACCGGCGGCACGGTGCCAGCCGGGAAAACTTCGAGGATCTGATCATTGAGCAAGGTCAGATACTTGAGAATGGCTGCCACAGGGCGCTTGGCCTTTTCGGCTGAGCCATGGGTCGCCTTGCCCACCACACCCTCTGGTGTGGCTGCAAGCTCGATAGCAAAGTGCCCCTCACCCTCTGACCAGCGACTGGGTCGCCCAAAGGGATCCACCGACTTGTCAAAGTGACCCTCTGGCAGATAGGACTTGCCCTCCGTGTCCACGGCATAGCGCATGTCTACCATGTCCGGGTGCAGCAGCAGACCTAGCGAGGTCTCGGACTCGTCAGCATGGACAAAGTTGCTATCCAACTTGCCGCCTTTTTCCTCGGTGCGGAAGAACTCGCGCACGGCCCGGTGCCAGTCCATGACTCGGAAGATGCCCGGCAGGTGATAGCGCTTCTGGAACTGCTGGATGACCGATTCGAGCATCCACAGATGACCGTGATTGTTGACGAGGATCTGCTTCCGGAAACCATCATTCCACAACCCCAGCATGACGTCAATCATGAACTCGCGGGCCACGTTCTCACGGATGGGAATGGTACCGGGCATGCCCATGTGGTGGTAGGGGTGCGAGCCGTAGTTCAGAGGGGGGAGGGCCAAGCTGACCGGCGCGCCACGCTTTGCCGTGTAGCGGCGCACGCCCTCCAAGATCTGGCTCACGTACAGTGTATCCGAAGCACTCGGCAGGTGCGCGCCATGCAGCTCTGTACAGCCGATGGGGATGAACACAATATCGTTCTTCTTCCGGTTCTCCTCAACCTGCCACCGCACAGTGGTCTGGATATAGGAGCCGGCCTTTCCCCACTCCACTGGAGACGGGATGCCATAGTCAGCCAGCAGAGCGTCTATCTCCAAATCGCTCATATCCCAGACTTCTTTCTTCATTCGGCCAACCGTATTGTCCTCAAAGAACAGATCGGGTTGATCGGTTGCCAGCAGGTTAGCTGGCAGTTTTTTCTCTGTCATGTTATCACTCCTTATGTTATGTTTCGATCAAGCCCGCACAAGCACGCTGCCAGGCAGGCCAGAATCCTGAGTAAAACACTGCTACCGCCGCTTGCAGAATCAAGCGTATACCCCATACTCCTGCCATGCTTCCCACATGGCCATGATATTCTCCGGTGGTACGTTTGCCTGAATATCATGGACAGCGGCAAAGACAAAACCACCGCCAGGAGCCAGTGCATCGATATTCTTCCGCACGTGGTCACGGATCTCGCCGGGACTAGCCGTCCAAAGGACCTGCTGCGTGTCCACGCCACCACCCCAGAAGACCAGATCCTTCCCGAACTCCTGCTTCAACTCGTGCAGATCCATGCCTGCCGCACTGATCTGGACCGGGTTCAAGATGTCGATCCCGGCATCGATCAGGTCTGAGATCAGGCTTCGAACTGCCCCGCAGGTGTGGTAGAAGACCTTGACCGGCGCCTGCCTCTTGATGAACGAGAAGAGGCGCTCGTGGCGCGGCTGGATCAGCTCGCGATAGGTGCGGGGAGACATCAACGTGGAGTTCTGCCCCCCGAGGTCATCCGCCTCGACCACAACATCCACCAGATGTCCGATCTCAGCCAGAGCGCGCTCCCAATAGGCGCTCTTGAACTCCACCAGTCGGTCGAGCATGTACGCCACCCAGCTCTGGTTCAGGGCCAGGTCTATGTAGTACTCTTCATACCCGCGCAGCCAGGAATAGACCTCGGCGATTCCCGCACACGGACCTGCCAGCGCCACGGCCTTGCCCGCAGCGGCTGCCGCCTCTGCCTGCGCGAGAAGTGGGGCAAAGCGTCCATCGTCCAGCGGATCGGGGAACGGGTGCGCCTTCATCTCCTCCAACGAGTCAGCGGCGGCCAGCGGATGGTGATACATGTCATAGTAGAATCCACCGTCCACCGGCATGCGCCAGCCGATGCCCCACTCGTCGGTATAAGCTTCATAGTCGCCCTCGTCGCGGAAGACGTACTTGAAGGAGGAAGTGGTTCCAGGAAGCACCGGCCTCACATCAGCGTCCAAGCGTTGAGCCAGGTCCTCGTCGACCCGAACCAATTGCTCGGGCACAAAGGCGACCTCAGGCTCGATCTTTGGCAGCCGTAGGTGGCGGCGCAAGTTCTCGTAAGCCGTGACGTGTATCGTACTGAGTCCTGTGCCTCCTAGATCGAAGGGGATACGGTCAGGCTCCTGATGGTCAAGTGCTTGGACCACTCTGGTGCGCGAATTCATACCCATAGCGTTTCCTCAGGACCCAGTGGCAATCAAGACTGAGATTGTGGTCCTGTTCACCAATTTGCGCGCCACACCACCTAGCAGTCCCTCAGTAGGCCCCAGTCCTCGATGGCCGATCACGATCAGGCGCACGTCCTTTTCGCCAGCATGTGCCAGAATCTTGGAAGCGGGATCACCCAGAACGTAATCGCTCTCGACGTCGGTAACGCCAGCCTCTATGAACTTGGCGGTCGCATTCTCCAGTATGATCTCGGCCGAGTCCTGAAGAATCTCTGTGCGGGATTGTGTAACCTCTCCCGCCTTGATCATAGCCAATATCTCCTTCGGCAGTGACAGATCACGAATCACGTGCAGTAGGTATACGGATGAGCCGTGGCATTTTGCCAGGTCAATGGCCATCTCGACCGCATATCGCGCGTGCTGGGATCCGTCCACAGGCACGAGAATTCTCTCAAACATAGTGTCCATCTCCTCACTCAAGCATTGCAGATCGTGGCCAGTTCAGGGATTGGACCCAGCTGCCCACTCGGCAACGACCCGGACCGCTTCGCCCTTGACTTGGGCAGCAGTAGCGATCCTGCGTCTACCCAATACGACCATCACCATCGCCTCAGCATACTGCTCAGACGGCATCTCGGCCCACACACCGGCCGCGATCTCAGCCTCATCCATACTCCACCGCCATGGCATATCAAGCGACAGCCCCTGCGCCTGACAGAACGCATCTCTCAACTCCTCATGCTCATGGCACTGGAACTCGACATGGTGCGCCCACTCGTGCACCAGCGCGCCCTGCAGCAGCGCCTTGGTAGCCGGGACGCGCACCGTGACGGTATGCGTGCCTGGACTGTACGCCGCGCGGTCCTCCAAGGTGCGCGATGTTCGCAGGCGCACATCGCCAAAACAGCTGCTCCTGGCCTCCAGCACATCCATGAACTGCACCCACGTGTCCTCAGCCACTACGGCCAGGTCGCTGGCAACCGACGCGTCCAAGATAAGCTGAGGCTGTCCGCAGCATCGCGGGGGCTTTTCCAGCGAGACGCTGCAAAGAGCAGTCAGCACCAGAGTACCCCACACGAGGAACGGGATGACCCGGACCTCCCGGTTGAGGCACCCAGTTCCCCGCATGGTGCTACTCCACTTGCGCGCAGACACTGAATTTCCGGAACGGCATGTGGTCAGATGCTAGTTCTGCCCGGCAGCCGCTGACGCCCCACGACGGCGCGCAACCTCATCAAGCTCGTGCGTCAAGGCTTCCAGCTCATCTGCGCCCGACATGCTCCGGATCATGTCCTCGCGGGTAATCTCTTCCTTCTGCCAGATGCCCAGCGTCTGACCGCGCTTCAAAATGATAAAGCGGTCACCGACAGGATAGGCATGGTGCGGGTTGTGCGTGATGAACACAACACCCAGGTTCCGGGACGCTGCCTGGGCGATGTACTTTAGCACCGTACCGGCCTGCCGCACGCCCAAGGCTGCCGTGGGCTCGTCAAGGATGAGAACCTTTGCCCCAAAGTAGACCGCCCGGGCGATAGCCAATGACTGGCGCTCGCCACCGGACATGGTTCCTACCGGCTGATCGGGATCACGGATATCGATCCCCATCTTGCCCAGTTCCTCGCGCACGGTGCGCTTGGCAAAGTCGATGTCATACCGCTTCAAAGGCCCCCACCCTTTCTCTGGCTCGGCGCCCAGAAAGAAGTTGCGCCAAATCGGCATCAGCGGCACCATGGCCAGATCCTGATACACTGTGGCGATCCCGCGGGAAAGAGCCTCGCGCGGCGAAGAGAAGCTCACCTTCTCCCCCTCGAAGAAATAGTCCCCTTCGGTCTGCTGGTGAACACCGGCAAAGATCTTGATGAGCGTTGACTTGCCTGCACCGTTATCACCAAGTAGACAAGTGACCTCACCAGGATATACCTCGGCCGAGACGTTGCTCAGAGCGATCACGCTGCCAAAGAGCTTCGATACGCTACGAACTGCAAGGATCGGCTCACTCATGAGGTCTCCTCCTTCTCGTCAGTCTTGGCCTTGGCCGTCTCAACAGTCACCGCTTCCGCCCGCTTCCTGGTGTAGTTGTTGACGAGAACCGCGACCAGCAGCATGATGCCGAGGAATGCGTAGAACCAGTCGGTATCCCAGCCCGCAAAGGTGATCCCCACGCGGACCATGCCAAAGATAAGGGCCCCGATGGAAGCACCGATGGCCGACCCGTATCCACCGGTCAGCAAGCAACCGCCGATGACGGCGGCGATAATGTAGATAAACTCATTGCCGATACCCTGGCTTGCAACAGCCGAGCGCAAGCGCAGGTCATTCATCGTTCCCACAAGCCAAGCTGCCAGGGCCGTGGTCATAAACAGCGCGATCTTGACACGAACGGCCGGCACTCCCTGGCTCCGGGCAGCGTTGGCGTCTCCACCCGTAGCAAAGATCCAGTTGCCGAACTTGGTACGGAGCAGGATCCAGCTCGCTACGATACTGATCGCGATCCACCATATGGTCACTGTCCTGAACTCTGCACCGAACAAGGTGAACTCTGTATTAAAGAGCAAGCGAGCGGCGTCAAATCCCGGCGCTGCGTCAATCCCGGCCACCCTGACCTGGTTGACTACCAGGCGGGTGACGCCTACGTTAGCTCCTCGCAGCATGAAGAAGGTGGCCAAGGTCACGATGAAACTTGGCAACCCCGTCTTGACTACCATCTGGCCGTTGAGGTAACCGACCACGAGGGCAAAGACAAGGGCGACCAGCATCGTCACCCACACACTCCATCCCAGCTGCGTGGAGATCATGCCCGTGATCAAGGCCGTTGTACCTGTCATAACGCCAGCAGAGAGATCGAACTCACCTCCAATCATCAGCAGCGCAACGGCAACTGCCATGATACCCAGCGTAGAGGACGAATCCAGGATGCGTGCAAGGCCCATGACCGACACCCAGTTCTGCGGGGTAACAACTGCAAAGAAGGCCCAGACAACCACTGCCCCGATGAGCGCACCGACCTCAGGCTGCCGAAGAGCTCTACGGAAGAAGCCAACCTCAGCCAAGCGTTCGTCTTGCTGGGCCCCACCTGTCGTATTTACTGCCATTCAAACCCTCCTTTGCTCCGCCTACCCTGGGCCGCGGCGCTCTGCCTGGAATGTCAGAGCGCCGCAGCCCTCTTGGAACGCAGACATAGCTCCCAGGACTAGGTTGCTGCCGGCTACATAGCTACCGACAGCAACCTGATCATCCCAGGACTATGCGCATAAGCACATATGAACCTACCGGGTTCCAGCTGCGGCGAGGTCCTTCACGGCTCCTGCGTTACTAGCATCCACGATGCCGGGGCCAGTTAGCACAGGCAGACCGCCACCGACGGTATTGAGGTTTGCATTGTACAGATACAAGAACACTACCGGCAGGTACCCCTGTAGGTACTGCTGCTGGTCGATGGCGAACATAATCTTGCCCTCCTCGATAGCCTCGAGGACGTCAGGGCTGAGGTCAAATGTCGCCAGTTTCTGAGAACCACCAACCGCCTCAATGGCCTGCATTGCCGCATCGGCAATGTTAGGATTCAGCGTCAGTATGGCGTCGATGTCGCTGTCGGCAATCAGCTTGTCCTGAATGCTCGACAAGGTGCCAGCAATATCACGCACACCCGTCGTGGCGACGTTAAAGCGCTCCACTTCACCGCCAAAGGTGTCAGCCAGGCCGTCACAGCGCTCCTCCAGGCCGATGTTGCCTTCCTCGTGGATGACACACATGACCTTACCTGCACCGGCTTCATTGAACTGCTCGCCTGCACCCTGACCAGCCACAAACTCGGTCTGGCCGACATGGGTGATTGCCCCCAGTTCCTTGTAGACATCCACACCAGAATTGATGGTAATGACCGGGATGCCTGCGTCGGTCGCCTTCAAGACCGCATCCTTCATGGCGTCAGGGTTCGACAGGGAGACGATGATACCGTCGGCACCATCGGCGATGTAGGTCTCGATGAGCTGCGCCTGCTCCGCGGGATCCAAGCTGCCGCCGGACTTGAGCTCAACGCCCATAGCTGCCGCAGCATCCTTGGCACCCGTCTCCACCACACCCCAGAATGAGGACTCGGCCGGGTTCTCGTGCACTGCCAAGCCAATTACGTATCCTTCCTGGGTGACCTGGGGCTCCTCAACTTGGGGCTCCTCGACCGCGGTCTCGGGTTCCTCCACTACAGTCTCAGGCTCTTCGGTCGCACCGCAAGCCGACAACATCAAACTAAGAACAACCAACAGCAGCAGAATTACTTTTGCACGTGACATTTCTATCTTCCTCCTCTGTTTTTGTACTGCGTTAACGAAATCTTGCTTTACTGCACATACATCCCTGGCTACTGGTTACGGTTTGCCATCACCCCCTTTCCTCAAGACCCATGCAAGCCGACGACAGGTCTGCAAAGCCAGCTACATCGCACGCCTAGTTCGGCTTGACCAGGATCTTGCCATCCGCACGCTCTGTGGACTTGGCGATCGCTTCCACCGTTGCCTCCAGATCGAAGCGTGCAGTGACTATCGGACTCAGATCGAGGCGCCCAGCCGCAACCATGCGGATCACGTTCGGGAACGTCTCGTGACCCGAATGCCCTTGCGCGCCAAACGCCTGTGCGCGCCGGACCTGGAACGACTCCAAGTACATGGGCACCTTCTGGGCAGCACGCCCAATCTGGACGACCTTGCTGTTGATAGCCAGAGCCCTCTCCATCTCCGGAATAGTCAGATGGGGGGCACCCGCTGCTTCGACGTTAAAGTCAAAACCCGCCCCCTTGCTCAAGTCCATTAGCACGTCGCCCGCACTGACCTCGCGCGGATCGTAGACGTAATCGGCGCCAACCTTGGCGGCTAGCTCACGCCGCACCGGCGAGATCTCAAAGGCGGCGATAATGCCCGCACCACCCGCCTTGGCCAGACCGATGGCGGCCAGGCCAATAGGGCCCGCGCCAAAGACGCTAACATAGTGCCCGGGCCTAAATCCACCTGCCCGCTCGAACATCCCGTTGTAGGCGACGGTAGTCGGCTCGGTCATCGCACCGATTTCGTAGGCCTTCTCCTCACTACCGAATCGCTCAGCGATGGAATCAATCGGCCAGCAGTGCTTCTCGTCGACAGCGATATAGTTGGCAAAGGCTCCGGGGATCGTGAAGCCGATCTCTTCCAGATTTGCGCAGTGGTTGGGATACCCATTGCGGCAGGGAATGCATCGGCCGCACCAGAGCATCTCCTCAACGGTCACCATATCGCCGACTGTTAGCAATTCCACCTCACTGCCGACCTCGACGACCTTGCCAGAGAACTCGTGCCCGAGAATAGTCGGGAACTTGGTCAGACCCGGATAGAGGATGTATTCATCCTTGTCGCTCTCGTAGAAGTGCATATCCGAACCACATACGCCACAGGCCTGGACCGCGAGCACCACATCCTTCGGCCCAGGTGACGGATCCGGCCAATCCCGCACCTCTAACTTGGGATAGCGCCAAACACTGCTCCCCGTAACAGCCTTTCCAGTCTGCTTTTCCCAATCGGATACTTCATATTCCGGCCTGGGATCCCACTTTGCATCAAGTACCAAGCCTTTCATCTGCAGCTCTCCATGGTTGTTGTGAGTGTCATTGGGCGCGCGATCCTCCCGAAGATTCGCGTATAGTCAGCTTGCCCTGCATCGTCACATTCGACAGTGTCCCCTTGGCCTGTCTGCTCCCCAGAAGCAAGTCCAACACCATCTCTGTAGCCCGCTGCCCCAGCCTGCGCTTGGGCTGGACAACGGTAGAGAGCGAGGGAACAACAAAGGATGCCAAAGGAATGTCATCAAAGCCCACGACCGCAAGATCGCTTGGTATGGAAACTCCCTTCTTGCGAGCAGCTCGTAGCAGGCCAACGGCTGTCATGTCATTATAGCAGAACACGGCAGTAGGACGGTCCGATAGAGCCAGCAGAGCCGGCAAGGCCCGCTCTCCACCCCCGATGCGACCCGTTCCAGGCACTAGCAGCGCCGGATCGGCGTCGATCCCTGCCTCGCGCAGGGCCTGTCGATAGCCTTCCATCCGTGCGAGATCGTCGCTATGGTCGGGGGCACCACTGACATATGCTATCCGCCGGTGTCCGGCGTCGACCAAGTGCCGGGTGGCAAGGTACCCACCGTGATGATTGTCTACGCTAACGGAAAAGGTATACGGTCCGCGCTGCTCGCTGCGGCTGTTGACAAGGACAACGGGGACTCGTAATCGCTCAAGATGAGCTTGATAGTAAGCACCCACCCGTGAAGAGGCTACGATAACACCGTCAACCCGCTTTGAGTGAAGAATCTCCACTGCCGCGATCTCCCGCTCTGGCTCGGACTGGGAGCTTGCCAGGATCACACTGTACCCACGCCTCTGCGCGGTGTTCTCGATGGACTCCACAATCTCGGCGATGAAAGGATCGGTAATGGTCGTCACCACCACGCCAATGGTTTGCGTCCGGCCCATAACAAGACTGCGTGCCTGAGCGTCAGGAGAGTAGCCCATCTCCTTAGCCAGCAGCTGGATGCGTTCCTTGGTCTCTTCTCTGACCAAGGAGCTGCCGCTCAGTGCTCGAGACACCGTCGAGTGCGAGACGCCTGCAGCCCTGGCAATGTCTTTGATCGAAACGGCCATACCCGTAGCCCCTGCCCACGCATGCATCCCGGCTCGCAGAACGCGAGAAAATAGGTCCCCAAAAGGTGAATGCACACGTGTGCAATTATAGCACACGGTATTAGCTTTGTCAAGACCTCAGTTTTGCGGATTCTTCTGGGGCACCCTACCCCCCTGTCCCAGGGTTGCCAGCAGACCCACAGACAGAGCCAGCGCACAGGCCAGATACACCCAGCGCAGATCTAGCGCAACGGCAAGTCCATAGGCAAAGATGGGGCCGAGAGCGCTGCCAATGTCGCCCGCCGTGGCCAGCCCGCCCATGGTCAGGCTCTGCCGCCGTCTCTCGGCGAGGTCCCCAACCAACGCTGTCAGGGATGTCGCCAAAGCTCCTGCACTCAACGAGATCAGCGCCACACCCAGGGGCACAGCTCCCACACTGGCCAGAAAAGCCAGAGTCACAAAACCCGCGGAGCCAAGCAATAGACCCACGCGCACAACAGGCCAGCGGTCGCCAATGCGGTCAGAAAGGAGCCCAGCGACTGGACCAGCGACAATGCCTACGGCGGAGCGCAGTGCCAGAAGCAGTCCGCCCAGGGATGCGACACCAATGGCCCTGGCACCCATGGTCACAGTGGTACCCCATCTCTGCTCCAGGTACAGACTGATGGTCGACATCAACACGCCACTGTTCACAAAAAGGACTACCAGGTAGATGATGCTGGCGGCAAGGATGCGCCAATCGACACGCCGCAGCATACCCACCAAGTCCGCTGGCTTGACCCAGCCCATCCTTCCTGCAGAGTCGGGACTGTCTGCTCCCCGCTCCGGCCTGGTCTCCGGCAGCGCAACCAGAGCGACAAGCAGCCCAAAGCCAGAGACCAGGGCGCAGATCCGCACAGCTCGCTGGAAACCCAGGATGTCTGTGAGTGTCCCGCCCAGTATAGGGCTGATGGTAAGCCCGAGCATGAACGCCATCTGGTACAGACCGGTCATCCGGCCCCGGTCAGCGATTGACGAGCGATCCAGAATCATCGTGTAGCCACCCACGTTGATCAGCGCCCATGCGATGCCCCACAGGACCCGTCCAGCAAGCAGCGACCAGAAGCCGCGAACCAGACTGTAGCTCAGCGTGGACACAATTCCCAACGCAAGGCCGGTGAGAAACAACGGGCGGCGTCCCGCACGGTCGTACAACGAGCCAGCTACTAGGTTGCCCGGAATGCGCACCATACGGTTGGCGCCAAGGAGCACGCCCACCACACCCAGGCTGATACCAAGGAAGTCGATCTGGCTGGCGAGCACGGCGTACATGGTCGAGTCCCCGGTCAGGGACAGTGCCATGGCCGTGCCGAGGGGAAGGAGCAGGCGGAGTTGGCTCCGGCTCACAATCATGCTTGCTGATCTACCGTGGGACCCCAGCTTATAGCTCCGTGCTGGCCCATTGTCTTGCCATCAGAGCTTCTGCCTCGCCAACCGTACCCCGCCAGGGTCCGGACTGCTCCTGCTTTAGCGTGGTCACCGCTGCCGCCAGTCGCGTTGCCTCTTCTGCAGAGGCCGTGAGTCGCCTGCCCAGATAGGTGGAGAAACAAGTATCTCCACGACCTGTCCGGCCATCCAGCGAAGAGGGAGTAAAGGGAGCGTGAAAGAGGTGGCCATCCGCATAGACGGTGACCCCAGATGACTCGGTGAGCACGATTTCACGGGGACCCAGTTCAGCCAGGCGACGAGCAGCCTCTCGCAGGTCGCCCAGCCCGGTAAGAAGCTCGGCCTCGGCCCTATCGGTCTTGAGATAGGTCACGTGGGCCAGCCCCTCCGCCATCTCGGACCAGCTACGAAAGACCAATTCATCACCTTCTCGAACTCGCACAAATCCCTGGGCGTCGATGGCCACCGGTCCGCGGCGTGCCAGCTCTTTCAGCAGGTACAGATCCACCTCGCCAGCGATGATCGAAGCCACCACATAGATCTTGGCCTGGAGGGACGGGATCTCCTCAACGGAAAACGGCCCAGCGAAGCCCAGGGGTTTGCAGATCCGCCGCTCCATGTCGGTCGAGTCGTAGTAATTGGCTATGCCCGACGTCTCAGGTGCAGCCGTGGCGTATACCCGTACCCCTGCCTGCTCCATCTCCTCCAATCGCCCGAAATCGTCAGGGTGCAACCGCGTCACGACCGCCACATGCACGCCGAGCTGCCGTAGAGCCATACTGCCAAAGTAGACGCCCCCGCCCGAAGCCATCTCACCCTGCCCATCCACAACGTTGCGATCTTTGGCAAAGTGCCCTACCATCAAGATGTCCACGTCACTAGTCGAGAAAGTCGCCACCATTCCCCTCACTATCATCACCGGCATCTTCCATGCCAGGTCTCTGTCTCCGCGCCCTGCGTTCCAGACTCGCACTGATCGGCCTGAGGATCACCAATGCGCCGGTGGTTAGCACGGTGGTAAACACGGCGAGAAAGTACGCGCCAGCCCCAGCAGCCATGCCCAGCGCTGCCACCAGCCAGATCGTCGCGGCTGTGGTCAGCCCCCGGACGTGACTCTTGGTCTGCAGCAGCGCCCCCGCCCCGAGAAAGCCTACTCCCGTGACGATCTGCGCAGCGACACGTGCCGTGTCTTGCGCGGACCCTTGCAGTGGAAAGGCCTCGATGGATAGGATGGTAAAGAGACAGGAGCTGATGGCGATCACCATATTGGTGCGAAGGCCCGCAGGGTGACCGGTCCATAGGCGCTCCATACCCACTATCGCCCCCAGAACCGCAGCCAAGGCAATCTTGCATGCCGACTCCCAACTTAGGGACTGCAGACTCAGAAGCCAATCTGCGCCTTGTGCCACAACTGCACCTCGCTTTCGATCACTCCCATGATCCCGCCCACCCGAAGCAGGGCTGGCAGACCCCCTACATCTGATGCCCGCCGGGTATGGGCACACAGTCAGACAAAAACAGCGGGCACCGCAGTCTGCCACTGCTGTGCCCGCCAAGATAGAGAATTCGGGCCAAGTGGGTCCACACTATTCCGGCAGAACGTACAGGCAATCCTCCAAGAAATGCAGACTGACCGTCTCACCCTCGGGATGGATGGTCGTGTGCCGCGGATCCTTTTCTACCAACGCCAAGAGCTGTCCTCCCACCTCGACATCGTATTCGACCACGTCGCCGAGATAGTTGGCTATGCGCACCACGCCCTCCAACTGGCCCTCCGGCTGGTCAACCTCCACCATCTCAGGCCGCACAACCATCACAACGTTCTGACCCTCCTTGAATTCGCCAGGCGGTGCTGGGATGGTCATCGTCGCGCCGAATGCGTCCACAACCAAGTCGCCATCCAGCACGTCACGGACGGTCACATCCACAAAGTTTGCCCGCCCAATGAAATCAGCCACAAAGCGGCTCTGAGGCTTCCGGTAGATCTCGGTTGGCGGTCCGATCTGCTCAATCTTACCCTGGTGCATCACCACGATCCGGTCTGAGAGAGTCATAGCCTCGACTTGATCGTGGGTCACATAGACACTGGTAATGCCAAGCCGCTTCTGGATGAGCCGGATCTCGGTACGCATCTGCTCGCGCAACTTGGCATCCAAGTTGGAGAGCGGCTCGTCCATCAACAGCACCTTCGGCTCCATGACCAACGCACGCGCCAGTGCCACTCGCTGTTGCTGCCCGCCGGACAACTGATTGGGCGCGCGATTCTCCAACCCTGTAAGCTCCACCAGGGCCATGGCCTTTGCCACGCGCTCCCGCACTTCGTCCTTGGGCCGCCGCTGCACCTTTAGCCCGTACGCCATGTTTTCATACACGCTAAGGTGCGGGAAGATAGCATAGCTCTGGAAGACCATGCTCATATCCCGTTTGTGCGGCGGCTCGTCATTGATCACCTTGCCGTCCAACGAGATGGTGCCCTGGGTCGGAAACTCGAACCCGGCGATCAGCCGCAGCGTCGTCGTCTTGCCGCATCCCGATGGCCCCAGCAGGGTCACAAGCTCTCCCCTCTCGATTTCAATGTCCACGTGATCCACGGCGACCACTTCACCGCCGCCGCCGCGGGCAGCAAAGATCTTAACTACATCCTCAAGCACTACAAACATAGCTCAGCTCCCCAACTTGCACTGATCGAACGCAGATCCAGGCGCCGGCTCACGCCCCCAGCGATAGGTCCACGTCTTGGCCCTCGAACAACTTGTTCACCACAAAATAGAGCACGCCGATAGCGATGAGCACCAGCACGATAATCGTTGTCGAGTAGGCTGCCGCGACCCCCACGCCACCCTGCTCCCACTCACTCAAGATGCTCGCGGTCACGATACGCCACTGGGGACTCACAAGGAAGATGATGGCCGACAGGCTGGTCATGTGCCGGGTGAAGGAAAAAATCAGTCCTGCCAGTAGCGCAGGCAAGATCAGGGGGATAGTCACCTTGCGGAAGGTGACCTGTGCGTCGGCGCCCAGGTTGCTGGATGCTTCCTCGATGCTTGGATCGATCTGCTGCAAGGCAGCCACACCAGCCCGTACCGATGCTGGCAGGCTGCGCACAGCATAGGCAGCCAGGATGATGTACGCCGTGCCAACCAGAGCCAGCGGTTTGCCCATAAAGCACATGGTAGAGATGAGCCCGAGCAACACCGTGGTGAGCACCAGCTGGAACGCCCCACGGGCCTGCTGCCCAACCAGCACAGAGACAAATGTGTAAATGATCGCCAGGATTGGCGGCGGTGTCTGGAAAAAGACCTGTATGTGCTCAGAGAACTGAAAGACGGCGTTGCTCCAGAAGCCTCGCGGAAGGGCCCGGCTCAGCGATGCGATGGGCATAGCCACGTACACAATCAGATTGGACATGAGCAAATAGACCCCCAGTCCGATCAAGACCCAGGCTGCCGTCTTGCGCTTCCGCCACAGCCACATGACCAACCCAAGCCCGGCATAGATCCCCCCCAGCACGTAAACCATGAGTTCCTCGGTCAAGAAGCCCAAACCCAGATCGACGGTAATATCATCAACAAGCGGGATAGGGATTACCATCTTCGAGTCTGCATGGAACTGGGCCAGTAACAGACCGGTGATGCCGCCAAATAAAAGCACAATCCACTGCTCCCGGCGACTACTGAACACCGTGCGGGCCAGATAGAAGGCCAACAACAGGTACAGAACCCACACAACAAATGACGGCGGCGTACTAAATGCCAGCACAAAGCCGATGCCCAAGATCGTACCGGGCACCGCTCCACCCAAGTTGGAGACGAAATCGACCGTATCCTTCCCACTGAATTTCTTGCGCACAACCAGGAAGGCAATAACCATGCCGGTCAATCCAGCAATGGGCGTGGCAAAGGCGCTCAGGAAGGTGGTATCGAGGATCGATTCAATGCCCCGCGTCACCATCTGCTTCCACCACAGCAAACTCGGTGTATAGTCCACGCCCCAGGCAGCGCTAAAAGATCCCCAGATGATCGCCGCATATAGCACTACGATCAGGAGGCAGACGGCATAGGTGATAATGATGAAAGGCCACCTGATAAACGGCTCCTTGACCAGGATCTGACCACCAGTCGGCTTGCCCGTAACTGAGATATAGGAGCGGCGCGTCACATAGTAGCGCTGTACCAGGAAAACGATCAAGGTGGGAATCAGCAGGACAAAAGCCAGTGCTGACGCCTTCTGATAGTTGTATTCACCTGACACGGCCAGGAATATCTGTGCCGAAAGCACCGAGACATTGCCAGAAATGAACAACGGATTCCCCAGGTCAGCCAGTGACTCCACAAAGAGCAGCAGAAACGAGCCAGCGATGCCCGGTATAAGCAGGGGAAGGGTCACCGTGCGGAAGATATGAAACTTGCCAGCACCCAGGCTATGGGCTGCCTCCTCCATGCTTGGATCCAGACGCTCGAGCATGGCACGGACGATCAGATAGGCCACCGAAAAGAAGGTGATGATCTGGACAAAAACCAGCCCATCCATACCGTATATGTCGTTGGCTCCGACTGGGAAGGACATTCCCAGCAGCTTGCGCGTCACAAGCCCGTTCCGGCCGAAGAGCAGGATGGTGGACAGGGCAATGGCAAAGGGAGGTGATACGGTAGGCACAAGGGCCAGCAGGTGAACCAGTCGCTTTCCTGGTATATTGCAGCGAACCATGGTGTAGGCAAAGACAAAGCCCAGGAGTGTCCCACCTGTAGCCGTGAGCACGCCCATGATCATGGTATTGCGGAAGATCCTCTGCTGGACAGGGCCGTAGTAAGAATCGAAGAATCGGGTGATATACTCGAGGCTTAGCTGCCCGGTCTGTGCATCCCTGAAACCGTTTGCCGTGCCCCGGTACAGCGGGTAGACCACAAAGATGTACAGGAAGAGACCACAATAAAGCAGGCCGATCATCAAGACCGGATCGCGGGCAATGAGCGCGAATTCACGGTAGCGCCTGCGAAGGGTTCTTCGCCAAGTGGCTTCCGGCCGACCGGTAGACTGCGCGGTAGAAACAGCCATGAGCTTCTCCCATTACACGCGGGGCGAGAGGATGATATATCCTCTCGCCCCGCACTTGGCTAGAACATTACTGCTTCAGATCGTCAGCACCCTGGATCTCGTTGCTGAACTTGTCCACGAACTCAGTCTTGTGCTCACCTGACCACAGGAAGTCATAGTCGATCAGGTTCACATCCAGCAGCTCTGGGTGCGACAGCTCGACCCCTTCGACCGTCGGCGCCTGATAAGCGTTGTACTTGGGCCCCAGCGCCTGCGTCTCGGCAGTCAGCGCCCAGTCAAACCACTTCTGGGCCGCATCCAAGTGCTCTGCCCCCTTGATGATGCCCATTCCGCCGATCTCGTAGCCGGTGCCCTCCTCCGGGAAGGTCAGAACCAACGGCATACCATTGTCCTCAATCTCGTGCACGATGTCGTGGGAGAAGACGATGCCCACCGCCGCTTCCCCTTGACCCACGAACTTGGCCGGCGCTGCGCCGCTCTTGGTGAACTGGAGCATCTGGCCAGCATACTTGTTCAGGTACTCCCAGCCGGCCTCCTCCCCTCGGATCTGTAGCACGGTGGACAGAGCAGTGTACGACGTACCCGACGTAGAGGGGTGCGCCACCAGAACCTGTCCGGTGAACTCGGGCTTCAGCAGGTCGTCCCACGACCTGGGCGGCTCGACACCGGGGTTGTCCGCCAGCCAATTCTCATTGGTGCAGAAACCCAGCGTCCCGACATAGATGCCGGCCCAGTGGTTGTCGACGTCCTTGAACTTTTCCTGGTCGCGAAGGTTCTTCATGTTCGGGGAATTGTACTGCTCCAGCAGCCCTTCTTCCTTGGCAGCAACAAAGCTGTCAATAGGGCCACCCCACCAGATGTCAAACTGGGGGTTGTCCTTCTCCGCCCGGATGCGAGCCAGCGACTCGCCGCTGGACATCCGCACGTAGTTGACCGTGATGCCAAACTGCTCCTCGAACTCCTGCTTCATGCCCTGGCACCACTCCTCCTGAGGAGTGCAGAGCACGTTGATCTCTGTGCTCTCCTGGGCGCCACCGCAGCCCGCCAAACCCAGAACTATGCTCAAGGCAATGAGCAGGGTCACGATCGATAGAGTCTTGCGCTTCATAACCTCTCCCTCCTGTATCAATTTGATCAGCGTCGATCCCCATCCGAGGAATGGCCAGCCCCTACCGGTGGATCAAGTCGAAAGCCGGTCGCCATATTACCAAGTGCCAACGAAGACACCTACGGCGATCGTTTTCCGTCCTGGTGTTGCCTTGCACCTCCTCGTGCGTGCCTGAATATCTATGGGTAGGCTACGCCCTGATCTCACGGACTACTCATGCCGAGCCTCGAGCGGGCCCGGTCTTCCCAAGTATGTTCCTGTGAACTGACGTAGAACGAACAGCAACGGAGCAAGTGTACCACTACCTCCCCGCTTTGTCAAGCCCGGGATAAGCGACCAGACAACAGCCAGCTGGCACATCCTGCCGTATGTGAGGGTTGATGATCCAATTTCAGGAATGTGTGGTATAATGGGACCAGGAGGCCTCGCCGTGACCCGGATGATACGATCAATTGGCGCTGTGATCGTTTTGACGGCTCTTGCACAAGGGCTGGGGGCATGCGCCTCTGGTCCATCACAGAGTCCTACGGCGTCTGCCGTCACAGCATCGACAGATCTTCCCGCTCCAGCACTCAGCGCTCAGCGTTCCCTGGAGGAGGCATTGGCCAATCGACGCTCGGTGCGAGACTATGACGACGAGCCGCTTACGATGGCTGAGATCGGACAGCTGCTATGGGCTGCCCAGGGTATCACCAGTGAACAGGGCTACCGCACCACCCCGTCTGCCGGGGCGCTCTACCCCCTTGAGATCTATCTCCTCACGGCCGATGGCGTATTTCATTACGATCCCCGCCAGCATAGACTCACGCGCACAGGCGACGCCGATGCCCGCCCCGCACTCTGCCAGGCAGCCCTACGCCAGGAGCCAGTAAACTCGGCTCCAGCAGTCTTTGTAGTGACCGCAGTGTACGCCCGTACAGCAGAAAAGTACGGCGAGCAGCGTGGCACTCGTTATGTCCATCTAGAAGCCGGGCACGCAGCTCAGAACCTGCTGCTCCAGGCCACAGCGATGGGACTGGGTGCGGTGCCTATTGGCGCGTTCCACGATGAAGATGTCCAGCAGGCGCTTGGACTATTGGCGGACCATCAGCCGTTGTATCTGATACCGGTCGGGCATGCCGGAAGCTCAGATCGGTAGCGACAAGGAGGTGAAGGATGAAGGAGCAACAGACCGGTGTCACCAAGCCGTGGCTCGACTGGTATGATGAAGGAGTCCCAGCGACGATCGACTACCCAAAAGTCCGCCTCGACCAACTGCTCACCGACTCGGCGGCCAAGCATCCTGAGCAACGGGCCATCATCTTTGGCGGACGAGTCGGCTCGCGAATCCTGGATGCGGCGCTCTCGTACCAAGAACTGGATAGTGCGGTCAACCGCCTGGCAAGCTCGCTGCAGAGGCTCGGCGTCGAGCAGGGTGATCGAGTAGCCATCATTATGCCCAACTGCCCTCAATTCGTGATTACTTTCTATGGTATTCTTCGAGCTGGGGGCACGGCGGTTCCCTGCAACTTTATGTACAGTGCATCTGAGTTGGAACACCAATTGGCTGATGCTGGCGCCGAAATTGCCTGCGTCCTCAGCCCCTATTACGAAAAGGTGCACAGTGTCCGCTCTGACGCAGGCATACGCCATGTGATCGTAACCAACATCAAGGACTACTTTCCCCCTCTGCTCCGCCTGCTCTTCACGCTGATGAAGGAGAGACAGGGCGGGCACCGGGTAGATCTGTCCACGCCGGAGGATTTTTGGCTCGCACCCCTGGTCGCTGGCATCGGGCCGGCACCAGAGCCTGCCCGCACTGGACCACAGGACACTGCCTGCCTGCTCTACACAGGGGGTACGACCGGCGTGCCAAAAGGCGCCCAGCTCACGCACCGCAATCTGGTCTCCAATGCTGTGGCAGGCATGGCCTGGTCCCACAGCCGAGAAGCACAGGACATTACCATCGGCGCACTGCCGCTATTCCACTCCTACGGCATGACGTCGGTGATGAACATGTCCGTTGCCGGAGCGCTGACGATGGTCCTCATCCCCGATCCACGCGACATCTTGCACATCATGGGATCCATCAGCAAGCACCAGGCAACGTTCTACCCGGCAGTGCCAACCATGTACGTCGCCATCAACAGCCATCCCGATGTAGACAACTTTGATCTGAGTTCCATCCGCGCCTGTCTCAGCGGAGCTGCCCCACTCCCCGGGGAAGTCCAGGAGAGGTTCCAGGGTCTCACCAACTGCGCGCTGGTCGAAGCCTATGGCCTGACCGAGAGCAGTCCCGCAACACATGTGAACCCCTTGGAGCGCAACAAGATCGGCTTCATTGGCGTTCCCTGGCCCGACACCGACGCCCGTATCGTGGACGTCGACACAGGTGAAGAAGAGCTCCCTGTGGGCGAGATTGGAGAGCTGATCATAAACGGACCGCAGATCATGAAGGGATACTGGACGCAGCCCACCGAGACGGCCAACGTCTTGCGAGAGCACCCCGAACTGGGCCCCGGCCTGTGGCTGCACACCGGCGACATTGCACGAATGGATGAGGAGGGCTATTTCCAGATCGTAGACCGCAAGAAGGATATGATCATCTGCGGTGGCTTTAACGTGTACCCGCGTGATGTGGAGGAGGTCCTGTACCAGCACCCCGCCGTCGAGGAGGCTGCCGTGGTCGGAATTCCGGACGAGTACCGAGGCGAGACAGTGCGCGCCTTCGTCGTACTCAAAGAGGATGCTTCGGCCACTGAGAAGGAGATCATAGCATTTTGCCGCGAACAGCTGGCCAGCTACAAGACACCCTCTAGTGTCGTTTTCCGTTCCGAGTTGCCCAAGTCAACAGTCGGCAAGGTGCTTCGGCGTGAACTGGCGCGGGGATAGATGGTGCGGGCTGGCACTCACCTGGAAGGGGAACCGATCTTACGGACAGTCAAACCTCGAGAGGGTATGATGCAAACCAGTGATCAGCCATCAGTCATGGCAATTCCATTAAGGATCGCAGCATGATCGCAGTACCTCAAGTCTGATGGCTGGTCGCCGCTTGCACGGAGCCAATTTCATGGACATACTCTTCAAGAAGGCCACCCCACAATCGGTTCGACTGTCTTGCTGTAGCACTGGGAGAGGATAGATGACGAGAACTGAGTTGCTATTGTCGAGGCTAGCTGGTGGCGAGGTTTTGCTTGCGGACGGCGCCACTGGCACCCTGTTGCAGAGTATGGGGATGCCGCCAGGACAATTGCCGGAAGTCTGGATACTCGAGCAGCCAGAACGGATCGGCGCATTCTACCGGGGATATGTCAATGCAGGCTCTGACATCATCTTGAGCTGCACCTTTGGCGGCACGCGTTTCCGGCTCAGCGCGCACGACCTGGCTGATCGAGTGGTCGAGGTGAATCGTCGGGCAGCAGAACTGGCACGTGCTGAAGCTGGCACTGATGTCTTTGTAGCGGGCGATATGGGTCCGACAGGTCAGTTACTCGAACCCCTGGGCCCGCTGAGTGCCGAGGAGGTTGCCGAAGCGTATGCCGAACAGGCGACTGGCCTCGTGCAGGGTGGTGCTGACTTTTTGTTGATCGAGACCATGAGCGACTTGGGCGAGGCGCAGGCCGCTATTGATGGTGCTCGACGCGTGACGGACCTGCCTATTATCTGCACCTTTAGCTTTGACACACATGGACGAACCATGATGGGCCTCAAGCCGGAAACCGTCGCGGAGCAGATCGCCCCGCGGGTCGAGGGTGTGGGCGCCAATTGCGGCCGCGATCCCGCCGAATTTTCTACATTCTTGCAGGCAATGCGCTCAGCCGCACCCGACGCCCTGCTCTGGGCGAAACCCAACGCAGGTCTGCCGCGGGTGGTTGAGGATGAAACAGTCTATGACGCTACTCCGGCCTACATGGGCCAGGTAGCACTCGAGCTATGCCAGGCAGGAGCTCAGATAATCGGCGGCTGCTGTGGCACAACACCAGAACACATCGAAGTGATGGCCAAGTCACTGAAAGAACAACCATGCTAATGGAGGGCAAATGATCGTCGACACCCTACTCTTGCGATTGGGCGGAGAATCTGGCATCGACAACGCCATATCCGCCGGTGACGTGCTTACCCTGTCTGCTGCACGGACAGGCTACCACGTCCACACCTTCAGAACCTACCCCGCCGAGATCAAGGGCGGGCCAGTCATGTTCCAACTTCGCGTCGGGGTAGAACCAGTCCCCTCCCTGGGCGATCAACTGGATGTCCTTCTGGCCTTCAATGAGGAGGCTTGGGACCTGCATCACGCTGCCCTGCGCCCTGATGGAATCCTGGTCTACGATCCGGGCGAGCACGATGCACCAAGCAACTTCCAGGGCACGGCATACGGCATCCCCTTGGATGGCATGGCCGGTGATCTGAACCTGCGAAAGGGCAAGAACCTCATCGCCTTGGGCGCGCTGGCGGCGTTGCTGGGCTTTGACTTTCCCGAATTACAGGCAACAGTGAAGGACCTATACGGTCGCAAGCGTCCCGAGTTTATCGAGAGCAACCGCATGGCGCTCCTGGCAGGCTACCAGTGGGTACGCGACAATATCCTGGAAGGAAGCCCCATCCAGCTCGCCAAACCCCACAAAGCAGATGAACGACAATTGGTCATGTCGGGAAACCGGGCCATTGTAGCCGGTGCCCTCACAGCCGGATGCCGGTACTATGCCGGGTACCCAATCACGCCGGCTTCAGACATCCTGGAAGAGATGGCAAAGCGGCTGCCCGAAATTGGAGGCGCTGCGTTTCAGACTGAGGACGAGATCGCGGCTATTGGCAGCGTGGTAGGCGCATCGATCGCCGGGCTCAAAGCTATGACGGCAACCAGCGGACCAGGGTTCTCGCTGATGCAAGAGATGCTGGGCCTGGCGACTATGGCTGAGGTGCCCCTTGTGGTAGTAAACTCCATGCGCGCTGGGCCCTCCACCGGCATGCCGACCAAGATGGAGCAAGCCGACCTTAACATCGCTCTGTACGGCGGTCATGGAGAGGCACCGCGCATTGTCCTCGCCGCGCGCTCGGTAGAGGACTGCTTCTACCAGGCTATGCAAGCTTTCTACCTGTCCGAGACTTTTCAGATGCCAGTCATCTTACTCGCGGACCAGTCGCTATCGCACCGCACTGAGACGCTGCCGATGCCCGACACCAAGATGGTAGCCGTGACAGAGCGCATGCGGCCTGAGGCAGACGATGAAGACGACTATCAGCGGTACCGCCTCACAGAAAGCGGCATCTCGCCCATGGGGGTGCCCGGCTTTGACCCGACGCCCTATACAGCAACGGGCCTGGAGCACGACGAATATGGCGCCCCCAACTATACTCCAGAGATGCATACCGCACAGCTGGACAAGCGTGGGCTGAAATTCGAGGTCGTCGCAGATGCACTGTGCGGGCTGGAGCCGCCTCTGGGGTGCATCGGCTACGGGTTGCCCGAAGATCAGGCCCAGGTAGGTGTGTTGGCCTGGGGATCGACAGCGGGTGTAGTCCGCGAAGCCATAGAGGAGCTGGCCAGCGAAGGCTACCCAGTAACCGCACTGGTCCCGGCGGTCATCAATCCACTGCCCGCCGACCGCATCCTCGAGTTCGCACAGGGTCTCAAAGCCATCATTGTGCCCGAGGTTAACCGCACCGGGCAATTCGCCGCCTGGGTCAAGGCGCACACTGAGCTCCCCCTGATATCACTGAACAAGTACGGCGGCCTGCCTTTTACACCCGCAGAAATTAGGGACAAGGTGCTAGAGCATCTAACAGCAGAACCCGCCGACCCAGAGAGCAAAGACCAGCCCGAGGAGGAGGTGGCCCATGGCTAAGAAACGCGCATCCAAGAACAAGCTAAAGCCCAAGGACTACAAGTCGCACACCAAACCAACCTGGTGTCCCGGCTGTGGCGACTTTGGGCTGCTGGCGTCCCTCTATCAGGCCATGTCCCAGCTCGAGCTGGATCCATCGAACACGCTGGTTGTGTCCGGCATCGGCTGTTCCAGCAGGCTCCCCTTCTTTGTAAAGACCTACGGATTTCAGACCGCGCACGGACGCGTTCTGCCCGTAGCCATTGGAGCCAAGATTGCCAACCCTGACCTGACTGTGATCGCTGTCGGCGGCGACGGTGACGGCTTTAGCATCGGAGGTGGGCACCTGGCCCACGCCGTACGCCGAAACCCCAACATCACCTACCTTGTGATGGACAATAATGTATACGGCCTGACCAAGGGACAGACGTCGCCGACTTCGCCAGTGGGCTTTAAGACAAAGAGCACGCCCTACGGGTCATCAGACGTGCCGATCAATCCCATGGCTTGGGTGCTGGCCTCAGGTGTCAGTCTTGCTGCTCGCGGGTTCTCCGGCAACCCCAAGCACCTGACCGACCTGATCGTACAGGGTATCCAACATCCCGGGTTTGCCTTTGTACAGACTATGAGCCCCTGCCCCACTTTCTACAACACCTTTGACCTGTGGCGCCCCAAAATCGAAGATCTGCCCGAGGACCACGACCCTGGCGACCTGATGCAAGCCATGGAGCAAGCATTCCGGGACGACATGATCCCAGTAGGCGTCTTTTACAACCAGGTCCGGCCCACTCTGGAGAGTCACACCCGTGTGACGAACCATCCGCTCAAGGCTACCGCGCGTGATTTTGACCCCTGCGAGCTCTTGCAGAGCTATCGATAAATGCACGCCCGCGCACTGGCGGCAGGCTTCTCGCCTGCCGCCATCGTCGCAAAAGCTACGATCCTGAGCTAGCCTAGCCGATCCCAGCTTTGCACCTGCCCCCCTGCAATGGTATAATCCTCCCATCCTACCGGGGAGATAAACCATGTCAAAGAGGCGTTTACTCATAGCATTGCTCGCGGTGTCGCTGGCCCTGGGAGGCTGCGGAACCGAAGAACCACCAACAGCAACCCCTGCACAGACAGGCATCGACGAACCCTCCGCCCCTTCGCCTACCGCGGAGCCTTCACCAGATACAGCCGAAGCAACAGCCCCGGTTGGCGTGCTGATCAGCGAGGTTCTGCCTGGCATCCATGGCGTGGACAACAACCTGGAGTTTGTCGAGCTCTACAACGCCGGACCAAACGCCATCGACCTTGCCGGGTGGTCACTGTGGTATCGCCTCGCCGATAACAGGGACGAAGAGCTGCTCTATGCCTGGGGGGAACGTGCGGATATACCAGGCCAGGGGCACTATTTGCTGGTTCGGGCCGGAAGCGATGTGGGCAACGTCGGCGACGTGGAGTTCACCACCGCCCTCTTTGAGAACAAGGGTGGCCTGGCCTTGCGCAATGCCGATGGCGCCACTGTGGATACCCTGGTGTGGGGAGACGGGCCGACTGGCTTTTTGACTGGGCACGCCGCGTCTGTGCCCGAGGATGGGGCCAGCTTGGAGCGACTTCCTGGCGGAGAACTGGGCAACCGTCAGCTAACCGGAGACAACGCGGCCGACTTTCGGCTGAATTCCGAACCATTCCCTCAGAATACCGGCGATCTACCCACCCCGCTACCCGCTCAGCGCCTGAGCATCCACTTGGAGGGCCCGCACACTGTAGAGCCAGGCAGCCAGGTTGAGTACACGGTTGAGGTCGAAAACCTGACCGGCGAGACACTCAGCGATCTTGAGGTTTCACTACCGATCCCTGCCGGATTTAAGATCGTGTCCGCACCGCCTGAGGGGGAGATAGCCGGCGAACGCCTGGAGTGGATGGTACCTGAAGTGGCGGCGGGAGCCGGGGAGACAACTACCATACAGCTGCAGGCCCCCTGGACCTATCTCACCGACCTCCTCAACGGGTATTATGTAGACTCTGCTGCCGGCGAGGTCCGCGCCTACGGCGCGCCGCTGCCCATCTCCGTGGAAGGCGGCGCCATACCAGTTGGCGTGGCCCGCACCCTGGTTGGGGAAACGGTGACCGTGAAAGGGATCGCTACCATGTTCACCGATGGCTTCTACGCCGGATCCACCGGAACAAAGTTCTACATGGAGGATGGTACGGGCGGCATCCAGGTCTACTGCCCTGGGGGCAAGGGCCTGGTCAGCGTAGAGGTTGGAGACCGTGTGCAGGTCACCGGGGAGATTCAGGTCTACCGCGACTCGATGGAGATCGTCCCCTCGACCTACCCCGACGACGTTAGCGTGCTCGAGGCTGGCGACGCGCCACAGCCCAGCCAGGTCGCGATAGCTGAGGCCGTCCGGGATGAAAGCTTGCCCGGTCGCTTGATTGTCGTGGAGGGTCTGAGTACCCGAATCGAAGAGTTCACATATAGCTACGAAGTCGATCTCGTGGACAGCGAGGGCAACATACTGCTCGCCTACGTGGACAAGGACGCTGGACTGACCGCTGAACCGCTGGATCTGGGCAAGCGCTACCGCATAACCGGAATCAGCGAGATCTATGACGGTACCTGGCAGATCCAACCACGATTCCAGACCGATTTCGCAGAGGTATTCCCGCCTAAGCTGATGCTGGACATGGACGTACGCAACAGTGTACTGCCAGGCGAAACGCTGACCTACACGCTGACGGCATACAACCACACCGACGCCCCGCTTACAGATGTGCGCATCAAAGCGCCCCTACCAGTTGGGAACATCGTACTGGCTGAGGTGCTCGATGGTGGTGAGATGCAGGCAGCGTCGGTCGTGTGGGTTATACGTGAAGTGGCTGGCGGCGGAGGTTCGGCATCGGTTAGCTACGAGGTGATGGTCGACGGCGATGCTGCCGATATGATTGTAGCTGAGAGTGCCACGGCAACCGCAGAGCAATGGCCCGATCCCGTGCAGACCGCCAGACTGCTCACCTTTGTGGGAAGCGGCGTGCCGATCTGGGCCATTCAGGGCCCGGGCATCTCCTCGCCCTATGTGCGCGACCAGGCCACCACCGAGGGAATTGTCATTGGCGTATTTCCCGAGCTCGGCGGCTTCTGGATCCAGGAAGACAAGACGGACGATGACCCAGCAACCTCGGCGGGACTATTCGTGCTTGCAAAAGAACCGGTGACCTCCCTGCAGCTGGGTGACCATGTACGGGTCAGCGGAAGGGTTCGGGAGCTCTCAGGGCAGACGCTCCTCGACATCCAGGACGTGGCCAATGTGGAGCTTCTCAGCAACAACAACCTGCTGCCAGCGGCAGTTGAATTGGACCCGCCACAGGACAAGGCAGAGGCAGATCTGTACTATGAGGCCATGGAAGGCATGCTGGTGCAGGTCAGCGAGCCGGCCTTGGCCATTGGACCCACCAGCAAGTACGGCGAGACCCCCGTGATACGTGCAGAGTGGGGTATAGAGCGCGTCATGAAGGGCGATCCCACAGGGATGCTCATCTTTGTCGACGATGGTGGCGCATCCACTCACTATGATATGAGCACGCTCGCCTTTCCGCTCAAGACAGGCGACAAACTGCTCTGGGCAGAGGGTCCGCTTGCCTTCACCTATGATTGCTTCAAGATCGAGCCGATTTCCCTGCCAAGGATCGAGTCTGTTGAGCGGCCCGTACCCTCCCTGGAACCTGCCGGCCCTGGCGAGTTCAGGATCGCCAGCTTTAACGTCGAGAATCTCTTTGACTCCAGCGATCCGCATCCTTCGGACCCGCCGATCCCCTCGCGCAGCGAGTATGAGCTGGACCTGCAAAAGACCGCCAGCGCCATCGAGGCCATGGGGGCTCCCACCATCGTTGGACTGCAAGAGGTAGAGAATATCGGCATCCTGGAGCGCCTGGCTGAGATCGAAACCATCGCCGAATACGAGTACCAGCCGGTTCTTATCGAGGGCACCGACAGCCGCGGGATCGACGTGGCCTACCTGGTCAGGGCCGATCAGGCGACCGTCGAGGGTGCCACGGCCTTCCCAGCCCCCGACGGCCTTACCAGCCGTCCGCCCCTGGTGATCACTGCGACGATCCACCTGGAGGGCGCCGATCAGACGGTATATGCCATCAACAACCACTTCACGTCCATGTCCGGCGGAGAGCTGCCCACCGAGCCGCGTAGAAAGGCCCAGGCAGCGTGGAACGCCACCCTGGTACAACGCATTCTCGAGCAAGACCCGCAGGCACACATCATTGTGATGGGTGACCTGAACTCGTTCTACGAGTCCCCACCTCTGGACATCCTTCGCGATGCCGGACTGCACCACATCTACGAGTTCGTCGAGCCGGAGCGACCCTATACCTACATCTATCTGGGAGAGTCGGAAACCTTGGACCACATGCTGCTGACCCCAGGCCTGTACCAGGGGCTGACCCAGGTGACTGTGCTACATATCGGGGCCGATTATCCACCGCCGATCCCGGAGGACACGTCGGCCCGAGCGGTATCGGATCACGATGCGCTTGTGGTCACCATCTCCCTTGATTAGCCTATCAGTAGTTCTTGATGGTTAGAATAGCCGTGGCTGCGCTCTGGAAAGGGCGCAGCCACGGCCTCCACATCTGGTCACGCCTTACGCGCCAGCACCGCGAGCACTGCTCCCTCTGCCCGGATCGACACGTCCAGTATCTCAAAGCGAGAGAACTCGTCCCCAAGCTCGTTCACAGAGAAGATGTGATGGGGCAGTCCGGCCTCTGGACCAGACAATGGTACAACAGTGCCTGGCTCAACCTCCTCGAATTCCACACCACTGTCCCTCCGCCCGGATACCGTGACAAAGACCAACCCACCGGGCGCGAGGATGCGCCACATCTCGGCAACCGCCACGCGCACCCCCTCCAGCAGAGCGTGGTGGATCACTTGAGTCGAGAGCACCGCATCCAGGCTGCCCTCACAAAACGGCAGAGGCTGTCTCGTGTCTGCCAGGGCCAATGCGGCGCGGTGTCCTTCCTCACATAGCCAAGCATTTGTCAGGCTCAAGGCCGTCGGGGAGATATCCACACCGATCACCTCAAAGCCATCTTTGGCGAGATGCACAACATGCCTGCCGCTCCCGCATCCCAGGTCCAG
>Ga0207796_1000175_pt1 | contig 28115 bp, 23 predicted proteins | sample Pon1CUnioCityCA_6_FD_187274 | JGI IMG/M metagenome (GOLD analysis project Ga0207796, IMG submission 187274) | Marine sediment microbial community from Union City, CA, USA - Pond 1C Sediment 1 (SPAdes) | ecosystem: Environmental > Aquatic > Marine > Intertidal zone > Salt pond sediment ... | reverse complement strand
GAGGTGGTCGAGCCGGTCGGCGAAATCCTGCAGCAGGGCCCGTGCCAGGTTCGGGGAGGTGGTCACCAACCGACAGAAGTCCTCTGTGGCGATGGCGAACAGCGCGGCCTGATCGACAGCCTGGGCCGTGGCGTGATTGGTGGGCCGGGGCTGAAACGGAGGCACGGTGTTGAAGCTGCGGCCCGGCCCCAGCTGGACCAGGACCTGCTCGCGACCGTCGGGAGAGGTGCGCAGGATGCGTACGTCTCCCTCGGCGACGAAGTAGGCGGCGCGGCAGGGATCGCCCTCAAGGATGATGGTCTCCTCGGGGGCAAAGGTGCGATAGATGGCGACTCGAGCGGCACGCAAGAGGGTCTCCTCCGGAAGATCAGCAAACAGAGCGATACGCCGTAGAACCTCGGCATCGGTCCTCATGATAGGGCGATTTTAGCGCAAGGAGGACTTGGGGTCAAACCGGGGTTCAGCTATGTGGGGCGGGTTTCCATACCCGCCGCCTCGGGGTTGATGGGTTCACCCAACGCCGCGGAGCGCTTCTGGTGCCCTCCCACGGGACTTAGAGCTGCTACGATTTCCCCTGACGGGATAGGGTTTCGCCGTCGGCCGTTTCTGGTATAATATAGGGTTGGAATGAATAGGGAAGTGCGTGACGGTCGTTCTTCGAGAGGCGTGATTGGCTGCCTGACGGCGGGCTTTGAGATGCTTGGTCAGAACCTGCTCATGGTGGCTCTGCCCGTGGTGCTGGATCTGTTTCTTTGGCTGGGCCCCCGCGTCTCGGTGGAGCCGCTGCTGCAAGGAGTTGTTACGTTACTGAGGAACCAGACGCCTGCTGACCCGGAGATGGCAGGACAGGTTGATCAGGCGGTGATCCTGCTGGAGCAGTTTGGCGAGCGGTTCAATCTGCTCTCGATGTTGGGCGGCGTGCCGATGTTCCAGGTCCCGAGCCTTCTGGCTCGAAGGGCGTCGGCAGCAGGCTCACCGCTGGGTGATCCACACGTTCTCTCTCTGTCGAGCGTGTTGAGCCTCATACCGTGGTGGGCCGCGCTTGCCTTCTTTGGCTTGGTGTTGGGCTTTCTCTATCTGAATGAGATCGCCCACCAGATCCAAGATGGGGAAAGCTCGGGCCTAGCGAGGCCAACCGCGACGGGGGAGGGCGGGGGGGCGGATGGCGATGACTCGCTGCGCGACGGGATGTGGAAGTTCCTGCGCTTCGTCTCCTTCGGCCTTGGCTTGGTGGTGATCGGGTCGCTGGTCCTCCCAGTCTGGGTGCTGATCGTGGCCCTGGGGGCGTCGATCGCACAGCCGCTGGGTATCATGCTGTGGATAGCGGGCCTTGGATTCCTGAGCTACACGGCGCTGCACCTCCTGTTTGTCATACCGGGCCTGCTGCTGGGTGGCCGCCGGTTGTTGCGGGCCATCAGCGAAAGCCTTCTGCTGAGTCACGTGAGCCTATCATCGGTGTTCGGCTTCGTCCTGCTGGCGGTGGTGATCTACGAGGGGCTGGGATACGCGTGGTTGTTGCCGCACAGCGATTCTTGGGCCATGCTCATCGGTATCGTGGGGAACGCTTTCGTCGCGACTGGTCTGACTGGTGCGGCTTTCTTGTTTTATCAGGAGCAAGTCATCGTCGGCCGTCGGCTGATGGCATCCGAGGAGTGAGGGCGGTAGACAATGCCCGAAGCGAGATGTACCTCGGGCGTCGCGCTGGGAAGATAGGCTAGTTTAGGATGGATCGGGGGATCGTGACGATCCGCAACGGAGAGGTGCTGGGGTCATAGCTAAGACAATGGCAGAATCTAGAGTGAAACGGGTTAGTCGTTACGAAGCCAGCGACGTGCAGGTGCTGGAGGGCCTGGAGGCCGTTCGGCGCCGGCCTGGTATGTACGTCGGCGGTACCGATACGCGGGCGCTGCATCACCTGGTCTATGAGGTGGTCGACAACGCCATCGACGAGGTCCTGGCCGGGGCGTGCGACAGGATTGAGATTACAGTCCACCCTGACTTGTCCGTGAGCGTCAAGGACAACGGGCGTGGCATCCCGGTCGCGATCCATCCAGATAAGGGGACCTCCACCCTGGAGCTGGTGATGACCACGCTCCACGCCGGCGCGAAGTTCGGTGGCGACGGCTACAAGGTATCCGGCGGGCTGCACGGCGTCGGGGTCTCGGCTGTCAATGCGCTTTCACTATGGATGGATGTGGTGGTGGACAACCCGCGCGACGGTCGTCGCTATCGACAGCGATATGAGCAAGGTATCCCGGTCACACCGGTCGAGGATATCGGCGAGGCTCACGGACAGGGGACCCGGGTCACGTATCGATTCGACCCTACGATCTTCGAGGATGTGGCGTACGAGTTCGAGACGCTGGCACAGCGGATGCGGGAGCTGGCTTTCGTGGCCGGCGGCGTCGGCATACGTCTCGTCGACGAGCGGAAGGAGCCGTTCGCCGAGGAGATGACATTCTACTTCGAGGGCGGCATCAGCTCGTTCGTCCGTTATCTCAACCGAAATCGGAAGGTGCTTCACGACGAGGTCGTGTATGCCAATCACAGGGACAACGGCGTGGGCATCGAGGTGGCGATTCAGTATACAGACAGCTACGCCAAGTCGATGTACGCCTTTGCGAACACCATCCATACGGTTGACGGCGGTACGCATCTGACGGGGCTCCGTTCCGGCTTGACGCGCATCATCAACGACTATGCCCGTCGAGAGGGCGTGCTTCGGGACAAGGACCCCAACTTCGCCGGGGAGGATGTCCGTGAAGGGCTGACGGCGATCGTCAGCGTGAAGCACCCCGATCCTCAGTTCGAGAGTCAGACGAAGGTCAAGCTGATGAACGCTGAGGTTAGAGGGATGGTCGAATCGGTGGTCTCCAACGCCCTCTCGGAGTTTCTGGAGCGGAACTCTCGGACGGCGCGTCAGATTATGAGGAAGTGTCGTACCTCCTTCCGTGCCCGCGCGGCGGCGCGCAAGGCACGGGACCTGGTGATTCGCAAGAGCACGTTGGAGAGCCTCACGCTGCCTGGCAAGCTGGCGGACTGCTCGGCGAGAGACCCCGAGAGCACGGAGATCTATATCGTGGAGGGTGACAGCGCCGGTGGCAGCGCGAAGCAGGGGCGTGACCGGCACTTCCAGGCCATTCTGCCGCTGCGGGGCAAGATTCTGAATACGGAACGGGCCCGCTTGGATCGCATCTTGAAGAACAAGGAGGTGCGGGCGCTCATCTCGGCCTTGGGGACGGGCATTGGCTCGCAATTCGATGTGAGCGGCCTGCGCTATGGACGGGTGATCCTCCTCACCGATGCAGACATCGACGGCGCCCATATTCGGACCCTGCTGCTCACCTTCTTCTTCCGCTACATGCAGCCCTTGATTGAGTCGGGGCACCTTTACATTGCGCAGCCACCGCTCTATCGCATCTACTCGGGGCGGGAGGAGCACTACGCCTACTCGGAGGAGGAGCGGCGCGAGATTCTGAAAGGGATGGGCGGCCGGAACGTCTCGAGCCAGATGTACAAGGGTCTGGGTGAGATGAACCCGGAGCAGCTGTGGGAGACGACGATGAACCCTGAGCATCGGACGCTGCTGCAGGTGAGCATTGAGGACGCGGCCACAGCCGATCGCACCTTCGACATGCTGATGGGCGCCAGCGTGCCGCCGAGGCGTCGCTTCATCCAGACGCACGCCAAGGAGGTCCGCAACCTGGACGTTTAGAGGCTAGATCTGGTTGGCTCGAGAGAACCGACGCTGTTCTCGGATGATGAAGCCCCCAATCGCCTGGTTGGGGGCTTCTTGGCGTCACGTTTGGCCGCTAAACGTGTTACACCTCTTGAGGCGTCATCGATGTCGACGCCATGACCTACGTTTGTCCCATCTGGCACGCTTCTTGCTGAAGACAGTGCTGCCGATAGATCCATAGCTTGTGCGTTTCGCTTTGGGTAGTGCGAAGAAGGAGGGGCGTTCATGGAAGGACGTGTCGCTATTACCGGTCTGGGTGCCGTGACACCGCTGGGGAACGATGTGTCGACGACGTGGGATGGGCTGCTGAGCGGGCGCAGTGGTGTCGCGCGCCTCAGGAAGTTCGATGCATCGCAGTTGAAGGTGCAAATCGCAGCTGAGGTGAAGGATTTTGATGCGCAACGTCGCCTGGGACGGCGCACGGTACGAAGAAACGATGTTTTCGCTCTGTTCGCCCTGGCGGCGGCGCGGGAGGCTGTCGCCGATGCCGGGCTGCAGTTTGGCGATGTGGACGATGAGGCGAGAGATCGTGTTGGTGTGCTAGTGGGCACCGGTATCGGTGGCGTGCTGACGCTGCTCGAGGAGTATGATGTCCTTAGGGAACGAGGACCGGAGCGCGTCAGCCCCTTCATGATCCCGAAACTCATGCCTAACGCCGCCTCGGCGGCCATCGCCATCGATCAGAATCTACACGGGCCCAACTTCTCGCTCAATTCGGCATGTGCGACCGGCTCCCACGCCATCGGGGAGGCCGCGAGCCTCATTGGGCGCGGGTGGGCAGACGTGATGATCTGTGGAGGTAGCGACGCCGGTACGCATCCCCTTTCGGTCGCCGCTTTCGGCAATATGAAGGCTGTGTCGACCCGCAACGACGATCCGCAGGGGGCCAGCCGGCCATTCGACGCCGAGAGGGATGGTTTCGTGATGGGCGAGGGCGCCGGGATCCTTGTCCTGGAGCGCCTGGACCACGCGCTGGAGCGGGGCGCTGCGATTCGCGCAGAGCTCATCGGCTACGGCGCGACCTGTGATGCCTACCATATCGCGGCACCAGAAGAGTCCGGTGAAGGCGCGGCGCGGGCGATGGCTATGGCGCTCCGGTCCGCCGGTGTAGCACCAGACGACGTGGACTACATCAACGCTCACGGGACGAGCACGCCGCTCAATGATCGCATTGAGACCGCGGCTATTCGTCGTGTCTTCGGCGAGCACGCCGATCGCCTAGCCGTGAGCTCGACCAAGTCGATGCTGGGCCACTTGATGGGGGCTGCCGGGGCCGTGGAGGCCATCGCGTCTGTCAGGAGCTTGGAGACGGGGTGGGTACACGCTACCATCAACTACGAGAATCCAGATCCAGCGTGTGACCTCGACTATGTGCCTAATCAGCCGCGGGAGTTGAAGCCGCACGTGATACTGTCCAATTCCTTCGGCTTTGGCGGCCACAATGCCTGCATCGTGCTCCACCGGTGGGAGCCGGCCCGGCGTTCGCTGTACAGGGACGGAGCCTGATGTCCCCGGCGCACGTCGTAGGGTGGGGCAAGTACGTCCCGGAGCGGGTCCTGACGAACGACGATCTGGCGGGGATGGTGGACACCTCCGATGGCTGGATCCTCAGCCGTACGGGCATTCGCGAGCGGCGCATCGCAGGAGATGGTGAGACCACGTCCAGCATGGCGATCCAGGCGGCCTGGCGGGCGCTGGAGACGGCGCGACTGGCCCCGGCGCAGCTGGACCTGATCATCGTCGCCACAGCAACGCCGGACTATGCCTTTCCGGCCACGGCATGTCTGGTACAGGATGCCCTCGGGGCGAAGAACGCAGCGGCCTTTGACCTCTCGGCTGGGTGCACGGGCTTCGTCTATGGGCTGGGGGTGGCCGCCGACATGATCAGCGGCGACTGCTGTCGGTCAGCAAGGAATGGGCCGGATGAGGTCGCCACCGCCCTGGTGATTGGCGCTGAGACACTCTCGCGCATCACGGACTGGACCGATCGAGCAACGTGTGTGCTGTTCGGCGACGGTGCCGGCGCGGTGGTGTTGCGGTCTAACGGGGCCCCAGGCGGCGTTCTCGCCACAGCCCTGGGCGCCGACGGCTCGGGGGGCGACCTGCTCCGCCTGCCCGCCGGTGGGAGTCAGGAGCCCGCATCACACCGCTCAGTGGCCGAGGGCCATCATTACCTCACCATGCGGGGGAGGGAGGTCTTCCGGTTCGCCGTCAAAGCCATGCCCGACGCTGTGCGCGAGGCTCTGGAGCGAGCCGACCTGACCCTGGACGACCTCGACTTGATGGTCCCCCATCAGGCGAACGAGCGCATCTTGGAGGTGGCGAGAAAGGCGCTGGATCTGGCGCCAGGGATCGTCTACCGCAACGTCGCTTGGTATGGCAACACATCGGCGGCATCCGTCCCCATTGCACTCTGTGAGGCGGCTGATGAGGGGCGCATCGAGCGCGACGATGTGGTGGTTTGCGTGGGGTTTGGTGCTGGGCTGACGTGGGGCGCGACGACGATCCGCTGGAGCGTGCCCCTGCCCGCCGAACCGGCGACCGTCTGGAGGAGGGGACAGTACGCGGCGCTGCAAGGCTATGCTTCGCTGCGTTCACTGGTGCGTCGTCTTGTACGCTGGATACTCTCTCTTGGTGTGAAGGAGCCATAATGAACGAACCTCAGGATACGGATCGCGAGGAGCGCAGCCAAGAGGACCGTGCTGGAAGCGCGCTGGAGCGTCTCGACGCCATGCGTAGGGCGTCCCATGTGGGCGGGGGAGAGCGACGCGTTGAGCGCCAGCATGAGAAAGGGAAGCACACGGCACGTGAGCGCCTTGACGCGCTTCTCGATCCCGGCACGTTTCACGAGTTGGATCCGTTCGTGACGCATCGAGCGACGGGATTCGGGCTGGAGCAACGACGGACGCCGGGCGATAGCGTGGTCACCGGCTGGGGCGCGATCGATGGGCGGCAGGTCTACGTCTTTGCCCAGGACTTCACCGTGATGGGGGGCTCCGTGGGCGAGGTGCACGGGCGGAAGATCTGCAAGGTCCTCGATCTGGCATTGGAGAACGGATCGCCCGTGATCGGCATCAACGACTCGGGCGGCGCGCGCATCCAGGAAGGCGTGGATTCCCTGAACGCCTACGGCGAGATCTTTCGGCGCAACACGCTGGCCTCCGGTGTCGTGCCGCAGTTGTCCATCATCGCCGGGCCTTGTGCTGGCGGTGCGGTCTACTCGCCGGCGCTCACCGATTTTGTGTTTCTGGTCGAGGGGATAGGACGCATGTTCATCACCGGGCCGGACGTGATCCGTTCCGTGACCCAGGAGGAGGTCACCGCGGAGGCTCTGGGAGGGGCCGCGGTCCACGCCCGGGAGAGCGGTGTGGCCCACTTCAGCGCCGCCAGCGAGGAGGATACCTTCGGTCGCGTACGGGAGCTGCTATCGTACCTACCGTCGAACAACGCTGAGGATCCACCGTACGTACCTCCTGTGGATCCGCCCGATCGGATGGCGGCCGCGTTGGACACGCTGGTGCCGGACGATCCCTCGGAACCGTATGATATGGAGCAGGTGATTGAGGCCATCGTCGACGAAGGGGACTTCCTGCAGGTTCACGAGCGTTTTGCGACCAATCTGATGGTCGGTTTCGCTCGGATGGGCGGGCACGTGGTGGGCATCGTGGCACAACAGCCGCCGGTGCTGGCTGGTGTGCTTGACATCGACGCGGCGGACAAAGGGGCGCGATTCATTCGCTTCTGTGACGCGTTCAACGTGCCCCTTCTCACGTTGGTCGATACGCCCGGCTTCTTGCCCGGCCTGGAGCAGGAGCACGGTGGCATCATCCGGCACGGGGCCAAGATGATCTACGCCTATGCCGAGGCGAGCGTCCCCAAGATCTCCGTCGTCACCCGCAAGGCGTACGGTGGCGCCTACATCGTGATGAGCTCCAAGGCGCTGGGGGGCGACCTATGTCTGGGCTGGCCAGGGGCTGAGATTGCCGTGATGGGCCCGCGTGGGGCGGTGAACATCATCTTTCGCCGCGAGATTCGGGAGGCCGACGATCCTGAGGCCCTCCGCGAGGAGCTCGTACAGGACTACCGGGAACAGTTCGCCCACCCCTACGTGGCGGCCAAGCGGGGGTACCTCGATGACGTGATCGCTCCCCGGGAGACCCGTCCCAAAGTGATCCGAGGCCTGGAGATGCTGCTCGACAAGCGCGTCCAACGGCCGGCCAAGAAGCATGGGAGCATGCCGTTGTAGGGCACTGTCCCAGCGCAAGACCCCGAGGTTACCGGAGTCGGCCCGTGTCGAGGTCGAGGGTCTTGGGGGTTGAGGAGGCGTATCCGGGCCGACCTAGCGGTGCCCATCTGGTGGTCGCGGTGTGTCTGGGAGCGTTTGGTAGCTCGGTGATAGATTCTGAGAGGGTCTGTGTGCTAGCATGGTTGGTTGTGAAAGTGAGACGAGCCGGCAAGGGGAGAGGGCGTGCCTGGTAAGGTCCTGGTAGCCAACCGGGGCGAGATCGCGGTGCGCGTGCTGCGCACCTGCCGAGAGCTCGGCCTGGAGACGGTCGCGGTCTTCTCGGAGGCTGATCGCGGGGCGCCCCATGTACGGTACGCGGACGAGGCGTACTGCATTGGAGCGCCGCCGGCCCGTGAGAGCTACTTGAGGGGCGACCGGATCATCGACGTGGCGCTGCGATCCGGTGCCAAAGCAGTCCATCCAGGCTATGGCTTCCTGGCTGAGTCGTCTGCCTTTGCTCAGGACTGCGTTGATGCGGGATTGACGTTTGTCGGGCCTGCGCCGGAGACGATGGAACTGCTGTCCGACAAACCGGCCGCCCGGGAAGTGGCACGCGGGCTCGGCATTCCGGTGGTGGAGGGCTCGGTGTCCCACCTGGACGACGCAGGATTGCTGGCGGCGGCGGGCCGGCTGGGGTATCCAGTCATGCTGAAGGCAGTGGCGGGCGGCGGTGGCATGGGGATTCGAGCTGCCCACTCGCGCCAGGAGCTGGAGGAGGTTATAGCGCCGGCCAGGCAGGAAGCTCAGGCTGCCTTTGGTGACGACGATGTCTATTTGGAGCGTCTGGTCGAGGATGCGCGCCACATTGAGGTTCAGCTATTGGGGGATAGACAGGGGCGCGTCATCCATCTGGGCGAGCGTGAGTGCTCCATCCAGCGCCGCCATCAGAAGCTGATCGAGGAGGCGCCGTCTCGAGCTCTCGATGATGGACTGCGTGAGCGCATCCACCGGGCGGCCGTGGAGATCGGCAAGGCTGTGGGTTACATCAGCGCGGGCACCGTCGAGTTCCTGTTGGATGATGAGGGACAGTTTACGTTCATGGAGGTCAACCCCCGCCTTCAGGTGGAGCATACGGTCACGGAGGCGATCACGGGCGTCGATATCGTCAAGGAACAGCTGCGCATTGCCGCGGGGAGGGAGCTGCGCTATGGGCTGGAGGACGTGATGTGGCGCGGCTGGGCCTTGGAGTGCCGTATTCTCGCCGAGGACCCGAACCGGGGGTTCGCGCCCAGCGTGGGGCGCATCGTCCGGCTGCGGGAGCCCGCCGGCCCGGGCGTCCGGGTCGACAGTGGGATCGCCGAAGGGGTGAACGTGACGCCCTACTACGACTCTCTACTGGCGAAACTCATCGCCTGGGGCGAGACGAGGGGTGTGGCCATCGTGCGGATGCGGCGCGCTCTGGAGGAATACCAGATCGCGGGTGTCGCCACGACGCTTCATCTGTACCGGGCGTTGATGGACAGCACCCGCTTCCTGGGTGGTCAATTCCACACCGGTTTCGTCGAGGAGAAGCTACGAGGGGTGACAGAGGACGAGGCGGCAGGAGCGCCGGGGAGCTGGGAGGCGGCGCGTCTGGCGGATGCCGACCGCCGTCTGGCAGCGGCTGTGGCGGTGGCCTTGCTGGACCATCGGCGACGGCAAGGGGAGGGGCCCGATGGGCGTCGGATCAGTCGCTGGAAGATGCTCGGGCGCTGGGAGAGGATGAGGCGCTGGGGCTAGTTCTCACAGCCAGAGGATGCCTAGCACTTATCTGCCTTTTCGTTCAGTTCCGCAGAGACTGCATTATCGATGATTGGACAGGAGACGATCGATGAAATACACGGTGACTGTTGATGGCGAGGTATTCGAGATCGAGGTCGGGCCCGGAGGGCGGGCCTGGGTCAACCAGGAGCCCTACGACGTCGATATGCAGCGCATTGGTGGCAAGGGGTCGATGGAGTCGGCCGGGGAGTACTCGCTGCTGGTCGACCATCGCTCCTACGACATCCACCTTGACGACAGCGACAACGGCGACCGCTGGCTGATGGTCAGCGGGCGCCCGTATCGAGCTCGGCTGCAGCGCGGTCACGGTGTCTGTGGGAACGGTCGAGGGCAGGCCACGGCTGAGAGCGGCGGCCTGGGGGAGGTCGCTTGCTCCCAGAGTGAGGTGCGCGCTCCGCTGCCGGGGATGCTGGTGGAGCTGCGCGTGCGCCATGGCGAGCATGTGAAGGAACAGCAGGTGGTGGCCGTGGTGGAGTCGATGAAGATGAACCTGGAGGTTCGCGCCCCTCGGGACGGGGTGGTGAGCGATCTGCGCGTCGCGCCCGGTCGGCAGGTTGCGCAGGATGAGGTTCTGGCGGTTCTGAGGTCGAACGGGCACTCAAGGAGCGATTAGTCTACCTCTCCTCGGCGACACCCGATCGCCGCAGGCGAGCTCTTACCCCTCGGTCTCACGTCTTTTCCTCACAGCTAAGCCGGATACGCTGGGGCCTGCTTCCGTAGCAGGCATGGGACTGTCTATCCATCTCGGTCCGTGCACCCCCAGTCCTTATCACGTAGGATGTCAGGCCCCTTTGGCACGTTCTTGAGGCCTTTGCGTGCCTCCCAGGCACGCCGCGAGGACTTGTAGAAGCAGGTGTTTGCTGGTATTATCGGCGGTGTTGACCGTTCACGCCGTCTCGATCTTGATCTTCAGGAGGCCCTATGCGCATCCGTTCCGTCACGCTCGGTACAGACGTTACCTACCCCCTAGACGTTGACGGGTTCGCCACGTTTGAAGCGTTCCAGGGTCTTGCACGCGCGCAGTTTGCGGACGCTGGACTTGAGGTCCAGACGGTGCGGCTAGCGACGCAGCCCTTCCCGGAGGTGCTGCACGATCAGGGACCTGACGCAGCGCCGGCCTTCGCCCAGGCTCTGGAGAGGGCTTGTCAGGCGCACGGCATCGATTACTGCTCCATCGGCCCTGTGGTGGCCATCGATCCGACGAGTGAGCTCTCCTATATCGCCGTCATACCGGAGGTCATTCGTAGCACCGAGGTAGCCTTCGCCTCCGTGCTGGTGGCTGCGCAGGGATCCGGGATCAACCTGGAGGCTATCCAGGCGTCTGCGCGCGCTGTCGCCGATATCGCGCGCTCGACGCCGGACGGCTTCGGCAATCTACGTGTGGCTGTGCTGGTCAACTGTGGGCCGGGCTCGCCCTTCTTTCCGGTCTCTTACCATGGGGGCGGGGGGACGCGATTCTCCATCGCTACCGAGGCCGCGGACCTGGCGGTGGAGGCTTTCTCCAGCGCGGGAAGCCTAGAGGAAGCTGCCGCGAATCTGAGAGGGGCCATCGAGGAGACCGCTCAGGTCATCGAGCGCGTCTCGCGGGGCCTAGCGAACCACTTCGGGTTTGGCTTCGCTGGTGTGGATTTCTCGCTGGCGCCGTTCCCGGAGACGGCGCGCAGCATCGGGCACGCCATCGAGCAGCTGGGCGTCGACGCTTTCGGCAGCAACGGCACGCTGTTCACCGTGGCGTTCATCAAGCGAGCCATCGACGCGGCGTCGTTCCACCACTGCGGGTTCTCCGGCGTGATGCTGCCTGTGTTGGAGGATCAGACCCTGGCCGAGCGGAGCGTGGAGCGTACCTTCGACCTCGACAGCCTGCTCCTCTACTCGACCGTGTGTGGCACTGGCCTGGACACCATCCCGCTGCCGGGCGACGTGAGCGTGGAGGAGCTGTCAGCCATCCTGCTGGACGTGGCCACGCTCTCGCTGGTGGCGGACAAGCCGCTCACTGCTCGACTGATGCCGATCCCGGGGAAGAAAGCAGGAGAGATGACGGATTTCGACTTCGAGTACTTCGCCAATGGGCGGGTGATGGAGACCCGGGGACGAGGTGGTCCCAAGATCTTCGAGCGTGGCCGATTCTGGGCCCTGTAGACGCTACCGTGCAACTTCCTGGCGCGGATTGCGTAGTAGACAATGGGGATGAAGGGCTGAAGCCCTTACGACGGCTTCTGGCTGGCCGCATCGACCACTCGTTTCAGCCGTTTTTTCTGGTCGAAGGTGTTTTTGCGATAAAGGGTGAAGGAAGAAAGGCTAAGGAGGTAGCTGGATATGGCATCGCTGTTGGAGAAGGTCTCGACGTTGATCTCGGCAAATCTGCACTCGTTGGTCGATCAGGCGCTGAAGGCGAACAGCTTGGCCGTGATCGATCAGTACATCCGCCAGGTGGAGAATAACCTCGAGGATCTGGAGGACGCAGCCGCCACCATTGGTGGCGAGGTCAAGTCCGTCAGACGAAAGCTGCAGGACCTGGAGCATAAGGAGGATGAGCTGGACCGCGCCGTCGATGCCTTCCTGATGGAGGGCAACGAGGAGACCGCGGCCGCCACCCAGAGCAAGCTCAATAGCACGCTGCGCCTGGTTGAGACGTATGAGGAGCAGGCCGCCCGGCTGAAGGACGAGTATCAGAAGCTCCTGGACGCCAAGGTGAAGCTGGAGGCGCGGCTCTCCACCATGAAGCAGGAGCGCGAGGAGCTGCAGGCGCTGCTGGAGCTGGCCAAGAGCAAGGAGATCGCCGTCGACGCGATGAAGGGTCTGGACGATCTCATGGGCTCCGGCGACACCGATATCAGCCGCATCGCTGGGAGCATCTACGCCCGCCTGGACAAGGCCACGACGGCCGCGGAGATGCGGGCCGCCAGCCTAGACGAGCAGATCAATGAGGTGCTGGAGCGGGACGTGCTGGATGCGCAGTTGGCGGAGCGGAAGAGGAAGTTGGGGATTGAGTGAGGCGTGAAGCGCAACACGTGAAACTGAAACGTAAAGCGTAAAACGTAAGACGTAAGGCGTTAGGGGAAGGGACGGGGGTGGAGAGGAAACGCGTATGAACCGTACCCGCTGGATTTTCGTAGCCATCGTGGCCGTGGCGCTGGTGATCGTCGGTGCTTCTCTTCTCTGGCGCGCGCTGAGGCCCGGCCAGGTCGAGGAACTCACGGTCGAGCGGCCGGACGCGATCACCGTGCGCGTGCTGAGCGCGCTGCCCGTGGAGCCCTGGGTGCGCTCAGCGGCCGAGGATTTCAACGCCAGCGACCCGCAGCTGGAAGGGGTGCCGTTGCAGGTTGAGGTGGTAGCGATGGACGGTCTCAGCGCGCTGGGCCGCTGGGACCGGAACGACTTCGGGGCGTTGCCGGCGGATGCTGACGTGGAGGACCTTACGCCGGAACAGGAGGCTGCTCTGGACAGCTTTCCCACGGTGTGGATCCCCGACAGCCGCTACTTGGTGGAGTTGGCGAACGCTTCCTACAAGGAGCGGCTGGGTCGCGACGTCTTTCTGACCGATGGACAATACCGGGCGCGGCCTATCGCCATCAGCCTCTTCACCTGGGGCATCTACGAGAGCCGGGCCACCGTGTTGGAAGATCACTTCGACGAGATCAGCTGGAGTACCATCCACGACGCGGCGGTGGCGAAGGGCGGGTGGCCCGAACTGGGCGGCGAGGCCAGCTGGGGCTACTTCAAGCTGGTGGTGCCTAACCCCAACAAGAACGCCGGCGGTCTGGCAGCTATGATCGCCGCCGCCGGCGAGTACTACGATCGCACCGACATCAGCGTTGATGACGTCACCGACCCGGCATTCCAGGACTGGCTGGGAGAGCTGATGGGCGCCGTCACCGACGTGAGCAGCGCCAGCGCGTACACCGCTGAGGACTTCGCGCTTTTCGGCTATAGCGTGGGCGATGGTGGGCAGCTCCTGGAGAGCGACCTGCTGCAGAATATGCAGGGCATCCTTACCCGCTGGGAGGATCCCTTGGTGCTCTACTACCCCGACTACGTCACCTGGTTCGATTTCCCCTTCGCCGTCTGGATAGGGCCGGAGACCAGCGCGCTCGAGAAGAACGCCGCACTGGCCTTTCAGGAGCATCTCTTGAGCGAGGAGCAGCAGAAGCAGGCACTGGCCTACGGCCTGCGTCCGGCAAACCCAGAGGTGGCGGTGGACGCCGACCCAGATAGCCTGTTCGTCAAGTGGGACGATCGCGGCGTGGAACCGGTGGTGCCCCGGGCGGATGCGATGCGGAGCCCCAATCGTGACGTTCTCCTGGCATTGCTTCGCTGGTTCGAACTGAACGTGGTGGAGTGAGACAACGTGAGAGGATCCATAAGCAAGAATCGCGGTTCAGGTCGAGGGCTTCTCTCATCCTGGTGGGGCGGACAGCCCGCCGGAGGTCGCTCCTGCGTCCTGGCTGTCTTCATCGTCTCACTCATCATCTGCCTCGCTGGCGTGCTGGTGACAATTGCCCTTGGCGGTCGTCTTTGGAACGCGCTGGTGCCCTCGGAGGGCGTTGAGAGGGGCACTATCTGGCCTGCGGACAGCGCCACCCTCACCGTCGCTGTATCACCCGGGATGGGGGAGACGTTCGATGCTCTGGTTGCCGACTTCAACAGCGAGGGGAGCCTGACGTCTGACGGTCAGACCATGCAGGTGCAGACGGTGGAGATGAGCCCCCAGGAGATGGTGGACCAGAGCCTCCGTGTGACGGGACAGGACGATCAACCCCCGTTTCAGGCCATAGCCCCGGACAGCAGCCTGTGGCTGAACCAGTTGGAGCGGCGCTGGGCTTCGATGCGAGAGGAGCAGGGCGCAGAGGATGAGGCGCTGATTCCCATAGGAAACCGGCGCACCAGCTCCGTGTTGCGTTACGCGGCCAGCCCCATCGTGATCGTTGCCTGGGAGGACGTGGCTCGTGATCTGGGCTGGCCCGACAGACCCGTGGGATGGGAGGAGATCCAGCGCAAGGCTACCGAGGACCCGGAGTTCAAGTGGAATCACCCGAGCACCAATCACGCCAGTGGGCTGCTGGCCACTTTGGCCGAGTTCTACGCTGGGGCCGGTCTGACGCGAGGGCTGACGGAGGAGGATGCCACGGACGAGGAGACCTTGGCCTACGTGGAGGCCGTCGAGTCGACGGTGCGTTTCTACGGCGAGAGCGAGGACGTGATCATCGAGCGGCTGGCGGTGGAGGGCCGGGACTTCCTGGACGCCTTCGTGGCTCAAGAGCAGGTGGTGGTCAGCTGGAACGCGACCAACCCGGGCGAGCGTTTGGTGGCCATCTACCCTGCCGAGGGGACGCTCTGGGCTGATCATCCGCTAGCGCTGCTAGCGTTGGGCGGCGCGGACGAAACGGCGATCACCGACAACCAAGGCCAGACCTTCCATGCCTTTTCGCAGTTCTTGACCGGGGCCAACGTGCAGAGGCAGCTGCTGGCCGCTGGCTATCGCCCGGCCGATCTCGACATTCCCCTGGATCAGGAGGGAAGCCCGTTCGCCGAGAACGACGCGGTGGATTGGCGTCAGCCTCAGACCACGCTCCAGATCCCGTCGGCTTCGGTGGTCGAGGTGGTGCAAAACGTATGGTGGTACACCAAGCGGCCCACCAACGTCTTCCTGGTGGTGGATACCAGCGGTAGCATGGCGGGCGCGAAGCTGGCTCTAACGCAGGAAGCTCTGAAGAGCTTCGTGTCCCAGATCCGGGGCGATCAAGATCAGGTGGGCCTGATCGAGTTCGGCACAGGGATTAAGTCCGTCGAGCGGCTGCGGCCGTTGGACGACGCCCAGCGGCAGGTGCTGATGGCACGCATCGACTGGATGGAGGCCGACGGTGACACGGCGCTGCTCGACGCTGTCTGGCAGGCCTACGACAGGCTTCAGGAGACGGCGGACAGCCAAGCGATTAACGCCTTGGTGGTGATGACGGACGGTCGTGAGAACGCCAGTTCGCGTGGCCTTGCTGATCTGACCTGGCGCCTCGAGAAGCCGGGTGCCGTCGATGTGGTGACCTTCACCATTGCCTTTGGCGGGGACGCCGACGAGGCTCTCCTAAGACGCATTGCCGAGGCAGGCGACGGCCAGTTCCGCCGTGCCGACGAGACGGACATTGAGGAGCTCTACCGCATCATCTCGACATACTTCTGAGTTTCGCACGCTTGCTGACTATGGGCACGACACGGTCTGAGCTACAGAAAGAGGCACAGAGCGCGATCCTCCAGTACGCCTTCTTCCGCTGGGAGAATGCGGTGGTGCTCGCGGGGACTATCGTATTGACGCTACTGCTGCCGCGGCCCTTCCCTTGGTGGCCGGTGTGGGCATGGCCGCTGCTGGGCCTGCTGGGAATGGGGGGGATCGTCTTCTCCAGCCTGACGGACGCTGAGGCCAATGCCGAGGTGCTGCTGTCGCTCTTTCAGCAGCAGTTCGACCCGGGCGAGATCAAGGATCAGGCGCTGCGGGAGGAGGTGGAGAGCGCACTGGCCTACCAGCGGCGCATTGAGACCTTGGTCCGAGAGCAGCGGGCGGGGGTGCTCAGGGATCGCTTGGAGGACACGGCCAACCAGCTCAGTGACTGGATTGCCACCATCCATAGATTGGCTATGAAGGTGGACGCTTACCGTCGCGACGAGTTGCTGGCAACCGAGCGGAAGGCAGTGCCGAGGGAGATCGAGGAGCTCTCGGCACGGCGCCAGCGCGAGCGCGATCCTGAGGTGCGCCAGGAGCTCGACCGGGTGTTGGAGAGCAAGGGTACGCACTGGAAGACGCTGCGCACCTTGGATGCTCGGATGAAGCAAGCCGAGCTGCGACTGGAACAGAGCACGACGGCGCTATCCACCGTCTACGGTCAGATCCAGTTGGTGGGTGCGCGGGACGTCAGCAGCGGGCGCTCGGAGCGGCTACAGGCCGATATCCGCGAGGAGATTGATCAGCTGGACGATTTGATCAGCAGCATCGACGAGATATCGGAACACGTGGGGCTGTAGAGAGGAGATTCGGTGAGCGAATTGGAGGACATCCGAGAGAAGGTGCTTTCGGTGTTGCTGCCCTGGGGGGTCAAGCGCGTTGCCCTGTTTGGTTCGGTCGTCAGGGGAGATGACACGCCCGAGAGTGACATCGACATCCTCGTGGCGCTCAAGCCACCTGGCGAGAGGCCTAGTTTGGGTCTGAAGTGGATCGGTTTGGAGCAGGAGTTGAGTCGCATCCTGGAACGCGATGTGGACCTAGTCAGCGAGCGTGGGCTATGTCCCTACATCCGTCCCTACGTGGAAGAGGAACTGGTGGTGCTCTATGAAGAGGAATGATACTGTCTTCTTGAGGACATCCTTGCATCGGCTGAAGGCAGCAGGACGATGCCACGGGGAGAACGTTGACCGATGAGAATCCGCGCGTTTCGGGTGCTGACCCTGGTGCTGCTTGTGAGCTTACTCTGTGCTGGCTGCGGCAGCGGTCAGGCGCCCAGCAAGGGTGACGCTGTCATCTATGTGGCGGTGCCGCTGAGTGGTTTCATGGCCAACGGCGGTCAGACGGTATTGGGCGGCGTCCGTCTGGCGGCCGAGGAGATCAACCGCAGCGGTGGGCTGCTGGGCTATCGGCTCGTCGTGCGACCTCTGGACGACGAGGCCGACAGCGACGTGGCCGTCTCCCAGGTCCAGGAGATCCGGGAGGCCCTGGATCGGGGTGAGCGCGTGGTGGCTGTGATCGGCCATTTGAACAGCGGTCAGACGTTGGCGGCGATGGAGCAGTACCAGGGGCTGGATCTGGTGGTGATCACGCCAACCTCCTCGGAGAAGAGCCTCACTGAGCGTGGCTACCGCAATTTCTTCCGCGTCAACGCCGACGACACGGTGCAGGCCGCCGTGGATGCTCAGTTCCTGACGGAGGAGCTGGGTGCCAGGCGGGTGACCGTGATCCACAATGACACCGAGTACGGCCGGGGCCTGGCGGATCTACTGATCGAGGAGCTGGAGGAGCGGGGCGCCGAAGCAGTGCTGACCCTCGAAGTGGCGGAGGGGCAGAGTCGCTACGAGCAGGAGGTGGCTCAGGTCGTCACGGCTGAACCCGACGCTGTGTTTTATGCCGGTTACGAGATCGAGGCTCCCTACCTGCGGATGGCTCTGGTAGAAGCGGGGGTGGAGGCGCCTATGCTGGCCAGCGACGGCGCTTTCCTCGGAGCCACCATCGATGAGGCGGCCGGGACTGCCGAGGGCATGTACGTGAGTGCCTTTGCGCCCAGCCCGGAGAACGTGGCTGACGACCGCTGGTTTGAGGCCTATCAGGCCGTGGAGTATCGAAATCCGGACACCTACTCAGTCAACGGCTACGTGGCCATGGAGGTGCTGACTGAGGCGGCGCGGGAGGCCGGCTCGTTGGACGACGATGCCATCGCCGAGGCGCTACGACAACACACCTTGCCGACGTTGCTGGATGGCCTACGGTATCAGGCCGATGGCGACCTGGTGGATGCCCAGATCTGGATCTACCAAGTCCAGGACGGTCAGTTCCGCCAGATCTCGCGGTGACCTACCACTGATGCCTGCCGTTGCGCTTGGATGGAGGCAGAGAGGTCCATCACGGGGCAGTCTGACCTCTCTTAGCGTGAATAGGACGTTCGCCTGCGTGCTTCACGGCGGCATGCGGGAACACAACCACTGGCAGTGCTGGCCCACGGGCGAGAAGGATTGGTAGTGATGACGAACGATTCCTCTGTCTCTCTGTCGGGCTTGTTTGGCTTCGCCAGGGAGTGCCTGGCCGCTCACCGGTACCCTCACGATCATCACACCTTCAACGTTTTCACCTGCCCCGACTGCGGGGTGGAACCGCTGGCCCTGAGGATTGAACATCACACGGGATCTAGGAAGCGCGACTTCAGAGGCGTGATCTTTGCCCGGTGCTCGACTTGTGACCGGGAGCGGCGTGTCTTCAGCTTCACGGGCGCGCATCGGACAGCCCTGCGGGAGGAGAGGCCGGTGTGCGACTGTGGGCACGGGACCTTCGTGGTCGCGAAAGTTGAGCGTATAGAAGGCGATCACGGCCTCCCTGGCTTCTTTGACGAGGGCGTGATCGTCGGTCAGTGCCCTCAGTGTGGACGCTATACCGCGTTTGTCTATACAGATTAACCACCATCGCGACGCTGGATGCCGCCGAATTTACAGGTCGGCCTGCTGGGTCGACCTGTTGTGTCTGATCGAAGAGACCGTTAGGAGCCCCCGATGATGGCCTTGCGTATCGCTCTCGCCCAGATCAACACCACGGTCGCCGATATCGACGGCAACGCACGCAAGATCATCACTGTCTTGCAGCGGGCGCGGGAGGCTTGCGCGGACGTGGCCGTCTTCCCCGAGCTGGCCATCACCGGCTATCCTCCGGAGGATCTGCTACTCAAGCCCTCCTTCGTGGAGGCGAACCGCGTGGCGCTTGATCGGGTCGCTGCTGCTACGCGTGGGCTGACGGCGATTGTCGGCTTCGCCGATGCCGACGGCGACGTCTACAACGCCGCTGCCGTGCTACACGATGGCCGGCTATGCAGCGTCTACCGAAAGCACTACCTGCCGAGCTACAGTGTTTTTGACGAGGATAGGACTTTTCGTGCCGGGGAGGATAATACGATCTTCTCCCGGGGTGAGCTCCTGTTTGGGATCAGCATCTGCGAGGATATCTGGTACCCCGGCGGCCCGCCGCAAGAGCAAGCACGGGCCGGCGCACAGCTCCTGATCAACATCTCCGCCTCGCCCTACCACGTCGGCAAGGGTGCGGAGCGAGAGCGAATGCTTGCGACCAGAGCTGCGGACAACGTGAGTGTGATCGCCTTCTGTAACTTGGTGGGCGGTCAGGACGAATTGGTATTCGAGGGACGCAGCGTGGTGATCGATGCCAGCGGCCAGGTGGTGGCCCGGGGGGCCCAGTTCCGAGAGGACCTGGTCATCGCTGAGGTGGACGTGCGACGCGTGTTTCGCAGACGGCTGCACGATCCGCGACGGCGGAAGCTGCCGAAGGTCGACTTGCAGTGCATCGAGCTGGGACTGGATCAATCGTACGCGAGGGATCAGCGGGGCAATGGGCGAGGGGAAGCGGCGAATGACGGTGCGCGACCCCGGATTGATGAGCCCTTGCCGCGCCTGGAGGAGATCTACGGCGCCCTGACGCTGGGCCTGGCTGACTATGTGCGGAAGAACGGCTTTCAGCGGGTGGTGATGGGCCTCTCTGGCGGTGTAGACTCCTCGCTGACGGCGTGTATCGCCGCCGATGCCTTGGGGCCGGAGAACGTGACCGGCGTGGCGATGCCCTCCCGCTATTCGGCCGATTTCAGCGAGACGGATGCGGCGCGGTTGGCAGCGAACCTGGGCATCGATTTTCTGGTCATACCCATTGAGCAGGTCTTCCAGGCCTACCTGGATACTCTGGCTGATGTGTTCGCCGGTGAGGAGGAGGGGGTGACCGAGGAGAACCTGCAGGCGCGGACGCGAGGCAACCTTCTCATGGCGCTGTCCAACAAATTCGGCTGGATGGTGGTGACCACGGGTAACAAGAGCGAGATGAGCGTCGGTTACGCCACCCTCTACGGTGACATGGCTGGGGGCTTCGCCCTCATCAAGGACGTCGCAAAGACGCTCGTCTACGACCTGTCTTATTGGCGAAACGGCCAAGGCGATGGTCCCGTGATTCCGGAACGGGTGCTTACCCGGGCGCCGTCGGCCGAGCTGCGCCCTGATCAGAGGGACAGCGACAGCCTTCCGCCTTACGAGATCCTCGATCCTATCATGGAAGCGTACGTGGAGCAGGATATGGGCCTGCAGAGCATCGTGGACCTTGGTTACCAGGCGTCGTTGGTGCAGGATGTGATCCAGATGGTGGACGACAACGAGTACAAGCGTCGGCAGGCGCCACCGGGGGTGCGTATCACGGCACGGGCGTTCGGCAAGGACCGTCGCCTGCCGATCACGAATGACTGGGTCGAGCCCGAGGGCGCCGAGGGAGATGAGGACTAGGAAACAGGGGCGTGGCGCCCCGGGGGGCGTTCCGACCTGGGATGGGCCGATGCGCCACCCCTCGGGCGACATGGTTGCCGGTGCCCACAAAGAAGACGGCCTCGGCGATTGCTGTTTCTGGGGCTTGTAGTATACTGGGTTCCTGACGTGCTTCAAGCTGGCCCTGTTACTCATCGAAGATATGCCACAATGAAAGGAGGATTCCCATGTCTCCAAGTCTGAAGGCTGGCCTGATCGGCGCCGCGGTGGCGGTGCTGTTCGCGTTGTTGGGCATGGTGCCTTGTCTAGGATGTATCACCTCACTCCTGGCCCTGGTGCTCTATGTCGGCGTCGGGGTACTGACCGCAACGTGGATGGAGCCCCCGCGCGATGCTAGTAAGGGCGCTGGCGGTGGCGCCGTCGCCGGTCTGATCACGGCTCTCGCAGGTGGCATCACCAATCTGATCATCAGCGTGGTGCGTTTCACCGTAGGCGGGGGCCAGGCGGCGATCATGCGCCAGTTCCGGCAGCTGCCGCCGGAGCTCCGTGAGCCATGGCGAGATCTAGACATTGATCCCCGTGTGCTGGCCAGCCCGGGGTTCGCCATCGGCGGTTCCGCTCTCTGTTGCGGGCTTGGCCTGCTGTTAGCCGCCGCCCTGGGCGCTGCTGGCGGCGCGATCACCGTCTCCCTCCAGCAGAAGCCCGAGACATCGGCCTGAACGCTGTCTAATCGGCCGTCACGGACGGATGAGCGGCGTGGGGCACTCAAGGGCTCCGCTCGGTCGGTCTGTGGCCTTGTTGGTGCTGTCGACGAATCGGCGTTCAAGCTGATCTGTTGGCGAGCTGGGGTGGATGTTCTCCTTGTGGCGATGGGTTAGAGACCTGGCTTGGCGAGAGAAGATCCCGGAGGATGACTATGTCTGAGGACAGAAGGGATGACGGGCGCGTCCCTGGGGCCCGTCTGATGCGGCATTCAACGCGGGCGTTCCTACAAGAATCGCGGCGTCTCCCCGGTTACTCCCGTTTCGACCGACTGCACGGCTATGTCTACGGGCGCTGGCCCTACCTCTACATCGGCATAGGGACTGGAGAGCACCCTCTGGCTCGCATCCTGGGGCCGGTGGCGGGCTGGCTACTTGACAGGTTGAGCAGCGGGGCCGGAGAGGATGGCGCTGATGAGGGTGCCACCTTCGCCGATACGTATCATGGCAAGGCCGTGCCGCTGGAGCAGGCCAAGCAGTTGGTCACCGTGGACGAGGAGATCCGTCTGATGGATCTGGAGCACGTTATCCCCTACAGTCGGGCTCGGGACATCGTGCTCAAGAATCCAGATCACATTGTGGTGCTCGACTGTCCGTGCCGGGCTGCACGCGAGGACCCTTGCGAGCCCCTGGACGTCTGTCTGATCATTGGCGAGCCATTCGCCAGCTTCGTCGCCGACCATCATCCGCGCCGATCCCGCTGGATCGAGCCTCAGGAGGCCGTGGCGATCTTGGAGGCCGAGGACGAGCGCGGGCACGTGCATCACGCTTTCTTCAAGGACGCCATGCTGGAGCGCTTCTACGCCATCTGCAATTGCTGTCAGTGCTGCTGTGGGGCGATGCAGGCGCACCGCACGGGGGTGCCGATGCTGGCACCCTCCGGCTACGCCAGCCGGGTTGATGATGCCCTTTGCGTGGGGTGCGGTGTGTGTGTCGAGCGGTGTCCCTTCGACGCGCTGTCGCTCCAAGACGGGCTCGCCGTCGTAGACCACGAGGCGTGTATGGGATGCGGCGTCTGCGTCTCGGCGTGCGAGCAGGATGCCGTGGAGCTGGTGCGCGATGCGAGCAAGGGAGAGCCGCTCGACATCCGCGCGCTGATGGCGGATAGGGCGTGAGGGTGGGCCCCCCACGGTTTTGACGGTCAGATTGTCCTGCAGATAGGTCACTGCACGCGCTGCGGCAGGTGCTCTGTCTCGGCGCGAGGGCGGTGGTTCGTCGCGCCCGTTTTCCACAGGGCTTGCGGCACCACCGACAACGCCGGCACCGTCAACTGTCTCACTCGAAGAGCTGGGCGATCTCGTCCCGCTCGAACGTCGGTAAGGGGCGCTGACCCCCGGCGCTGCGCAGTACCTTTCCCTGTTTACGCTCAACGACGCGCCCGATCTGTGTGGCGGCGATTCCTGCCTCCTCAAGCGCTTCCTGCACGTGGTCGGCGTCATCGTCTGCCACGGCGAGGAGGAGTGCCCCAGAGGCGATCAGCCCCAGGGGATCGAGATTCAGGGCCTGGCACAGGAGGGCTGTCTCCTCGAAGATGGGGATGGAATCCTCCTCTACAACCACCCCCACTTCGCCTGCCTCGGCCAGCTCCCAAAGCCCGGTGGCCAAGCCGCCCTCAGTGGGGTCGTGCATGGCGTGGACGTCGCCGGCCTGAACGGCGATGGATGCGTCCTCGATGACGCTGATGCCGGGACGGTGCAGGAAGTCGCGGCTGCGCTCCAGCAGGGCGGGCGTGACGCCAGGGGGGAGGTTGTCCCCCGCCATCAGAGCGTCGCCCTTTTCGCGGGCGATGATGGCTGTACCCTCCACGGCCACACCTTTGGTGAGCAGCAGGGCATCCCCCGGTCGGGCACCGTCGGGGCGGACGAGGGCGGTTGGCGCTACCTCTCCGAGCATGAAACCAGCAACGACGGGTCGGTCGAGGCCGTGGGTGATCTCGGTGTGGCCTCCCACCAGGGCGATGTCAAGTTGATTGCACGTCCTGGCGATCTGGTCGTAGATCTCGTCGACCAGCGCTTCGTCCGTCCCCTGCTGAGGCAAGAGCAAGGTCACCAGGAACCAGCAGGGCGTGGCCCCGGTACAGGCGACATCGTTAGCGTTGACGTGGACGGCGTACCAGCCAATCTCGTCGCTGGCGAAGGTGATCGGATCGGTCTTGGCGACCAGGTAGCGGCCTGATCCTACCTCGCTGCCACAGAACGCTATGACCGCAGCGTCGTGTCCGATGCCCGGTCCCAGCACGACCCGCTTGTTGGTGGACGCGTGGCGATCGAGTAGCCGAGCGAGATGCTCCGGTGGAAGTTTGCCAAGGGGATAGGGTGTCTTCATGTGTTCTATCTTCTATCTCTTTCTATCTCTTCTCCTCTGAGCAGGCGACCTTCTCCAGCCGGGTGTGGAGCTGCCAGCCGACTGGCGTGACATCAGGTCTCCCGCAGGAATCGTTTCAGGGCTTCGAGAGCAGCCACCAAGAGTTCCTCGCCCAAGGCCGCCATATGGATGTCGATGAATATCTCCTCCTCCGGCATCCGGTCGTCCAGGCTTTCCAGCTCCTCGCGGAAGATGGCCAGTAGGTCCTCCTCGTGGTCCTCTACGAACTTCAGGATGTCTCCACGTGCCAATCGGAATGCTGTCTCGCGCACCATACGTCTCATACGATGATCTCCTTGTCTTGTCGATGCCATGAGAGCTGATTGTTCGGAGGTGCTGAAGCGTGCCAGAAGGAAGACGGCGTCCGGGTCGCGCGTCGGGCGGCCTCCGCCTTGGCAGCGGGACGGAGAACCGGGGTAGCCATAATGATGCCGATGATGGTGAGCAGCCTCAGTTGAGCTTGGCGCACAAGACTTCTCCTGCGACGAATAAGGCGTTCCTAAGCGCGTTCTACCGGGATGGGCCGTTCTCTCTCCCGCGTCTACACGGACAGTTGGTATGCCAAAGAGTACCGCTTACGGCCTAAGCTGTCAAGGGCTGAGCGTGCTCGATGCAGGAACCAGGACTCCAGTGCCCAAGACCTGTCGGGTTTTCCCTGGCACCTGGCAGCACGTCATCTTACTGCCGCAGAAGCCATTTCGGGTACCTTGATACGCTGCATAGAAACCCGACAGATCGAAAACACGTGGTCCTGCGCGTTCGATGACCTGGGGATGTCTGAGGTGATGATGGAATCGACGGCACGCTTAGCTCTTGGTGGGCGGCGGAGGACTGGTGCAGGCCCCTACGCCTCACGATCACGGAGCTCTGGCGCAAGAAGGGGACCTGTTGTATCATGATCGGTGCGATCCGGGCACCCATCACGTAAGGAGGAAGCCTATGCCAATGAGCGATGTCTTGGCTCTGATCCTCGGAGGAGGGCAGGGCACTCGCCTCTACCCGCTGACGAAGCTGCGGGCTAAGCCGGCCGTCCCCCTGGGCGGCAAGTACCGTTTGATTGATATCCCCATTAGCCTGTGCATTAACGCCGGGATTCCAAGAATCTATGTTATGACGCAGTTCATGTCGGAGTCGCTACATCGGCACATCTATCAGACTTACAAGTTTGACGTCTTCACCGATGGCTTTGTACACATCCTGGCCGCCGAGGAGACGCGCACCGGCATGGATTGGTATGAGGGCACGGCCGACGCCGTGCGTAAGCAGCTGTGGCGCATGGAACATGCTCGAGCCGAGGACGTTCTGATCCTCTCTGGTGACCATCTCTACCGAATGGACTACGCATCCTTCGTTGAGCAGCACCGGGAGAAGCGGGCCGACGTGACCATAGCGGTGCAGCCGGTGGGCTCGGAAGCGGCAACGCGGTTTGGCATCTTGAAGAAAGACGTCGATGACCAGATCACCTCTTTCCATGAGAAACCGGCTCCTGAGCAGCTCGAGGGCCTGGAGAGCGCGCCGGGTACGGACAAACCCTACATGGCCTCGATGGGCATCTACCTGTTTCGCGCTGATGTGCTCCAGCGGGTCCTGAGTGGATCCGACGCGGAGGATTTTGGGAAGGAGGTGATTCCCGCCGCGATCGAGGATGCCAGGGTCTACGCCTATGAGTTTGATGACTACTGGGAGGATATTGGGACGGTGCGAGCTTTCTATGAAGCGAATCTCGCTCTGGGGCGGCCCAACCCCCCCTTCGACTTCTACGATTCTGAGCACCCGATCTACACGCATCCGCGCTTCTTGCCGCCGACGGTGACGGACGGCTGTGATCTGGAGCAGGCGGTGGTCGCGGACGGCTGTCTAATCCACGGTTCGGACATCCGTCAGTCGGTGATTGGACTACGCAGCGTCATCGGACCCGAGGTGCGCATGATCCGCTCGGTGCTCATGGGGGCAGATTTCTTTGAGACCCCAGAGCGTAAGGCGGAGAATCGCGCCATGGGGCGGCCCGACGTGGGGATCGGTCGGGGCAGCAGCATCGAGGGCGCCATCATCGACAAGAACGCGCGCATCGGGGAGAGCGTCACCATTCGCTCTCACGATCCGGAGGGTGAGATGGTGGAGACGGACAACTACGTGATTCGTGACGGAATCGTGGTCATTCCCAAGAACGCCGTCATCCCCGACGGGACAGTGATCTGATTCGATCCAGGGGGCTGGTGGTCTGCGGTCTGGGCGGAGTCCCTAGAGCCAGGCTCACCGGCCTCCTGCTTTGCCGACTGTTCGAAGACCCCTCCGGGGAGCCTAGAACCTCCCGCTGGTGCGCTGGTTGCGGCATGGGCCTACCACGACTCTCCTAGCAGACGAGAGAGAGCTGGCGGTGGCACCCCCAGGGAGGAAGATGCCTGCCTCCGTCACCAACCCAAGCCCTCCTGCGCAGTTCCGTTCCCGTCCGGGCCGCTGCCCAGGCACACGGCGCCTGGCAGTCGGCGTGTGGCTCAGTGTGCCTCCTTCCTCCGAGTGTCGGCGTCTTCGCCAGCGTCAATCCCACAAAGAAAGCAAAGAGGGGGTTGACAAGAATTAAGTCATGCTTTATAATTATTGAGTATTGACTTAATATCTATGGAGGAGCCAGATGCATACTGCACCAACCGAATGTCCCGTCTGTCACGACAATCTGCTGGTCACGCGCATGGTGTGCCGGAACTGCGGTACCGCATTGGAGGGGCGTTTCACGCTTGGTCGGCTGTTCCAGTTGACGACCGAGCAGCGTCGCTTCGTCGAGATCTTCATCCGTTGCGAGGGAAAACTCAACCGCGTGCAGGAGGAGCTTGATCTCTCGTATCCCACCGTGCGAAACCGACTGGAGGAGGTGATTCGCGCTATGGGATATGAGGTCAAGGCGCGGGAGGAGGAAGACGAGGACCGCCGCCAGCAGGTTCTTCAGCGCCTGGCACGCCAGGAGATCACGTCGGAGGAGGCGCTGGAGCTTCTCCAAGGATGAGCTCGCCCAGCGGCGTGGCACGCAAGGTGTGGGAGAGCTGAGACCGTACCCCAGCGCCGCGAGCGCACGGACGGTGAACCAACTCGACCACGGGGGGATAGAACATAGGGCATCTCCAGGGATGCTGTCTCATAAGGAGCGAACCATGTTTGAACGAGCGATGGAGACGTCGGCAACACCTCATGTGACCATCGAGAGCTGCCAGGGCAGCCTGACGGTCCGGGGGGACGCCGAGCGCGAGATACGGCTGCTGGTGCTGGATGAGGAAGAAGAGATGAACCTGGAGCGCCAGGGTGAGACGCTAGCGCTTACAATCCCCGCTGACGCAACGCTGATCTGCCCGCCGCAGACGACGTTGACGGTGGAGCACGTGATGGGAAACCTGCACGTCGACGGGGTCACGGGCCCCGTGGCGATGGGGACGGTCCGAGGCAATGTCACGTTGGCGGAGGTCGGACCCGTCGCTCTTGGGGAGGTGCTGGGGAACCTCAGCGCTCGCGGCGTCGCCGGCGACATAGCAGCGGAGAACCTGAGGGGGAACGCCCGCGTGCGCGATGTGGAGGGCGGGGTGAGGCTGGCGCAGGTGGCCGGCAACCTCATGGCCGAGGAGCTTAAGGGCGGCTTGGAGGCAGACGGCGTGCGGGGGAACGCTCGGCTGGGTCCCGCCTTCACGTCCGGGGCGAGCTACCGGGTGCGCGCCAGCGGCAATCTGACCCTGGTGCTTCCGGCGGAGGCCAACGTCAGACTGACGCTGCGCGCGGCGGGGCGGATTCGTTCAGATCTGCTGGGACTCGACCTGGAGACCGTCGACGGCGAGACGACGGGCACGCTGGGCGCTGGCGGGGCTCTAGTAGAGGCCGAGGCGCGCGGTAACGTGATGCTGCGGCCCCTCGAGCCTGGCGAGACCTTCGGGATAGACGCGGGCTTGGATGACCTGGGGGCGCGGATTGAATGGCAGGTCAACGACGCGATGGCTGAATTGGCGACGCGTCTGGAGAGCAGCCTGGGCCGTTGGGATCCTGAGCCGATGCGCCGGAAGATACAGGATGCCACCGAGCAAGCGCGCCGCAAGGCGGAGCAGGCCGCGGAACGAGCCCGGATGCGCGCCGAGCGAGCTGAGCGACGGTGGCGGCGGGCCAGCGGCGTCGGCGGTAGGTCCAGGTCGGTGAGTACGTCGGTCAGGCGCCGGTTGGCCTCCTCCGGGTAGGGCTG
>Ga0207796_1000174_pt1 | contig 28125 bp, 29 predicted proteins | sample Pon1CUnioCityCA_6_FD_187274 | JGI IMG/M metagenome (GOLD analysis project Ga0207796, IMG submission 187274) | Marine sediment microbial community from Union City, CA, USA - Pond 1C Sediment 1 (SPAdes) | ecosystem: Environmental > Aquatic > Marine > Intertidal zone > Salt pond sediment ... | reverse complement strand
GGTGAGGCCCAGGTGCGCTTTATCCTCCCGGATAATCTCACCACCTGGCAGGCAGAAGCCCGGGGGGTGACCCTGGAAACAGCAGTTGGCCAATCGTCCACTGAAGTGATCACAACCAAGGATCTTTTGGTCAGGCCGGTGACCCCCCGTTTCCTGGTCGCTGGTGATCATCTTGCCTTTTCAGCAGTTGTCCATAACAATACCTCTGAGGATCTTCTGGTGGACGTATCCCTGGTAGGCACTGGGTTTTTCTTGGATACACCTGCAGAAGAGACCCAAACATTGGAAGTGCCCGCAGCAGGAAGGGAGCAGGTCGTGTGGTGGGGAACAGTGGGTGATGCCGAACAGGCAGAATTGTTGTTTTCCGCTGAGGCAGAAGGTTATAGAGATGCGGTAAAACCCTATAACGGTCCGCTGCCGATCATTCGTTATTTGGCGCCGGTCAGTTATGGCACTTCTGGGGTCTTAGATGAGGCCGGCCAGGAGTTGGAGATTGTCAGTTTGCCCCGATCCTTTGATCCCGAGGCGGGAACGCTGGAGATTGAATTGGCGCCATCTCTGGCAGCTTCAATATTAACTGCGCTTGATGCCCTGGAAGACCGGGAGCTGTATTCGAACGAAAGCGTTCTGTCTTATTTCCTGCCTAATGTGGTTACCTACCAGACGATTAGCGGGTTGGATCTGGAGTACACTCAGCTGGAAAGCCGGCTGGATCTGTTGATTGAGGACACTTTAGACTTCCTGGGGTCTACCCAAAACGAGGACGGTGGATGGGGTTGGTGGGAGGGAGGTGCCAGCGATCCGGAGATCAGTTCTTATATCCTGTTTGGTTTGACCCAAGCGCAGCAGGCAGGCATATTTGTGGATGATTTGATGATCCAGCGCGTGACAGGTTATCTGCTGGCCGGCTTGCCAGCTGTAGATATGCTCTCGGAATCCTGGCAGTACAATCAGCAGGCCATGAGGTACTTTGCCCTTACGGAAGCGGGAATTGATGTCACTGCTGGGATGCAGAATCTGGCAGGGTTGAAAAACCAGCTGGATCCAGGTTATCAAGGGTTATTAGCCGTGGCTTTGCACAGCGGGGATCCGGGAAATGAATGGACGCCCAGCTTGCTTTCCAATCTGGTTGGCGAAGGTATGAGGAGCGCTACCGGGCTGCATTGGGAAAACCGGACCGAGAGCCGATCCTGGTTGACCAGCACGACAACCACCACGGCTATGGCAACCTATGCATTAGCGAGGATCGAGGACAGCCCGGGGGTTTTGCCGGAAGCCTTACGCTACCTGATATCCATGAAGAGCTGGCAGGGAGACTGGTGGTCACCGTATGAGACCTCCTGGACAGTACTGGCACTCAACCAAGCCCTGGTAGTTTCCGGCGAGCTGGATAGCGGATATGATTTTTCTGCTTCTGTGAATGGCAGGGAATTGATCACTGGTGCAGCAGCAGGTCCTGCCAACCTGGAGACGGCCCGGGCTTCCACCCCGGTAAAAGATTTATTTGCGGAAGAACCCAATGCGCTGCTTATCAACAGAACAGAAGGCAATGGATCCCTGTATTACAGATCCCATTTGCTGGTTTATCGTTCAGCACAGGAAGCCCAGCCATTTGGGAGGGGGCTGAGCATCTCCCGGGTTTACCGGGGGTTAAGCCAGGACCCAACTTCCTTTGTCCAATCCGGGACTGTAGGTGACTTGATCCAGGTCGATCTTACCCTGGTTGTCGAAAACGAAACCCATTATTTATTGATTGAGGATTATATCCCCGCGGGAGCTGAGATTTTAGACACACGTTTAAATACCTCCCGACAGGACCTGGATGAATACTTGGTTTCCGCACCTTTTCAGGACGGCTGGGGTTGGTGGTATTTTAATGCCCCCCGAATCTATGATGGCAGGATTACCTGGACGGCAAAAACCCTGCCTGCCGGCACTTATCAGCTATCCTATACACTTTCTCTGACCCATCCTGGTGAATTCCAGGTGCTGCCGGCTTCTGCTCAGGGTATTTATTTCCCGGAGACCATGGCGGTTAGTGCAGGAGATGAGTTTGTGATCGAAGCCGATCGTTAAAGTGGCAACGCTGTTGATCGGAATCAAGAAAATAGGAGCTAGAAGCCAAATTGCAGCCAGTTGGTTCCCAGGATCACCTGAAGGGTGAGGATGAAGAAAAGGATGAGGAGGATAAAGCCGCAGCCGCATCCCGAACAAGAACAGCCGCGCCCAAAACCAAAGCGGTCTTGCAGCCAATCAAAGATCACGTCCAGCATCAATAATTTGAATAATCCAGTTAAACAGCCCTGCCGATTGTTCACGAAAATACTCCTTCTTTGTATGAGTATATACGGGGCGGGGTGGGTAAAGTTGCAGGAGGATCCTGCGAAAAAGCGGGGCACTCATTAGAGGGCAGATGAACCCTGATCGTACCGCAAAGGTGACAGGAATATATCTGGTTCTGGCTTTTTTGCTGTGCCGCACCTGCTTGATGACTTCTTGTTTGATATTCCGGCTGAATTTGGCCTCTCAGTCCAGCTGATCCAAGTCCTGGCTGGTGTATACATCGTGATCTATCTGGGGGTCATGATACCCTTGGCCCGGGGAAAAAAGACAGGGCTCTACGGCGCGATAGGGATGGGTGGTTTCCTGGCCCTGGCAGGGATCTTGAAGCATCTACCGCTGATCCTTCAACCTGGTCCTTACTGGAGCGGATGGTTCTCGGAAACGTTGATCTTTGGTCTGATCATCAGCGGATTGGCTGTTGTCGTTTCAGGCCTGTTTGTTCTCCGCAAAGACCGTGCCCCAGCATAAGTCAAAACCACCGGCAATTGAACTGAATCCCAAAAACCTCTCTTACAAGCCACATCTAAAGGGGCGATTTGCTATTGATAGTCTTATCCTTCCACCGGAATAGGGGAGGGTTTTTTGAATTTAAACTGGACAAAGATGAAACCCAGAAACATGATCAACGATCCCGCCAGGTAGGGCAATGTGACCCGGATGTCGAATAAAAACCCTGCCAGCAGGGGGCCAGTAAATCGCCCCAAACTCATGAAAGAACTGTTCAAACCCAGTGCCAGTCCCTGGTCAATGACAGCTTCTTTGGAAACCAGGGAGGAGATAGAAGGGCGCAGCATCGCATTCCCAAGAGCGAATAAGCCGACAGTGATCAGCAAGCTGGTGAAATCAACCGCAGTGAGAATGAGCAGGAAAGTGATTGTCGAAAACACTAGGGTGGCCTTGATAACGTTCCGTTCCCCAAAGCGTTTGGTAGCTGGACCGGTGAGGATCATTTGTACCCCGGCGATAGTTGTGCCAACCACGACCATGATGCTCCCTACCCGGGAGGGGCCAAAGCCGAAACGCTCCAGGGCAAAGAGCCCGAAGATACCTTCCAGATTGCTCAACCCAAAACTCACCAGCCAGCTCAACATGAAGTAAACCCCCAGGGGTCCTCTTAATCCTTGCCACATCCCTTTGAATCTTGAAACCATGTCTACCTTCAACTGCTCCTGCCGGTTCTCTTCAGGGAGGGATTCTGGAAGGATCAGGTAGATCAGGACAGCAGCCAGCAAAGAGAGTGCCCCGGTTACGTAAAAAGGAAGAGAGAGGGAATTGGCACCCAACCAACCGCCAATTCCAGGCCCCAGGACCATACCAGTCCCCATGGCAGCACCGATCACGCCCATTCCCCCGCCACGGTTCTCCTTAGAGGTGCTGTCACCGATAAATGCCAGGGCAGTCGGCATGGTTGCTGCCGCAAAGATGCCCCCCAGGGCGCGGGCGATGAATAACATCCACAGCTGACTCGATAATCCAAACATCACCAGGGAAAAAGCGTTGCCAACTGCACCGGTCATCAGGATAGGTTTGCGTCCCACGGAATCGGATATGGAGCCCCACAGCGGAGAAAAGAGCAGCTGGCAGAGCGCGTGAAGGGATACCAGTGCGCCCAGGGCTTGACCGCTGGCACCAAACTTATCTACCAGAAAGGCTTCCAGGGGAATGAGCACACCAAATCCCAACAGGATCACCGCCAGCGTGAAATACAACAGGACCAGATTGCGGGTTTGGGGTTTCATGCAATTCCTTTTTATCTTAAGAGATGCTTAGTATACCTTAATTTGATCGGACAAGGACCGGGTCCCTTTAAGGGACCCGGTCCTCTGAATTAGAAATGTTAAATCACTTGTTTTTAGGGAAGGTCAGCAAGGGTGAATGCCAAACCATAGGCTTCCAGCGTTTCAGGAGTTGGCAATCCACTGACTGGATCCCAACCATGCTCAAGATAAGCGCCTTTAAGAAGCGGTTCGAGGTCTGGTACAAATCCAGTGGTGCCACCGGACGGGAAGGACTTCAGCATAAATGCCGGCAGGCGGTCATCTTTTGCGTCAGAACCCAGCTTGAGGTTCAACATGCGTTTGATGGTGAAGATCCTCTTTCCAACCAGAGCGAGATCATCCAGGGAGTATTCCCAGCCAGTGGCTGCCGTAAGCGCTTTTTGGATTTGGCTTGCCCCCGGGTTCATGAAATGGCACACAGTCAAGGCGTTATAGATGCTCCGCCAGGCTTGGAAACGAGCCGTGATAGCGCCTTTTTCTTGGGAATTTTCAAAGCGGTCCCCGGGTGAGACCCCCAGCTCTGTTGCCGGACCCTGGCCAGTGTCCACGCCATACATGTCTCCTTGTAGATGGCAAGCACCCCGGGGAGACAGCGCATAAACAGGGGCCATCCCGCTGAACGCCCGGGCATCGTGCATAGGAATTTCCAGATTTCGGACTGTGGCCGACATCTCTGGAACGCCAAAATGAGCTGCCAGGGCGGCACTCCCTTCGGCAAGCAGATTACCGAAACCCTGACGGTGAGCAATCTGCTCGATCAGCTGGTGGGACATGGCTGCATCGCCAAAGCGGATTTCCAAGCCCCCAGTGTCATCCGGGGTAATCAGGCCCTTTTTGAACAGATCGCAGGCCAGGGCGATTGTGGATCCAGTGCTGATGGTGTCCAAACCGTGCAGATTGCACAGGTGGCCGGCGTAGATCACCCCCTCCAGGTCGTCTACCAGGGCTAATGAACCAAAAGCAGCCACCGTTTCATACTCAGGCCCATGAACCGCATCCAGCTTATATTTCACTGTCCGTGTTTCGCGCCCGCAGACAATGGGACAGCGATAGCAGGCCATGCCTCGATTGAGGAACTCTTCTGCCATTCGCACACCAGAAAGCTGCTCGCTTCTTTCCCATTCGCCAAGTTGAAAATAACCGGCCGGCATGTCACCGAACATGGATCCCATATCCACATAACCAGCTGTGCCTGCCATGCGAAGCGCCTGAACGGAGATATCATCTTTGACAAGGCCTTGAATTTCGGCCACGATCTCTTTATACCCAACAGGATCATCCAAGGGGACTTTGCCAGAACCACGGAAAGCGATTGCTTTTAGTTTCTTTGCACCCATCACCGCACCCATGCCGGTCCGCCCCGCTGCCCGGCCGTGATCGTTAATGATGCCTGCCATCTTGACCTGATTTTCACCCGCGGCTCCAATACAGGCTACCCGGACTTTGCTGTCATCCAGCAGCTCTCGAATCGAGTCCTGGGTTTGATAGGTGTCCTGCCCCCAAAGCTCATCTGCTGAATGGAAAGCCACCTCTCCATCACGGATTGAGATCCAGCACGGGGAGTCAGCAGCATTGGTAAGCAGCACGCCATCATAGCCAGCAAAGCGCATTTCAGGGCCAATAAAACCACCGGTATTGGATTCTCCCCACAAACCAGTCAGCGGAGAGCGGGCGCTAACCGAGCAGCGCCCAGCTGAAGGCATACTGGTCCCAACCAGGGGACCAGCCAGGAAGAGCAGGGGGTTTTCCGGGCCCAGGGGATTGGTTTCAGGAGTGATCCTTTCATACAGCAAGCGGGCGGCCAGGCCGCTGCCGCCGATATAATCCTTGGCCAGGTCCTGATTGATGTGCTGATCATGGTGGGTTTTTTCTGAGAGGTCCACAACCAGTATGCTCTTCATTGCTATTGCTCCTGATAAACGTGTATGAAAGACTATGGATCAGAATGATCCATAGTCTCTAAAAATCCACTGGCTGGCCGTGGAAGACATAATCAAACAACTTTTCCAGCTCCTCGTAGGATGGAGCCCGGGGCGCCGTGATGATCTGGGTGTCGTTAAATGCATCATCCACTAATTTGTCCAATTGCTGGTTGTACTCCTTTTCCTCCAGCCCCAGCTCTTCCAGGCTGAGCGGGTTTTCAATTTCCCTGATCAGCTTGCGCAGGGCAGCTGCCAGGGACTCCCCAGCGTTGGAATTTGACACTTTAATACCCAGCAGGTCCGTCAGAAGGCTGATCCGGGAAGGGTCCTCGCCCCGAGCAGCGAATTCAATGGTATATGGCAAACAGAGGCCGACAGCTCTCCCGTGAGGGATATGGAAGACAGAACCAATCACATGGCCCATAGCATGAGCTAGAGAAGCCAGGGCATTCCCAAAGCCCAACCCAGCGCAAGTGGCCGCGTTGTGCATCTTTTCCCGGGCGGTTTGATAGCGCCGCTGTGATGGGTTGTCAGCTTGGGAGGCTTCGAAAGCTACCGGCAGCTGCTGAAAAATCTCCCGGGCCGCATTGAGGCACAGACCGTCCGTGATGTCCGTGTGCCAGGTGCAGATAAACCCTTCCACGGCATGGGTCAGCGCATCCAGACCGGTATCAGCGGTCAGTCTGGGCGGCATACTGACGGCCAGAGCGGGGTCGACCAGGGCGATATCCGCGGCATTTTCACGGTTGCCCAAGCCCATTTTCCGGTTGTTCTCTCCATCAGTGAGGACGATTGCCCAGGTGACTTCAGCACCGGTCCCACTAGTGGTGGGAATGGTGATCAGCCGGGCTTTTTGGCGCAATCCCAGCTCGACGAAGGGGTTGATCATGGCGGGAACGAGGTCTGGCCGTTCGTACATGACCCAGATAGCCTTGGCGGTATCCATCGGGGAACCCCCTCCCAGGCCGATGATCCAATCAGGCTGGAATTCGTTTGCGGCAGTGGTGCCGAGGTCAACTGCTTCCAGGGTTGGGTCCGGTGTCACCTGATCGAAAACCAGCATTTCACAGCCTGTTTTCCTGATCTCTTCCAGGGCAGGTTCCACGACCCCGAGCTCAATCAGGTTGTGATCGGTGATGACAAGAGCCCGCGAGATGCTGATTTCTTCCAGGCTGGTCAGAGCGGATTCGCCAAAGATTATCTTCGGCGAGACAAAATGCCACATCCTTATTCTCCTTCTATTCAGTTATTCAGTTGATTGGTAGAGCAAAATTTACCAATCTGTGGGAATCTTGGCGCAGCAGGAGACGATTTCCTGGGCAGCCTTGGGATATCGCATGACCTTCATTAAATTCCCTTTCAACTTAAGCTGGCCGGTCATCATGCCCTGGATGGGATCCAGTTTGCCTTCGATCACTTTGCGCCAGGTTGTGAAAGGGGCTTTGATTGTGAATTCTGTATCAGGGAGCTGCTCTGGATCTAGCATAGCTGCCCCAGGGCTTTTCCCATGGTAGAGCTCAAGGAGCAGATAAGCGGTTTCAGGATAGGTGTCATCAGGTTCAGCGACAAAGACGAAATCGCCTTCCCAATCCTTGGCAGAGCGCTGGTAGGATTCACTAGCATTCAGTTGGTCACTCAGCGCTTTTATCCATTCATCAGATGGGAATTTATAAGCCATAAATCCTCCTTTTGTTGGGGATAACACCATTATACATCTGGATTGAACGGGCAAAATCTACTTTGACCCGACTTGGAGCACCCCCTCGACCGCAAGATGTTATGATTATAGCAGTCATCCGATCCGTGTGGTAATTGGAGCAGATGGTGGATATCATACATTTCCAGGATCCAAAGGAATTCCAGGGTCATGTGCTCAATAAACTGGTACAGCATGAGTCAGAAAATAACCTGCTGTTGGGCATATTGGCCAATTTGATTACTGATGAGTACAAAGGGCCCAAGCCTTATCTGGCAGTATTTCAGGACGCAGGTGAAATCCGCACAGCAGCTTTGTGCACACCTCCCTGGCCGGCACTGATCTCATACGAAAACCCCCCACCAGAAAGAACAGTGCTGAAAGCCATCCTGGCAGATATGCAGGAGAAGCTCCAGGATGATTTTATCGGACTGACAGGGAATAAGCGGTTTGTCTCCTGCCTGGTAGCTGATTGGGAAGAAGAAACTGGAAAACAAGCAGTCTTAGCAATGTCGATGCAAATCTATCGATTACAGGAGGTCACGCCTGTCGAGGGTGTCTCTGGGAGCATGCGTCCCGCTCAAAAAGAGGATCAGGAGTTGTTGGAGAACTGGTTTGCTGGTTTTCACGTCGAGGCACTGCAAGAGGAACCAGACCTGAAGCGCATTCGGAAATTATTAAAGGCTTACTTGTCTGCTGACCCCAAGGTAAGGGGATTGATGACCTGGGAAGTCGAAGGACAACCTGTATCCATGGCAGGATATGCTGGCCCTACTCCGAATGGGATCCGGATCGGAACTGTTTACACGCCGCCAGAGCAGCGGGAGAAGGGCTACGCCAGCGCGCTGACGGCCCGGATCAGCCAACATCTACTGGATCTTGGGTTTGGATTTTGTTTTTTATTTACCGATCTGCTGAATCCAACATCCAACCATATCTACCGGCAAATTGGCTACAGGCCGGTTTGTGAAGTGGATCGTTACCACTTTGCTGAAGAATAAACGGGCGGATAAACGGCAAGAGTATCAAGAACAAGGTGATAGATAATGAAGAACATAGGCCTGATTGGCGGCATGAGCTGGGAATCCTCTATAGAATATTACCGGATCATCAACCAGCAGGCCCGTAAAGCCCTGGGCGGTGTGCACTCTGCTCGCAGTGTGATGGTTTCGGTTGATTTCGGTGAGATCGAAAAACTTCAAGCTGCTGGAGAGTGGGAAGAAGCCACCCAGGTCATGGTCAGGTGTGCCAACGTGCTGGAAGATGCCGGGGCCGATTTTATCCTGATCTGTACCAATACCATGCACCTGATGGCGGAAGAGGTCCAGGCGGCAGTTGAGATTCCCCTCCTGCATATCGCTGATGCCACAGCAAAAGCTGTCCAAAAGGCCGGTTTAAAAAGCGTTGGCTTACTGGGCACCCGGTTCACAATGGAAAAGGATTTTTACCGCGGGCGCCTGGAAAAGACCCACGGCTTGCGGGTCATCATACCCGATGAGGAAGGCCGCTCGTTAGTCCACCGCGTGATCTATGAAGAGCTTGTGCAGGGACAGATACTCGCTGAGTCCCGGAAGGCATATCAAGGAGTGATCGATATCTTGGTTGAGGACGGGGCGGAAGGGATTGTTCTGGGATGCACGGAAATTGGTTTGCTTTTCAGGGGGGAGGATTTGCCCATCCCTGTCTTTGACACCATGGAAATCCATGCCCGGGCGGCTGTGGACGCGGCGCTGGGGGGATATGATCTCAGTGGATGAAGCGGATCTTGTATAATGGAATCAGCGGGGGTTTTACACTGGCATTTTTTGGAGGCAGCATGGATGTAGTTTATTTAAAGAGACAGCTGGCAATTAATCGTGATCGCGTTGCAGCCCTGGCCAGAGGAGTGCCTGAAGAGCAGGCACGCTGGAAGCCTGATGAAGACAGCTGGTCCATCCTGGAGGTTGTGGGGCATCTGGCGGATGAAGAGGAATTCGATTTCCCGGTGCGGCTGAAAATCATCCTGGAAGGGGCCGAGAAATCCTGGCCGGAGATAGATCCTTCCGGTTGGGTGGTAAAACGGAAGTATAACGAAGGTAATTTATTTGAAACCTTAAACCGTTATGTCCATTTGCGTAATGAATGGTTGAACTGGCTGGATTCACTGGAAGACCCAGACTGGGATGCGTCCTACGAAGCCCCGTTTGGGGTCATCACCGCCGGGGATATGTTTGTTTCCTGGGTTACCCATGACCTGCTGCATTCCCGACAGCTAATTGAACTGCTGCGCCAGTACCTGGAAGAACAGGTCAAACCATACCGGATGGACTATGCTGGGGAGTGGTAGCAAGCGCGCTTAGGACAGGTCCGGATTGAATCAGGTTAAGGGATCATAAGGGCAGCCCGTCGGGGCCAGTTAGAAGACTTGCGAAGCATCCTGAGCCTTTCACTCCGTTCAGGACAGGCTCCGCGAGGGGCCAGTTAGAAGACTTTAGTCTGACAGCTTGTAGAAATGGCTGATCCTGCGGCAGGAAGTGTCTGTAACTTTCAAGTGCCCGATTGAAATCGTCCCCCCTGGCAGAGCCGGATCCTTCGGTTCTCTCTCGATAAACTTGACCTGCGTCGACGTCTTGATCCCGACAGCCGGTCAGTTGATCCAGATCATGGACAGGATCACCTGGAAACAGAAGGTCCTTTCAGGGGTGGCTTGACTGTTGCTTATGACTTGTGATTGGGATGGCTTCAGCTGCAAATAGGAAATCACTTGATGGTGATCTGGTCTCCTTCCACAACTTCCCCAATGACCCAGATCGGCTGCGACATTTTCTCAGCCTGGATCCGTAAGGCGTCCAGCTGGTCGCAATTGACAGCCAGGAGCAGGCCGCCGCTGGTCTGGGGATCAAAGAGCAGCATCAATTCCTCTTCGCTGAGCGATTTGGGGGCTTTGACATGATCGCCGAAATACAAACGGTTATCAAAGGCTCCTCCAGGGAATCCGAAATCTTTTGCGAGTTCCTTAGCGGGGCTGATGAAGGGGACCATATCCCAGTGAATGTTCATACCAACCCCGGAGTTCTCAGCCATTTCCCAGGCATGGCCCAGCAGGCTGAATCCGGTGATATCTGTAGCCGCGACAATGCCCTGGGATTGGGCTAGTTCACAGGCAGGGCGATTGAGGCGTTTCATCCACAGCACCACTTCCTTGATCTGTTCCGGGGTTGCCTTTTGATTCTTGATGGCTGTGGTTGTCACACCAAAACCAAGGGGCTTGGTGATCACCAGGGCATCACCGGGATGAGCGGCGCTTTTGGTCATGATCAAGTCTGGATGGGCTAATCCCAAACACACCAGGCCGTATTTGGGTTCCTGGTCCTGGATGGTGTGTCCGCCGGCGATCACCACCCCGGCATCGCGGGCGGTTTCTGCTCCCCCGCGCAGGATCTCACCTGCAATCTCAGGCGGCAAGTTAGGAGGAAAAGCAGCGATGTTGAGAGCCAGAAAAGGGGTGCCGCCCATAGCGTAAATATCAGACAGGCTGTTGGCTGCAGAGATGGCGCCGTAGTCATAGGGATCGTCCACAACCGGAGTGAAAAAATCGGTGGTGACGATCAACACCCGATCATCATCCAGCTTCCAGACAGCAGCATCATCAGGCTCTCCCAGACCAACCAGCAGGTCGGGATAATCCTTTTTCTTGTAGAGGCCTTCGATTGGGCGCAGCACCTGCGCCAGCGCTTCGGCGCTTAACTTAGACGCTCAACCTGCACAGTTGGATAATGAGGTGAGGCGAATTTCACGGCCGGAGGGCTTTTTCTCTTTGTCATTCATAAATACTGACAGCCTATGCTCTTGTTTTGCCTTAGAGAATTCTATCACAGGGTATCACCTTTTGTTTTCAACTTGAAGAGGGTCAGCGACCAAAGTAAGGAACACTGTGGACCAGGTGTTTTGAATTGTCTTAAATGAAAATGCCCGGAAGATTTCTTCCGGGCATTCAAGTCATTCAGGGGGATTACTGGGTAATCTCAGGTAAAGGAAGCAGATAAGGGTTATCGTTCGGAACCAGCATGACCTGGATGCCAGGGGATAGCTTTTCGATATAGCGGTAGTTGAGCAGTGCGGGGTTTTCGTCCAGCACATCAGCGATTAGCTGCAGCGCTTCAGCTTCGGCTTCAGCCCTGATCACCTGCGACTGGGCATCACCCTGGGCCTCAATAATGGCTGCGTCCTTGACGCCTTCCGCTACCTGCCGAGCCTGTTCAGCTTCCTGCTTGCGCTGTTCAACGACGTACTCAGCTTCCTGGGCGCGCTGTTCAGCGATCTGCTTCTGCTCGATAGAAGCGGCGTACTCGGTTGTGAAGGTGATATTGCGGAGCACAAAATCAGATAAGATCAAACCATTCTCTTCCATGGATTCGATCAGATCCTGTTCAATTTGCATCTTCAATTCCTCGCGCTTGGTACTGTAGACCTCGTTGACCCGGAACTGGGAAACTGCATCTCGGATCACGCCCCGCACAGTGGGCCGGACCAATCCGTCCACAAAGCGATCCTGCCAGGTGATGTGAACGTCGAGCACTCGGGCGGGATTGAGGGAAAAGATGATCGAGGAGTCGATGTAGACCTCCTGTCCGTCGGCAGTCCTGGCAGCGATGGAGTCATCTCCTTTGATTTCCCCTTCCTGATGGGCGATCGACATAGTGTAGGTGCTTTTGGAAATTTTATAAACCATTACGTTTTCCGCGTAGGGGATCACCCAACGCAGGCCGGGTTGTAGAATGTCTTCCCGGTAGCCTTTGGGTGCGATGGCGCTGATGACCACTCCGCGCTCCTCAGGCCGGATGAACACCAGCCCTGCGCTAAGCGTATTCAACAAGATAGCTGCCACAACAGCGACAACGATTCCGGTCACAGTGCCCCGGGTTTTTCTACCCTGACGCGCGCGAAGCACAGTCAGGACTAAAAAGGCGACTACCAGCAGCCAGGAAAAGGCAGCCAGAGCTGAGACCAAAATTGTAATTTGCATTTCTTCCTCCGATTTGGAATGAACTAAACTGACTTCTAAATAGAATCCACCATAATTATATACGTTGGGAAGGAGACTAAAGTTGCCGGGATAAGTTCTTATACCGTATTAATAGAGCTTGTGGTACAGTTGAAATCTGATATGAACAGCGCTGAAAAACCCCTGACCATACTGGCATTTTTCGCCCACCCGGATGATGAGACCATGTTCTTGGGTGGGACCCTGGCTTACCTGGCAGCTCAAGGGGTGCACATACACTACCTGTGTGCGACCCGAGGCGAGGGCGGCGAGATGGGCGATCCCCCCATTTGTGAAAGGGAGGATCTGGGCCAGGTCAGGGAATGGGAACTGGAGTGCGCAGTTAAAGCCCTGGGAGGTAAAAGCTTGGATTTCCTGGGTTTTAAAGATCCAGTTGTGGGTCCAACAGGGGAACTTTTTCCCTTCAGCAACCGTCTAGAACTTGTTGTCAGACAATTAAAAGGACACCTGGATCGAACCCAACCGGATGTGATCCTCACCCACGGGCCGGAAGGTGAGTACGGACACCCGGCGCATATCCAGGTTCACCAGTCGGTGATGGAAGCCCTTGGAGATCCAGCACTCAGTACTCAGGCGGTCTATTCTCCGGCCTGGCTGTCCCGGGAAACAGGTGAATTCACGCCCGCGCCAGGGATCGTGGTGGATACCAGGCCCTGGCTCAGACAGAAGATCGCAGCAGTCACCTGCCATCAATCTCAGCACGGCTTATTTCTGCGGCATGGAGCAGCCAGGGCTGGACGCCGGGTGACGATTGCGGAAATGGTCCGAAGCCAGGAAGCGCTGTGCAGGATTTTACCGGCAGCAGAAGATCTCTGGGACCCACTGGAGGAGCTGCTCCTGCCCATCGCGGTCGCCGATCCTGACGGGCTTCAAGGAAGTCTTTGATCTGGTAAATATATTGCACCTGTGTAAATCCCGGTACAACGGAAAAAAACATACCCTTTGGTAAAATGATAGCCATGATTGATAAGAAACAGATCAAACAAATTGCTCTTAAAGCAGGAATTTCCCTGGCAGGCGGGATCGTGCTTTTTTCCCTGGTGCTTGGCCTGCTCACGTTGAGTTTCCGCGCTGTATACCGCGGAAGGGTCTTTCCTGGGATCTATGTGGGTTGGATCAATCTCAGCGGACAGACGCCTACCGGCGCAGCGGACCTGCTTCGGAGTGAGTTTGATTATCCTCAAGAGGGTGAAATCATCCTGCAGTACGATGACTTGAGCTGGACAGCATCTCCGGCGGAATTGGGGTTGTTCTTCAGCCCTAATACCAATGCCGAAGAGGCTTTCAATGCTGGCAGGCAGGGAAATTTCTTCCAGCGGGTTACGGACCAGATTCAAATTGTGCGCCGCGGCTTAACTCTCCAGCCCACCTTTGTTCTGGATGAAGAGACCGGCGCTGCTTTCCTGGAGACTATTGCAGCGGAGGTGGACCAACCGGTTGTTGAAGCCTCTTTGAAGCTCGAGGGATTAGATGTAGTTGTCCAACCAGGCCAGATTGGGCGGAGCATGGATATCCTGGCGTCCCTCGATGTGGTTGCCCTGCAGATGCAGAGCCTGCAAAGTGGAAGCATCCCCTTGATTGTTGAGGAGACCTATCCTGAAATTCTTGATGTCAGCGCACAAGCAGATCTGGCCCGCCAGATCTTGAGCCAGGATCTGGTCTTGCGTATCCCGGAGGCGGAGGAATCAGACCCGGGACCCTGGACGATTCCCCCCGAAAACCTGGTAGAGATGATGATCATCGAGCGGATTTCCACCGAAAATGGTGGGGAGTACCGTATTGCCCTGGATCCTGAACAGCTGCGAACCTATTTGAAGAATAAGCGAAGCAAGATCAATCAGCCCTCCAGGAACGCCAGGATGTATTTTGATGACGACACCCGGGAGCTGGTGTTGATCGAGCCTGAACAGATCGGTATGAAATTGGATGTTGAGCTTTCGATTCTTGATATTCAAGATCAGCTTGCGGAAGGGAAACACGAGATCGATCTGGTGGTGGAGAAGACCATCCCCGATGTCACAGCTGAACACACAGCGGAAGACCTGGGCATCACCGAGTTGCTCAATGCGGAAACCACTTATTTCTTCTATTCCGATGCCGGCCGGATCAACAACATTGCCACCGCAGCAGCTAAGTTCCACGGCGTTTTTGTCGCGCCGGGAGAGACTTTTTCAATGGCTGAACAGCTGGGCGATATCAGCCTGGATGAGGGTTATTCTGAAGCCTGGATCATCCTGGGGGACCGGACCATTAAGGGGGTCGGTGGAGGTGTTTGCCAGGTAAGTACCACCCTGTTCCGCACGGTGTTCTTTGCTGGTTTGCCGGTAGTCGAACGCTATCCGCATGCTTACCGGGTGCTGTACTATGAACAGACGGCAGTTGTCGGTAAGTACAATCAGAAATTGGCTGGGCTGGATGCCACTGTTTATGTACCGCTGGTGGATTTCAAATTCACCAATGATACCGATCACTGGCTGTTAATGGAAACCTATGTTTATGGCCCCTACCGCCAGCTGGTCTGGAAATTCTACGGCACAGCAGATGGCAGGACAGTGGACTGGTCCACGACCGGCTTGACCAACATTAAGGATCCTCCGGATCCTATTTACGAGGAGAATTCGAGTCTTGCCAAAGGAGAAATCAAACAAGTCGATTGGGCAGTGGAAGGTGCTACGGTCACTGTCACCAGAAATGTTTACCAGGATGGGGTTCGGCTCTGGCAGGATACCTTCAAAACCAAGTACCAACCCTGGGCAGCTGTCTGTCAGTACGGTCCGGGAACAGAAAACTTCCCTCCGGAGGACCCAGATCCGGATGACCCCTGCGCGAAGCCAGTTATAATTGAGGAAGAGGAAGCAGAAGAATAGCAAGAGACGCCAGTCTAGGAGGAAAGTATGGTCAGCAAAGAACTGCTCGAAATCTTGCGGTGTCCAGCCTGTGTGCAGACCAAGGAAGGCACCCTGGATTATCACCGAGAAGCCTGGCTGGTGTGCCGGGAATGCAATCGGAAATATCCCATCCGGGAGGATATTCCGGTGATGCTTATTGATGAAGGGGATAAGTGGGTTAAAACAGCGAAAGAAGACCTCCCGGTACCGCCACCGGAAAAATAGACTCCTTTCGTAGCAGGCTGTGGAATTCTGTTCCTACTGGATAATGCAATCCAATATATAAAAAGCGGGAGCTCGTTCGCTATCGGGATCCCGCGTTTTATTTAATCTTTCAACACATTTTCCAACCAGCATTCTGCCAGCAGGTTGTGCCCCCACTGCGTGGGATGAACGCCATCATCCAGCAGCTGCTGGGGACGCACTCCCTCCGCAACTGCGCTGTTCAGGGCAGATTGAAAGGGGACGAAGACCGCATCAAATTCCCCGGCCAGTTCCTGTACGCAGCGCTGTCGGCTGGATATATCCTGATCCCATTCTTCAGTGACCTCACCGGTAAAGAGCACAAAAGGCTCACAGAGCACCAGGGCCACCCCGGGCAATCTTTCCCGGGTGTTTGCCAGCAGTTTGTGGTAGATTGACCGGAAGCCCGCTGGGCTGGATCCCAAACCCATATAAAGGTAATTCCAGGTATCATTGACGCCGATCAAGATGCTGATCAGATCTGGATTCAAGCGCAGGGTATCTTCAGGCCAGCGGCTGGTCATATCCTGCAACCGATCTCCACTCACCCCCCGGTTGTAGAACCGCAGATCGCGGTCAGGGCATCTTTCCAGAAACTGGTCCATGACCAAACGGGGATACCCAAACCCCATCCCTTGTGGGCTATTTGCAGCCCCCGAGAGCCGGCTGCGGCTGGCATCGGTGATGGAATCTCCCTGAAAAAGAATGACGCTGTGAGGTTTGATTTGGAATATTGCCATGAAATTCCCTAGAAGAAAAATAAATACCGCGGCACAGCATTCTTATAGGCTCGATAAGGCGCCCCATACTGCTTCTCGAGCGCGCGTTCCTCTCCCAGAATCCGGAAATGGTTCATCACTACCCGGACCATCAACAAAGCCAGCACGGTCCAGCTTCCCACCATGAAGCTGAAGCCGATCATGACTATCGCAAACGCCACCCATTGGGGGTTGCGGGAGATCTGATAGAGCCCGTCGGTCACCGGCTTGCCTGGGGGTGTGATATTGAAGTGGTACAGCGAGTAGATGAATCCTCCTTCCCCGATCAGGGCCAGGGCCAGGCCAACTAAAAAAAACGGCTTTCCAATCTTAAGCGGACTGAAGATAATCAGGATCATCGCCCCCAGGGCAAAAGGGAGGCCGATCTTGGCCGGTCGGGCCCTATCCAGGGTCCAACCGGAATCATCGTAGAGGCGATCGACTGTTCCCTTTGGGAAGACCTTCAGCAGGGTGAGATAAACAGCGTAGAAAAACAGGAGTGGAAGCCAGCCGTTCAGCCAGCCCGGGTTGAGGGGAGGGAAGAGAGACATTTCTATTCCTTGCTTGCAGTAAGTATACTCCGTCTACCCGCAAATCCGAGATATCTGGGAACCTGGTGGCAGTACTGGTGATAGTCCTTCCTGAAAAGGGTCTTCAGAAATTCCTCTTCGGTGGTTACCATGAGATGAGCGATGGCCCCGTACAGCGCCAGCCAGGCGACCGCCTGCCAGGAAGGATACAGGATTGCAAAACCCATCAATAATACGCCATAGGACACCAGCTGTGGATTACGGGACCAGCGGTAAGGACCAGACTGGCGGAGTTCTCGGGGTTGATTCCCTATGGAGGTACTGAATCCCAGGTAGGCCATGATGGCTATGGTGGACAGCAGCCCGATGATGACGGCAGCCAGGCCAAGTACATATTGCAGGATGTGCTCTGGAGCTGGGGGGAGCATGGGCCAGGGAACAGTGAAATATAGATAAGGCAGGTTGGCATGCAGCCCAAAGATCAAGAACTCCAGAAAAGTGGAGAAGGGTGAAAGCGACCCCCGCTGGAGGTAGTCCCGGCGAACCAGGAGGCGGAAGACCACCATAGCAAGCAATAGAATAATGAGAACCCCGATCCAATAAATCATAAAATTATTCTTTTTAAACTGTGCGCATGCCCTCATGCCAGCCTTCTTGGTTAATCAGCCGGCTGAGCAGCAGCTGAGGGATTTAAATTACCGGTTTTCGCAGACAAAAAATCATTGACAGCGCTTTGAGGATAACTTACACTGAAATTGTAACAAATGAACTCTTTCGCAATGGAGTTTTAATCATTTTCCCGGAAGGCAAAACACTAAATAGCTGAAGATTTTCTGAAATAAATGGAGGAGAAATGAAAACTCGTCAGGTTATCCTGCCCCTTATCCTGGCTGTGGTATTGATCATCAGCACCGGATGCAGCCTGGTCAAAATCCCCGATCAGTTTGAGATCGAGACCTCTTCTGAACTGGGGCCGAATACCCTGGATCGGATCGATGATCTCAATGACACCATCGCCACCGGCGTGGAAATCGGTCCCGAAACCAGGGATCTAATAGATAGCTTGAATGAGACCATTGAAGAAGGCCTTGAATTTGGCTTTACTCCAGAAACCTTAACCCGAATTGATGTCTTGCTTGCCATGGTGGAGGAGGGGGTTGGCCTGAAGGTCGGTTTGGACGCCGAGACCAATGCCACTGTGAACGGCCTGATTGATACCATTGATACCATGCCCGGAAATTGGGAAGACAGCCTGACTGAGATCATCATGACCCTGGAAGGCTCCTCGTCCCGGGTTGCCGATCAGCTGGCTGATGAAGTGGCCGGATTGATGGTCGAAGCGCGCTTGAACACTCAGCAGATCACCGCCTCAGCCGGCGCGGAGTTCCGCTGTAATGTCGATTTTATGAGCACCCGGGCAGGCGACACCATCGATCAGTTCATTGGCAAAGGCCTGGTAGGCCAACTGCGGCAGATCTTCTCTGACGAACCGGCCGAAGAGGACCAGATCCCCACTCCCTGGATCTGCCAGGTGATACCGGATCAGATCGATCTGGTCGAGATCGGGGATGAGACCCTGTTTGAAATGTCGGTGGTCAAGCTCAGCGGCTATAACTTTGTGCAAGAGAACAAGCCGGTTGCTTATCTGGTTGATGGGGAAAACAACCCGATCCAGGATATCAGCCTTTTTCCAGCCATGCTGAGCAGCCCTTATCAAATCCAGCTCAACATGCAGGGGGTTGACTTCAGCGCAGTGCCCTATGGCGCCCAGCTGGTCTTTGAATGGCCCACGGAAGGGACTTCCAACTCCCTGGCAGTGGTCTTTCCTCTTGATGAGCCCACCCCAACCCCAGAAGTGCAGCCAGAACTGACCATCAATGTGGCCACATTAGAAGTGAAGCTTGGTCCCTCGAACGCCTATCGAACCCTGGGCAATGCTGTCCAGGGGGCTGTTTATGAGGTCACCGGCCATAATGGGGATCAAAGCTGGTGGCAGATCGATTTTGGGACAAGTGATCCTGGATGGGTGCCCGCTTCAGCAGTTATCAGAAATGCTGAACCCATCGGTCCGGCTTCCTCGATACCCTTTGATCCGCCCACGGCTGCTTTCTCGATGAGCCCCACCAGCGGGGAAGCGCCGCTGACAGTAGACGTTTGGGACCAATCGATTGGAGACCCAACCAGCCGACAATGGTATGTAGTGTCAGATGGAGGCGCGCCAGAAGAGAAAGGAAGTGCCAGCAGCTTCAGTTATGAATTCACTGAGGGCGGTACCTATAAGGTAATTTTGATGGTAGATAATTATTGGGGGCAAGACAAGATGGAGAAAACCATCACCGTTGAGGATGCGCCTTTGACTTTCATACCCATTGTGCCGCTTAAGCCGCTGGTCCCGATTTTCCCTGCAACCGCCACGCCTGATTACAGCACGAAATTCCTTTTCAAGAATTTCACCGGCCTGAAATCTGGAGAGCTTTACGATACCAACATCTCTACTTCCACGTACAATTGCGCCATAGTCAGCCTGGCCGCGCTGAAGGGCGATATCAAAGAACAGAATGTTGGCAATGTGCTAAAGCTCTGGCTGGCGAATAACGGCCCGACCTGGACGATCACACCCAACTTCCGGACCCACAACAGACAGGAAACATGGAGCCTGGGTTTGATGTGCGCGGACAAGAACCACTCCCGCTTCTTCTCAGATATTTATATCTATCCTGCTGATGTCAGCCCAACAATCACCTTGAATACTGATCCTGAAGACCCCACCGCTTATGACATTCCAGAGGATTACACCTGTTTGCCCGCAGGCTACGACGTCAAGAATGTCAGGGTTGCTGATCATAGATCTGGAGATATCATTCAGATCTTCACCCGGAAGAATCAAGATGGGGAATGGCAGGTGACAGCGGATTTCATGGAAGAAGCAGGGGAAGAAAGCTGGATTGTACAGATGATGTGTTTTTACAATAACCAATCGGCTGTGCTGACCTATGATGATCCTGGTCAAACGGATCTCTCCCCGTTCAGCAAGGAAACAGGTGGGTATCAAACCGGGATCAGTGCCAATGAGTATGTGTGCGGGATCGCCGGTATGCATGCCAAGGATGGCAATATCAACGAAAATGACGCGGGAGATATCATTCGCGTCTATACTTATCATGACAACAACCAGTGGCATGTCTTTGCTGATTTCCGAAGTCATGGTTCGAACGAGATGTGGGACATCGACCTGGTTTGTGTCAAGCGCGCCGTATCTGATATCCAGATGAACCAGTGGTATGGCGGGTGGGCTGATCCCTAAATCGAGCAATTGAAGGGTGCCTGATCGATTATCAGGCAAGCTGATCAGGCATCCTGTTTTTGTTCCCAGACCAGCCAGGTTCAGGAACCCTGCCATGATAAGTAGGGCTGAAGGCCTGGCTCATTTTTTGGGAGCAGCCTGTTTTATAAGGGGGGACAAACCAGGTAAAGATTTTTTTGGGGAATCGAACTCCCTATGCATTAGCCAAAAAATGGTTGTGTAGATCCAGGAGTTTCCCATGTTTGATTTTACTTTTACAGAAGAACAGACAAAACTGCGGGACGAGGCCAGAGCGTTCACAAACTGGGTGCCCCGGCAAATGATCCTGGACATGGATGCTGAGAAGCTCCATTTTCCCCGGGAATATCTACAAGAAGCCGGTCGGAGAAATTTATTGGGACTGCGGATACCCGAGAAATACGGCGGCCGCGGTTTGAGCTGGGTCGATAATGCCATTGCTGCCGAGGAGATCGGAGTAGCCAGCTACTCCTTAGCCTGTCTTTGGGGAGTGGGAGCGGATATTGTCTGCGATGCCATTGTGCAATTTGGATCAGAAGAGCTGAGACAGGAGATCGTTGTCCCTTTGCTCAAAGGGGAAGTGTATGCAGCCGAGGGGTTAACTGAACCCAGAGGGGGTTCCGATTTTTTTGGGACCACGACCAAAGCTGAGAAAAAAGGAGATGACTGGGTCCTGAATGGCCATAAGCGCTTCATTGTAGGCGCTGAAGGAGCGGATTGGTTCCTGATCTATGCCGTGACCAATCCCGAGGCCCCTCCTCATAAGCGGCTCAGTGCCTTTATGGTCCCTCGCGACGCCAAAGGACTGGAAACCGAATATATCTATGGATTGATGGGAGTCCGGGGTGGTGGAGCAGGCCGTCTTTCCTTGCAAAACGTGCATGTGCCAGAACGTTTTGCACTCAACGGTATCGATGGTGGAGCGGAAATTTTCCAGGCCATGATGATCCCGGAACGCCTGGGAACTGCCGCGATGACCGTTGGGTCTGTTCGTCCCGCGCTGGAAATTGCCACCCGCTACACATCCCGCCGGAAAGCATTCGGTCAGCCTATCCAGAATTTTCAAGCTGTCGGGTTTAAGATCGCTGATTGTGCTGCTGAGCTGGATGCTGCCCGGGCCCTGGTTTACAGCACATGCCTGGCCATTGACAGCGGAAGAACGAGCCCGGGACGGGTTCGGCGAATGATTTCGCAATCCAAGAAATTCACCAGCGAGGCAGCCTGGGAAGTTGCCAACAAATGTATGCAGGTGTTGGGCGGGATTGGATATACCGATGTCTATCCCCTGGAACGGATCCTGCGCGATATTCGGCTCTCGATGATCTGGGTCGGCACCAATGAGATCATGCAGTTGATCATCCAAACCGAATGGTACAAAGAATTCGAGAGGGAAATTAGCCGGGCCAAGGTACGGGATGTTGAAGAGGATTCCCCGAATGCCGATAAAATTGAGGAAAAAGTGTATGAGTAGCTGCTCTTTTTCCCCTTCCAAATCCCTGTCAGCAGCGGGGCTTGAGGGTTCGATCCTGTGGTCAAGGGCAGGTAGACCCGCTGGAGTGTATTAAGGAGTTAAATATGGCCCGTAAACACTGGATCTGGATCACGATCACGATCGCGCTCATTCACGGATTGGTGACGATGCTCCTTGCCCCTGTCTCAGGTGATATCATATTCACGCGTTTTGAGGGCAGTCCCTATGACTCTCCCAGCGATCCTGTTTGGCTGGGAATTTATTTCCTGCTTCATTTTCCTTACTTTATCTTAACTGCCTTTGCTGGCTCACTGCGATCATATCCGGCGACGTATTTTGTGATCTGGGCATTAAACAGCTTGACCTGGGGTTTGCTGGGCGCCTGGTTGGCATCGCAGCGGCCTTTCATGAAGGGGAAGAAGGATATACATCCTGAGACCCAGGAAGAATAAGGGACAGCTACCCTTAAGCCCGCTACAGGCACGATGTAACCAGGTGATGTCAGGGGTGTAAACCGGGCCCATATCGACACCTGGGGAACAACCCATGAAAGGGTTGAATCGGATGACCACTTCTCAAAACTCTCGCTTCCGCCGCACTTGTGTGCTGGATCTCACTCTGAGTAGTTCAGTAAGGAGAAGTATGTAGGTGGTGAGTAGACCAGATTCTAAAAAAACCCGTAATGTACCATTCTTCAAATCCCTTTCTGGGCAGGGCAATGCGCTGCATCATGTGCGATTCAGCCTGATTTTGGTGATGAATCTGATGACCGGGTACGAGTTGGGGGTATACTGAATTCATCCCCTGAATCTTGAGGGTGACAGATATCAAGCCGCTTACACCCCGGGATAGTTCTTGGGGTGCCGGGCGAAGAAGAAGAACAATCACTGATTGAAGGAGGTTGATGTGTCAGAACGATCCTTGAGGTTTATTCCAAGCACCAAGATAGGCGTTTGGTCGGTGGGGTTGATCGCTGTGATGGCCATCCTGTTTGTGATCGGCCCATCTTTTTCGGACTCTTTCTATGAATCGGTCCCTGCGGGGAGTACCATCCCGGCGGATATCGCTGCCAGGCCCGCCTTAGCCCTCTCCATGCTTGCCGGCATGGCTGCCGGTGTTTTGGGTTTAATCACCGGGCTGTTGGCGCTTGTCAAGCAGAAAGAAAAAGCCCTCCTGGTTTACCTGTCTACTGTGATCGGCGGCATCCTGACGCTGTATCTGATCGCTGAGTTTGCATTCCCGCATTGAATTTTCCCCCGCAAGTGAGCCGGCCAACCTGTTTTGGAATCGCTGTCCATTATTGAGCTGTTCCGTTAAATACTAAACCTCCTTGAGAGAGGACCTATGCAGACCTTTTACGAGGTTGAACCGCAAGAGCGGTTCGATCCTCCCCGCATCATCGAAGAAGCAGTCAATCACCATGCCCAGGCTCTGCTTTTTAATGAGGGCGTTCTTCCGGAGGATTTCTTTGATCTGAGTACCGGAGTTGCTGGAGAGCTGCTGGGTAAAACCGCCATTTATCGTCTACGCTTGGCGTGCGTCGTGTCCGAACTTTCAGCTTATTCGGCACAGTTCCAGGCATTTGTGCGTGAAGCGAATCGGGGAAATGAGATCGGGTTCTTTCCCACCAGGAAAGAAGCGATCACATGGCTTGAGGATTGGAGGATGAAGAGTTGACTGAACAAGCGGTGTTTGGGGCTGGGAGCAGTGTGGAAATTATGCTATAAATTATTTGATAGACAGGCTTTCCCGGTTGTTTATCCTGCCATCACCGGTCACCTGCTCAATTCAGGCATCTTTTTTTTAAAATTCAATTTATCATAAGGAGAGAATGATATGGAGGACACATCAGCAGTTATGACTCAAAAGTTTGCCCGCCTTAAACGTTTTAATCTCATCATGGGCTTCCTGCATTTGATCCAGGGTGTGTTCATGATCCTGGTCAGCAATGATACCACCTATCCCATTTTCACCAATTACCTGTTCTTTGATCGGGCCACATTTACGCTGTCTCCCAACTCGCAGCTCTTCTATGAGCTGCCCTTTGGCCCGGCAGTGGCCATGTTCTTGCTGATCTCAGCTGTGGCCCACTTCTATCTATCTACCATAGGCTATGGGCGCTATGTAGAAAACTTGAAGAAAGGCATGAACCCGGTCCGGTTCTACGAATATGCGCTGAGCTCATCGTTGATGATCGTACTCATCGGCCTGCTGGTTGGACTGTGGGACCTGGGCGCCATTCTGTTGATCTTCACCCTCAACGCCACCATGAACCTGTTTGGGATCATGATGGAGCTGCATAACCAATATACTGAGAAGGTCAACTGGTCAGCATTTATTTATGGCTGCATCGCCGGCATTGTCCCCTGGATCGTGATCATGCTCTATTTTGTGGGCGCGATCAACTCTGGAGATGCAAACGCCAAGCCGCCGGATTTTGTGTATGCCATCATTCCCACCCTATTTGTCTTCTTCAATATCTTTGCCATCAACATGGTCCTGCAGTACAAGAAGGTGGGACCCTGGAAGGATTACCTGTTTGGCGAGCGGGTGTACATCATCCTCAGCCTGTCAGCGAAATCTGTCCTATGCTGGTTGATCTGGACTGGCACCCTGGCGCCAATCTAGATCTACCCCTGCTCTTAAAAAGCGGTCCCTTGTGAAGCAACCCCCAGGCATCACGAAGGTATTTTAGAAGTCAACCAAAAAATACTGCCCCGAATTCCTTAGGAATTCGGGGCAGTATTACAATTGGCCAGCTGGATTTCCAGCCCTTTTTGATAGCTCAATTCTGCCAGGAAGGGACAAATCTATGCCCTTAAGATGGCGCTTCCATCACCAGCCCCTGGAGCCCGGCCCGCCTTTAAATGGCCCCTTGATGTTTTTTGTGATCCAGCCCCCATAGAAATTTCCTGGTTGCGGTGTGACCAGCTCATCTCCGACGTAGCAGGCCTCCATCGGACCCGGGTAAAAGGCCAGGTGGCCCTGGATCTCTTCAAACTCTGGGGCTGGATCCGGGTAGGACCAGGCGGTGTTGGAGGCTTTTTTTCCACCCACAGAGAGGGTGAAATAGACCGCTTTGCCTTTCCACTCACAGTAACTGCTTTTATCTGTGAGGCTGAGGAGCTCCATGCGGATATCCTGCTGGGGCAAATAATACACCGGTGGGTGGCTGGTTTCCAACACCCGGTAGGCCCAATTGCTATCGGCGATCACTTCCCCATTGAAAACAATTCGGATTCGTTCTGATACTGGCTCCACCCGGGGAGGGCGGGGATAATCCCAGACCGATTCTGGCGGAATATTCGATTCATCCATGGCGTGATCCCTTTGCACACTATCCATGTTTTAATTGACTACCTAAGGGTCAATAGTATTACCTGCTGTCTATAGACGAGAATCACCTCCGGGGCCAAGGGACAGGATCCCACAAATCAGCGAATACAACACCCGGTGCGGGCTTGCCCGGTCGTCAATCTTTTCGGGTTGGAGATCATGATCTTTGTGGTTATTGAGAAAACCAAATAGAGGCATGGCAACCAGTATGGAGGGGTTAATCAGGGATTAATTGCTGACCCTGATCCAAAATAGTCCTATAATTAATTCCAGTAAGTGCTTAAGGGCAATTTAGTGGTTGAGGTCCATTCTTCATACAGATTTTAAGAAAGGAAGGCAACCATGCTCATATGGGGAACGAAGAGAAAACTCAAGAGAATAGGTATTGTGGCTGAGTTCTGTCCCATCTGCAGGGAAATACAGCCGTTTGAGATCTCCTCGGTGAGCATGGTCAACCATCTCTATTTCCTGCCGCTCGGTTCTGGGAATATCGTGGGGTTTATCGGTGTTTGCCAGGATTGTGCCATAGAGAGGCAGGTTGAAGCCCAAAAATACCCCAAAACCTATCCTCAAGAACCAGACAACTTTCAGGAGTTGATCAAGCACACCCACCCGGACATCTTTGTTGTCTATCAAAAAAGACTTGAACTAGAAGGAAAGATTGCCCGGCGGGGTTCGATCACTGAGGAAGAGCGCGAGAGGCTGCTTTCAGAACCCTTTGAGACCATCAATCCCATGCTGGAAAGGCAGTATGGGGAAAGTCTTAGGTTTGATCGAAAATCTGGCCGGTCCTGTGTAATCACCCTGCTCATCCCCCTGGTCTTTTTCTGCATTTCCAGCTTCTTTTTTCGCCAGGTAATTGTCGATTTTCTCAAAATAGCCGCAGCCCTTTTCACTATAGCGGGTATGTTGGTCACGCTGGTTTTCATTTTTACAACCCGCCCCAGGTATTTAAAACAAAAGATCTATCCTGCCTTGGCAAAAGCTCTTTACCCTCTCAAACCGACGTCGGAGGAACTTGAGTCGATTTTGACCCGCTATCAAGGGCTGGGATTGCAAATTGGTAAGCGGATCAGAACGGAAATGATCCTGGAGGAGATGGGGAGGTTGAGTCAGCGGATCCACCACACAGCATGACAGCTGGGATGCATTTCCCCTGCCTCGGCGGAGTTAGTTTGCTGCTCAACTTCCATGTGTCTAATTAATTATGGGAGAGTAGATATGGAAGACGGTTTTCGCATATTCCTAAAAAAAGGTGGCCGCTCTGAAAGTGCCATTAAGCGTGCTCTGGCTTATCTGCGGGAATTTGAAGTATTCCTGAATGAAGACCGCGACTGGGATTTACAGACCGCCGGGGAAGAAGATCTGGAAGCCTTTGTTGCCCACATTGAAGCAGAACCCAAGACCTCGGCCAAGGGGCACCTTTGGGGACTGATTTACTATTTTGATTTTACAAATAAGGAAGGCCTGAAATTTTTAGCCAAAATCCTGCGGGAGCAGCGCATTGAACGCCGCCCTTTTCCCATCCGCAAGTTCCGCGGGCTCGACCCGGGAGTGGTCAACAAATTGGAGGGAGAGGGGATCAAACATGTCAACCATATCCTGAAAGCCGGAGCCACTCCCCAAGAGCGGAAGGAACTAGCCGATAGGGTTGGTGTCCCTGAAGAATCCTGACAAGTTCTCCGGTGAGGTCGATCCCAATGTCGCCTGGGAACTGCATATCACAACCGACGAATATGAAGAGATCAAAGAATATTATGTGATGGTTGGTGTTGAGATGGCCGCAATCGAACACCTGCCTTTGCCCACTTTTGCCAAGGTGCTACCTGCCGGCCAATATGCGGTGTTCACCCTCAATGGCGAAGAGATGAACACCAACTGGGGAGATGCTATTTACAAAGCATGGCTGCCCTCATCGGCGTACGAAGAAGCCCTGCAAATCACCCTTGAGGTATACGATGAGGAGCGCTTCCAGGGTTGGGGCGACCCGGATTCCGAGGTCGAGATCTGGGTGCCGGTCAAGAAGAAAGGATAGGTGTTGGAGTTTCCCTCAGACCCCCAGATTTTTTATTGTTCTTTTCCAACCTCTTTGATCACTGTCACTCATCGTGGGTACGGAAAATCAGGGCTGGCTGGACCCAGCTTTGGGCAATCCAAAGCGATTCTCTTTATTTTGATAGAGAAATCTCATGCAATACAACACTTTTGGATGAGAGAATAATCCTCATCAGCACCGATGCTGAAAACTGGATGTTCTTGTATGATGGAGATATAAATCCCCGCTCTCTCCAAGGACTGCGGAGATGTGAAACCATTTAACTTAGTTAAGTTGAGGTAGATTGGATATGATAGAAAGAAAGCGCCTTCTTTTATTCTTTACACTGCTGATTTCATTGTTCTTGTTTGCCAGCTGCGGGGGTGTTGAAACCAGTCCAGCTCCGCTCTTAGAGACCGGGAGCAGTGCTGAATTTTCCCCGCAATCAGCTTCTCCGACACAAGCGCTGTCATCAACACCACTCCCGCCTACGGTAGGTCCAACATCAACCCCCAAGCCCGTTTATGAACAGCCTTTAGTCGAAGAGGTTCTGGTCAGCCTGGAAGATTTACCAATTGACGAGTTCTTCGCAGAATCTTATCGACAACTGCGCCTCAGGGATGCAGATAACCTTTTCGCAAGCGGTTACGGTGAAGTCTTTGGGGTAGTTTTAAGTGATCAATTTACTGACCTGTCGCTGGAGAACCGGTCAGACACACAGCTGCTTGAGCGTGAAATCCTTGATTTGTTATTCAGCCA
>Ga0207796_1000173_pt1 | contig 28298 bp, 29 predicted proteins | sample Pon1CUnioCityCA_6_FD_187274 | JGI IMG/M metagenome (GOLD analysis project Ga0207796, IMG submission 187274) | Marine sediment microbial community from Union City, CA, USA - Pond 1C Sediment 1 (SPAdes) | ecosystem: Environmental > Aquatic > Marine > Intertidal zone > Salt pond sediment ... | reverse complement strand
GCGCGCTTCGAATTCGGCAACGTTCTCGGGGGTGGCGAACTTCGCCTTGCCCTGGGGCAGCAGGTAGTTGCGGGCGTAGCCCGGACGGACCCGGACCTTGTCGCCCAGCGCACCCAGATTATCGACCTTCTCGAGCAGAATGACTTCCATCGTGATTTTCCTGTAAAGCTGAAGACGTTGAACAAAATCCTGCGGGTTGCGCAAAGTGTACACGCGAACCCCGCTCCGGGATGCTGCTTACCGAACTTTGCGCAGGGCCCGCTCGTCACTCCTGATCCGAGTCGCCCTGCCGCGCGCCGAACCGTTCGCGCAGCCGTGCCACCCCGTCGATCACACCCAGTGCCGCGAGCAGCAGGAACATCTGCGGCAGCGCGATCACCAGCAGCACGTACATGCCGACCAGCCAGAAGCTGTTCATCTGCCGCGCCCGGGTCAGCGCATGCATCACCGCGAGCCCCTGCAGGAAGAACAGCACCCCGAGGATGAACGCCAGCTCGATCGCCAGCGGCATGCCCAGCAGGTGCCCGGCCAAACCCAGACCGACCGCGGCGACACTGAGCTCGCGCCCCAGCTGCAGCGCGCGAAACTCGACCCCGAACGCGCCGGGGTTGTACAGCAGGGCCTGCCAGTACCGCGCGACCAGCAGGCTCAAGGCGAGGCTCAGCAGGAAAACGCCCGCCAGCAGCCCGGTCAGGAACGGGGCCAGCTGCGCCAGCGCCGCCTGCAGTTCCTCGGATGCGGCGGCTCCGCCCTCGACGAACGGCTCCAGCATCTGGGTACCGACCGCCACCCACGCCGCCTCGAGGTCCGGCACCATCAGCCGGGCGATCACGACCAGGACGCCGGCGACGCCGGCCGCAGCCGACAGCGTCACGCGCCAGGAGATCGACTGGCGCAGCACTTCGCCCATCGCGGCCAGCGGCAGCCACTGCGCGAACCCGGCCAGCACCCCCACGAGTGGGTTGCCGCCGGTCATCGCGAACAGCACCGCCCCGAGGAACAGGGAACCGAGGCCGGCGACGAAGAGCGCCTGGCCGATGCCCAGGCGCAGCGCGACCAGCGCCACCAGCGCCCCGCTCAGGATCGAAACGGGGGGAAGAAAGACGCCGAGGGCACCGAGGACCGCGACCGACCCCACGGCCTGCCAGCGGCCGCGCATCGCAAAGTCGGCCAATACGCGCATTGGCGTTCCCTGCGTTCCGAAAACGACTTAGAACTGGTTGTCGGTGTACGGGAGCAGTGCCAGGTACCGGGCACGCTTCACCGCATCGGCCAACTGGCGCTGATACCGCGCGCTGGTGCCGGTGACGCGGCTGGGCACGATCTTGCCGGTTTCGGTGATGAAGTTCCGAAGCAGGTTCAGATCCTTGTAGTCAATGTACTCGATGCCTTCCGCGGTGAAGCGGCAATACTTGCGGCGACGGGAAAAACGGGCCATGGGGGTTACTCCTGGAAAGATGTGGGTTCGCTGAAGAGGGTCGGACGCAGCGCTCAGGCGCGGTCGCGATCACCGTCGTCGTCATCGTCGTCGCGGCGCGAACGGCCCTTGGCGGCCTCTTCCTCTTCGCGACCTTTCGCGAGCGGCGACGGCTCGGTTTCGGCCTTGGCCATGCGCACCACCAGGTGGCGCAGCACCGCGTCGTTGAACCGGAACGCGCTGACCAGCTCTTCCAGGGCCTGCTCGCCGGCCTCGACGTTCATCAGCACGTAGTGCGCCTTCACCAGTTTCTGGATCGGGAAGGCGAGCTGGCGCCGGCCCCAGTCTTCCAGGCGGTGCACCACACCTTCCTGCGCTTCGATCATGCCGCGATACCGTTCGATCATCGCGGGCACCTGCTCGCTCTGGTCCGGGTGGACCAGGAACACCACTTCATAATGACGCATCAACAGCTCCTTGCGGGTAACAGCCTCCCGCCCGGGCACAGGCGCCCGACGGTGAGGCAAGAAGTCGCCAGATCTGGCGAGAAAAGCGCCGAAGCATAGGCGATTCTCACCCCCTGCACAAGGCGCGGCGCCCGGTGGCGTCAACGCAAAGCAGAAACGTCCCCTGATCGGCCCGGCTGAAGTGTCCCCTTCAGGCGGGACCGCGAAGACCGGCGGCCCGGCGCTGGCGCAGCACCTCGAACAGCGATACGCCGGCTGCGACGGAGACGTTCAGGCTGCCCACCGTGCCGCGCATCGGGATCGCCGCCAGGTGATCGCAGTGCTCCCGGGTCAGCCGCCGCAGGCCCTCGCCCTCGGCGCCCAGCACCAGCACGGTCGGCACCGTCAGATCGAGGTCGAACAGGGCGTTGTCGGTCTCGCCGGCGAGACCGACGATCCAGAACCCCTGGTCGCGCAACTCGCGCAGGGTGCGGGCGAGATTGGTGACCGCGATCACCGGCACGGTCTCGGCAGCGCCCGACGCCGCCTTCGCCGCGACCGGCGTGAGCGATGCGCTGCGGTCGCGGGGAACGAGCACCGCGGCGGCGCCGGCGGCGTCCGCGCTGCGCAGGCAGGCGCCCAGATTGTGCGGGTCGGTGACGCCATCCAGCGCCAGCAACAGGTCGGCGCCCTGCGCGATCCGCGCCGCCAGATCGGTCTCGGTGGCCCGCGGACGCGGTTTCACCCAGGCCACCACGCCCTGGTGCCGCAAACCCTCCGCGGCGCGCTGCAATCGGTCCCGCTGCACGCGTTCGACATGAATTCCCAGGGATCCGGCCAAGTCCACCAGCGCCGTCACGCGCGCGTCGGCGGCTTCCGCCGAGACCTGGAGACGCTTCACCCGCTCGGGGGCATGCTGCAGCAAGGCCTCCACCGCGTGGAGACCGCCGACGATCTCGGGCTCGCTCACGGCTCCTCGCGGCGACGGCGGCGCGGCCTGCGGCGGGGAGTCCCGGCCGCGCCGGCATCGGCATCCTCCGCGCCGGAAGACAGCTCAGGATCGGGCGCGGGAGTCTCCGTGGCCGTGCGCTTGCGGGCCGAAGGCTGCACCAGCATCGCCACTTCGCCCGCGGGTTGAAACCCGCGTCGGCGCCGGCGCGACGGCGCGACGGCTGCGGCGTCCTGCGGCTCGGGAGTGCGGGACCCGTCACGCGCCTGGCGCGGAGCGGGTTCCGGCTCACGCACGCGGCGCGAGGGCCGGGAGCCGCGCGCTTGCGGCGCGGGCTCCGGCTCCGCGGGTGCGGGCACCCGTTCCCGGACCGGCGGCGCGGACTCCGGAGCCGCAGCCCTGGGCTTCCGCCCGCCGCGCTTGCGTCCACTGCGTCCCTCGGCCGCCTTCTCGGCACCCGGCGCCGCGGAGGACTTTCCCGCGCTCCGCGCAGGCCCGGAGCGCCGCTTGCCTTCGCTGCGCTGCGCCGGTTCCTCGTCGAACAGGCGCAGGTCGATCTTGCGGTCGTCCAGGCTCACCCGAACGACCTGCACCTGCAGACGGTCCCCGATGTGAAACACCCGACCGCCGCGTTCGCCGGTCAGGCGGTGCCGCACCGGATCGAAGTGGTAGAAATCGTTGTCGAGGCTGGTGACGTGCACCAGGCCCTCGATGAACACATCGACGATCTCGACGAACAGCCCGAAGCCGGTCACTCCCGTGACCACGCCCTCGAACACGTCGCCGACCTTGTCCTGCATGTACTCGGCCTTGAGCCATGCCACCGCATCGCGCGTCGCGTCGTCCGCGCGGCGCTCGGCCATCGAGCAATGCTCGCCCAGCGACGCCATTTCGGTCTGCGAGTACGGAAAGCCGGCCGGCTTGCCCTTGCGCAGGATGTGCCGGATTCCGCGGTGCACGAGCAGATCGGGATAGCGCCGGATCGGCGAAGTGAAGTGCGCGTAGTCGTCGAGCGCGAGCCCGAAATGCCCGCTCAACTCGGGACCGTACACCGCCTGGCTCAGGGAACGCAGCAGCACGGTCTGGATCAAGGCCTGGTCCGGCCGACCCGAGGCCGCCTTCAGCACCGACGCGTAGTGCGCCGGCTCGGGCTCGTCGCCGCCCTCCAGGGTGATCCCGACCCCGGCCAGGAAGTCGCGCAGGTCGTCCAGTTTCTGGACCGGGGGACGGTCGTGGAGCCGATAGAGCGCCGGCAGCTTGTGCTTCTTCAGGAACTTGGCCGCCGACACGTTGGCCGCGATCATGCACTCCTCGACCAGGCGATGCGCATCCGTGCGCTGTACCGGCACGATCCGCTCGATCTTGCGTCCCGGGCCGAACTCGATGCGCGTCTCGGTGGAATCGAAATCGATCGCGCCCCGGCGCACGCGCGCGGCGTGCAGCGCCTGGAACGCGGCGTACAGCCGCTCGAGGTGAGGCAGCAGTTTCGCGTGGCGCTTGCGCAAAGCGGCGTCGCCGTCGACCAGCATCGCCGCCACCTCGGTGTAGGTCAGGCGCGCGTGCGAGCGCATCACCGCCTCGTGGAACCGGTAGCCCTTCAGCGCGCCGCGGCGGCCGACCTCCATCTCGCAGACCATGCACAGGCGGTCCACCTCGGGGTTCAGCGAACACAGGCCGTTCGACAGCACTTCCGGCAGCATCGGAATCACCTGGCTGGGGAAATACACCGAGGTGCCGCGCGTGCGGGCTTCCTGGTCCAGCGCGCCGTCCTTCTCCACGTAATGCGAGACGTCGGCGATCGCGACCCAGACGCGCCAGCCGCCGTCGATCTCCTCGCAGAACAGCGCATCGTCGAAGTCGCGGGCGTCTTCCCCGTCGATGGTGACCAGCGGCTTCTTGCGCAGGTCCAGGCGCCCGCGCGTCGCCGCCTTCGGAATCTCGGTCCCGAAGGCATCGGCGGCCTCGGTGACCTCGGGCGGCCACTGGAACGGCAGGCCGTGGGCGCGGATCGCAATGTCGATCTCCATGCCCGGCGCCATGTGCTCGCCGAGCACTTCCAGCACCTCGCCGCGCAGACGGTCCTTGCGCGAAGCCTGCTCGCGGATGCGCACGACCACGATCTGGTCGTCGGTCGCCGCGCCGAGGCCGTCCGGCGGAATCAGGATGTCGTGGGTGATGCGCTTGTTGTCGGGGGTCACGATGCCGATCCCGTCCGCGACGCGGATCCGGCCGACGACCTGTTCCGAACCGCGTTCCAGGATTTCGATGACGCCGCCTTCGCGCCGCCCGCGGTGATCCACGCCCATCACGCGGCAGAGGACCCGGTCACCGTGCAGCACACCGCGCATCTGGCGCGGCGACAGGAACAGATCCCCGCTCTGGTCATCGGGAACCAGGAACCCGAACCCGTCGGGGTGACCGATCACGCGCCCGCGGATCAGGTCGGCCTGGTTGACCGGCAGATAGGCCCCGCGGCGGTTGAACAGCAGCTGGCCGTCCCGCTCCATCGCGCGCAGGCGCCGCCGCAAGGCCTCCAGCTGGTCGTCGGCGTCGATGCCGACCCGCTCCGCGATCTCCCCGAAGTCCAGCGGCTTGCCGGCCTCGGTCATGTGCTCGAGGATCAGCTCGCGGCTCGCGATGGGGTTCTCGTACTTCTGCGCCTCGCGCTCGAAGTTGGGGTCGACCGGCGGTCGGTTACTGCGTTTTCTGGGCATTCATCTCACTCGTCTTGGCCGCCACGCGGCTTTCGTCCCTGGCAGAGCCCCGTGGGACTCCGATCTGTGGATTGCAATTGACAGGCCTGTCGGAGGCCTCTATATTTCGCGCTTCCTGAAGCGCCGGACCTCGCGGTCCATCCTCGTGCCGAGGTGGCGGAATTGGTAGACGCGCTAGCTTCAGGTGCTAGTGGGCGTAAGCTCGTGGAGGTTCAAGTCCTCTCCTCGGCACCATCTCTCCCCTGGTTCATTGTCCCCGTTGCGTCGACTCCGGTCACGTCTGCGTGCGCCCGTGCGCTGCGTCGGAAACGCCGCGGCCGGGATTCCCGAACCGGGCCGGACGATCCCGGGCAGCATCCCTTCCGGAAGCTTCAGCCGGCAAACGGATCCCGCAGCACGATGGTCTCGTCGCGGTCCGGACCGGTGGAAATCATGTCGATCGGCACACCGACAACGGCACCGAGCCGTTCCAGGTAGCGCTGGGCGTTGGCGGGCAGCTGGTCGTAGTGCTGGATAGCGAGCGTCGACTCCTGCCAGCCCGGCATCTCCTCGTAGATCGGTTCACACGCGGCGTAGGCCTCGGCACCGGCCGGGGGAATCTCCGTGACCTCGCCGTCGCACCGGTAGCCGACGCAGATCTGCAGCGTCTCCAGCCCGTCGAGCACGTCCAGCTTGGTGATGCACAGCCCGCTGATGCTGTTGATCTCGACCGCGCGGCGCAGCGCCACGGCGTCGAACCAGCCGCAGCGGCGCGCACGCCCCGTGGTCGACCCGAATTCGTTGCCGCGCCGGGCCAGGTGCTCGCCCATGGTGTCGAACAGCTCGGTCGGAAACGGCCCGGCGCCGACACGCGTGGTGTAGGCCTTGGTAATCCCGAGAATGTAGTCGAGCGAACGCGGCCCCACGCCGGAACCGGTGCAGGCACCTCCGGCCGTGGTGTTCGACGACGTGACGAACGGGTAGGTGCCGTGGTCGATGTCGAGCAGGGTTCCCTGCGCACCCTCGAACATGACATCGGCGCCGGCCGCGCGCAGCACGTGCAGGCGCCCGGGCACGTCGGTGATCAGCGGGGTCAGCCGTTCCGCCTGCGCCAGGCTTTCGTCGAGCACCTGCTGGAAGTCGACGGTATCGGCCTGGAAGTAGTTCTTCAATACATAGTTGTGATAGTCCAGCACCTCGCCCAGCTTGGCCGCGAACCGCTCGCGGTGACAGAGATCGCTCAGGCGCAGTCCGCGCCGGGCCACCTTGTCCTCGTACGCCGGGCCGATCCCGCGTCCGGTGGTACCGATCGCCGCCTTGCCGCGGGCCTTCTCGCGGGCGTGATCGAGGGCCACGTGGTGCGGGAGGATCAGCTGGCACGACTCCGACAGGTGCAGGCGATCGGCGACCGGAACGCCCTTGGCCTCCAGCATCTCGATCTCCTCGATCAGCGCGGCAGGCGACAGCACCACGCCGTTGCCCACCAGGCACTCGACCCCGGAACGCAGGATCCCCGAGGGAATCAGGTGCAGGACGGTCTTGGTGCCGCCGATGACCAGCGTGTGCCCGGCATTGTGCCCGCCCTGGAAACGCACCACCGCGGCCGCGTTCTCGGTCAGCAGGTCAACGACTTTTCCCTTTCCCTCGTCGCCCCACTGGCTCCCCAGCACTACTACGAATCGTCCCATGCCTACGGCTCCTCGACAGTCCATTCCTGGCCGCGCCGGGTCAGGCGACGGGCCCTTGCTTGGTTTTCCACGGTTTCCCCGGCCAGCAGGCGGCGCACGCGCACGCCCCGGTCCCGCAGGCCCGCGATCGCGTCCTCCAGCCCGGCGTCGCCCTGCGCCGGCGCCAGCACGCATTCGCGCGGGTCTTCCGGCGGAGCCGTCACCAGGCGCAGCAGCGGTTTCAGATCGGTGCTGAACCCGGTCGCGGCCCGGGCGCGTCCGAAGACGCGACCGATCTCGTTGTAGCGTCCGCCGCGCGCGATCTCCTGGCCGGAGCCCGGCACGAACGCCGCGAAGACCAGCCCGGTGTGATAGGAATAACCGCGCAGTTCGCCGAGATCGATGTGCACGTCCAGATCCGGCAGCGCTTCGCGGAGCCGGTCCACCACCGCGCCGAGGTGATCCAGCGCGGCCTGTACGGGCTGTGGCGCGCCGGCCAGCCGCGACCGCGCCTCGGCGAGCACGTCCGGGCCGCCGTTCAGATCCACCAGGATCCGCAGGGGCTGCGCCAGTTCGGGATCGAGCTGCCATTCGGCCAGGGTTTCCTCGATCTCGGGAACAGCCTTGCGCTGCAGAAGGTCGAAGAACAGCCGCTCGCGCGAGCCATCGAGACCGGCCACGCGCGCCAGCGATCGGAAGATGTCGACGTGGCCCAGGTCGATACTGGGCCGCTGCACGCCGCAGAGATCGAGCGTCGCGAGCATCAGCCGGATGATTTCGACGTCGCTGTCGAGGCCGTCGTGTCCGAACAGTTCGGCGCCGGCCTGCAGCGGGCTGCGCGAGCCGGACCACTCGTCGGCCCGGGTGCGCAACACGGTGCCCACGTAGCAGAGACGGGTGGTGCCGGGGTCGCGCAGCCGGTGCGCATCGATCCGGGCGACCTGCGGGGTCAGATCGGCGCGTACGCCCATCAGCTTGCCGGTCAGCTGATCGGTCAGCTTGAAGGTCTGCAGATCGAGTTCGCGCCCGGTCCCCGTCAGCAGGGAATCGAGATACTCCGCCATCGGCGGCATCACCAGGTCATAGCCCCAGACGTCGAACTGATCCAGAATCGCGCGGCGCAGTGTCTCCAGCCGCCGGGCCGCGGCGGGAAGCGCCTCTTCCAGCCCATCCGGCAACAGCCACCGGTTCACATCTTCCATTTCATTCCCTGTTTGAACAGCGTCCTCGCTCAGCCGCGCACCCAGGTGAGCAGCGCCAGGCCGAGGAGCACCGAGACCAGCCCGAAAATCCTCAGCGTACCTTCGGGCAACCGGGCCACCTCCAGCAGGTAGACCCGATACCGTCGCGGCACGAGGAACGGGAGCAGCCCCTCAAAAACAAGCAGCAGCGCGAACGCTGCTGCCAAATCCGACCAGATCACTCAGACCGCCGTCAGGGGAGTCGCGTCGGGTTTCGTGTGCCCGCGGGATCCTTGAAGTAGCGGAAGAAATCAGAACTCGAATCCAGCACGAACGTGGACCCTTCCCCGGTCAGCGAACTCCGGTACGCCAGCAGGCTGCGGTAGAAGCCGAAGAAATCCTCGTCCGCCCCAAACGCCTGCCCGAGCACCTCGGTCGCCCGCGCGTCGCCCGCACCCCGGATTTCCTCCGAGTCCCGGTACGCGTTCGCCAGAATCACGGTACGGTCACGATCGGCGCGGGACCGGATACGCTCGGCCTCCTCCTGGCCGCGGGCCCGGAAGTCCTGGGCCACACGCTGGCGTTCCGCGCGCATGCGATCATACACCGATTCCGACACCTCGTCCGGCAGGTCGATGCGGCGGATGCGGACGTCGACGAGATTCACGCCCAGTTCGCTCGCGGTCTCCCGGGCGACGTCGCGCACGGCACCCATGATGGTCGTGCGCTCGCCGGACACCACTTCCGCGAGTTCGAAACGCGCGAACTCGTTGCGCATGCCGTCGCGCAGGATCTGCGCCATGCGTTCCTCGGCGTTGCGCTCGTCGCCCCCGGTGGCACGATAGAACTGTCCCGTGTCGGCAATCTGCCACTTGGCGTAGAAGTCCACGATGACGTTCTTGGCCTCGCTGGTCAGGAAGCGGTCCGGCGGAACGTTCAACGTCATGATGCGCTTCTCGAAGGAGAGCACGTTGTTGATCAGCGGAAACTTGAAGTGCAGGCCCGGGTCCAGATCGACCTTGCGCACTTCGCCCAGCGAGAACAGGATCACCCGCTCGCGCTCGTCCACGGTGTAGGTCGCCATGGCGATCAGCACCACGGCGACGACGACTGCAACTGCGACTGCGCGGATCATTAGCGCACCTCCCGCGCACGTGGATCAGGTCGTGTGGAGCCCGGCCGGTTGCCGGACGCGCTGGGCGCCGTCACGCCGGGGGCGGAGGGCGTCCCCAGGGTCTGCGACACCGAAGGTGCCGGCCCGGTGGGGGTTTCCCCGCGCAGCAGCTGGTCGAGAGGCAGCAGCGTCAGGTTGTTGCCTGCGCCGACGTCCAGCATGAGCTTCTTCGACTGCTGGAAGACCGCCTCGACCATCTCGATGTACAGGCGTTCGCGGGTCACGGTCGGCGCCTGCTGATACTCGGCGAGGAGCTGACTGAAGCGCGAGGCGTCACCTTCGGCCCGCGCGATGACCTGGTCGCGGTAGGCTTCCGCCTCTTCGAGGATACGCGCCGCCTGGCCGCGGGCGCGGGGAATCAGGCCGTTGGCGTAGGCCTCCGCCTCGTTGATGAAGCGCGCCTCGTCCTCACGCGCGCGGATCGCGTCGGCAAACGCTTCCTGCACCGGCTCCGGCGGCTGCGCCTGCTGCATGGACACCGCGGTAATGATGATGCCCGCCCCGTAGGAATCGAGCGCCTGCTGCAGCGTCGCGCGCGCCGACGCTGCGATCTCGCCGCGGCCTTCGCCGAGAATGAAGTCGAGGTTGCTCTTGCCGATGCTTTCGCGAATCGCGGATTCCATCGCCTGCTGTACGCTGGCGTCGGGGTTGCGGACGTTGAACTTGAAGTCGACCAGGTCCATCACGCGGTACTGCACCGCGATGTCGACGTCGATGATGTTCTCGTCGGCCGTCAGCATCAGGGACCGGTTCTGCAGGGTGCGGATGTTGTCGACGTTCTCGATCTCCACCCGCTCGAACGGATACGGCAACCGCCAGTGGGGACCCGGCACCGACACTTTCTGGAACGCCCCGAGGCGCAGAACCACGCCGCGGTCGCCTTCACGCACGATGTAGAAGCCCGAGGCGAGCCACACCACCAGCGCGACGATCAACGCCAGGCTGATCACGGCCTTGGAGTTCTGCCCCATGCCGAACCCGCCGCCCCCGCCGGATTCGTCGTCGGAACCACCGCCCGACCCGCCGCCGAAGATGCCGTTCAGCTGCCTGGTGAGCTTGCGCATCATCTCCTCGAGATCGGGAGGACGCTGACCGCCGCCACCGCCACCTCCGCGGGGACCGCCGCTCCAGGGATCGCGCTGGTTGTTTCCTGGTTCGTTCCAGGGCATGTGGAAACTCCAATGTTGATACCACCCGTAGGAACGTGAAACCGGTCTTTGGTTCGCACCAAGTTTCACGCAGGGGCCCGCATTTTAGGTAGGCCCCTCCCCCCGGGCAAGCCCGGGCGAAGGCTGGACGATTCAGTCCACGTAGCCGAAATAGTGCGGGTCGTACATCTGTTGGCGGATGTAACCCCGCAGATCGTCCGGTCGCTGGATCCCGGCGACCCCCTGGGAAAACGCCACCTCGGCCACCGCGAACGCGATGTCCGCGGAAACCTCGCGCACCCGGCCGAGCGCCGGAAACAGGCTGCCCTGGGCCAGATCCTCCTCCAGTACCGTGTCGGCGAGCGTCCGCGCCGCGGTCATGAACATCCGCTCGGTGATGCGCGACGCCTGGACCGCGACCGCGCCGAGGCCCACGCCCGGAAAGATGTAGGAGTTGTTGCCCTGGCGCGGCACGAAGCGCCGGCCCTGGAACTCGACCGGATCGAAAGGGCTGCCCGAAGCGAACAGGGCCCGACCCTCGGAGCTGGCGTAGGCCTGCTCGGCCGTGCACTCGGCCTTGGAGGTCGGGTTCGACAACGCGAAGATGATCGGTCGGTGATTGAATTTCGCCATCGCCTCGATCACTTCGCAGGTGAACGCCTGCGGTGCCGCGCCGACGCCGATGATCGCGGTCGGCCGCAGGGCGTCGACCGCTTCCCGGAAACCGGTCACGGGCTCGTGCTCGTGGGCGTAGGGCCGCTTGTGCTCGGCGAGGTCCCCGCGCGAGCGCACCACCAGACCGCGCGAATCGACCATCCAGCAGCGTTGCCGTGCGGCCGCCTCGTCCAGCCCGTCGGCCATCACCGCCGCAGTCAGCAGGTCGGCGATGCCGCGCGCCGCCTCCCCGGCCCCGAGGAACAGGAAGGTCTGCTCGGAGATGCGGCCACCGGTGACCCGCAGCGCCGAGAGGATGCCCGAAAGCGCGACCGAGGCCGTGCCCTGGATGTCGTCGTTGAAGCAGCAGACCCGGTCCCGGTAGGTGGCCAGCAGGCGGAAGGCGTTGTGGTTGGCGAAATCCTCGAACTGCACGACGATGCCCGGGAACACTTCCTGCGTCGCCTCGATGAACTCGGCCATCAGCGAATCGTAGTCGGCCCCGGTCAGGCGGCGGCGGCGCAGCCCGAGATACAGCGGATCCTCCAGCAACGTCGCGTTGTTGGTGCCGACATCGAACATCACCGGCAGGCAGCGACGCGGATGCACGCCGGCGCAGGCCGTGTACAGCGCCAGTTTCCCGATCGGGATCCCCATGCCGTTGGCTCCGAGATCGCCCAGACCCAGGATGCGTTCGCCGTCGGTCACGACGATGATGCGCGCATCGCGGTAGGGCCAGTTGCGCAGGACTTCGGCGACCCGTCCGCGATCCTCGGCGGACACGTACAGGCCGCGTGGTGTCCGGTAGATGTGGCCGAACTGCTGGCAGGCGAGCCCGACCGTCGGCGTGTAGATCACCGGCATCATCTCGTCCGGGTTTTCCGTCACCACCTGGAAGAACAGTTCCTCGTTGCGGTCATGCAGGCCCTCGAGCATCAGGTAGCGATCGAGCGGGGAGTCCAGGCGGCGGAAGTTCTCCATCACGCGGTGCACCTGCTCGTCCGGGCTCGACACGTGGGGCGGCAGCAGACCACGCAGGCCCAGTACGTCGCGTTCGCGTTCGCTGAAGGCCGTTCCCTTGTTCAGGGCGGGATCGCGCAGCAGGGCGACGCCACGGGGGAACCAGTCGGGAAGCGGCGAGGGCAGCGGCGCGCCACCTTTCTTCTTGGGCATCTGAAAATCTCGCTGGCGGGAGACGTGCCCGGGACCACACCCGGGGCACACCGGATTCATCCGAGCACTCGGGCCGCAGTATCGGGCGCACCCGGGAAAGCCGTCAACCGACTGCGTCCGTTGCGCCCCGGGTCCCCCGGTGCCCTCGCACCCGTGGCAGGCCCGGTGGATTCGATCCGGGGGTGCAACACCCCGCCGTTGGCGCAGTGCCGTTGGAAGCTCCCGAAGCCCCGATGGATCCATGGAAAAGGTTGGCGAAACCGCTGGAGTATACTCTCGGGCCAAGGCAGACCAAGAGGAGACGAGCGTATGGATGGCGGACCACCAGGCCGGGAGCAATCCCTCAATGTGCTGGGCACGCCGCTGGCGCCCTGCTCCCTGGGCGAACCCGTGACGGGTTTCTACCGCGATGGCGATTGCGCCACCGGCCCCGATGATCTCGGCCGGCACACCGTGTGCGCGCGGGTCACCGCGGAGTTTCTCGCGTTCTCGAAGAAGAGGGGCAACGACCTCAGTACGCCGGTGCCCGAGTTCGGCTTTCCCGGCCTCAAGCCGGGCGATCGCTGGTGCCTCTGCGCGGCCCGCTGGAAGGAGGCGCTGGACGCCGGGGCGGCACCGCGCGTCGTCCTCACCGCCACCCACTTGAAGACGCTCCAGAGCGTCGACCTGGAGGATCTGAAGCGCCATGCCATCGACCTTTCCTGAGCAGTCCCGCATGCGGACGTCTTTCCTCCGCCGCACCCGAACGGCCGGCGGCGGCGCGCTGGGCACGATCGTTGCGATCGTCGTCGTCCTCGCGCTCTACGTGGGCGCGGAATGGATGGTCGGGCAACACGTGAAGCGCGCGCTCACCGACATTCTGCAGGACGACTTTCACGAAACCCTCGAACTGCAGTCCGTGGGCATGGACGGCTGGCTGTTCAGCACCCGCCGCAGCGGCGAGGCGCTCGCGGTGCTGCCGTCCGGAGAGATCGTTCCGATCGAATTCTCGATGGTCGGCAACCCGGTCACCGGCTCCACCCTCACGGTGGAGAGCGGCCAGAGGCTCAAACTGATGCTGCGCGGGTTGTTCGACAACCTGCCCTGAAGCCGAACCGCAGGATACCCGGCGCTGGACTAGACTTCGGGTAAGGGTCCGATCCCGACATCTGGGGGACCACCATCATCGTCGACATCACGGCAGAGTTCTCGAGCCTCGGCATCGCGCTGGCCCTCGGGCTGCTCATCGGCCTTGAACGCGGCTGGAAGGAACGCGAGCAGGAGGAAGGGGGCCGCGTCGCCGGCATCCGCACCTTTGCGCTGATCGGCCTGCTCGGCGGCGTCTGGGGCCTGCTGGCCCGGGATGCCGGGATGCTCGTCCTGGCCGTTGCCTCGGCGACCGTGGCCGCGGCGCTGATCACCGGCCACATCGTCAGCCAGCGGGAAAATCACGACATCGGCATCACCGGTCTGATCGCCGGCCTGCTCACCTTCGCGCTCGGCGCCCTCGCGACGCTCGGGCACGGCGCGCTGGCCGCGGCGGGCGCGGTGGTCACCACCATTCTGCTCGGCATCAAGCCGCTGCTGCACACCTGGGTCCGCCACCTTCAGGAAAAGGAGCTCTACGCCACGCTGAAGCTGCTGGTGATCTCGGTGATCATCCTGCCGCTGCTGCCCAACCAGGGATTCGGACCCTGGGAGGCGTTGAACCCCTTCCAGATCTGGTGGATGGTCGTGCTGATCGCGGGGATTTCCTTCGTCGGCTACTTCGCGATGAAAATCGTGGGCGCGCGCGCGGGCATCCTCGCCACCGGCCTGTTCGCCGGGCTGGCATCGTCGACGGCGGTGACGGTGAGCCTGTCGCGGCTCGCCCGCGAGAGTCCCGGCTCGGAGAACGTGCTGGCCGCCGGCATCCTGGTCGCCGGCGCGACCATGTTCCCGCGCATCCTCGTGGTGAGCAGCGTCATCAACTGGTCGCTGGCGCAGGCGCTGCTGGTCCCGTTGCTCACCATGGCCGCGCTCAGCTATTTCGGGGCCGGCCTGTTCTGGCATTGGAGCGGGCAGGCTTCGGGCAACGGCGAGGCCAGCATGAAAAACCCCTTCGAGCTGAAGCCGGCGCTGATCTTCGCGAGTCTGCTGGCGGCCATCATGCTGCTCTCCCGCGCGTTGCGGGAGGAATTCGGCGACCTGGGCGTCTACCTCCTGGCAGCAGCCTCCGGGATCGCCGACGTGGATGCCATCACGCTCTCGCTGGCCAAGATGGCGGGCGCGGATCTGGCGGTTCCCGCCGCGACACTGGCGGTGCTCATCGCCGCTTTCGTCAACGCCTCGGTCAAGGCGGGACTGGCCACCGGAATCGGCGGTTTGCGCCTCGGCGTCCGTGTCGGGCTGCCAACGCTGATCGCGATCCTCGGGGGGTTGGCTGCCTGGTGGTCGATGCAGTAAAACGAGGTTGCAGCAGCCGTCCTGCGACCGCATCTTTCGGGAGTCACACGTCTCATGAAACCCCACACATTCGATGGATCGATCCGTGCCCTGCGCAGGGCCTGGCCACACGCCCTGCTCCTGGCTCTAGCGATGCCCCTCGCAGCCCCGGCGCAGGACGTCCAGCTCGGGCTGTCGATCGGCGACGGTGGCGCGTTCCATTCCGGCAACTTCATCTCCGCCCAGGTCAGCGCCTCGCGCGCCTTCGGATCCGCGCTGGCGCTGGAGAGTGGCTGGGAGCTCCAGACGCGCGGCACGATCAGCCTCGGCATGCTGCGCGGCGAGGGCGAAACCGGCACCGTCGCGACCCTGGGCCCGGACGTGGTGCTGCAGGAAGCCGGCGCCGATCGGGGCTGGTTGCTGCATGCGGGCATCCATCCCACGCTGATCAGCGAGACGGAATTCGGCACCCGCCGACTCGGCAGCAGCCTGCAGTTCACGACCTATGCCGGCGTGGGCTTCCGGCTGGGACCGGAGCACTCCCTGCTGTTCCATGTCCAGCACATGTCCAATGCCGATCTCGACCCCGAAAACGACGGTGTCAACCAGATCGTGCTGTCGTACCGGCGCCACCTCTGATGGACTCGGAAGACGCCGAACTCGACGCGGTACCGCCCGGACCGAGCAAATCCCAGCGCAAGCGCGAGAGCGCGGCCCTGCAGGACGTCGGCGCCGAACTGGTGAAGCTGCCGGCCGAGCGCGTACGCAGCCTGGACCTGCCGGAAGCCCTGCGCGCGGCGGTGCTGGAAGCGCAGCGCATCCGCAGCCGGGGGGCGTTGCGTCGGCAGATGCAGTTCATCGGCAAACTGATGCGCTCGATCGAGGCGGAGCCGATCATCGAACAGCTGGCCGCGCTGCGCGGCGACTCCGAACGCGCCAAGGCGCGGTTCCATGCGCTGGAGCACTGGCGCGAGCGCCTGCTCGCGGATGACGCCGCGGTCACGGAATGGCAGGACGCCTACCCCGGGAGCGACGCCCAGCAGCTGCGCCAGCTGATTCGCAGCGCGCGCAGGGAAGCCGCGGAACAGAAGCCGCCGCGGGCCTACCGCGCGCTGTTCCGGCTGCTCTCGGAAACCGCGAACGCCGCGTCTGACTGAACGCCCGCCCGCGACGCGGGCTCAGGTGCCGCAGAACGTCTGGTACACGCGCTGTTCCGGAGCCGGCGGCTGCCGGTACTCGGAATCGTCGAGGCGTGCGTCGTAGGGAGCGGTCAGCGCGCCCAGCAGACGCCGGGCGGGCCCGAGGTCACCGGTTTCCACCGCCGCGGCAAGCGCGGCTTCGACGCGGTGGTTGCGCGCGATCACGGCCGGGTTGGTCGCACGCATGCGCTGCAGCGCGGCCTCGGGGGTGCCGGGCTGCCGGTCCAGGCGTTCGCGCCAGCGCGCGTGCCAGGCCTGGAATCCCGGGTCGCCGAACGCGGCGTTCACGCTCGCCGGCGATGCGATGGCGACCGGGGCGCAAAGGTCGCGGAAGGTATTGGTGTAGTCCGCCCCGGTCCGCTGCATCCACTCCAGCAGCTCGTCGCCGAGCGCCTCGTCTCCGGGCTCCTCGTTGGCCAGGCCCAGCTTGGCGCGCATCACCGCGTGCCAGTGCGCGCTGAAGCGGCCCGGGAAGCGTCCGATCGCTTCCTCGGCGATGGCCAGGGCCGTCTCCGCTTCCGGATGCAGCAGCGGCAGCAGGGTTTCCGCGAGGCGCGCGAGGTTCCACTGCCCGATGCGCGCCTGATTGGCGAAGGCGTAGCGCCCCTGGCGGTCGATCGAACTGAAAACCGTCGCCGGATCGTAGTGGTCCATGAACGCGCAGGGGCCGTAATCGATGGTTTCACCCGAGAGCGTCATGTTGTCGGTGTTCATCACGCCGTGCACGAAGCCCACGCGCATCCAGTTCGCGATCAGCGCCGCCTGGCGGTCGATCACGGCGTCGAGCAGGTTCGCGTACCGGGTCGGCCGCTCGGCCAGTTCCGGGTAGTGGCGCCGCAGGGTGTAGTCGGCGAGCGCCCGGGTGAAACGCGTCGTGTCGGCGCCGTCCGTGCGCGCCCGTTTCTGCCCGGGCACGTCCATCCCCGCGTCCAGCGCGGCGGCATACTGGAACGTGCCGACCCGGATGTGGCTGCCGGCGACGCGGGTCAGCACCGCTCCCGGCAGCGCTTCCTCCCGGAACACGCGCTCGCCGGTGGCCACGACTGCGAGGCTGCGCGTGGTCGGGATGCCGAGCCCGTGCATCGCCTCGCTGATCAGGTACTCGCGAAGCATCGGCCCGAGCGCGGCGCGACCGTCGCCCCGGCGCGAGTACGGCGTCGGCCCGGAACCCTTCAGCTGGATGTCCACGCGTCGCCCGTCGGGTGCCAGGTGTTCCCCGAGCAGGTGCGCGCGCCCGTCGCCGAGCAGGGTGAAATGCCCGAACTGGTGCCCCGCGTAGGCCTGGGCGATGGGCGCGCTCCCCGGACCCTGGAGGTTGCCACCCAGCATCTGCTGGGCGTCCGGCCCCTGCAGGGCCTCCGCGTCCAACCCGAGCTCGTCGGCGAGCGGGCGGTTCAGCAGGACCAGCACCGGGCTGTGGACCGGGGTGGGATCCACCCGGGCGAAAAACGCCTCGGGGAGGCGGGCGTAACTGTTGTCGAAGTTCCAGCGCATGGCGCCGACTATTTCACAAGCCGCGCGCCGGGTCCGTTTCTCGGCGTTTTGCACGGGGTTTACGGGGTGCTTCGCGACGCCGGAAAACGGAATCTGGCTGGCGCCCGGCAGTACTCGCGACAGTCGTCCTGATAGAATCGGAACCCTTGTTCACGGGAAGGCGCCCGCCGTGCGGCGCCGACAGGCCGAGGTTCACGATGTTCGAGCAGTTGGGTGCCCTCGCGTGGGATTCCGACAAGGTCCTGCGCTTCCTGGAGCTCGGAGGGCCGGTGGTGGCGATTCTCCTGGCCATGTCGGTGTTCGGGCTCACGGTCATCCTGGCGAAGTGGATGCACTTCTCCAGCCTGCGCATCGGTGAACGGCGCAGCGCCGACAAGGCGCTCGAGCTCTACCGCGCCGGCCGGATCGACGACGCCATCGCCCGCGTCGAGGGTGCTTCCAGCCCGGCGTCGCAGGCGCTGGCACGCGGGTTGCGCGGCGTGCGGCGGGGACTGCCGGAACACAAGGTTCGGGAAGAAGTCGTGCGCTACGGCAACGTCGCGCTGCAGGGCCTGCGCAGGGGCTTCCGGTCCCTGGAGGTCATCGGCTCGCTGGCCCCGCTGCTGGGCCTGTTCGGGACCGTGCTCGGAATGATCAAGGCCTTCCAGGCGCTGGAGCTCGCGGGTACGCAGGTGGACCCCTCGGTCCTGTCCCGGGGCATTTGGGAAGCGTTGCTGACGACCGCCGTCGGCCTCGCGGTGGCGATCCCGGTCGTGGCCATGCTGAACTGGCTGGAAGGACGCGTCGAGCGGCTCGCCCACCGCATGGACGACCTGGTCACGCAATTGTTCACCGAGGACCTCTCCAGCCTTCCCGCGCCGAAGACGAAGGCCCACGATGCTGCCGACAGCGCCTGAAATGCCCGTGCTGCTCGCGCGACAGCCGCGGCGCCGCCCGTTGATCGGACTGACGCCGCTGATCGACGTGGTGTTCATCCTGCTGGTGTTCTTCATGCTGGCCTCCAGCTACCTCGACTGGCGCGCGATCGAACTGACCGCGCCCAGCGAGACCGCTGCAGGAGGTCCGGTCGAGGGTGCGCTGCTGGTCGAGATCCGCCCCGAGGGCCTGCGCTTCGCGGGCGAATTCCTGCCGCTGGAGACCATCGTCCAGCGCGCCGAGCGCCGGCTGAACCGGGTTCCCGAGACACCCGTGCTGGTCAAGCCGGCGGCCGGAGTGAGCCTGCAGCGGACGGTCACGGTGCTCGACCGCCTGGTCGCCGCGGGCGCGGTGAACCTCTCGGTGATCCGGGATTCCCGGCCATGATGGGCGAAGGACGCCACTTCCGCGTCCCGCGCCGGGCGCAGGACGAGGACGCGAAGGTCCTGCCGCTGATCAACATCGTGTTCCTGCTGCTGATCTTCTTCATGATCGCGGGCCACATGAGCGCCACCGGGCCGTTCGAGATCGACCCGGTGCAATCGGCCAGTGCCGGCCTGCCGCAGCCCGAGAATCTCACGGTGCACATGGCCGCCGACGGCCGGCTGGCGCTGGACGGCGTGGAGCTCGACCTCGAGGATCTCGAGGCGGCCGTGCGCGCGCGCCACGAGGCGGACACGGGACTGCGCGTGCGGCTGCAGGCCGACGGGCGCGCCGAAGCCATGCAGGTCGTCGTCGTGATGGAGCGGCTGCGCGCAGCGGGAACGGAACGGCTGGAACTGCTGACGCTGCCGGAACGGTGATGGAACCGGCGCATCGCCAGTGGCTCGCCGCGTTCACGCTGGCCCTGCTCCTGCATGCGACCGCGGGCATCGCGCTGCTCGCCTCCTGGCAGGCGCAGCCCCGACTGCCCGCGGCAGCCGGCGCCGCCGGGGTCGAGGTCGCACTGTTTCCGGGTTTCGAGCAGGCGCTGCGCGAGGCGTCGATCGAAACGCCCGACCAGACAGGAACCGAAGCGGCGCCGCTGGAACCGCCGCTGGCGCCCCCGGACAACGTGGCGCTGGACCCGATCCAGCCGCAGCCTGTGGATGCGGCACCCCTCCCGCTTCTGGTGGAGCCGACCGAATCCGCCCCCGCCCCAATGGAAGCCACCGCCGTCGTCGCAGACGTCGTTCCGGTGGAATCGGCCGAGCCCTCAGCGGCCACGGAGACGCCCGCCGCCGTCGAAGCGCTGCCCGCGGCACCCCGCATCGAGGCCGCCGAGGCGGTCGATCTCGTCGCGGCATTGGCCATCGCCCCGGCGGCCGCAGCCGCCCTGCCCGCCGAAGCCCTGTACCCGGCGGAGACCCCCGTGACCGTTCCGATCGCGCCAACGGAGGTCATCCCGGTTCCCGAGGCCGCCGACGCGGTCTCGGTGGCGGACGCCGTAGCGGCGTTCGAGATGCCTGAACCGACGGTCGAGCCGCTACGCGAGGCCCCGGTATCGGCGATGGCCCCGGCTCCGTCCGTTTCCGAGCCCGCGCCGCCACCCGCGCCCGAGTCGGTTCCGGAACTCCCGGTCCTGATGCCGCTGGAGGTCGCCGAGGCAGCATTGGCGGAAGCGTCAATCGTCGCGGCTGAAACCGTGCCGGTCGAGGCGGAGGCACCGCCAGCCCTGCCGGAAGCGATCGAGATGATCGCGGCCCCGGCCGGGGATCGACGGGAACCCGAAGTGCCGGAGACCCTGGCGCTGGCGCCGGTGGAGACCGTGCAGGCCCGCGAACCCGAGCCGGCGCCGAGACCGGCCGAGGAAACGCTGCGGGATCCGGCCGAATCCGAAGAGGAACGCGCTGCGGAGTCCCCGAGCGGCGCGCGTCCGACGGCGCCGCCGGAAGCCTCGAAAGACGGCATCGTCGCGGCCGCCCCGCCACCGAGCCCCGCTGCCGAAGACGCCCGAAGCAGTGCGCAGCCGACCCGGCCCGGCATCGAGGCCGCCTACCTCGCGGCCCTGCAGGCCCGGCTCGAGCGCTACAAGGACTACCCGAGCCCCGCCCGGCGGCGTGGCGAAGAGGGCACCGTGCTGCTGCGCTTCACCATCAACCGCTACGGTATGGTGATGGAACACGCAATCGTGCAAAGCTCCGGCTTTCGGTCCCTCGACAATTCCGTGGAACACATGATCCGCCGCGCGCAGCCGCTGCCCGCGATTCCCTACGAATTGGGCCGCGACTGGATGCAGGTGATCGTTCCCGTGCAGTTTCAGCTGGAACGCTGAGGACCCCGGCGGACCCGGACCCGAATTCCCTTCGAATCCAACCCTTGCAAGGAGAGAAACCCATGCCCACCGTCGTTCGCACCCCCCGCCCGCTGCGCCGCGCCGGCGCCATCGTGCTGTTGCTGAGCCTGTTCGCCTGGACCCTGCCCGCGGCCCTGGCCGACGAGGCGGCCCCGGCCGGGGAGACCGGCACGCTGTCGATCCAGCTGAACAAGCTCGAGGCGGACGGCGACGCCTGCCGCGCCTACATCGTGCTCGAGAACGCCAGCGGCATCGCCTTCGAGGGACTGCGCCTCGACCTGGTGCTGTTCGACGTCGACGGCGTGATCGCCCGGCGCCTCGCCGTGGACGCCGCCCCGCTGGCGGCGGGCAAGACCAGCGTCCGGGTGTTCGGCATCGGCAACGTGGCCTGCGACGACATCGGCCGCGTACTGCTGAACGACATCCTCGTCTGCCAGGACGCCGCCGGCGACCGCACCGACTGCATGGAACACATCGTCCCCGACAGCATCGCCGGCGTCCCCTTCATCAAGTAGTCCCGGTCGGGAGGGTGGTGGAGCGTTCAGGGGGGATTCATCCGGCGGCGGCGATCATGCGCGTGCAGGCCCGCGAAGGGTCCTGGGCCCATCAGCCGAAGAGGAGCCGCCATGATGAACCGCAAAGCCATCACCGTAACCGCCCTGGCACTGGTCCTGGGTGCTTCCTGGGTTTCCACCGGCTGCGCCCCGCGCACCGCAGCCGGCGGCGCGGTGGTCGGAGGCGCCGCGATCGGCGGCGTCTACGAATACCAGAACAAGCGTGCGCTCGACGCGCTGGAGCAGGACTTCCGCAGCGGCAGAATCACCCAGGACGAGTACGATCGTCGCAAGCGCGAGATCAGCCGGCGTTCGCTGATCTACTGAGCGCCGAGAGGCTGCACAGGCCCGTCGCCCGGCTGCGGCAGGAACGGGGGCAGCGGGCAGTGCACGGACGCACAGACCGCCCGCAGCAATTCCGCTTCGTGCAGCGTGATCCGCTCGTCGTGATGCACGGTCCGCAGCAATGCCTCGAGCAGCAGCGCCTTGGCGACGGGCTCGAGCCGGTCGAGCCTGGGCAACGCGTCATCGAGAGCCCGGATCCAGTCCTTCGGCGGCGCAAACGGGTGCGATGCCTGCGGCTCGAGGGCATACAGACCCCTGAGGTAGGCGCGACGCGCGTCGTCGAGGTTCGCGTGCCCGTGCATGGCGAGTACCGCGAGCACGGTCGCCGCCTCGGGCAGCACCTCCGGCAGGTGGATCGTGCCGAACAGCTGCGTGCGCGACGGATTCTCGGCCTCCTCCAGGTGCGCCGCCAGATCGCGGCCCAGCGCGTACTCGAACAGGCTGACCTCGCCGTCCAGTCGAATCAGCGCACCGACGAGATCGCGAAACGCCTTCAGCTCCGAAGCCGGCCGACGCTTCAGCGCGGGAAAGGCGATCGCGAGCAGCGGCGCACGCTGGACCGGGTGCAGCTTCGCGAAATGCGGCAGCAACGCCTCGACCGCGGCACGTGCGTCGGGGCCGCGCTCCGCCTCGATCCGCTCGAGGTGCCGTAGCCGGCCCGGCCCGGCGGCGTCGACCAGGACCGCCAGGACCAGGTCGATCGCGTGATCGTGCATGTGCGCGGCGTCCGCCAGCGCTTCGGGCAGGTCGCCGCGCAGCAGTTCGGCGTAGCGAACGTGGTCGAAACCGGGATTGGCGACCTGCCCGGCCACCGGGCCGGCAGCCGCCTCGGAGCCGGCGGCAGCGCCCCCAGCGAGCACGGCTCCCGCGAGGACCCCGCCGACAACGCCACCCGGCAGCGCCTCGGTGCCCGGAAGCGAACCGAGTCCACCCGGGAAGCGGTCCCGGGTCTCCTGGAGTTCCGCCGCTTCGGCGGCTTCCTGCTCGGCCTTGCGCCGCCGCTGCCACTGCGCCGCGAGCTCCGGGAGCTGCTCGGGCCGGAAAGCGGGGTCGAGGCGCCCGATACGCTCCAGCAGCGGGGGATGCGTGGCGAACAGCCGGGAATAGCCCACGCCATCGCCGAACAGCATGTGACTGACCTGCTCGCCGTCGGCGGCCGTCAACTGCGAACCGTGCGCGGTGATCGCGATCTTCTTCAGGGCGCCGGCCACCGCGGTATTGTCCCGCGTGAACTGGACGGCGGAGGCGTCCGCGAGGTACTCCCGCTGCCGCGACAGCCCGGCCTTGATCAGCCGGCCGAAGAACACCCCGATGGAGCCCAAGACCATCACCGCCAGGGCGACGATCATCACGGGTGCGGCGCCGCGACCGTTCTGCCCGCCCCGGCTCACGTGCAGCCCGTAGCGGGCCAGGATCGACAGCATGAGGATGCCGAACAGCAGTCCCATCAGCCGGATGTTCAGCCGCATGTCGCCGTTCAGAATGTGGCTGAACTCGTGCGCGATCACCCCCTGAAGTTCCGATCGGCTCAGCTGCTCGAGACAGCCGCGGGTCACCCCGATCGCGGCGTCGGAGGGCGTGTAGCCGGCTGCGAAGGCGTTGATGCCCGCCTCCTGCTCGAGCACGTAGATCTCGGGCACCGGCACCCCGGACGCGATTGCCATTTCCTCGACCACGTTGCGCAGGCGCCGGTAACTGGGGTTGGTGGTGTCCGGGGGAATCAGCGTCCCGCCCAACTCCCGGGCGACCACCCCGCCGCCCTGGCGCAGCCGGCTGGTGCGGATCCAGCTGGACAGCGCGATCACCGCCACCGTGACCAGCGCGGCAATGCCGGCGACCGGGATCAGTTCACCCGTGGCGGGCATCCCGGGGCCGGCATCGGCGGACGAGAACAGGCTCCACGCGAACGCGACGACGACCGCAACGACGGCGACGATCAGGGCCACCGCGATCAGGAACAGCACCACCAGGCGCTTCGATTGCCCCAGCGCGCGACGCTGTTCGCCGAAGAAATCCATCGCCGGTAACGCCCCGCCTCAGCCGGCGTCTCAGCCGAAGGAAACCTTGGGCGCCTGCCGCATCGCGGTGTCCTCGATCTCGAGCAGCTGTGCGGCGGTGAAGTTGAACAGGCCCGCGATGAGGTTGTTCGGCACGACCTCGCGCTTGTTGTTGTAGGCCATCACCGCGTCGTTGTAGGCCTGCCGCGCGAAGGCCACGCGATTTTCCGTGCTCGCCAGCTCCTCGGACAGCTGCATCATGTTCTGGTTGGCCTTCAGGTCCGGGTAGGCCTCGGACAGCGCGAACAGCCGGCCCAGGGTCTGGGTCAGCTGGTTCTCGGCACCCGCCAGCTGCTGCATCGCGTCCGGGTTGCCGGGATCCGACGCGGCCGCCTTCAGACCGCTGACCGCGCTGTTGCGCGCCTGGACCACCGCCTCCAGCGTGTCGCGCTCGTGGGCCATGTAGCCCTTGGCGGTCTCGACGAGGTTGGGAATCAGATCGTGGCGCCGGGTCAGCTGGACGTCGATCTGCGCGAATGCGTTCTTGTACTGGTTCCGGGCCAGCACCAGCCCGTTGTAGATCGAAAAGACGAAGAACACGAGGGCGACGATGACGCCCAGTACGATCAGCAGTTCCATGATTCCCCCCACCTGCAACAGACCGTTGAGAGCCCGGATAGTACCTGATTCCCGGGGAATATCCCCTGTCATCGCCGCGCCTCGTGAAGCCTGAACTCCACCGCCAACGGCGGTCGTGGTGCGGGGTACTGGCGCTACAATGGCCCGATGAAGCCCCGCGACGCCAACCTGGACCGGTCCCTCAGGGGCATCCTGCTGGTCAATGCGGTCACGCTGATCGCCGCGTTGTGGCAGGACTGGAGCGTGCTGCAGTTGATGTGGCCGTTCTGGATGCAGAGCGTGATCATCGGCTGGTACGCCCGTCAGCGCATCCTCAAGCTCACCGAGTTTTCCACCGAGGGGTTCAAGATCAACAACCGCGCGGTCGATCCCACGCCCAGGACGCAGCGCTTCACGGCCAATTTCTTCGCGTTCCACTACGGCTTCTTCCACCTGGGATACCTGCTGTTCCTGGTATCGATGACCCTGACCACGGACCCGAGTGGGTACGTCACCGTGACCCACGAATCCACCGGCGGCTCCTCGCAGATGCACATCGGGCACGTCCACCCGCTGGATTTCGTCATTTTCGTTCTGCTGGCCTGGGGCTTTCTGAGAGCCCATCGCGCGTCTCACAACGAACATGTGCAGGCCGACCTCAGGAACAGCCCGAATATCGGAACCCTGATGTTCCTTCCCTACGCGCGCATCATCCCGATGCACCTGACCATCGTTCTCGCACTGCCCCTGGGCGGCGGCGCGCTGTGGTTTTTCGTGTTGCTGAAAACGGCGGCCGACCTGATCATGCACAAGGTGGAGCACCGCCTCCTGCAGTCCTCCGCCGGCTGAAGGCCCCGCTGCGTGGAACAGGAAACGGCACCTTGAACGCGAGACGCCCGTCGATCGGAGGCAGCCCATGAATCAGTCCCAGCGAACCGAGAAGACTTCGTCAGGCCGCACCACGGTGTCGCTGGTGCTCGGTTCCGGGGGGGCGCGGGGCCTGGCGCACATCGGCGTGATCGAGGAACTGGAGCGCCGGGGCTACCGGATCGCCGCGGTGGCGGGCAGTTCGATGGGCGCGCTGGTCGGCGGCATCCACGCCCTCGGCGAGCTGGACACCTACAGCGACTGGGTGCGGGGCCTGAGCCAGGCCGACGTGGTGCGGCTGCTCGACTGGTCGCTGTCCGGGGGCGGCGTGATCCGCGGCGACAAGCTCATCCGGAAGCTGAAGGATCTGCTCGGCGAGCGGGACATCGAGGACCTCCCCATCCCCTACACCGCCGTGGCCGTCGATATCGAGCGGGGCCGGGAAGTCTGGATCAGCGACGGCTCGCTGTTCGACGCCATCCGCGCCTCCATCGCGATCCCCGCGGTCTTCGCGCCGCACCGGTACCGCGGCCGGGCCCTGGTCGACGGCGGCCTGCTGAACCCCGTGCCGGTCGGCCCCACGCTGCGCACGCTCACCGATCTCACCGTTGTCGTCGACGTGAACGGACCGGTGACGGACCTGGAACGCGGCGACGGTCACGACGACGAGACTGCCGACGACGAATCCGGTCTGCTGCACCGCGTCGTCGAGTACGTCGAGTCGCTCGGCGAAAAAGCGACCGAGGCCGCCCAGGAAATCGCGCTGTCCGAAGTGCTGATGCGCTCGCTGGAAACCATGCAGACCGCCCTCACCCGCCACCACCTCGCGGTCTTCCAACCGGACGTCGTGATCAGCATCCCGAAGAACGTCTGCATGTTCCACGAATTCCACCGCGCCGACACCGTCATCGAAACCGGCCGCAGGATCGCCGCCGAACGCCTCGACACCCTCGACGCCCAGGACCGGGGTCAGACCCCACGTTGAACCGGGGTCAGACCCCACTCGGATTTGGGGTCTGACCCCGGTTCTGTGGTTAACGGATGCGCCAGACGAGGATGAGGACGAGGAGCAGGAAGGGGATCACGAGCGCGTTGATCGCCGCCCAGCCGAGGGTGGCGAGCAGGGCGCCGGAGCCGAGCGCGGTCAGGGTCACGGTGCCGAACACGATGAAGTCGTTGAGGGCCTGGGTCTTCGCCTTCTCCTCGGGCCGGTGGGCCAGCGTGAGCAACGTGGTGCCGCCGATGAACAGGAAATTCCAGCCGACACCGAGCAGCACCAGCGCAAGCCAGTAGTGGCCGACGCCGTGGCCGTGGAAATTCACGCCCACGCAGGCCAGGTTCAGCAGCACGCCGGCGACGAGAATCCGCCGCACGCCGAAGCGCCGGATCAGGTCGCCGGTGACGAACGACGGCAGGAACATCGCGACCACGTGCCACTGGATCACGAAGGCCGCGTCCTCGAAACCGTGGTGGTGCCCTTCCATCGCGAGCGGCGTGGCGACCATCAGCAGGTTCATCACGCCGTACCCGACGGTTGCGGCCACCACGGCCATCGCGAACATCGGGCTCGCGGCGATTTCCCGCAGCGGCCGGCCCACCGAGCGCAATGCCACCGCCGCCGGCATCGGGATTCGCAATGCCAGAATCGCGACCAACCCGACGACGTACAGGCCCGCCAGGATCAGGTAACTGGCCGCGAACTCGGGGCCGGCGAGGTCGCGCGTCCACGCGGCGAGGTTCGGCCCCATGAAGGCAGCCACGATCCCGCCGGCCAGCACCAGGCCGATGGCCCGCGCGCGCAGCGCTTCCGAAGCGACCTCCGCCGCCGCGAAGCGATAGAACTGGCCGGTGGCATTGAAGCTGCCCAGCAGCACCGCGGCCACGCAGAAGAGTGCGAAACTGTCCCTGAGCACCGCGTAACCGGCGAGCAGCGTACCCGCAAGCCCGAGACCCACGCCGACCAGGAACCCGGCCCGGCGTCCGTACCGACCCATGAACAGCGACGCCGGAATGGTCGAGAGCGTCATCGCCAGGAACTGCAGCCCGAGCGGAATCGTGGCCCAACCCGGATCGTCCGCGAGGTTCCGCCCCACCAGCGCCGACGTCGTGATCAGCAGCGACGTGCCGGTCATCAGCATCGCCTGCGCCAGCGCCAGCAGGCCGACGTCGCGGTAGGAGATATCGGTGCGGATCGAAGTCATGGTGCCCCGGCAGCGGGGTCAGACCCCGTTGAACGCAATACCGGAATCCTACCCCTAGCCGCGCCCTCGCGCCCCTCGTGGCACAATCCGGTCGGCAACCGCCGGTTCCAGGAAGCGATCCATGTCCCGCGTGCTCAGCATCCCGACCCGAGTCGTCCGTGGCGTGCCCATCTTCCTCGCCCGCTACGTCGGCTGGCTCGTCCTTTCCGGCCTGGTCACACTCGGCGGCGGCACCGTCATCATGCTGTTCAAGGAGTGGTCACTGCTCACGATCCTCGCCTCGCAGCTCGTCTGGCCCCGGCTGATGCTCGGCATGCTGATCGCGATCCCCATCGCCCTGTTTCCCGTGGGCCGCTTCTATTTCGTCAGCGCCATCCTCGGCGGCCTCGCCTACCACCTGCTGCTCGTCGTTCTCTAGGGCCGGTGCACGCGCGGCCACACCGGTCTGCACACGAACGCGCTGCCGGGATTACCCACCGGCCGGGACGCGCTATGATGGCCCGGTCAATGGCCCCGGGCGGCCTCAGGAGGAACCGGAAATGAGCTTTGGAAACATCATCGGACAGATGCTCGGACAGGGCCTTGCGGGCCAGTCCAGCACCCAGGCGCGCGTGGGCCAGAGCGCGCAGAACATCGCGCAGGGCGGCGCGGGCATGGAACAGATCCTGGGTTCCCTGCAGTCCATGCTGGGTGGCGGTGCACCCGCGGGTGGCGGCGCTTCGGGTGGCGGGCTGGGCGGCCTGGCCGCGATGGCCAAGAACATGCTCGGCTCCCCGCAGGTCGGGGGTATGTCCGGAGCCCAGCTCGGCGGACTGGGCGCCATTGCCGGGGCCTTGCTCGGCGGCGGAGGGGGAGCGGTGAAAGGTGCCGCCGGCGGCGGCGCGATGGCCCTTCTCGGTACCCTTGCACTGAGTGCACTGCAGAACGC
>Ga0207796_1000172_pt1 | contig 28412 bp, 24 predicted proteins | sample Pon1CUnioCityCA_6_FD_187274 | JGI IMG/M metagenome (GOLD analysis project Ga0207796, IMG submission 187274) | Marine sediment microbial community from Union City, CA, USA - Pond 1C Sediment 1 (SPAdes) | ecosystem: Environmental > Aquatic > Marine > Intertidal zone > Salt pond sediment ... | reverse complement strand
GAGGAGCGGTGGAGGCCTGGACAGATCCAGAAGGGCTCTAGGTCTTGGTTCCTGATACCGACTCTCTCCAGTGTCAACTGACAACTAGAAATGGACATCGATGACAACTGGAAATGCCCGTACCGAATCTCAGGCCGCCGTGTCCTGGGCGGTGGTTGGCCCACAGAGCAGACCCAAGCGAGAACCCAGAGTACTAGAAATTCGAGATCCCATCTCTCTGTGCGCCTACCGCCGCCTCCGTCGTGGCGCACGCTGGCCTACTCCTCGTCCAAGAGCCTCAGTTGGGTCCCCGTGGCTCCCCGGTGCTCCACAGCCGTCGTCCATTCCCATCTGTTCCTTGCCCTTGAGGATTGAGGCCTGCGATAGCTTGTGTTACCTACGACGGCCTGGGCAGATTTGTCCGCGCCCTTCCCCGCTGTCTCCAACCCGGTAGTCCGGCTTGTCCGGACGCAACCGTACGTCTTCCAGGATGGCTCGTCCTCTCTTTTTTTCGGCCGCGCGCTGGATCTGATTGGGCCGAGGACAGGACGTTAAACCCTCGAGCTTCTGCCTCCTGGGCCGCTCCAGGTCCTTGTAGCACCGGACCAGGGGCAGGCCAGCAAAACGGCCTTCTGGATGGTCTTGTCCCCAAAAACAGTGCCTGCCGCGAGGAAGAGTGGGGCGCCGTCCCCGGTTGCGCTCAGCGTCTGAAGGTTCTCTTGGGAGGAGCCATCATTAACCGAGGGAAAGCCAGTAAGCCTACTGACGATTCGAGGGTCGAACTAGAGCCGAGATAGATCAGGCCGGACAAGACTGCGCGGCGGACTGCTGGTCACGCCGACGCTACCAGGGGCACGCCCATCTGGTGGGATGTTGGAGTACACCAACATTGAGGCGTAGTCGGACATGCGATCAGGGCCGTGGGCGGCTCTCAATGGCTCCAACATTGCTTCCTCGGCTGCGGAGAGTCTCGCGTAGCTTCTTGGGCGGTGGCGGCCCGCTGAACGATGCTCCCGAGCTCGTGGGCGATGTCTTCGGGCAGTGGCTTCGGCCTATACTCGGTCAGGATCTGGCTCACCTTCTCGCCAGAGCGCTCACCAAGGCTTCTGCCCCCCTGGGCGTGCCACTGTGTACAGTCGCCCCGCTCAGAAAGATCCGGATACCAGTGCTCGCGGAAGTGGGCCATCGTATGGTCGGTTTCGATGTAATGCCCCTCCGCGCCTTTCTCGTCATCGTTGCATGACAGGTGCAGGGAGCGGCTGCTGTGCTGGCGAACCCGTCCCGCCTCCACCAACTCGGGCGGTCAGCAGCGATCCCTACTTGAAGCTCAGACGATAGCCAGTCAAGTCGTCCTTGACCGCCTCATAGAGTTCCACGCACTCCTGCTTCGGCTCGATCGAGTCCCAGTCGTAGCACTCCTGGAAGATCCTTCCCTTGGACGCGTCGTCTAGCCGGTTCTCGTACTTGTCGAGTAGCGTCTGGACGATCGCTCTGCCCTGCGCTCTATTCATCCCCACAACTGCATGTGCCACAGACCCCTTCTCACAGAAAGCAGCCCCGCGTCTGCCCGGTCCCAGGGCGAGTGCCGGGGTTCAGCGTCAACTGCCACGCGACGGGCCCGAAGATACCTCTCTCTCACGCTTGTTACTATTCCACTCGAACCGCCTGAGGTGGGGTTTGGCAAGCACCTCCATGACGTGCAGGTCGAAGAAGTCCTGCGCGTGCGCAGGGACAAGCACAACAGCCGTATCCGCACCACGACCGGTCCCGGCTACGGCGATGCAGGGCTCGCCGACCGTTACCAGACCGGCATCCGCGGCCATCACAGCGATTTCGAAGCAGACCTTCATGCCCTCCCCAAACATGCGCAGTGTGTAGGCGATGATTTCGTCGGTCTGATAGGTGCCCAGCTGCCTCCGAACTGCGCGGTTCACGCCTCCGAAGGCATGCTGGCATGTCAGGATCCTCGCGCCGGCCGCCTCGATCTCAGCGCGATACTCGTCGGTCAGTTCTTGCGTATTCGGCTCCGCGAAGCCGGTGGAGTGACTGACCACGACAACGTCTCGATCCCGGAACAGGGTCGCCGCCTGAGCACCTGTCCTTCCACGTGTGCTGGCAACCAAGATGGTCTGGATCGCCAGCTCCTCGGCGCGCTGCTTGGCCACCGCCAGTGTTCGATCGGTGTTCTCGGGGCCAAGTTTCTCAAAGTACCTACATTCAACAACAGTTTCAGACACGAGTATCCTCCCGCTTATGGGTCAACGAAGGGCGTCGGCCGACGCCTCGCCCACTGCCAAGTACGGTCATCTCCAGCCGTTCCTGCCAAGTATACAGCATAGCTCCAACGAAGGAAATGGACAGAGAAAGCAACATCGACAGTAACAGTTCACCGCTTCCCGTAAACTGTTATCATCGGACATCACCTGACTGGGTATTGTCAGCTACAGCTGTATGCTCTATGAAGGTGTCCACGGACAGTTCGCCCCAGGACTATAGGTACGAACACATAACCGATGATGTTGTCCGTGTCATCGAATCGGGCACATTCCAGCCCGATGACCACATCCCCTCTGTGCGGGAGATGAGCAAGCAGAGAGGCGTCAGCGTGATCACAGTGAGCACCGCGGTGACACATCGGCGAGCCCTTCCGATCCACGGTGATGCTGACCGGCGGTGATTGATCGATGCATGCCGAGAATTGTGTCGAGGACCTCGTTCCAGGTCATGGTTGCTCCCTCCTCGCCGTTTCTGCGAGAGTGGCACCGCTATCTTGAGAGTTGTTTCGAACTCCTCTTGGCGTCGAACGACGTCCAATCCAGATGACTGGTCGATCCCTAGGCGCGGTTTCCGAGCCAGTCTCTCACGCCGTATTCCCCCGTGACGACAGCCTAGTGCCCTTGCCGCATCAGCCGCGACCACGGGTCAACAAGAATGGGAGCAACTCATCCTTCTCAGCGCGAGCTCGCCGGGCACGGCGCATCGGTGTCAAGGGTGCCCTCGCCGCCTACCCACAGCCGAAACGCCTGGCCTTGTGGCCCCCTTCTTCTGGGCCATAATACTGGCGTTGGGGATGTTGCCGCTGCTACAGCGACTGAGTCGCACTTCGTATCTAGCCTTACGGATCGCGCCGACGAACGGCTGGATTGGAGAACGGAATGACAGCCGAAGCCGTCTTGGACCGACATATCGAAATCACACCGGGTGTGGCCGGCCCTGAGCCACGGATTGCCGGACACCGTGTTACGGTTCAGAACATCGCTATCTGGCACGAGCGAATGGGACTCAGCGCCGACGAAATCGCCTCAGAGTATGAGCTGTCTGTCTCCGAGGTCTATGCCGCGGTAGCCCATTACCACGACCACCGCCCCGAGATCGATGAATCGATTCGGGAGGAGCGAGCGTTCGTCGAAGAGCTTCGGCGAATGACCCCGTCAAAGCTCCCCGAGAAGCTGCGTGGCTGAGAGCATCAAGTATCATATGGACGAGCATGTACCCACAGCCGTCATAAGAGGCCTCCGGGCGACGGGCTTCGATGTTGTGATCTCTCAAAAGTGCAACTTGCTCGCAGGATCAGATGAAGAGCCCCTGGCCCGGGCCGCCGACGACGGGCCGGTCATCTTCACGCAAGATGCCGACTTCTTGCGTCTCCATGCCAAAGGCCCCAGCCACGCTGGCATCGTCTCTGCCCACCAGCAGACCTCTCAACCACGACACTCGCGCGGAAAACGTGTGCGAAAGCCTTGACGTATGCGATCCATTCTTCTCCGAGAACCTGATCACCCGTGATTTGCGTAGTCTGCTCCCGGAGTCTCTGCTCCAGTTCGTCCAGAATCTCGGAAGTGAGAACGACTTCAAACCGCTCGTCTCGCCAGACCCGCAGCAAGGCAGCAGGCGTCCCTCCCTCGAATAAGATGCCGCTGATCCAGACGTCAGTGTCGATTACGACACGTTAAGCGCCCATCGACTCTCAGTCTTGCAGTATCTCTTGGATCTCTTCTTCCGTCGCTGAATTCGGATCCATCCCGCGCTCTCGCAGGTGATTCGCGAACGCCCTTGGTGAGCGACAGGTCAGATGCTCGAACCATGCGCGTCGGATCAGCTGATCCGAGTACTCCATGTCCACTATTGCGACAGTAGGCCGCCCACGCCGCGTCAGCACCCAGAACTGATTCCCTACAATCTTGTCGACGATCTCACTCAAACGAGACCGCGCTTCGGTCAGGGGCACCAATCGATCCAGGTCAACCTTGACTGTCATGTCCACCTCCCGACCGGATTGTATCATTTACGGCTGGATGCTAGACTATGCTGTACGCCTAATTGTTCACGTTTTTGGTCCGGACGACTCTGCCGTTGAAGTGCCTGCCCTGTCACTGGGATGCCCGCAGGAGCGGCGATGCAGTCGCCGGGGAGCACGCCGCCCTTCCGCCCGTGCACAACGTTTGCCAATAGCCCTAGGGATGGCCTTTGTCGTCTCTTGTGATCCAAGGCGACGTTGGTTTGGAGCGACCAAGCCTGGCGAGACTGACGCGCCAGGGGCAAGACGACACCCCCCCCGGCCCACCCCACTGGTGCCCTTCCTCAAGGCGCACCGGTTCATCCCGCAACGGCACTAAAGAGACAGCCTGACAGCGGGATACAGCCGGGGGTCATCGGATGCACGCCGAGGCCTTGCTGTCGGAACTGGTTACTCCGCATGGGGCCAGAACCCCCGGGTCCCCCCGGAGCGGCGCTGCGACCCTCAGGGTCGTGACGGCATTATGGAGATCGTGCCTGGAGCGTTCGTGCGGGGTATCGCACCAGGCCGATCCGCTCTTTGATCCGGTTGGCCTCGGCCATCGGCGCGCGGCCTACAGCGGCCTGGTTACGCTCACCTGGGTGTAGATGTCCCGGTTCTCCAGTTCCTTGAGAAATGGCTGGGGGTCGATTACCTGCTCAGGTGGATACACGCCAGCGGGAATTCGGCCCTGGGCCATCCAAACGGCCGCCCGCGCCGGCACCGTGCCAGTAGGCTGGGCGCCCTTGCACATCGTGGTTCCCATCCTATAGGTGAGATCCTCGCCGTTCTTCGTTCCCCGAATCTCCGTCACGATCTCCTTCACCCAGTCCGGAGGCTCGTTCTCGGGCGCCTCCAGGAAGGACTCGATAGACGGCACATACTCGCCCATTAGAGCTTCCATCAGATGGCGCGGCACCACCGGCTTCCCCCTGACGTCCACCGGCTCTTCGCCGGCGAACCCGAAGTCCACCAGCACGCGCACTTTCTCAACGGCCGCCTTCGCCATCCCCCAGTAGTTGATCTTGAACGTGCACTCGCGCAAGCCCTTGTCCCGGAAACTGATGGGCAGCGTTGCCACCTCCGAGTGGAGCGATAGGTGCATCGGCAGCAGCCCCAGCGGTTCCGCGAACCAGTAGTCCTCAAACTCGCTCAACGGCTCGCACTCCTGATATTCGCCGTCGCGGTACACCATCGGCGACATCGTGAGCTCGTCGACGATGGTGGGAACCGCGTAGGTGAACTGGACCGCGTCGGCCGCGGGCGGCTTGATGCCGTCGTAGATGCGGATACTATCGATAGTGTCCAGCCGGTCCGCCGCGTAGCGCGCCTGGATGTTCGGCACCCCGGGCGCCGATCCCAAACCGAGCACGGCGCTCACGCCGGCCCCGGCGAAGCGGTCATGGAGCTCCAGCTGCTTTCGGGTGTTGTGGAAGAGGCCCCCGAGGTCCGTGTACGGAACGCCGGCCTCCAGGCACGCCTCCATCACCTGCAAGTTGAAGTAGTACACCGTGGCGTTGACGCAGGCGTCCGCGCCATCCAGCAGATCGACCAGTCCGGCGTGGTCGCTGACGTCGACCGCCTGGATGCCGATCTTGGGACTGCCGATGTACTCCGCGACGGTCCTAGCCTGATCCAGATCCTGATCGGCGATGATCACCTCGTTCACCCGGTCGTCCCAGGCCAGATCCTGGACGGCGATGCAGCCCATCTTTCCCGCACCGCCCAGTACGATGATCTTCATTGAGATTCCTCCGTTTGTCTAGACTACAATCCTAGCTCGTCGGCCACCCAGCTCAGGGCCAGCTCCTCGAGCTTGGCCCGCGCCGGGCGACCATTCTTGTCCCAGCCTGCCATCTGGTAGTAGACAGCCTTGGCCTTCTCCACCTCGTCGGCGGCGACGGACACGCCATCGCTCTCCCCGCCCTCGAGAGGGATGAGCAGCTTCGGCGGTACGGTGTCCGCCTGCGACCCGATCCCCTCGCGGGCGTTGAAGGCCCGCAGCAGGTTCAGCCGCCGCTCCCCGACCTTCATCAGCTCCCAGAGGCTCACGTCCCACCCGGTCGCCGCTCTCACGGCCTCCACCAACTGGCTTGGTCCGTAGAGATGCCATGACGGTCCAAAGACAAACTGGCACACGCTTACGCTGTCCAGGCAGCTGTAGAGCCACTCGGTGTACAGCGCGTAGCGGACCTTTTCGGCGTTCAAGCTCTCGGCGACCGCGGCATCCAGAAGATCGAGCTCGGCCATGCGTTCCGGATACCAATCGTAGCTCCCATCGTGCTCGCTGGACTGATGGTCCGCACCGAAGGGGTTGACCGCGTAGATCAACCCCAGGCTGGGCTTGACCTGCGGCATGTGGGCAGGCAACTCATGGCGCTTGACCGCCACCACCAAATCCTCGCCAACGCCCAGCATCTCTGCAGCTCGCGTAGATCCCTCGCCGAGTACACGCCCGAACCCCTCGCGCTCTCCGATACGCTCTACGAGGGTCACCACGGCATCGGCGTTCCCAAAGTGAAGGTCCAGACCGCCGGTGTCCTCCTCGGTCAGCAACCCGTGCTCGAAGCAATCCATGGCCCACGCAATGGTGGCGCCGCAGGAGATGGTGTCCATGCCGTACATGTTGCATAGCTGGTTGGCTCGAGCGATGGCCTCCAAGTCAGACACGCCACAGTACGATCCCATGGTGGCGACGGTCTCATACTCGGGACCACCATACCGGGGATCGACGGTGTACGGGCCCTCCGTCACCTCCACATCACGCTTGCAGCGTACCACGCACCCGTAGCACGTATCCCGCTTCTTGAGGATCGTGTCGGTCATCCGCTGACCGCTGATAGCCTCGGCCTCCTGGAACGTGCCGCTCGACCAGTTGCGCGTCGGGAGGCCGCCTGCTTGATTCTGGGGCAGGACGACGTCAGCTGTGCCGTGCAAGCCCATGGTGTAGATGTCGGAGTCCTCGAAGTGTTCGACACCCCAGCGGCCGAGCGCTTTTGCCGCCTCCGGATCGGCCAGCTCAGGGCGCCCGTTGCCGCGCACGGCGACGGCCTTCAGGTTCTTGGACGCCATGACAGCGCCCATGCCGGTCCGGCCGTTGGCTCGATTGGCGTTGTTGATCAACGCGCTGAAGCGGACGCCCCTCTCGCCAGCGGGTCCGCACTGCAGGATTTGGATGCGGCGGTCATCCAGCTCCTCGCGGATGGCGTCCTCCACCTCCGCCGTGAACTCGCCCCACAGATGGGAAGCCCCTCGGAGCTCCGCTTCCCCATCGTGCACCCACAGATAGACCGGCTCCTCGGCGCTCCCGCGGATGACTAGACCGTCGAACCCGGCGAACTTTAGCTCTGCCGGCCAGAAGCCGCCCGCCTGCGAGTCGCCGACCAGACCGGTCTCGGGCGACTTGGCCGTTGCACACACGCGAGACTGCCCCGAGAAGGGCGCTCCCGTCAGCGGGCTGATCATCAGGGTCAGCGTGTTCTCCGGGCCCAGCGGATCGGCCTCGGGGGGTGTGTTCTTCAGGAGATAGTAGGCCCCCATCGCGCTACCGCCAACGTACTTGCGGTAGAAGGACACGTCCGGCTCCTCGACCTCCAGGGTTTGCGTGGTGAGATCAACGTGCAGAATCCTGCCGCTATACCCGTAAGGCATGGGTCACCTCCTCACTTCGTAATGCGCGGGACCGGCGAACGGAACCGCGCGCTGTGCCAGCTAGTCGACTAGAGACTCAAGCTTCTCCTGACACCGTCTTCGCTTTCTGGCCGCGCTCTAGAAGGCCATCGAGATGGCTGCCAGCAGAGACCGATCCTTGATCGGTTCCTCCAGGATTGCCATGGGAGACTCCCTGGTCTCTACCCGTCCTTACTTAACGGCTTTCACGGCATCCTCGAAGACCGTCAACGTGGTGGCGATATCCTCGTCGCTGTGGCTGTAGCACAGGAACCAGGGCTCCCGCCCGTCGCAGTCGGGCATCACGCCGCGGTCTATGAGAGCCATCATCAGCCGCTCATAGAGCTCCGCGTCGCCGTCGGCGTAGGCCCGGAAGTCCTTGGGCTCCTCGTCAATCCCCAGAAGGAGGCCGAAGATCGGGGGCAGCCCTATCACGCAGTGCGCGATGGCGGCGTCCGTCAGGATCTCGTCAATCCCGTCCATCAACCGCTGACCGCGCGCGAAGATCGTCTCGATAATCGGTTCATTCTCGAGGATCTCCAGCGTGGCATCAGCCGCGGCGGCGCCAACTACGTTGCCACTGTATGTCCCACCATGGGCCACCCGACCGGGCTCGATGGTGTTCATCACGTCTTCTTTTCCCCCGAACGCAGCGATCGGGAAGCCATTGCCCATCGCCTTGGCGTAGGTCACCAGATCCGCCTCCACGCCGAAGTACTCCTGCGCGCCTCCCTTGGCGATTCGGAATCCCGTCTTCACCTCGTCGAAGACGAGTACGATGCCGTAGCGGTCACAGAGCTCTCGAAGCTTCTCCAGCCAACCCGGCTGCGGAAGGATGCCCGCGGCGTTGCCCAGCAGCGGTTCCACGAAGATCGCCGCCAGCTCGTGCCAGCGGGCCTCGACCGTCTCCTCCAGACGCTCCACGTCGTTGAATGGCAGGTTGATGACGTACTGGCGAATGCCCTCCGGGATGCCCGAGGTCGACTGGACGTTGATCGGGTTCCGACGCGAGCCCATGGCGCTGGCGGATGCGCTAGCCGTGCTGAACATCACGTAGTCGTGCTGACCGTGATACTGTCCCTCGAATTTGATGAAACGCTCCCGCCCCGTGTACGCGCGTGCCACACGCAGGGCGTGCATGGTCACCTCGGTCCCCGTGTTCCCCAGACGGACCTTATCGACGCCCGTGAGCCGCACGATTCGCTCGGCCGCCTTGATCTCCCAGGGCGACGTCCAGGCAAACAAGTTTCCGCCATCCAGCACCTCTCGCACGCGATCGTTCACCGCCGCGTAGCTGTGTCCCAGGATGACGGGCCCGAAGGCCAGCCGGTAGTCAATGTAGGCGTTGTTGTCGGCGTCCCAGATCCGACTGCCTTTCCCGCGAGCGATCACCCGGGTCTCATCCTTGCCCCAATAGCGAAAGTTGGAGTTCACGCCGTAGGGCATGAACTGCTGGGCCTTTTCGAAAAGGGCCCTCGTCTCCTTCAATTCCAGTGTCATTGCCGTCTCCTTTCAATCCCGTATTCCATACGAAAGCGTGCCAACCGCGCGACCTCCAGGGTCTAGGTCGGCAGTCTGTGTCCAAGTCCCTTTGCCTTGGCACGGCGGTAGATTTCGGGCAACAGCGCCGCGTACTCGCCCCAGATGCCCAGCGCGATGTAGACGATCACCTCTTCGGCGGATTCACGACCCGGCCGTCGCCCAGCCACGACGTCGGGCCACTCGGCGTGCACGTCGTCCGCCCCGAACTGGCCCAACCCGATGAGCTCCTTCAGCTCGGGGATGCGGGGGCTCACATAATGCCAGCTGTCGACCACCACCTTGTCCGCCCCTGTTATGACGTCGAGGGCCACCTCCTGATAGGACCCGAGGCGCGCGACAAACGTGCCCGGACGAAGCCAGTCCCTGCGAAACAGCGGCTGATCGCCCGTGGTGACAGTGATGATGATGTCGGCCTCGCGGACCGCCCCCTCTCTCTCCTCCAGTGCGGCGGGATGGACGGGGAAACCCACCTCCGGCTCTAACTCCTTGGCATATGCCCCGGCCGCCTCAGGGACGATGTCGATCACGTAGGCCTGCTGCAGGTCGAAACGGTGCCGCAGCGAGCGAAGGTGCATCCGACCCAGCTGTCCGGCCCCAAAGATGGCCACCGTCCTCGCATCATGTCGCGCCAGGACCTCGGCCGTCACCGTCGTCGAAGCCCCCGTCTTCAGCGCTGTCGCCCAGCTCGCCTCCATCACACACACAGGCAAGCCAGTGTCGGCGGCGAAGAGGAGGACCATAGAAGACGTCGTCGGACAGCCGAATCGCTCGGGGTTGCCAGGGAAGTAGCTGAACGTCTTGACGAAGGCCAGCTCCTCTCCCACCATATAGCCGGAGAAGGGCTTGATGAACCCTCTGTCGCCCACGTCCATGTAGAATTTGTCACCTGCGACGTCGCCGGCTCCGTCAGCGCGAATGCCCTTCTCCGCCAGAGCAACCGCCTCGCCGGGCGTGATGCTTTGCTTAACGTCCGATTCCGTCAGGTACAACACGTGCTCGGGTATGTCCATCCTCTGCTCCTCTCTGCTGAATCGCGTCGGACGCATTGCCCCAATGCATCCGTCGGACCCCTCACCTACGACCCGGCGACGACCTCCTGCAGCGCATCCCGGAAGATCTCGACCGCCTCATCCACCTGGTCCTCCGTGACGATCAGTGGTGGGATCCAGCGGACGGTGTTGTTCCAGGGACCGCACGTCAGGAGCATCAACCGTCGCTCCAGACAAGCCTCTCGCACGGCCTTCGCCACCTTCGTCGCTGGCGTTCCGTCCTCTGCCGTAAACTCCGTAGCGATCATGAGTCCCAGACCTCGGACGTCTCCGATGATGGGGTACTCGGCCTGGATCTCTCGAAGGCGACCCATCAGATGCGCGCCCATCCTGTTCGCGTTCTCCAGAAGCCCCTCTTCCTTGATGACGCGAGCGGTCGCCACGGCCGCGGCACACGCGACGGCGTTCCCTCCATACGTCCCTCCATGGGAGCCCGGCATCCACTGCTCCATCAGCTCCGAGCTCGCGATCACGCCGGAGAGCGGGAGCCCGGAGGCAATCCCCTTCGCCACGGTCATAATGTCCGGTGTCAGGTCGAAGTGCTCCACGGCGAACCACTTGCCCGTTCGGCCAAAGCCCGACTGGATCTCGTCCGCGATGAGCAGCATATCGTGCTCGTCGCAGATCCGGCGCAGACCCCGAAGAAAACCCTTTGGCGGCACAACGTAGCCACCCTCTCCCAGCACCGGCTCGACGAGGATGGCCGCCGTCTCCTGCGGCGCTGTCTGTGTCTCCAAGAGCAGCTTCAGCTCATCGAGACAGAAATCGACCGTCTTCGCGTCGTCCCAGCCATAGCGGTAGGCGTACGGGTACGGTGCCACGAACACCCCGGCCGGCAGCGGCTGGTAGCCCACGCGGTACACTGTCTTCGACGTAGTCAATGCCATGGTCAGCGCCGTCCGACCATGGAAGCTCCCCTGGAACACGATCACGTTCGTCCGCCCCGTGGCGTGGCGCGCCAGCTTGACCGCTCCCTCCACCGCCTCAGCTCCGCTGTTGGAGAAGAAAAAGCTGTCCAAACCATCAGGCACAACAGGCCGCAGCTCCTCCACCAGCTCCAGGAGCGGTGGGTGGAATACGATATTGACCTGCCCGTGGAGCAGCTTTGATGCTTGCTCCTGGATGGCCTCGACCACCCGTGGGTGGCAATGGCCTGTGCTCGTCACGGCTATGCCGGTGGTGAAATCCAAGAATCGCCGACCGCTTTCCCGGTCGTAGACGTATGCCCCGTCGGCCCGCTCCACCACAATGGGCGTGTACCGAGACCAGACAGGTGAAATCAACTGCTCCGCGCTGCCCTCTCCCACAGAATCGTCTCCTTCCACTGTCGTCGTGCGTGTCTCAATCGCTTTCCTGCCCCCCGTAGGGGTACCACCAGTCCTTCGTCCCACCTTCGATGTCCCAGTGGACGTGCTTCGTCTGCCAGAACGCCTCCAAGCCCTCCATGCCCAGCTCCCGGCCCAGCCCGCTCATCTTCATACCTCCGAAGGGCCCTGCGTAATTGTCGGTGAGCGGATCGTTGACCCAGATGGTGCCTGCCCGCACACCTTCGTAGAAGCGACGCACCTTGCGCGCGTCGTGGCTGCACAGGCATGCACCCAGGCCATACGCCGTATCGTTCGCCAGGGCGATCGCCTCGTCGAACGTGTCATACGCCATCACCGGGATAGTGGGGCCGAACGTCTCCTCTCTCATGATCGTCATATCATGGTTGACGTCGACCAGGACCGTCGGCTCGTAGAAATAACCTCGCTCCTTGTCCAGGGGCGGCCGTCCTCCCGTCAGGACGCGCGCGCCCATCGCCACCGCCTCCGAGACGTGCCTCTCCACCTTGGCCCGATACGCAGCTGCCTTCATCGGCCCCACATCCGTGGTCGGATCCAGCCCGGGACCGAGCCGCAGTCGGCTTACCCGTTCCGCGAGGGTCTCCGCAAAGGTCTCGACCATCGGCCGCGGGACGTAGACGCGCTCGGTGGACGTGCAGACCTGCCCGGCATTGATCAGTGCGGCATAGGCAAGCGCCTCCACCGTCGCATCAACCGGCGCGTCGGCGGCGACTACGAAGGGATCCTTGCCCCCCAGCTCCAGATGGAGCTTCTTCATCGAGCCCGCTGTGATCTCGGCCATGTGCTGCCCGACCGCAGTCGAGCCGGTGAAGGCGATCACGGGGACGTCGGGATGCGCCACCAGAGCATCGCCGATCGTCCCTCCCCGCCCCACAACTACGTTGATCACGCCGGGCGGGAAGTGGTCGAAGGCCAGCTCGACCATGCGCAGGGTGGTCAGAGGCGTGCGGCTCGACGGCTTCACCACTACGGTGTTGCCCGCCGCCAACGCCGGCGCGACCTTCCACAGCAACAGCAGGATGGGATAGTTCCAGGGCACGATGCAGCCCACGACGCCGAACGGCTCCTTGAGCACCAACGACAGCTGACCCGCCTCCGGCGATGGGACCACCCGTCCCCGCATGTGCCGGCCCAACTCCGCGTAGTACTCCAGTGTATTGAGGGCCCAGTCGATCTCCTCCTCATTCTCCGGCACGGGCTTCCCTTCCTCCAGCGTGAGCTGGCGAACGAGGTCGTCGAAATGCTCGCGCATCTTCGCCGCAGCCCCGTGGAGCATATGCGCCCGCTCCACGGCCGTCGTATCTCGCCAGGCCGGGAAGGCACCCTGCGCCGCCGCCACGGCGCGCTGCACGTCCTCCACGGCGCCGGAGGGGACCGTGTCCAGCACCTCCTCTGTGGCCGGATTGATCACCGTGATGCCGTCGTCTGCCGCCGAGTCCACCCACTCGCCGTCGATAAAGACCTTCCTCATCCAGTGCCTCCCTCACTCCCATTCCAGCTGCCACCGGGGAAGACTTCCCCACATGGTTAGGCTCAATCCGATGGAAAACCAATCCCATCCAGTCTGTTGCAGTCTCTCGATCCCTACCCTTCGCGTGTTAGGCAAGCTGCGCTCCGATCCGTCTGCCGATGGCTCCCACGCCGGTTGATACCCACGAGCCCACGGCGTGGGAGCCGTCTCTCTGGTACAACGTTCGCTACTCCTGATGTTCGATGCTAGGAACCCGCCGCCTTCACCTCCGTCCACATGCGCTCGTAAATTGGGGCCGCCTCGCCGACATCCTCGATCCACTCCAGCTTCTCGAGCACGTCATCGGGCGGGTAGATCGCCGGCTCCTCCAGGATCTCGTCGTCGATGAGGTCCGTGGCTTCCTTGTTGGGACTGGCGTACCACGTGTAGTTGGAGTTCGCCGCCGCCACATCGGGACGCATCATGAAGTTGATGAACACCTCGGCCGTGTGCTTCTTCTGGGAGCTCGCCGGAATGCAGAGGTTGTCCGCCCAGATGACGCCTCCCTCCTCCGGAATGGCGTACCAGATGCGCTCGTCCTCCTCTGCCACCATGAAAACGTCGCCGCTCCAACTGTGGGCCATCACGGTCTCGTTCGCGCTCAACATGTCCTCGTAGTTCTCTGCGTTGTACGAGTGGACCCACTGTTTCTGCTCGATGAGCAGGTCACGAGCCTCGGCCAGGACCTCCTCGTCCGTGCTGTTGAGAGAGTAGCCCAGGTATTTGAGAGCTGCCCCCATCGCCTCTCGAACGTCGTTGAGCATGGTGAAGCTGCCAGCGTATTCCGACGCCAGGTCGCGATCGAACAAATAGGCCCAGCTGTCCGGCGGCTCGTCGAAAGCCTCATCGTTGTAGCCAATGCCTGTCGTCCCCCACAGATATGGCACGCAGTGGACCATACCAGGGTCGTACGGCGGGTCAGTGAACTTGGAGTCGAGATTCTCGATGTTCGGCAAGTTGTCGCGATCCAGCTCCGCCAACAACTCCTGCTGGATCATGATGTCGACCATGTAGTCCGAGGGGACGATGACATCGTAGCCGGTGGCCCCGGCCTGCAGCTTGGCGAGCAGTTCCTCGTTGTTGGGGAACGTGTCCTCGACCACGTGGACGCCATACTCTTCCTCGAACTTCTCGTAGACCTCGGGGCCGACGTACTCGGACCAGTTATAGACGTGGAGTTCGTCTGCCAGCTCCGACTCTTGTCCGCGACCGCACGCAGCGATCAGCGATGTCAGAGCCGCCAGGACCAGGCAGAGAGCCAAGCACCTTCGAACAAGCGCCTGCATGTTTTCCTCCCTCTCGCGATGAGACTCAAGAACACACTACCAGTTACTCGCTCGAGGCAGACTCCCGTTGGCATCCCTTCCAGCCATACATCTGGGAAAGCGCCCCCTGCCACGAACAAGCGCGCTGTGCTGTTACTCCTGCTGACAGACCACGGGCGTGGTCACGCCACCGCCACCTCCGCCAGTTGCGCGTCAGCCCCTGCGTGTCACACAAGTTCTGTCTCCGGTCCACCTCCTCCCTGCAGGATGAGTGAGACGATGACCAGCACCATCGAAGCCAGTAGGGTGATGCTGGACAGAGCATTGACCTCGGGCGTAATGCCGAGCTTTATCATCGAGTAGATGCGCAGCGGTAGCGTGGTCGAGCCCGGCCCAGCCGTGAAGAACGTGATCACGAAATCGTCGATGGACAGGGTAAACGCGAGTAGCGCCCCTCCCAGGATGCCGGGCAGAATCAGCGGCAGCGTGATCCGTCGGAAAGTCTGCCACTCGTTGGCATACAGATCACGCGCCGCCTCCTCCAGCGTGATGTCGAAGTACGCGAGTCTGGCGCGGACCACCACCGCCACGAAAGAGATGTTGAAGGCCACGTGGGATATGATGATCGTGACCAGTCCGAGACCCACTCTGGTCAAGACGAAGAACAACAGCAACATCACGGCCATCGCGATGTCCGGGATAATGATCGGCAGGTAGAGAACGCCGTCCATGACCAGCTTGCCCCGGAAATCGAAGCGCTCCATGCCCAGCGCCACCATGGTGCCGAACACAGTGGAGATCAACGTCGAGGCGCCGGCGACGATGAGCGTGTTCCTCAACGCCGCGCCAATGGCCTCGTTCTGGAACAGCACACCATACCAGCGCAGGGTGAAGCCTCTCCAGGCACTGGATGCATACCTAGATGCGTTGAAGGAGAAGACCACCAGGATCACAATGGGTAGGTAGAGGAACAGATAGCTCAGCACCCCGTGGACTGACAACAGTCTGTTGAGCCACCGTCCTCGTCGCCTCTTCTTCTTGATCTCGCGCCCGCTCATAAGCTCTCCTTTCTCCAGGCTCCTTAATCCCTTCCCGAGCGGAAGTAGATCAGCGTGCCGACGAGCATCACGGTCATGAGAACGAACGACACGGCCGATCCGAACGGATAGTCCCGGGCAGACATGAACTGCGAGTAGATCACGTTCCCGATCATGATGGACTTGGCCCCGCCGAGTAGATCCGGTGTCACGTAGGCTCCCAGCGACGGGATGAACACCAGCACGGAGCCAGCTACGATCCCGGGGAGTGTGAGGGGAACGATAACCCGCAGGAACGACTGCAGTCGGTTGGCGTACAGGTCTTGCCCCGCCTCCACCAGGGAGAAGTCCAGCCGCTCGATCGATGCGTAACACGGCAGGACCATGTCGGGCAGCCAACCGTAGACCAACCCGACAATGATCGCCCCGTCCGTGCCGAACAGCTGAAGGGGCGCTATGGTGGCGTCTGCGAACGCGCCCAGCCCCGCGAACGGCAATGCTCTCGCAGCCCGGACGAGGACCTGGTGGACCGGCCCCGTCCACAGCATGTTGATGAGTCCCTGATCTCGCAGAATGAACAGCCAGGCGTACGTTCGAATCAGAAAGTTGGTCCAGAAGGGTACCATCAGCAGCAGGACCAACACGTTGCGCCAACGCGGGGGGCGCGTGGCCATGAAGTACGCCAGCGGATAGCCGATCAGCAGGCAAATCACCGTCGTAGCCAGGGCGATGGCAATCGTGCGAGCGAAGATGCGCAGATAGAGACTATCCAGGAAGCGACGGTAGCTCTGCAGGCTCAGGATCCACTCCACTCCACCGTACGTCCCTCGCTGTCCAAAGCTGATGGCGAAGACCAGCACCAGAGGCGCAAGGAAGAAGACTGTCAGCCAGAAAGCGCTCGGCGACAGCAGGACCGCCATGCGAACTCTCTCTCGCCGCGATTCAGGTCGGGTCGCCATGTCACTCCTTCCCTGTCAATACCCGCGCAGCCTCAGGCTGCCAGCCGAGGTGCACCCGCGTTCCCTGCGGGAACGTCACGTCGGTGTGTGGATTCACGTTCTGCTCGCGGATGAACATGGTGGTCTTCTGCGTCACACGGACAATGTAGTGCGTCTCGGTGCCCACGTAGATAACCTCCTCCACTATTCCGGGGACGCCCGGCCCCTGGGGCGGCTCTCCGTGGAGCGAGATTTTCTCCGGTCGAATCGCAATCGTCACTTCTTCGCTGGGCCCTGGGATCCGCTCGACGGGCAGTCGGAGGGTCAACTCACCGTCGACCGTGACAGTGGCTGTCCCTCTGCCAGCCGCCTTCACCACTCCAACCAGGAAATTCGTATCTCCGATGAAGTCCGCCACGAACCGGTTCATGGGACGCTCGTAGACCCGCTGTGGCTCGTCCACCTGATGGATCCGACCGCCTTTCATCACGGCAATGCGGTCCGACATGGTGAGTGCCTCCTCCTGATCGTGGGTGACGTAGATGAACGTGATCCCCACGCGTTCCTGCAGGTTCTTTAGCTCCAACTGCATGGCCTTTCGCAGCTTCATGTCCAGAGCCCCAAGAGGCTCGTCGAGGAGCAGGACCTTCGGCTCGTTGACGAGCGCTCGGGCTAGTGCCACTCGCTGCTGCTGGCCCCCCGACAGCTGGTCGGGTTTACGGCTCTCCATGCCCGGCAGCTGCACCATCTCCAGGGCCTCTGACACGCGTCGCCGGGTCTCGTCCTTGGGCACGTTTCGCATCTGCAAGCCAAAGGCCACGTTCTCCCCGACCCTCATGTGGGGGAAGAGAGCGTAGTTCTGGAAGACAGTGTTGACGGGGCGCTTGTACGGCGGCTTCTCCCCCTGCAGTTCGTCGCCGATGAAAACCTCTCCCTTGTCGGGGAGCTCGAACCCGGCGATGAGCCTCAGAGTAGTGGTCTTCCCACAGCCCGAGGGTCCCAGAAGGGAGAAAAACTCACCGTCGCGAATGGTGAGCGAGACGTCCTTCACCGCCGTCACCGATCCAAAGTGCTTGGAGACGCCTCTGAGTTGAACGGCAGTCTTCGTCATAGCCATCTGCTCCTGACTCACAATCCGATCCCTCGCGTGTCACGCGGTAGCCAAGGCCTCGATCTACCAGCTGACACGAGCCTCATCTCGTCCATTCTCTGTCCTCTCGCCTGCGGCGCCACATCCCGAGCTCACTCCCGCTCCAGCTCTGCCCGCGCTGGAGTCAAAACGCTAGGAGGCGCGCTCGTCCAGGAGGTCACCCGGCCAGACGTCTGGCCCCAACTGCGTCAATCGGTCCCTGGTCGGCCGTCCCTTCTCATCCCAGCCTCGGCGCCGATAGTAGATGGGCAGAAGCCGCTCAAGATCCGGAAGGTTGCCAGCCGCCGTCCCTGAAGGCCGTGGCTCCTCAAGAAACCGCCGCGGCAGCGTGTCCTGGTCAGCCGTCATCCCCAGACGGATGTTGATGAGGCGCTTCAGGTTAAAGATGCGCTCTCCAGTCCGCACCAGATCCTCCGCGCTCCAGTCCCAGCCGAGTGCAGCGTTGAGCAGTTCCGCCGTCTTTGTGGGAGTGAGCCCTCCCTTCACCATGAACTTGCACAGTCCCAGCGGGTTGTAGGTGGCCATGTAGTCCTGGAAATCGATCACCAGGCGCACGGTCTCCTCGTTGGAGGCCAGGCGATCGTAGCTTCCATCCTGCCAGCCGGGCCACTCGATCCCGTAGCCGCGCCAGTAGGTGCCGCTCTCCAGGTGGCAGGCACCGCGGCTGGCCGTCGCGTAGTTGAGCCCCATATCCACGAACGCCCGCGGATCGTGGTAGGGGGGCTCCATCCCCTTCACGTGGATGGCAAAGGCCTCCGCCTCCGGTCCAAGGCGAGATGCGGCGTAGCGCACCCCACCAGCCAGCAGAGCGCCCAGCCCTTCGCGGCGGGCGATTTGCTCGACGGCCTCCAGCACCGGCTCCGGATCGCCCCACTCCAGCACCACCCTGTGCGGGTCTTCGGCGCTGAGCAGCCCTCGCTCCATCGCCTCGGTGGCGAAGGCGATCACGCCCGACGTGGAGATCGTGTCCAGCCCAAGGTCATTGCAGCGAGCGTTGATCGCCGCCAACGCGGGGAGATCATCAATCAGCAGGTTCCCGCCGAAACCACAGAGTGTCTCGTACTCCGGTCCCTCGCCCCACGTTCCCGCATACGGTCCCTCATCGACCTCGACCGCCTTCCCGCAGCCCACCGGGCACGAGTAGCACGCTGTGTCGCGTACGCGGATCGTATCGTAGATTGCCTCGCCGGAGATCGCCTGCGCGCCCTCGGGCCAAGAGCCCTCGCGCCAGTTCTTGAGCGGCATGCCGCCAAAGTGCTCCGCAGCGGGGACCCCGCCCGCCGTACCGAACTTCGACATCCCGGCGGACCGCTCCCGGATCAGCCGGTTCGCCTCGCGCACAACGTCCCGCAGGTGACCCGGGTCAGGATAGTCCGGCCTCTCGCCTCCGCGGACGACGATGGCCTTCAACCTCTTCGAGCCCATCAATGCACCCATGCCTCCGCGTCCTGCTGCGCGGTTGTGACCCTGCCCGCCGATCATCACCCCCGCCATTGGCACCTGGTTCTCGCCCGCCGGGCCGATGCAGGCGACCCGCGCCTCGGGGTCTGTCTCCTCGCGCAGGCGCTCGTGGGTGGCGAACGTGCCCAGCCCCCACAGGTGCGACGCATCACAGATCTCCGCCGTGCCGTCGTTGATCCACAGGTAGACGGGCGACGCCGCGGCCCCCTGGATGACAAGCCCATCCAGGCCGGTGAAGCGCAGCTCGGCGCCGAAGTGGCCACCGACGTTCGACTCGTTCCACAGACCCGTTAGAGGGGATCGGCCGCACCATGTGGTGCGAGCCGCCCCCGGCGCAAATGTGCCCGTCAACAGACCATTGAAGACCACTATGAGGCTCTCTGCCACCAGTGGATCGTCCGCGGCCTGCAGCGGCCCGTTCGCCAACAGTCGCGCCGCCATTCCGCTTCCCAGCAGCCAGGTTTGGACCTCCGAGGGGGAGATGCCGTGCCTCTCGACCTCGCCTGGTGCCAGGTCGACTCCGAGAAAACGCGCCGAATTGACGCCGCTCATTCACTCCTCCTTCTGCCACGCCTGCACGCCGAGTGCGGCCGTTGACCCGCCCTCGAGAGGACTCTCTCCTCGAACGTCTACTCGATCACGTGGTACGCCTCGACGCATTCGTGGATCTCGATGCCGCGCCTGGCCAGCTCCCCGAAGAAGATGTCAGGATCCAGCGCCGTCTCCGGCGGCACCACGCCTCTGATCTCGACGTCTCCGCGGCCGATCATCTGCGCCCCGATGCTCAGCGGGATGGCGATGTTCTTGTAGTACGCCGCCTTCCCGCCCCAGGTCTCCTGCGGGGGATGGCGGTTCCAGAGCCTGACCTTCACGTCGCGACCATCCTTCTCCCCGTAGACGTCCACCAGGAGTCCGTACGCCCACAGCGGGGTCTCCTTGCTCTCCGGCGCCGCGAGGAGCAGGTCGTACATCATCTCGAAGGCCGTCGTCTCAACGCCCTTGACGGTGATCGTGTCCTCACGGTAGAGGCCGTTGCTGAGCATCGACTTCGCCAGCGCCATGGCATGCGGCGGGAAGCAGCCGCGCACCGAAACAGCCTTCGCGCCCAAGCTCTCCGGCATGGTGCGGGTCTCCGGGTGCGGGATGTAGCACACCTCCTGCTCGCCAATGGGGCCGGGGAAGGTCACAGTCTTCGTACCCTCGAAAGGCCCTGCCCAGTGGAACTCCCCGTCCTCGTAGTAGAGCCTAGACTCGGTGTCCGGATGGAACTCCCACAGGAATGTGGTCAGCAGCCCCGGGGAGGGCGCCGGACAGCGGAAGGCAGCGAAGTAAATCTGGATGTCGTCGACCTCGTCAAGCTGATCCGCACCGCGCCGGGCCATGGCGTTGGTGATGCCAGGTGTGGCGCCGACGCCGGGGATGAAGACGATGTCCTTCTCCTGGGCCGCAGCGTCGTAGTCCCACTGGTCCTCCTCCGTGGAGACGTCCAGCCCGCTGACCCCGGTCTCCATGCAGGCTTTTGTAACCGCGAGGTCGTACTTCCAGGGCAAGCCATTGAGGATCACGTCGAAACCATCGAAGGCCTCGACCAGTCCATCATAGTTCTCGGCGTCGATCTCGAGCACGGTCAGGCGCGGATCGTCGATGTCGTCAGCGAGCTCTTGGGCTGCGCCGACGTCATAGTCACCGATGACGATCTCCTCGAACTCCGAGTACTCGGCGAGGTCGCGTGTCGCGTGCTGACAGACGGCACCTGCGCCGCCCAGTGATAGAATTCTCATGCTTGGTCACTCCTCTCTTGGTTAGTGCGGCCCCTCATCGTCGAATCCTCGATACGGCGTCGCATCGTGTGACGATCAAATACTTGAACCTCTGCCAACTCCTCGCGCTACTGCGCACCCTGCGCAGAAACAGCCGATCGGTGCCTTGACGGTTCGCGTTGTTCCCTGAGCTCCCCAAGCCCGTCGACGGGATGACAGCCACGAGGGCACTGATCAGCAAGACCGCGAACAGCGTATCGAGGCCTATCCAGTCCATCATAGCCCCACCGAGGGGCGAGCCAAGGAGGGCCCGGCCAATGAGACCGTGATCCAAGCTCAAGTAGGTCACCCGCTCCGCTCCTCGAACCCCTTTCCTCGGTAGACGATCTTTCCTCCGATCACCGTCATCTCAACCGGAATATCCAGAATGGTCCCCAGCTCGACCTCGAACGGATCCTCGCCCAGCACGACCAGGTCGCCGAGCTTGCCAACCTCCAGTGAGCCTCTGTCATCCTCCTGGAACCCGATGCGGGCCGCGTTGATTGTGTACAGCTCCAGCGCCTGCTGCACAGACACGCGCTCTCCGGGCAGGGAGTGGTTCACGGCGGCATGCACCCCGATCAACGGGCCCAGGGGAGTGACCGTGCTGTCCGAACCTCCTGCCACCAGCAGCCCGGGCCTCATCAGGCTCGCTACGGGGTCGACGCGCGAGGCACGCTCCTCACCGATACTGGCGTAGTACGTGGTGTGACCCCAGAAGTGATTGAAGGGCGGCTGAATGGCCAGGGCGACGCCCAGTCGCCTGGCACGCTCGACCTGTTCCTCGCGTATCACCTCGCAGTGCTCGATGCGGTGGCGGTGGTCCTCGCGAGGCTCGGCGTTTAGCGCCGTCTCGTACGCGTTGAGCGCCTGTTCGACGGCCGCATCGCCGACGGCGTGCATCGCAATCTGCAGCCCCGCCTTGTGCGCCTCCAGGACGAATGTGTCGACCTCGTCCTGCGTGAAGTAGAGCGTGCCGTAGCAATGCGGATCGTCGACGTACGGCTCCGACAGGGCCGCCGTCCGCGGCCCGACGTCCCCATCCAGCAGGATGCATCCACCAACGCGCAGCAGGCCCAGCGAACGAACTCGCTCCACGTCCGTCGTCTGATACCAGAACACGAACCGGAGCTGAAGCGAGGGGATGACCGTTAGAAAATCCTCCGCGCCCTGGTTGTCCCCAATGGAGCCCCCCTCCAGGGCGTGAAGGGTTGTGATACCCACCGAATGCGCCTTCTCCACGGCCCGCGGGAGCATCTCCACAGCGCGGTCCTCAGCGCCAAACAGATTGCTGAACGTGCTGAAGGCCTCCGTGTTGGCTGCGTCGGCCAGCAGCCCGTTCGGTCTTCCAGCGTCATCCCGGTTGATGCCCGGGGTTCCCTCCGCCAGCCCCAGGAGGTGCAACGCCGATGTGTTCACGGCCGACGTGTGCCCGGTCACCCCGTTCAAGAACACAGGATTGCGCGGGGCGACGGCGTCGAGGACATCACTGATGGGACTGAAGGTCTCGCTCTCCAGGGCATACTCCGTGAATCCCATGCCGAAGATGACCTCGCCCTCCGGCGTCGAGGAGACAACCGGCTCCAGGATGCGCTGCAGCGTCCCATGGTCGCTGGCGGCTGCGACGTCGGTAGCGCTCAAACTGAGGGCCGTCCACAGGAAATGGGCATGCGTGTCGATCAAGCCTGGTACCACGGTCCGCCCGTCCAGGTCCAGAACCGGCACATCCTCAGCTCGCTCGCGAACCTCCGACCAGGTGCCCACCTCTGCGATTCGCCCGTCCCGGACGAGGATGGCCTCGGCTCTGGGCTGGTCGGCATTCATGGTGACGATATTGGCATTTAGTACGGCAAGGTTCTCCGCCAGGTCGTTCATAGTCTGTGTTTCCCTAACGGGCCTGTGCAAGCCAATCTGCCCCCTCCAACACTACGCCTTCCCTGTCCGGATCGATCCGCTCTCACACCGATCATACCGGGTGACGTCCCACGCTATTCATCTCCCGCACCACCCGACGGCCGCCGCTGAGGATACGCCCCCACGAATCTCGCGGACCAAGGTACGCCCCTACCTGGCCCTCATGAACATCGCGTCGAGGGACTCGTACGAAGCGCGACACGGATTGCCAGCGGTCAGCCCGATCGACATGGTCTCCAGGTCCATCACGATCGAGAACTGCTTGGCATACTGCCAGAGGAGCACTCGGATCCGGATGGCAGCATACGCTGGCCGAATAGATGACATGATCGGAGAGTGCCTTACCCAGCGCCCGCGCGGCAAAGGCGGACTATTCCCTTGGTCACGTGTACCCGGTCGGCCGCTCTCGTGGCGGCCGTTCTCATGTCGAATTAGAGCAACCTGATGATATCGCGATCCAGGTCGTCCAGGGCAAGTCCCTCCATAGGACGCCGTCGTTCCCCTCCGAATCAGCATACGGGTTCTGCGTAGTTCTGTCAATCCCTGGGTACGAACTAGTAACACTGGCTCCCCTGAAGAAAGTGCTCGTAGTCCCCGGGGGCGGATGTGCGGGCCCAGCAGCCCTTTCAGGATCTTCTTTCAGTAGAGCCAACATTTCATACCCTTCCGCTACGAATTGTGTAAAAACCTACGATACGCCCGGGGCCGCAGGACGACCTCGAGGCGGCTACGCGAAACCGCGTGTCCGAAGCCACGCGTCGTCCGGAACAGCCGTGGAGCTATCTAGCCCCACCGGTACCGCACCCCGTGACCCCCGCGCGGGTAGCGCCACTCAATGGCGCCGTGCGGGCACACAACGCGGCAGGAGCCGCACTCGAGGCAGCCGTCGCAATTGTGCGTCATAGCACCGTCCACCCAGACGTAGAGCCCGGCAGGGCAGACGATGGTGCAGGGTCGCTCCTGGCACATCAGACAGCGCTCGGTATCGAGCACGATGTGCGGCTCGGGATCCGGTTTTTGCACCAGCGTGTCGAGCTTCAGGTCCAACCGGACGTCGTGTCCTTCTTCCATCAGCTTCGCCGTCCGATCCGCCAGCGCAGGGTATCGACCCAGGCCGCAAGGCCCAGGGGCAGCCGCAGGTACCAGGGTGCTGTCGGTTCGATCAAGTCCACGTATGCCTGGCCCCACAGGGAACGCGCGTCATCATCCGCAGCTCCGCGCCAATCTGTGAAGTAGCGGCGCGCTATGGCGACAATCTGCTCCGGGCGCTGGGCGAGCGCCCGGCGCCTTTTCAGCTGCATCGCCCAATGCTCGCGAGCCTGGCGCCGAGTCTCGATCAATCCCTCGTCGCCCAGGAATCCCAGGTACGACGACAGGGAATCCCGCGAGACATCCCGAGTCTCAAGAGCGTGCTCAACCGTCCGAGCCGCAGCCTTGCCGCTGGCCATGGCCGGCCACGACCCGACGCCATCCTGTGTTGTGAATTTGCCCGCATCCCCTGCCAGGAGGACCCCGTCGCCGTACAGCTCGTCCAGCGACTCGACGCCGCCCCAGGGGATCAGATGTGCCTGGTATTCGCGCAGCGTGCTCCCCTCGATGAGACGCGCGATGTAGGGATGGCGCTCGCGCGCTGCCAGGACCTCATAGGCCGGTACGCCGCAGGCCTGCAGCACGTCAACTGGAACCTCGCTGGTGAGTGAGAGCGAATCCCGGTTCGTGTACAGCTCCGTGTAGTAGACTCCCTGCCTCCCTTCCGGCCCGCAGACCCGGCCGATGAACAGGTTCAAGACGCCCTCGTCGGGGCGCAGCACGAAGCGGTCCTCAATCACGGAGGCGGGTAGATCGAGTACCTCTCGGGCGATGAGCGACACCTCGGCCGGCGTTGGCCGTGTGCGCAACCCCGACGTCTCGGCCACTGTGGAGTTGACGCCATCGGCACCGATCACCACCCGGGCGCGCAGGTCGCCCCGCACCGTGTGTACGCCCGAAACGCGACCATCCTCCCACAGCAGGTCCTCCACCAGGGTGGCGGTGAACAACTCCGCCCCAGCCTTCACCGCCTGCTCTGCGAACCAGGCGTCGAACTCGGAGCGGAACACGGTGAAAATCGGGGGCTCCTCGAGATGGGCACGGTAGTCACGGAGTGTCGGCAGGCTCACGGCGGCGTCGTCGGTAAGGTAGTGCGTCGTATGGGTGTTGGTGATCCGCCTCTCCAGAGGCGCCTGATCGGCGAAGTCGGGGATCAGATCGCTGAGCGTGTCCGTGATGAGGACCCCGCTCATCACGTTCTTCTCCCCGGGCCGGTTCCCCCGCTCCAGCAGCACAACGTCGAGACCATCCCGGGCCATCTGCAGCGCCGCGGCCGAGCCTGCCGGCCCCGCGCCGACGACGATGCAGTCGTGCACGTGGTCGCTCACGTCACGCGTCCTCTCGCGCTCGCTGCTGGATCCGCTGCAGCTCCCGCTCGGCGTCCGCGTCCAGGGGCAGCGGCTCGTGATTTTGGAGGATGTGGTCCACCCGCTCCGCTACTTCATCGAGAAGCATCGGTCGTCCTTCCCCTTCCCACTCCTCGAAACTCATGTGGACGCCGAGATCACTCAGGTACCATTCGCCGCCGTGAAGGGCCTCCACCGTGCTCTCCTCGGCCAGGAAGTGTCCGGCCGGCCCCACTCGGTCGATCACATCCTCCATCCACTTGTCCTCCTCGGTGGCAATGCCCCGGTGCGCGCGCCGCGCCATGCGGAAGATTTCCACGTCGATGAGCAGCTGCTCGAGGGACAGCTCCATCGACCCCCCGAGGAGACCGGGGCCCACCAGGATGTCCGGCCAGGAGAGCATGGGCATCAGCCCGTTCATCGCCCTCTCGTAGGCAGCCTGAATTCCCGGTGCGTGCGCGTCCGTGCCAAGCCCCGAGGCCTCGACTGGAAGGCCGTAGTAGCGGCCCATCTCCGTGGTAGCCGCCCCCAGCAGCCCGTGCTCGATGGGTCCACCGCCGTAGCCTCCGCTGCGCGGATCCATCACGGCGAAGGCGGGCGCGTAGATGAAGGGCGTTCTCGGAGCGCCAGCCTGGATCAGGCACAGCATGGCCAGCACTTCGCAGTTGCCGAGCACGATGGTGGAGACAAGGCTGGCGGGGGCGGTGGCCCCCATCAGGGGCATAGGCATCACGGCAACGGGGATGTCCCATCCTAGCAGTGCCAGGTAGGCGTCGGTGTACTGCTCCTCGATCACCAGGGGCGATTGCGGGCACAACAGGAAAGAGTATGGATGCTCACGGCGGATGGTCTCCCGGTCGCCGAAAACCACCTGGAGCACCTCCAACAACCAGGGGCCGACCTCGGGCCCCATCGTCGCGTCCTGGACGTGCTTGGAGAAGTTGGAGAAAAGCGAATGCCAGTAGCCGACGCTGTCCGCTAGCGTGTCGCCCCGGTCGCTGGCCTCGATCATGGTCCAGTAGACACCGACCTCATCCAGCGCGTCAATCAAGCGGACTGCGTCCAACCAGTCCTCAACGGTGCCCGGTCGCCGTTCGCCCGTGTCCCGATCGAGCGCGAACATTGCCTCCCCATCCACCAGCAGCGTGCAACTCCCGTCGTTCATCGTCAGGTCGCAACCCGGTCGCCGCGCGCCAAGAACGAAGCTCTCCGGCGCCAGGTCCAGGGCCTGCTCCACTAGAGACCGAGGGAAACGCACGGTTTTCGTCATATCGTCGACGTCTGCCCCGGCGTCGCGCAGGATCTCACGCCCGCGAGCCGTATCTACGCGGACGCCGGTCCCGCCCAGGATCGCCAGCGACCGTTCGTGCACCTTCGCACGCTCGTTCTGTGAGAGGACCTGGATGTGTGTATTCATGGTCAGTTCCTTCGCTCAGCCGATCCTCAAGGCAGTAACGGGGTGGACCGCCGCACGCTGACCGGCAGCGTGGTCCACGCGGCAGCCCTACCCGTCCAGTTCTCCCTCGGCCGCCTGCAGGATGCGCGTCAGCTCCGCCTGCTGGTCCTCCTCCAGGGGCTGGGGCCGATGGTTCTCCAGGATCCACGCCGTCTTCTCCCGCGCCACCTCGACCGGATCGCGATACCCGCCCTCGGAATCCGGCTGGTTCACGAGCTCCGAGAGCTCCCACTTCCGCATGTGCTCGCGCGTGTGTGGTTGGGCCAGGAAATGCCCGCGCGGCCCGACGGCCTTGACGACGTCCAGCGCGAAATCCTCACTATCGAACTCGAGTTTCTTCGAGTAGAGGAGCGCGTCCTCACAGCTCTCGCAATCAAGAACCAGCGCCTCCGGGTACAGCAGGGTGCAGGTCTCTCGTAGCCCCAGCCCGCTCGCCGTGTCGGCGCCGCAGAGGGCGCACATGAGGATGCTAGCCGTCATCCCCATGCCCGATCCCCACCCCAGCGCCGGAGCCTCGGTACCAATGCCGGCCAGCGTTGGCACGCCCCACATGTGCGCCAGCTCCACCCCCAGCGGGTAGAACAGGCCGGCCTCGCCATCCCCTCCGAGGAAGTCTCCCGTTCTAGGGTGCATGATGCCCGGCATCATCGAGTGGTACACCGGCGCCCCGGGATGGGCCATCTGCATGAGGACCATGGCCGACACCATCTCCGCGTCAGCGACAGCCAAGGTCCCGGCCGTCGTGGCGGGCGATGTGGAACCCGCTGTCGCCATCGACATGAAGCCCACGGGCAGACCGGCCCCCGCGAAGACCAGGGCGGACTCGATGCCGCCCTTGTCCTGGGCCAGGGGGGCGATGGTGCAAACCAGGGAAGAGAGCGGTGGCCGCTGGCGCATCGTCTCCACGTCCCCGGCGATCACGCGCGCCATCTCCACGCCGTAGCGCGCCGCCTTCTCACCCATCAGCGTCTCCGTCTGCACGTGCTTCACGGTGTTGGCGAACGACGCCTCGATCTCGTGGAGGGGCGCCGTGGCCCCGTGGTCCTGGGCGCTGACCATGGGCCAATAAAAGGCCATGGACGGCATATAGTCGGTCACCCGGGCCATCTTAGCCACGTCGTCTTTCACCGACGTGCGCCGCTCGCGGGTCACGAAGTCGATCGTCTCCGTGCCACAGCCGTCGGTGGCGCAGTACGTGCACGTGCCGTCGAGCGTCAGATCGAAGTCAGGGTCGCGCGCGCCCATGGTATAGAAGCGCGGCGCGTGGGACATCGCCTCCAGGACCACGTCCGGCGGTAGCTTGACGATCTCGCTGTCGAAGTCGACCTCGCCCCCGTGCTCGGCGAAGATCCTGAGGGCCTTCTCCGAGGGGCACTGAATGCCCACTTCTTCGAGGATCGTCAGCGTCGCGTCCCTGAACTGCTCCAGTTGCTCGTCACTCAGCATCCGTATCTGGTACGCGGGCTGGATTGCCCGTATACGTGGTGTCGTCTCGTTAGCCATTCATCGTCTCCTTCGTCTGCCTCCCGTGCGTCGGCAGCGGCACCAGCGTCAAGCGTTCCCCGGACGCGGTAACCGCCTACCGA